>Ga0209050_1001213_pt1 | contig 30197 bp, 30 predicted proteins | sample Araplavi_mTSA_r2_FD_184276 | JGI IMG/M metagenome (GOLD analysis project Ga0209050, IMG submission 184276) | Arabidopsis root microbial communities from North Carolina, USA - plate scrape MF_Cvi_mTSA_r2 (SPAdes) (version 2) | ecosystem: Host-associated > Plants > Roots > Endosphere | place: USA... | reverse complement strand
AGGACGCACGTGGTGCGATCTTCCCAGTCGAGAATACGGCTGAAAGTTTCCGAACCGATCACCAGCGCGCGCTTGGCCATGCCCGAACGCAGCATCGAATCGGCAACGCCGACCGCGTAGAGGAAGCCCGAGCAGACTGCGGCAACGTCGAAGGCGATGCAGCCCCGGCAGCCGAGATTGTTCTGAACGATCGTCGCCGTCGCCGGGAAGGTCTGGTCGGGCGTGGCGGTGGCCAGCACGATCAAGTCGATCGAAGACGCCTCGAAACCGGCAGCCTCGATCGCCTTGCGCGCGGCATCGGTGGCGAGGCTGGACGTCGTTTCGTCCGGCGCGGCAATGTGGCGATTGGAAATGCCGGTACGCTCGACGATCCACTCGTCGCTGGTATCGACTTTCTCGGCCAGTTCCGCATTGCTGACCGAACGACGCGGCAGAGCAGAGCCCGTGCCGACGAGAACCGAACGAAGCATCAGGTGCTCTCTTGCTGGACGCGGGGCTTGCGCAGAGACGTCCCGCCCAAGCGGGCGAGGTCGGCAGAGATCCGCTCGGTCACGTTTTCCTCCAGGAGGCGGGCGGTAACCGCCACGGCATTGGCGACGCCGGCGGCATTCGCACCGCCATGGCTCTTCACCACGATACCGTTGAGGCCCAGGAAAACCGCGCCATTATGGTTATTGGGATCGAGATGGTACTTGAGCAGCTCGGTCGCCGGCTTCGAGATCAGGAATCCGATCTTCGAACGGAGCGAACTGCTGAAACCGCGCCGCAGCAGGTCGGCCACGAAACGCGCTGTGCCTTCCACGGCCTTGAGCGCGACGTTGCCGGAAAATCCGTCGGTAACGACGACGTCCATGTCCCCGCGGCCGAGCTTGTCCGCCTCCGTGAACCCGTCGAAGGAGATCGACAGATCGGCGGCCGATGCCTTGAGCATCGCCGCTGCTTCACGCAGGTCCTCGGTGCCCTTGGTTTCCTCGGTACCGATATTCAGCAAGCGGACACGCGGCTGATCGCGCCCCGTGGCAACGCGGGCATAGGCAGCGCCCATGATCGCGAACTGCACGAGATTGCGCGCATCGCACTCGGCATTGGCGCCGAGGTCGAGCATGACCAGGTCATGGTCTTCCAGCGTCGGCAGCAGAGCGGCCAGCGCCGGGCGATCGATGCCGGGCATCGTGCGCAGCGCAAGCTTGGAAATCGCCATCAGCGCGCCAGTATTGCCGGCACTGACGGCGGCTCCGGCGTCACCCGCCTTCACCGCCTCGATAGCGCGTCCCATCGAGGTACCCTTGGCCCGGCGCAAGGCCTGGCTGGGCTTGTCCTCGCCACTGATGACGCCATCAGTATGCAGGATCTCGGAACTTGCCCTGAGATTCGGATGGCTTTCGAGCGCGGCCTTGATCCGCGGCTCATCACCGACCAGCAGGAACTTGAAGCGATCGTGACGACGGCGCGCGAGAGCAGCGCCTTCAATCATGACGCGCACGCCCTCGTCGCCGCCCATCGCATCGATAGCGATACGCGGCAGACTCATGGGCAACCTCCGAAAATCGTCTTGGTCTTAGATTTCGACCGCGACGATCTCACGACCGTTGTAGTGGCCGCAAGCGTTGCAGAGATTGTGGGGGCGCTTCAGCTCGCCGCAGTTCGGGCACTCGTGGAAAGCCTCGACCTTCAGCGCGTCGTGGCTACGACGCATGCCACGGCGGGAGGGGGTGGTCTTTCTTTTAGGGACAGCCATTTCGGCACCTGTTCCTGGAATTGAATGTCAAAAAGGCCGCCGGAAACCGTATTCGCGGACCGGCGGCTTGCGAAGGCGCGCCTATAACCCATTTCGCACGAGTTGCAACCCGTTCCTCTGCGCCGCATGAAAGCGAAATTCACCCAGAGGGAAATCGATCCATGATTCTACAGACAACTTTGTGCCTCGCGGCGGCAGCGGGCGTGATCACCTTCTGGCATATAGTACGGATCGCCCAGATCCGCATGAAAGAAAAAGTGCTGTTCGGGGACGGCGGACACGACCTGCTGTCGCGTCGCATGCGCGCCCAGCTCAACTTCGTCGAAAGCACGCCCTTCGTGCTGATCCTGGCGGGGGCCATCGAAATGACCGGGAAAGGCGGCACCTGGCTGGCGATTGCCGGCTCGCTGTTCATGCTCGGCCGCGTCGCCCATGCCTTCGGCATGGACATCGACAGGCCCAATCCGCTGCGGATCGTCGGCGTCCTCCTCACCGTGCTAACCCTGCTCGGGCTCTCAACCGTCGCCGTACTGATCGCGCTTGGACGGTTCTGAGAATCGCAAAGGGCGGCGCCAGCGGCACCGCCCTTATATATATTGCAGCGCAGCGACTCAGGCGGGAAGCCCGCGCTCCAGCGCCGCATCGCCGACATAGGGGTTCGTTCGCCGCTCGGCTCCGAAGGTGCTGATCGGTCCGTGCCCAGGAACGAAAGTCACGTCATCGCCCAGCGGCCAGAGCTTGCCGGTGATCGACTCGACGAGGTCCTCCAGATTGCCGCGCGGGAAATCCCAGCGCCCGATGCCGCCCTGGAACAGCACGTCCCCCACCATCGCGAACTTGCTGGGCGCGTGGTGGAACACAACATGACCCGGCGTGTGCCCCGGACAATGGACGACATCGAGTTCCAGTTCGCCCACCGTCACCTTGTCGCCATCCTCCAGCCAGCGGTTCGGCTCGAAAGTATGGGCCTCCATGTTCCAGCGCGGGCCGTCGTCGTTGAGCTGGGCAATCCAGAAACGGTCTTCTTCCTGCGGGCCCTCGATGGGAACGCCCATCTCTTTCGCGAAGACCCCAGCCATGCCGCAATGATCGAGGTGGCCGTGCGTTACGAGGATCTTCTCCAGCGTCACGCCGGTCTTCTCCAGCGCCTGGCGCAGCTTGGGCAAATCCCCGCCCGGATCGACGAAAGCGCCGCGCATGGTCTTGGTGCACCATATCAGCGAGCAGTTCTGCTGAAGCGGCGTAACGGGAATGATGCCGACGCGCATCGGCTGCTGCTCTGGGTTTTCGCTCATACTTCCGGAAATGGCGGGAAGGCCGGAGGAATGCAACCTTGCCCCTCTTCGGTCAGATTCGCCCGCCCTTCCAGACGACCCTCCCGATCACCTCGATTTCTTCGAGCGCGCATTCGATCGGGCGATAGGCCGGATTGTCGCTGAGCAGCGCAATCCGCCCTGCCCTCCCAGATTCCAATCGCTTCACCAGCACCGTATCGTCGAGCCGGACGACATGGATGCCGTCGCGCAGAGGCCGCCAGTCGCGGTCGACCAGAATCTCGTCACCGTCGCGCAGCACCGGCTCCATCGAATCGCCGCTGACGACGATGGCCGAGAGCATTTCCGGTCGCAGCCCCATGGAACGGAGCCAGCGCGGCGAAAACCGGATCGTTCCGAACACCTCTTCACCATCTGGCAAAGCTCCCGGCCCTGCCGAGGCACCGACCGCCAGACGCGGCACATCCACCCAATCGCTCGCGTAGGAATTGCGGTCGAGATCATAGGATTTTTCCTGCGATCTGCCGTATTCCACCATTTTCCCGAATTCCGACTCGTCGACCCCGAAGAACCGAGCCAACATCCCGCGATCACCTTCCTCCAGCCTTCTCGGACTACCTTTACGAATAAATTGCTGAAGATAAGTCGTATTTTTACCAATCATTCGAGAAAGAGAAGAAAGGCTCGTACCGCGCTCTTCGGCGAGTTCCAGCAAGCGACGGCGGATTTCGGCGTTTTCCATCTTGTAATCCTACACGTAGGAAATTTCCTAGACAAGACCCGCCGGAATGGAACATAATAAGAACATGAATCGCAGGTCCTAACCGCCGGAGCCACGCGTCCCATGCTTCTACGCCAGATAGAGCGCTTCCTGCGCCTCACCCGGATGCCTTGGACGAAGTTCGGCCGCCTCGCCGCGCAGGACCCACGATTCGTCGGCGATCTGCGCGGCGGACGCAGTCCCCGCGCGCCGACCGCCGCCCGCATCCGAGTTTTCATGACGACTTACCTGGAGAGCCTACATGCACGTTAATCCTGCCCACGACCGCTCGATGCTCCAGTCGGCTCGGAAGACCATGGGCGACGCCGGTCAGGGGACCTTTTCAAGAGGCCCCTGGCTGCTCCTGCTGGCGGAAATCCTGAAACTCGCCGGTCCGCGCGCCGAATTCCTGCGTCATGCCGAACGCCCCTGGAACAGCGCGACATTCTCCGGCTCGCGCCACAGCATCGCCCTCGCCTTCACCGACAAGGATGCCATCGCCGACGGCGAACGCCTGATCGAGGCCCTGCCCGAACACGAGTTCAAGATTCCCCGCCAACTGGTTGCGGATGCCTCCGTGGCAGAGGCCGATCATCAGGCCGGACCGCCGCCCTGCCTCAGGCTGGAACTCGAACTGCTGCTGCTGGAAGAGAGCTGACCGGCGAATAAGGAAAAAGGCAAGGTGAAAACCCTGCCTTTTTCGTTCAATAGCCTTGCGAAAGATCGACCCGGTGCTCCAGCGGCTCGCCGCGCACGAAATGCTCCAGATTGGCAAGAAAGCGCGCCGATCCCCGCTCGAACAGGGTGTCCTGCGCCCGTCCCGCCAGATGCATCGAGATATGGACATTCTCCCGCGACCACAGCGGATGATCCGCCGGCAGCGGCTCCGGCTCGGTCACGTCGAGGAAGGCGCCGCCGAGATGCCCCGAATCGATGGCCGCCAGCAGGGCATCCTGTTCGATCACTGTCCCCCGCGCGAAGTTGAGGAAGATTGCCCCCGGCTTCATCGCCGCGAACTCCGCCGCGCCGAACATGCGCTGGGTCTCCGGGGTGGAGGGAACGATCGCGATCACCCAGTCAAAGCGGCCGAGTTGACCGCGCCAGTCATCCGAACCGAGATCGCCCGGACCCGGACGGCGGCGCACGCCGGTCACTTCGGCGCCGAACGCCCGCAGGATCTCCGCGATCCGCCCGCCAATCTCCCCCGCGCCAACGACCAGCACTTTCGAGCCGAGAAGCTCGCGCTTGCCCGGAGGCTGCGCCAGCCACTCATGCCGATCCTGCGCCCGCACGACTTCGCGCCAGCCCTTCGCGACCGTCAGCATCCCCATCAGCGCATATTCCGCCACCGACTGGGCGTGAATGCCCGAGCCGTTGGTCAGTTGAACGCCGCGCTCGGCGATGAGCGAAAGCGGCAGCCAGTCAACGCCCGAGGATAGCGCCGTATACCAGCGCAGATTCTCAGCCGCGGCGATGAACTCCGCGGCCAGCGCCGGTGCCACCGGGTCCAGCCAGGCGACCTCGGCGCGCGGCGCCAGTTCGAGAAGCTGCTCGCCGGTCTCGTACCAGAGCGGCTCGATGCCCTCCGGCAAGCGCCCTTCCAGCAAGGGACGCGACTTGGCGTTGATAACGGCGATGGTCATGGCGAACTCCGATAGCCGCCCCGTTTCAGGGCTTTAGCCTGTGATCGGGACAGCCCATCGGCTTGGCAAGACTCTCGAAGCTGCGCTTAATGCAAGAGCGCTGCCGCTCCGCTCACGCCGTCAGCCGAGCTTCCACTCCCAGCCGAGCGGATCGCCGTCCATCGCCTCGACGCCCTTGGCGGCAAGTTCGTCGCGCAAGGCGTCCGATGTGGCGAAATCCTTCTCCGCGCGGGCAGCCTTGCGGCGGACGAGCACGTCCTCGATCTCGGCTTCGGTGATTTCGGCACTCTTCGGGCGAAGGCGCAAGTCGGCACGGCTCGTACCGAAGAGGTCAAGTCCCAGCACGGCATCCATGCGTTCGATAACCGCGCGCTTGGCTGCGGGATCGACCTTCTTGGCCGCCAGCACGTCTTCCAGCGCGGTCAGCGCGACGGCGGTGTTGAGGTCGTCACCGATCGCCTTCTCGAAAGTTTCGAGCATGGGCGCGAGCTTGGGATGACCGGCATCGCCCGCCTCTACATCGCCAAGACGCTCCACCACGATGATCATGCGCTTGAGGCGGACCAGAGCGGCGGCGAGGCCTTCCCACGAGAACTCAAGCTCCGAACGGTAATGCGCCTGAAGGCACATCATGCGGTAGGCGAGCGGGTGGTAGCCCTTGTCGATCAAGAGTTGCAGCCGCAGGAACTCGCCCGACGACTTGCTCATCTTGCCGGAGCGTTCGACCAGAAAATTGTTGTGCATCCATATCTTGGCGCCGGAATTTTCGGGCAAGTCGAGGCCGCAGGCGTCCTCGGGCTTGCAGCAGAAGGCCTGGTTCTGGGCGATTTCGTTGGGGTGATGGATTTCGCGGTGATCGATACCGCCGGTATGGATGTCGAACGGGAAGCCGAGCAGGTCGCCGGACATGACCGAGCATTCGAGATGCCAGCCCGGAGCGCCGCGCCCCCAGGGCGAATCCCATTCCATCTGCCGCTTCTCGCCTGCGGGCGTCTTGCGCCAGATCGCGAAGTCGGCGGCATTGCGCTTGCCTTCGACAGCCTCGATCCGCCCCTCGCCTTCATCCGTCACGGCGCGCGCGAGGCGGCCATAATCGGCGACGGTGGAAACGTCGAAATAGAGACCACTTTCCAATTCATAACAGTGATTTGGAGCGATTTTCTCGGCAAATTCTATCATCTGCGGCACATAGTCGGTCGCGATCGACCACTTGGCCGGCTGACGGATGTTCAGCGCCTTGATGTCCGCCCAATAGGCCTGAGTGTAATGTTCGGCGATGTCCCAGATGGACTGGGACTGGGTCCGCGCCATCTTCTCCATCTTGTCCTCGCCCGCATCGGCGTCGTCGGTCAGATGGCCGACGTCGGTGATGTTGATGACGTGGGTGAGCCTGTAGCCCTTGTGGCTCAGCGTCCGGCCGAGAATGTCCGCGAAGACATAGGCGCGCATATTGCCGATGTGGGGGTAGTTGTAGACCGTCGGCCCGCAGCTGTAGACCCGCGCCTCTCCGGCATGGACGGGCTGGAACGGTTCCAGTTGGCGGGTCAGGCTGTTGAACAGCGTCAGCGAAGATGCATCGGTCATATGCGTCCGCGCATAAGCGGCTGGCCGAGCCGAGGTCAATCCTTCGTCGTCCCGGATAAAGTCCGGGACGACGGCATTCTCAAACCCTCACTCTTCCTCGAACAATCCCGCAAGCTGCTCGATCATCGTGCCGCCGAGTTGCTCGGCGTCCATGATCGTCACCGCGCGGCGATAGTAGCGCGTCACGTCATGGCCGATGCCGATGGCGACGAGCTGGACCGGCGACTTCGCCTCGATCCATTCGATCACCCGGCGCAGATGCGCTTCGAGATAACCGGCCGAATTCACCGAGAGCGTCGAATCGTCCACCGGCGCGCCGTCCGAAATCACCATCATGATCCGTCGATCCTCGGGACGGGCGAGCATGCGGTTATGCGCCCAGAGCAGCGCCTCGCCGTCGATGTTTTCCTTGAGCAGGCCTTCGCGCATCATCAGGCCGAGGTTCTTGCGCGCGCGGCGCCACGGCTCATCAGCCTTCTTGTAAATAATGTGGCGCAAGTCGTTGAGACGGCCCGGATGTTGCGGGCGGCCGCCCGCCAGCCAGGACTCGCGGCTCTGCCCGCCCTTCCAGGCGCGGGTGGTGAAACCGAGAATCTCCACCTTCACCCCGCAGCGCTCCAGCGTGCGGGCCAGCACGTCGGCGCTGATCGCCGCGATCGAGATCGGACGGCCGCGCATCGAGCCGGAATTGTCGAGCAGCAGGGTGACGACGGTGTCCTTGAACTCCACGTCGCGCTCGACCTTGTAGGACAGCGACTGGCCGGGCGAGACCACCACGCGGGCGAGCCGCGCCGCATCGAGCAGGCCTTCTTCCTGATCAAAGTCCCACGAGCGGTTCTGCTGCGCCATGAGGCGACGCTGGAGCCGGTTGGCGAGCCGGGTGACGACGCCCTGCAGCCCCTTGAGCTGGGCGTCGAGATAGGCGCGCAGACGGGTCAGTTCCTCGTCGTCGCAGAGTTCGGAGGCGACTACGGTCTCGTCATAGGCCTCAGTGAAGACCTTGTAGTCGAAACTGTCGGGAATGTCGGTCCATGGCCGATTGGGGCGGACTGGCATCATGCCCTCCTCGCCTTCCTGGCCCTCTTCGCCGTCTTCCATCTCGTCCGAGTTCTCGCCCTCGGCCTCGCTCTCGCCTTCGTCCTGACCGCTGGAGGGTTCCGCGGCCATTTCGGTGGATTGCTCCTCCTTGCCGCTCTCGTCGCCGGTCTCGTCTTCCTCGGTCTCGTCGTCCCCGTCCATGTCCTCGGACTCTTCGGGCGGCTGCTCGATCTTTTCGGCCTGGGTCATCTCCAGATGCATGAGCATGTCGAGCGAAAGCTTCTGGAAGGCCTTCTGGTCTTCGAGGGAACCGGCGAGCGCCTCGAAATCGTCACCCGCCTTCGATTCGATCCAGCGGCGCACCATGTCGACGCCGAACTGCGCGGTTTCGGGCACCGGCTGACCGGTCAGGTGTTCGCGCAGCAGGAGTGCCAGAGCGGTCGGGATCGGCACGCCGTCGGGGCTGTCCGCACGGGTGATCGGATCGCTGGCGATGCGCGCCTCCAGCGAGGCTTCGAGGTTCGCGCGCATCCCGTCGTAGCTGTTGGCGCCGAGCGCCTCGTAGCGCACTGTCTCGACCGCGTCGTAGCAGGCCCGCGCCGAAGGATCGGCCGGGGCATTGCGCATGTGCAGCTTGTCGTTGTGGTGCTTCAGGCGGAGCGCGAAACTGTCGGCATAGCCGCGCGCCTGCATGGCTGCCGCCTGCGGAATCGAGCGGCCGGGCATCGGCACGCGGAAGGTCTGGCCGGTGGAGCTGGGGGCGTCGGCGGTCCAGTTGACCTCGACTTCGGCGTCCTGCGCAATGGCGCGCGAGGCGCCGGTCAGGGCCAGCTTGAAGCGATCGACGGGAGTTTCTTCGGACATGGCACGCTCAATGGCGGCTTAGCCCGCCCGGTGCAAGCCGGGATGCGCGAGCACCGCTTCCGGGTTCCCCCCGGAAGCGGTGCTCTCTATCATCAGAGCGACTGGCCGGTCTTGGCCCAGTCGGCCATGAAGCCCTCGATGCCCTTGTCGGTCAGGACGTGCTTCACGAGGTTCTTGATGACCGCCGGCGGCATCGTCGCGACGTCGGCGCCGATGCGGGCGCATTCGAGGACGTGGACGGGGTGGCGGATCGAGGCGGCGAGGATCTCGGTCTCGAAGGCGTAGTTGTCGTAGATCAGGCGGATGTCACGGATCAGGTCCATGCCGTCGAAGCCGTTGTCGTCATGGCGGCCGACGAAGGGCGAGACGAAGCTGGCACCGGCCTTGGCGGCCAGCAGCGCCTGGTTGGCCGAGAAGCAGAGCGTTACGTTGACGAGCGTGCCGTCCGAGGTCAGCTTCTTGCAGGTCTTGAGGCCGTCGATCGTCAGCGGCACCTTGATGCAGACGTTGTCGGCGATCTTGCGGAGGATTTCGGCCTCGCGCATCATACCTTCGTGGTCGAGCGCGACGACTTCTGCGCTGACCGGACCATCGACGAGGCCGCAGATTTCCTTGGTGACTTCGAGGAAGTCACGGCCGGACTTGGCGATCAGCGAGGGATTGGTGGTAACGCCGTCGAGCAGGCCGGTGGCGGCGAGATCGGCGATGTCGTTGGTGTCGGCGGTGTCGACGAAGAACTTCATGGCGCGGTTCCTGTGGTGCGGGGGTGCCGACGGGCATTCGGTGCCCGTCGATTCTGGCGCTCCCTATAGGGAAGCGCGCCCGTCCCCGCTACCCTTCCATCGGCCTGCCGAATCAGCCCTTCTTCAGCGCGCCGATCAGCACCGCGTCGCCGGTTTCCGCCGGGTCCTGGCGGATCGCCGCCTCGGCCGCGCCGATCTCGTACCAGATGCCGTTGTCGGCATCGAGCGCGAGGGCATGGGCGGTGTCCTGCACCGTCACCCCCTTGAGCGCGGCGATCGCCTGGTTGAGCGTGGTGTCCTGCGCCTCGCTGATGGCTCGCTCGATCTCGGGGATCATGGCATTGACGAGCGCAGGGCCCATTGCGCGCCGCAGCAGCGTGGTTGCCGCGGTATTGCCGCCGGTCAGGACGTCGCCGGGGTTGGGGATCGCAACGCTCTGCACGGTCTTGAGCACCAGAGGCCCCGCCGCGCGCGCGCCGGGCGTGGCGAAGAGGTTGAGCTGGTACTGCAGCTTGTCGCGGAAGGCCTTCGACTTGAGCACGCCGGTAGTGGTCTTGCCCGGACGCCCGAACAGCACCGGCATCGGAATGCGCGCGACCGGGCTGGTCCAGAAGCCCTCGGGCTGCCCGAGCCAGGCGAAGGCACGCTCTGACGAAGTGCGCATGAGGCGGCGCACCGGATCGGCACTGGCCGAAGAACCCGAACCGGCGAGCGTCGAACAGCCCGGCAGCATCATCACGCCGGTGGCGAGCAGGCCCATGAGAACGCCGCGACGGCTCCAGTCCGCGCCGTCATTCGCAGCCGCCACTGCCGAATTATCCCCTGTTCCCCAGTTCACCATCATCAACTCCTTCACGCCCCCAGGCAGCAGTGCCTATATGCAACCCACATGAAACGCGTCCGAATCCTTGTCTTCAACGCCGCACTTGGCGTCCTCGACTACCGCGTCCCCGAGGGCATGGCGATAGAATTCGGCGCCGTAGTGATTGCACCGCTCGGCCCCCGGCAAGTGCTGGGAATCGTCTGGGAACCCGATCGCCTGAGCACCCAGGAGGTGCCGGAATCGAAGCTGCGTCCGCTGCTGGAAGTGCTTCCCGTGCCCCCCTTGCCCGAGCGCCTGCGCCGTCTGATCGAGTGGACCGCCGACTATTACTGCGCCTCGCTGTCCTCGGTGGCCCGCATGGCGCTGGGCAGCATGGCCGCGCTGCGCGGCGGCGGCACGACCACCGAATACCGCCTGACCGGACAGGAACCCGCACGCCTTACCCCCCAGCGCGCCGCCGCGCTCGATGCGCTTCAGGGCGAGCAGGCCTCGATCAAGGAGCTCGCCGAGCTGGCCTCGGTCTCGGAAGGCGTGCTGCGGGGCATGGTCGGCGCCGGACTGCTGGAGCCGGTCGTCGTCGACCTCGACCGCCGCTATCCCCCTGCCCGGCCCGAGCACGCCCAGCCCACGCTTTCAGAAGGCCAGCAGGCCGCCGCCGATATCTTCGTCGAGGCTGTGAAAGCCCGCAAGTTCGCGCCCTTCCTGCTCGACGGCGTGACCGGCTCGGGCAAGACCGAGACTTACTTCGAAGCCGTGGCCGAAGCCCTGCGACTGGGACGGCAGGTGCTCGTCCTGCTGCCCGAGATCGCGCTTACCGAAAACTTCCTGCGCCGTTTCGAGCATCGCTTCGGAGTGCCGCCGATCCTCTGGCACTCCTCGCTCAAGTCCAGCGAGCGCCGCCGTGCCTGGCGGGCGATCGGGGCGGGCGAGGCGCAAGTGGTGGTCGGCGCCCGCTCGGCGCTGTTCCTGCCTTATGCAAGCCTCGGCCTGATCGTCGTCGACGAGGCCCACGAAATCTCGTTCAAGCAGGACGACGGCGTGCGCTACAACGCCCGCGACGTGGCGGTGATGCGCGCCAAGTTCGAGGCGATCCCGGTCGTGCTCGCCAGCGCCACCCCGGCGCTGGAATCGATGCAGCTTGCCGAGGCGGGCGTCTACCGCAAGATCGACCTGCCCTCGCGCTTCGGCGGCGCGCAGCTGCCGGACATCAAGATCCTCGACTTGCGACAGGAAGCGCCGGAGCGCGGCAAGTGGCTCGCCCCCCGCCTAGTCGAGGAGATGAAGGCGCGGCTGGCGCGCGGCGAGCAGTCGCTACTGTTCCTCAACCGCCGGGGCTATGCGCCGCTGACGCTCTGCCGCCACTGCGGCTACCGTTTCCAGTGCCCGAACTGCACGGCCTGGCTGGTCGAGCATCGCTTCTCGCAGCGCCTCGCCTGCCATCACTGCGGCCACGAAGTGCCGGTACCCGAGGCCTGCCCCGAATGCGGCACCGGCGACTGCCTCGTCGCTTGCGGCCCCGGCGTCGAGCGCATTGCCGACGAAGTGGCCGAGATCCTGCCCGAGGCCCGCGTGGCACTGGTAACGTCGGACACCATGAACACGGCGGAAGCGGTCGGCGAATTCGTCGCCAAGGCCGAGGGCAAGGCGATCGACGTGATCGTCGGCACCCAGCTCGTTACCAAGGGCTATCACTTCCCCGACCTCACCCTCGTGGGTGTGGTCGATGCCGATCTCGGCCTAGAGGGCGGGGACTTGCGCGCGGCGGAGCGGACCTATCAGCAGGTCGCGCAGGTCGCGGGCCGAGCAGGTCGCGGCGAGAAGCCCGGCGAAGTGCTGATCCAGACACGCCATCCGGAAGCCTCGGTGATCTCGGCGCTGGCCGCCGGGGACCGCGATGCCTTCTACGCCGCCGAAATCGAGGCCCGGCGCGATGCCAATGCCCCGCCTTTCGGACGCTGGGCAGCGATCATCGTCTCCTCGGAGGATCAGGCCGAGGCGAAGGCCGCCGCCCGCGCCATCGGCGGCACCGCGCCCAATCATCCCGACATGCTGGTGCTCGGCCCGGCCCCCGCCCCGCTCTCGCTGCTGCGCGGACGCCACCGGTTCCGCCTGCTGATCAATGCGCGGCGCTCGGCGGAACTGCAGAAGATGCTGCGCGAGTGGCTGGAACCGCTTCAGTTCCCGCGCGGGGTCAGGGTGAATATCGACATCGATCCCTATTCGTTCGTTTGAACGAATAGGGATCGATGTTGTCCCGGATGACGATTTTGTTGACGCAAATCACCCCTGCTCGCGCTTCAGCAGTTCCCGCTTGATCGCCTCGCCATAGGCATAGCCGCCGATCGTGCCGTCGGACCGGACCACCCGGTGACAGGGAATCAGCACCGCCACATTGTTCGCGCCATTGGCCGAGCCCGCCGCGCGCACCGCACCGGGCTTGCCGACCGCCGCTGCGATCTGCGCATAGCTGCGGGTCTCGCCGGGAGGAATGTGCTGCAACTCGCGCCAGACCGCCTCCTGGAAGGCGGTGCCCTGCACGTCGAGCGGAATCGCCCGCGACTGCCCCGGCTGCTCGACCGCCGCCACGACGCTTGCCAGCAGGCTCTCGAACGCCTCACCGCCCTCGATCAGCTCCGCTTGAGGAAACCGCGCGGCCAGCTCCTCGCGGCCTTCCTCGAACGAGAGGCGGCAGACGCCCTTCTCCGTCGCCGCGACGAGCATCTGTCCAAGGCTCGTCGCCACGACCGCCCAGTGGATCGTCACCCCGCGCCCGCCGTCGCGCCAGGCTGAGGGGCTCATGCCCAGCCTGCCTTCGCTGGCCTCGTAGAACCGCGAGCTCGCGCCGAACCCGGCCTCGTAGATCGCCTCGGTCACACTGGCGCCGCCGCTCATCGCGTCCCCCGCCCGCTCGAGACGCCGCGCCCGCAGGTATTCCGAAGGCGAAAGGCCGACCGATCGCTTGAACACACGTTGAAAATGGGTGGGACTATAGCCCACCGCCTCGGCCAGCTCGGCTAGACCCGGCGCTTTCTCCTCGCCCGCATCCAGCATCCGCAGCGCCGCGGCCACGGCTTCCTCGTCGCGTGAGACATCGTTGGGCCGGCAGCGCAGGCAGGCACGAAGACCGAAGCGCTCCGCCGCGCCCGCGTCGGCAAAGAAGCGCACGTTCTCGCGCCGGGGGTGCCGCGCCGAGCACGACGGGCGGCAATAGATGCCCGTCGTCAGCACGCCGGTGACGAAGCGCCCGTCGAACGTGCGGTCGCGCGCCTCGACCGCCTGCCAGGCGCGCTCGTCGCTCACCGCGTTCCCGTTACCGCTCACTGTATTTCTCCATTGCCCGCCGCTCGGGCTGCCGGGCAGTTTCTCGTCGAAACATATCGCATGGACGGTCCCTGAAGAAACGGCCCGGTCGCTGATTCGATACGTCATGGCAAACTCCGTTCAATCCTTTGTCATGACCTTGCAACAGCCGCGCGGGCGATACTTCCCGCCCCTTGCTTTTAAAGCGCTTTCCCGAGCATTGTCGCCAAGCCGTCTCCCGCAGCTTGCATCATGACACTATCGTCGCTATGCGCGCCCCGTCTGCGGGCCGGGGGGCACGTCATTGTCGTGCGCCCCAAAGTGTCCCAGCCCACCCGATGTAAGGATAGGACACGCGTGGAGAATTCCGGCGGCATCAAGGCCAGCTTGCAAGGACGCTACGCTTCGGCGCTGTTTGATCTTGCCAGCGAGAACGGCATCGTAACGACGGTCGAATCCGACCTCGACAAGATCGCCCTCGCCATCAGCGAAAGCGCCGATCTGGCCGAGCTGATTCGCAACCCCGAAATCAGCCGCAAGGCTGCCGGTGCGGCTATCGACGCCGTTGCCGACGTCCTCGGCCTCGCGCCGCTGACCAAGAACTTCCTGGGCGTTCTGGCGGGCAACCGCCGTCTGGCCGCCCTGCCCGAGATCATTCGCGCCTTCGCTTCGATCGCGGCCGCCCAGCGCGGCGAATCGACCGCCGAAGTCACCTCCGCTCACGCGCTGACCGACCAGCAGGTCGAGGAACTGCGCCAGAAGCTGGAACTGCGCGAGGGCCGCAAGGTCAAGGTCATGACCAGCGTCGACCCCGACCTGCTCGGCGGCCTCGTCGTGACCATCGGGTCCAAGCGTATCGACAGCTCGATCCGCACTCGTCTCAATTCGCTCGCCCAGGCCATGAAGGGCTAAGAAAGGCAGAACAATGGATATCCGCGCAGCAGAAATCTCGAAGGTCATCAAGGACCAGATCGCCAGCTTCGGCACCGAAGCCCAGGTTTCCGAAGTCGGCTCGGTTCTGTCGGTCGGTGACGGCATCGCCCGCATCCACGGCCTCGACAAGGTCCAGGCCGGCGAAATGGTCGAGTTCGCCAACGGCGTGCAGGGCATGGCGCTCAACCTCGAAGCCGACAACGTCGGCGTCGTGATCTTCGGCTCGGACGCCGAGATCAAGGAAGGCGACAGCGTCAAGCGCACCAACACCATCGTCGACGTTCCCGTCGGCAAGGGCCTGCTGGGCCGCGTGGTGGACGCTCTCGGCAACCCGATCGACGGCAAGGGCCCGATCGTCGCTGAAAAGCGCGCCCGCGTCGAAGCCAAGGCTCCCGGCATCATCCCGCGCAAGTCGGTGCACGAACCCGTGCAGACCGGCCTGAAGGCGATCGACGCCCTCGTTCCCGTCGGCCGCGGTCAGCGCGAGCTGATCATCGGTGACCGCCAGACCGGCAAGACCGCCGTCGCCATCGACACTTTCATCAACCAGAAGGAAGCGAACCAGGGCGACGACGAGTCCAAGAAGCTCTACTGCATCTACGTCGCCGTCGGCCAGAAGCGCTCGACCGTGGCGCAGATCGTCCGCCAGCTCGAAGAAAACGGCGCGATGGAATACTCCATCGTCATCGCCGCGACCGCTTCGGAGCCCGCTCCGCTGCAGTACCTCGCGCCCTACACCGGCGCCGCGATGGGCGAGTTCTTCCGCGACAACGCGATGCACGCCGTGATCGTGTACGACGACCTTTCCAAGCAGGCCGTCGCCTACCGTCAGATGTCGCTGCTGCTGCGTCGTCCTCCGGGCCGCGAAGCTTACCCGGGCGACGTGTTCTATCTCCACAGCCGCCTGCTTGAGCGCGCCGCGAAGATGAACGACGAGAACGGCAACGGCTCGCTGACCGCGCTGCCGATCATCGAAACCCAGGCGGGTGACGTGTCGGCCTACATTCCGACCAACGTGATCTCGATCACCGACGGCCAGATCTTCCTTGAAACCGGTCTGTTCTACCAGGGCATCCGTCCGGCCATCAACGTGGGTCTGTCGGTCTCGCGCGTCGGCGGTTCGGCCCAGACCAAGGCGATGAAGAAGGTTGCCGGCTCGATCAAGCTGGAGCTGGCGCAGTACCGCGAAATGGCGGCCTTCGCCCAGTTCGGTTCGGACCTCGACGCCTCGACCCAGAAGCTCCTCAACCGCGGTGCGCGCCTGACCGAGCTGCTCAAGCAGAAGCAGTTCTCACCGCTGAAGTTCGAAGAGCAGACCGTGTCGATCTTCGCCGGCACCAACGGCTACCTCGACAACCTGCCGGTTGCCAAGGTCACCGAATACGAAGCCGAAATGCTCGACTTCATGCACGAACAGCATGCCGACGTCCTCGCGCTGATCCGCACGACCAAGGACTTCGGCGACGAAGCCAAGAGCAAGACCAAGGCCGCGCTCGACGCCTTCGCCAAGCAGTTCGCCTGATCTGGGCCGCCCCGGTGCAAGCCGGGGCAGTTCTCGGCCAGGCTTTGCTTGGTTGCCAACGGTCCCAGCTTTCGCTGGGATGACCAATGGAGAAAATTGAGTGGCTTCGCTCAAGGAACTCAAAGGCCGCATCAACTCGGTCAAGTCGACCCAGAAGATCACCAAGGCCAAGCAGATGGTCGCTGCGGCCAAGCTGCGCAAGGCGCAGGCCGCCGCGGAATCCGCGCGTCCCTACGCTGCCCGCCTCGCCGAAGTGATGGGCTCGCTCGCGAGCAAGATCACCGTCAGCGAAAACAGCCCCAAGCTGCTCGCCGGCACCGGTAGCGACAAGGTGCACCTGCTCGTCGTCGCCAACTCGGACAAGGGTCTGTGCGGCGCGTTCAACTCGAACATCGTCAAGGCCGCACGCGTCAAGGCGAAGGAACTGGAAGCACAGGGCAAGACCGTCCTGTTCTACCTCGTCGGTCGCAAGGGCCGCGCGCCGCTGCGCCGCGAGTTCCCGAAGCAGATCGCGCATATGTTCGACACTACCGACGTGCGTGACCCCGGCTTCGACGAAGCCGAGCGCATCGCCAACGAACTGGTCGCCCTCTACGAGGACGGCAAGTTCGACGTCGCGCATCTGTTCTACTCGAAGTTCCGCTCGGCGCTGCTTCAGGAACCGACCGACCAGCAGATCATCCCCGTCCCCGCGCCGAAGGCCGTTGCAGCCACCGCGGGTGCCGACGCCGTGACCGAATACGAGCCGGAAGAGGAAGAAATCCTCGCTGCGCTGCTGCCGCGCTATCTGCGCACGCAGCTCTTCGGTGCCCTTCTGGAAAACGCCGCCTCCGAACAGGGTGCGTCGATGACCGCGATGGACAACGCGACGCGCAACGCGGGCGACCTGATCAAGAAGCTGACCATCCAGTACAACCGCAGCCGTCAGGCCGCGATTACGACTGAACTCGTTGAAATCATTGCTGGCGCGGAAGCGCTGTAAGTAACCGCAGGCAAGGAAACCAAAATGGCCACCGCACCCGTGCTAAACCTGACCGCCACTGGCAAGATCAGCCAGATCATCGGCGCCGTCGTCGACGTCACCTTCGAAGGTGAACTCCCGGCGATCCTCACCGCGCTCGAGACCGAGAACAACGGCCAGAAGCTGGTTCTCGAAGTCGCGCAGCACCTCGGCGAGAACACCGTCCGCACCATCGCCATGGACGGCACCGATGGCCTGACCCGCGGTCAGCCCGTCGCCAACACCGGCAAGCAGATCTCGGTTCCCGTCGGTCCGAAGACCCTCGGCCGCATCATGAACGTCGTCGGCGACCCGATCGACGAGCGTGGTCCCGTCGGTTCGGACATGTTCGCCCCGATCCACGCCGAAGCCCCGGCCTTCATCGACCAGTCGACCGAAGCCTCGATCCTGGTCACCGGCATCAAGGTCATCGACCTTCTCGCCCCTTACGCCAAGGGCGGCAAGATCGGCCTGTTCGGCGGCGCCGGCGTGGGCAAGACGGTTCTCATCCAGGAACTGATCAACAACATCGCCAAGGGCCACGGCGGCGTCTCGGTCTTCGCGGGCGTCGGTGAACGTACCCGTGAAGGCAACGACCTTTACCACGAGTTCCTCGACGCCGGCGTTATCGCCAAGGACGCCGAAGGCAACGCCACCTCAGACGGTTCGAAGGTTGCGCTCGTGTTCGGCCAGATGAACGAACCGCCGGGCGCCCGCGCCCGCGTCGCTCTCTCGGGCCTGACCATGGCCGAGTACTTCCGCGACCAGGAAGGCCAGGACGTTCTGTTCTTCGTCGACAACATCTTCCGCTTCACCCAGGCGGGCGCGGAAGTGTCGGCTCTGCTCGGCCGTATTCCTTCGGCCGTGGGCTATCAGCCGACCCTCGCCACCGACATGGGCCAGCTGCAGGAACGCATCACCTCGACCACCAAGGGTTCGATCACCTCGGTTCAGGCAATCTACGTCCCCGCGGACGACCTTACCGACCCGGCACCGGCTGCTTCGTTCGCGCACCTTGACGCAACGACCACGCTGAACCGTGCGATCTCGGAACTGGGCATCTACCCGGCCGTCGACCCGCTCGACTCGACCTCGCGCGTTCTCGAACCCCGCGTCGTCGGTGCCGAGCACTACGAGACCGCTCGCAAGGTTCAGGAAACCCTGCAGAAGTACAAGTCGCTTCAGGACATCATCGCGATCCTGGGCATGGACGAGCTTTCGGAAGAAGATAAGCTCACCGTCGCCCGCGCCCGCAAGATCCAGAAGTTCCTGTCGCAGCCGTTCCACGTCGCGGAAGTCTTCACCGGCATCTCGGGCAAGTTCGTCCAGCTCGAAGACACCGTGAAGTCGTTCAAGGCCGTCGTCGAAGGCGAATACGACCACCTTCCCGAAGCAGCCTTCTACATGGTCGGCGGCATCGACGAAGCGGTCGAAAAGGCCAAGAAGCTGGCCGAAGAGGCGTAATCGATCATGGCTCTGCACTTCGAACTCGTCACGCCGGCCAAGCTCGTCCGCTCGGAAGACGTCCACATGGTGGTCGTCCCCGGCACCGAAGGCGAGTTCGGCGTGCTGGAGGGCCATGCGCCCTTCATGTCGACGATCGCCGACGGCGCGCTGAAGGTCTACAAGACCGAAGGCGCCGCCCCGGAAGAGATCCGCATCACCGGCGGCTTCGCCGAAGTGGGCGACAAGGGCCTGACCGTGCTCGCCGAGCACGTGGCCTGATCTAAAACGCCAACCGCGTTCGAAAGGGCGTCGCCGGAGTATCCGGCGGCGCCCTTTTCGTTTTGCCGATCATTTTCGCCGCGCGGTCGGTGCATGAAAGTCCGGCGGCTTGCTCGCCACCCAGCGTACGAAACGACGGATTTCGTCCTTCTCCAGCAAGGCGCCCGCAGAGGCCGTCATTCGCGCCAGTTCGGCATTGGTGAAAGTCGCATGGATCGTGCGGTGGCAGATCGGATGAACCGGCACGACCGCGCGCCCGCCCCGGCTCTTCGGCACGGGATGATGCCATTCGACCTTGCGTCCGAGCGGCCTTGCGCAGAGCCAGCACTGCCGATTCTCACCATTCTCCATTTGGCCCTATCTTCCTTGCCTCGGGGTCAGCATTAGGAAGTTATCAAAGTTTCAACCTTAATCCTGCGCCTATCACGGGTGCGTCGCCAGGGGCTGAATGCCCGGCGCTGAAAAGGTTGATGACAAGATGACTGCATTCGGGCGACGTGGCGGCATGGGCAGCCTGGGCCAGGGCGCCCGGCCCGCGTTCGGCGTTGCCAAGCCGCTCAAGGTCGGTGTGGAAACGGCTGCTCCGGTTCCGGCCGATCCCTTCCCGCTTCCCGCCGAGCGCACCGGCCCGCAGAACTCGCGCGAGGATGCCCTGTCGCGCCTCGCGGATCGTGCCAATGCGGTGCACGAGAACCAGTCCGAGCAGAGCGGCTTCGAAGCCTCGATCCACAAGATCAAGGAACAGGTCCTGCCGCGCCTGCTGGAGCGCGTCGACCCCGAGGCCGCCGCGACGCTGACCAAGGACGAGCTGTCCGAGGAATTCCGCCCGATCATCATGGAAGTCCTTGCCGAGCTGAAGATCACCTTCAACCGCCGCGAGCAGTTCGCGCTGGAGAAAGTGCTGATCGACGAACTGCTCGGCTTCGGCCCGCTGGAAGAGCTGCTGAACGATCCCGACGTGTCGGATATCATGGTCAACGGCCCGAACCAGACCTACATCGAAAAGAAGGGCAAGCTCCAGCTCGCGCCCACCAAGTTCCGCGACGAGCAGCACCTGTTCCAGATCGCCCAGCGCATCGTCAACCAAGTCGGCCGCCGCGTCGACCAGACCACGCCGCTGGCCGACGCCCGCCTCAAGGACGGCAGCCGCGTCAACGTGATCGTGCCGCCGCTCAGCCTGCGCGGCACCGCCATCTCGATCCGCAAGTTCTCCGAGAAGCCGATCACCATCGACATGCTCAAGGACTTCGGTTCGATGAGCGAGCAGATGGCCACCGCCCTCAAGATCGCGGGCGCCTGCCGCATGAACATCGTCATTTCCGGCGGCACCGGCTCAGGCAAGACGACGATGCTCAATGCGATGTCGAAGATGATCGACCCCGGCGAGCGCGTGCTGACCATCGAGGATGCGGCGGAACTCCGCCTCCAGCAGCCGCACTGGCTGCCGCTGGAAACCCGCCCGCCCAACCTCGAAGGTCAAGGCGCGATCACCATCGGCGATCTTGTGAAGAACGCCCTGCGTATGCGTCCCGACCGTATCATCCTCGGCGAAATCCGCGGCGCCGAGTGCTTCGACCTACTCGCCGCGATGAACACCGGCCACGACGGCTCCATGTGCACGCTCCACGCCAACAGCCCGCGCGAATGCCTTGGCCGTATGGAAAACATGATCCTGATGGGCGACATCAAGATCCCCAAGGAAGCCATCAGCCGCCAGATCGCCGAGTCGGTGGACATCATCGTGCAGGTGAAGCGCCTGCGCGACGGTTCGCGCCGCACCACCAACATCACCGAAGTGATCGGCATGGAAGGCGACGTGATCGTCACCCAGGAACTGTTCAAGTTCGAATATCTGGACGAGACCGACGACGGCAAGATCATCGGCGAATTCCGCAGCTCCGGCCTGCGCCCCTATACGCTGGAAAAGGCGCGCCAGTTCGGATTCGACCAGGCCTATCTCGAAGCCTGCCTCTGAGAGCTTCCTAGGGCGTAAACTCATAAACCGCACCATCGAGGTTTGAGGCAAAATGGCTCAGGGCAAGAAGGCAGAGCGAAGGAATATGTCGATATTTCAAGTCCTGCCGACGCAGCGCTGGGCCATTTTGGTCAAATCCCGAAGGGACGCCCGAATGGCTTCCATCTCGAACCGAAGCAACCTTGGACGGGCAACCAGCCCGCCCGGCGGTCGCTCCGGCCCGAGCTGTTCGCCATTCGGGCGCCTCGATGGTGCGGTTTATGAGTTTACGCCCTAGCCCTTGAAGAGATCCTTGCCGACGACACCGAGCAGCAATACCGCAGCCATCAGCGCGAAGAAGAACACCGACGTCCACGGCATGAAGCCCACGCTGTCGAGGTCGCGGCGCTTCATGCGGCGGCGGTCGCCGATCCAGGCGACGACAGCCACGAGTGCCGCCAGAATGCCAACGGCGGCCATGATCTTATCGGAATCGTTCATGAACCGCCCTTGCCTCCTTCCGCATCGAAGTTAAAGCCCGAGCGGTGAGCACCGCCCCAACGCATCGAGATCGTCCCCTGTTCGCCATCGCCCTGAGGCTGATGGCGATGGTCATGCTCTCAACGATGTTCATGCTCATCAAACTGGCAGGCGAGCGCGGCGTCTCCGTGCCCGAGATGGTGTTCTGGCGGCAGGCCATGGCCGTACCGCTCATTGCCGGTTGGCTGCTGGCGACGGGCCGTATCGGACTGCTCAGGACCCGGCGCCTCTCCTCGCATGCCTTCCGCGCGACTTCGGGCACGCTGGGTCTCGTCTGCAACGTGACCGCGGCCATGCTGCTGCCGCTTTCGGTAGGGACCACGCTGGGCTTCACTGCCCCGCTCTTCGCCGTGCTCATTACCGCTCTGGTCCTGCGCGACCGCGTCGGACCATGGCGCTGGCTGGCGGTCGTGCTGGGCTTCGTCGGTGTCATCATCATCACCCAGCCGGCCGACCTGATCGGCGGCAGGAGTGGAGCGCTTCCCGTCGCAGGTCTTGCCGCCGGGCTGGGCGCGGGCGTGATCGTCGCCATGGTCAGCTTCCAGATTCGCGACCTCGCCCGAACCGAGGCACCGATCGCCTGCGTGTTCTGGTTCGCGTTGTTCGGTTCGCTGTTCGCCGCCGTCCTCCTGCCGTTTTACGGCCAGCGGCACGAGCCTCATATCTGGCTGCTGCTCGTTGCCGTGGGTCTGGCCGGAACGCTCGCCCAGCTACTCATCACCGCCGCGCTGCGTTACGGCGCGGTCGCCACCGTCGTGGTCATGGACTATACCGCGCTGATCTGGGCGACGGCCTATGGCTACACGATCTTCGGTCACCTGCCGCCTGCCTCGACCTGGCTCGGCGCGCCGCTCATCATCGCCGCCGGGCTCATCATCACCTGGCGCGAGCACCACTTGTCGAAACGGATTTCGCCCACTTCGGCGCTCGACGAAAGCGCTGCCGAAGAAACCGTTCCCGCCGCACCGAACATGACGCGGGAACCGCGCGCCTGACTGCGAGTTGCTCCCTTCGCTCCCGCATGAAATGCCGGGAACCCGCGTGAATAAGGAGTCCGACAATGGTCAAGAAACTGGTTCTCGCCCTCGTGGTTGGCAGCATCGTCGTTTCGGCATCGGCCTGCAATACCGTCAAGGGCGCCGGCAAGGACGTCCAGTCGGTCGGTCAGGCTGGCGAAGACGCCATCAAGTAACGAGAAAGCGCATGCCATGCCGATGCGACATGATGGCGCATCGGCATGGCATGTTGTGAACACAGTCCCCTTCCCCTCGATTTCCGAATGGATTAGCGACGGCTGGACGCGCTCGTTTTGGGCACGCTTCTGGAAGGGTAGGCAGACATGATCAGGAAAGCGGTTCTGGCGCTTGCAGTTTCGGGCCTCGTGCTCGGTGCGTCAGCCTGCAATACCGTTCGCGGCGTTGGCCAGGACATCGAATCGGCGGCAAACGCAGTCGATCGCGCGACCTGACGAAACGTCGGCGACCCGCTCAAGACAAAAGGGGCGCGAAACGGAAACCAGTTTCGCACCCCTTTTTCTTCAAGAAAAGCCGCTGCCGAAGTTTCAGCTGTCGGTGATATGCGCGGCCACCATCCCTCGCGCCCGCTGCCAGAGAACGAGGCGGCTCACGACCACCATGCCCAGCACCAGGCCGAGCATGGCATCGGTCATGATGAGCGCGCTGGCAGCCGGGTGCGCGGCACCCATGGCCATGCCGCCCGGCAGGATCATGCGCCGCGCCGCAAAGACCGCAAGCAGCAGTAGCAGCGCCAGCGGCGACTGGCGCATCATCACCCGCGCCTCGGCTCCCTCGCCCTCGACGTGGAGCCGCATAAGACGCGAGCGCTGCATGCCGATCCCGCCACCGATGGCGAACCCGGCCGCGAGCGCCGTCCAGCCCAGCAGACTGGGCGGCATGCCGTAGAGCGCTACGCTCACCGCTGCCGCGACGATGACCGGCGCGATCCAGAGCAGGGGGAGACGGAGCGGCCGGGCCTTTTCAAGGCTGCGAAAGCGCCAGGCCATGATCCCGGCGAATATCGCCAACGGCAGCCAGGCCGCGTATCCGTTTCCCCCCATAGGCTCAGCTACCCCCAAATTCGCTCAGCGAGGGCGTTCCCGGCTCACCCGGAGTGCCCTGCCACACGAGTACTGGCTTACGCGCCGCGAGCGTTTCGTCAAGCCGGCGGCGCGGTGCGAAGTGCGGTGCGCTGTGCAGGCTCTGGTCGCCGTCCTTGGCGCGCTGGGCAAGGCTGCGCAGCGAACCGATGAAGCGGTCGAGCCCGGCCTTGCTTTCGGTCTCGGTCGGCTCGACCAGCATCGCGCCCTTCACCACCAGCGGGAAGTAGACCGTCATCGGGTGGAAGCCCTCGTCGATCAGGCCCTTGGCGATGTCCAGCGTGGAGAAGCCCTCGGCGAGTCCTGCATCGCTGAACAGCGCCTCGTGCATGCACGGGCCGCTCTTTGCGAAGGGTGCCGGCAGCAGGTCCTCGCACGAACGCAGGACGTAGTTGGCGTTGAGCACCGCGTCCTCGGCAACCTGGCGCAGACCGTCCGCGCCGTGGCTGAGGATGTAAGTCAGCGCGCGGGTGAACATGCCCATCTGGCCGTGGAAGGCGACCATGCGGCCGAATGCCTGCGCATGGCCCTCGCCCGCGTTTTCCTCTTCGACAAGGTGGACGCGGCCGTCTTCACCGCGGCTGACGAAGGGCAGCGGCGCGAAGGGCGCCAGCGCTTCGGACAGCACGACCGGGCCGGCACCCGGACCGCCACCGCCGTGCGGGGTGGAGAAGGTCTTGTGCAGGTTAATGTGCATGGCATCGACGCCAAGGTCGCCCGGGCGCACCTTGCCGACGATGGCGTTGAAGTTCGCACCGTCGCAGTAGACGTAGCCGCCGGCCGCGTGAACCGCGTCGCCGATCGCCTTCATGTCAGGCTCGAACAGGCCGCAGGTGTTGGGGTTGGTGATCATCACGCCCGCAACGTTCGGGCCCAGCTTGGCCTTCAGCGCCTCGACATCGACGCGGCCTTCCGGGGTCGCCGGGATCGACTGCACCTTGAAGCCCGCGAAAGCGGCGGTTGCCGGGTTGGTGCCGTGGGCACTCTCCGGCACCAGCACCACGTCGCGCTTTTCACCACGCGCGTCGAGCGCGGCGCGGATGCAGAGCAGGCCGCACAGCTCGCCATGCGCACCGGCCTTCGGGCTCATCGCCACCGAAGCCATGCCGGTCAGCGTGATCAGCCAGTCGGCCAGCTGCTCGATCACTTCCAGCGCGCCCTCCACCGTCTTCTGCGGCTGGAGCGGGTGAACGTCGGCAAAGCCCGGCAGGCGGGCCATCTTCTCGTTCAGGCGCGGGTTGTGCTTCATCGTGCACGAACCCAGCGGGAACGGCCCGAGGTCGATCGCGTAGTTCTGGCGCGACAGGCGGGTGTAGTGGCGCACCGCTTCCGGCTCGGTCAGGCCCGGCAGACCCGGAGCCGCCTTGCGCAGGAACTTCGAGAGGCCCGAAGCAACGGGGCGCGTGGGCGTGTCGAGATCGACGCCGCACTTGGCCGACGAGCCGAGTTCGAAGCTGAGCGCTTCTTCCAGCATCAGGCCATAGTCGCCCGAGGCGGTCTTGAAGGCAGCGCCTTCACCAGCTTCACCCATGCTCGGGCGCCAGCCGCTTGCGTTTACCGCGTTCATGCCAGCACTCCTTCAAGCTCACGGGCAAAGGTTTCGATATCCTCGTCGGTCACGGTCTCGGTCGCCGTCACCAGCAGGCCGTTGTGCAGATCGCTGTCCTCGGGGAACAGGCGGCCGAGCGAGACGCCGCCCAGCACCTTGCGGTCGGCCAGTTCGCGCACGACTTCGCGGGCATCGCGCGGCAGAACCACGGTCGCCTCATTGAAGTAGGTGTCGTTCAGCACCGTCACGCCCGGCACCTTGGCCAGACGCTCGATCATGGCCTGCGCCTTGTCGTGGTTCACGGCGGCAAGCTGGGCGAGGCCTTCACCGCCCAGCAGAGTCAGGTGAATGCTGAAAGCCAGCGCGCAGAGGCCGGAGTTGGTGCAGATGTTGCTGGTCGCCTTCTCGCGGCGGATGTGCTGTTCGCGCGTGGAAAGCGTCAGCACGAAGCCGCGCTTGCCCTCGGCGTCCACGGTCTGGCCGCAGAGGCGGCCCGGCATCTGGCGCACGAACTTCTCGCGGCATCCGAACAGGCCCAGGTACGGGCCGCCGAACTGCAGGCCGACACCGATCGACTGGCCTTCGCCCACGACGATATCGGCACCCAGCGCGCCCGGCGCCTCGATCATCCCCAGCGCAACCGGCTCGGTGACGACGGCGATCAGCAGCGCGCCTTTGGCATGCGCGGCATCGGCAATCGCGGCCAGATCGGGGATGCGGCCCATCACGTCCGGATACTGCACGACGACGCAGGAGGTCTTGTCGTCGATCGCGGCGATCACGGCGGCATCATCGGCCTGCGGCACGAGCTGCGCCTTCAGCGAGACGATGTCGTCTTCGGTGAACTTGGCCATCGTGCGCACCACTTCGGCGTAGTGCGGGTGCAGACCGCTGGACAGCACCGCGCGGTCCTTGCGGGTGATGCGGCTGGCCATCAGGATCGCTTCCCAGCACGCGGTCGAACCGTCGTACATGGATGCATTGGCGATGTCGGTGCCGAACAGGCGCGCGACCTGCGTCTGGAACTCGAACAGCACCTGCAGCGTGCCCTGCGCGATTTCCGGCTGGTAGGGCGTGTAGGCGGTCAGGAACTCGCCGCGCTGGATCAGGTGATCGACCGAGGCCGGAACATGGTGGCGATAAGCGCCCGCACCGATGAAGAACGGCGCCGTGCCGGCCGAGAGGTTCTTGGCCGCAAGCGCGGACATGTGCCGCTCCACCGCCATTTCGCTGGCGTGGGCGGGCAGGCCTGCGATCGGGCCGGACAGGCGGGCTTCGGCGGGCACATCGACGAAGAGATCGTCAACGCTGGCGGCGCCGATGACGCCGAGCATCTCGGCACGGTCGGCCGGAGTCAGGGGAAGGTAGCGCATGGAGATATTCTCACATCAAGATCCTCCCCCTGCGGGGGAGGTGGCAGCCGCGAAGCGGCTGACGGAGGGGGTGAGTGGCTGACGAGGGCTAACGGAGAGGGCAGCGCTTGCCCCCTCCACCACCCTACGGGCGGTCCCCCTCCCCCGGTGGGGGAGGATCGTAAGCTCAGAGGCTTGCGACATAGTCCTTGTAAGCCGCTTCATCCATCAGCGCTTCCAGTTCCGAAGCGTCCGACAGGGTGATGCGGAACAGCCAGCCGCCGACTTCGGCGTCGGTGTTCACCAGTTCCGGCTGGTCGGCCAGAACCTCGTTGGCTTCGGCGATGGTGCCGGAAACCGGGGTGTAGACGTCCGAAGCGGCCTTCACCGAGTCGACAACGGCAACCGAATCGCCCTTGTCGAAGGTGGCGCCTTCAGCCGGCAGGTCGACGAAGGTGATGTCGCCCAGCTGGCCCTGTGCGTAATCGGTGATGCCCACGGTGCCGAGGTCACCCTCGATTTCGATCCACTCGTGTTCCTGCGAGAAATAACGGGTCATGGGAGAATTTCCTCAGCGGTGATAGCGGTTGGGGACGAAGGGCATGGCTGCGACTGTCGCGTCCAGCTTCTTACCCCGGATTTCGATGGAAAGGGCGGTGCCGTCCGCGGCAAGCGCCGCGTCGACATAGGCCATGGCGATGGGGCGCTGGAGCGAGGGCGAGAAACCGCCCGAAGTCACCACGCCAACTTCCTGTTCGCCATGGAAAACCTTGGCGCCTTCGCGCGCGGCCTGACGGCCATCGAGCGAGAGGCCGATACGCTTTTGCGCAGTGCCCTCGGCAAAGTCGCGCTGGACACGCTCGGCGCCGGGGAAACCGCCTTCGAGGCGACGGCGCTTGTTGATGCCAAAAGCAAGGCCGGCTTCGACCGGGCCGCGTTCCGGGTCCATGTCGTGGCCATAGAGCGGCAGGCCGGCTTCAAGGCGCAGCGAATCGCGCGCGCCAAGGCCGATCGGCTTCACTTCGGGCTGGGCCAGCAGCAGGTCCGCCACGTCGGCAGCGGATTCGCCGGGGACCGAGATTTCGAAGCCGTCCTCGCCGGTGTAGCCCGAACGGCTGATCCAGGCGTCGACGCCGCCCAGCGTGAAGCGGCCGCCCTTCATGAAGGTCAGCGCCGAAAGCGGGTATTCGCCCTCTGCCACGCGTTCCAGCGCGGCGAAAGCCTTGGGGCCCTGCAGCGCCAGCAGCGCCCGGTCGTCGAGGTGATTGAGCGTGATGTCGTCCGGCAGATATTCGCGCAGCGTGCCGATATCGTCCCACTTGGTGGCGCCGTTGACGACGAGGTAGAAGCCGCCCGGCCAGCGCGCGACCATCAGGTCGTCCAGAATGCCGCCGTTTTCGTCCAGCAGCAGCGAATAGCGCACGGCGCCCAGCTTCAGCGTGGAAAGATCGATCGGCAGCGCGGCTTCCAGCGCGGGCTCGACATCGGTCTGCGCGCCCTCTTCACCGGTCACGAGCAGCTGGCCCATGTGGCTGACGTCGAACAGGCCGGCGTTCTCACGCGTCCAGAGGTGCTCGGCCATGATGCCTTCGTACTGAACGGGCATCATGTAGCCGGCGAATTCGACCATGCGTCCGCCGTGATCGCGGTGCCAGCCATCCAGCGGCAGCAGCATCGGGGCCAGTTCTTCGGGTTCCTGATCGGAATCGGAAATCGGGTATTCGCTCAAGACATGACTCCGCACAGTTCGGCACACCATTCCAGGTGCCCCCTCTGTCACGGAAACCTGAGAGCTTCCCTCGGCAAGCCCTTGCGGGACAAACCGAAGTTACACCGTCGGCGGCCTTGTCCCGAAGGACAAGACACTTTCCAGAGTGTCGCTATCGACGCTGCGCGGTCCTTTTGCCTGAGAGATTCCGGGGCGGTTGCTCCTTCGGCGCCTGCATCTTCGCATAGGCGAATCAGCAGGTCTCTCCCGCGCTGTCAGCGATGTTTCGTCAATTGCTGGAGCACCGCGTGCAAGTCAACGCAATCACGCTGCACTGCATCACAATTTCCACGACTGGCCAGAATATAGCCTCAGAATCTTGCGCCGCGCAGGATTTCCACCATGGAATCGTGTTCATGGACGAACCGGCCGGGCGCGGTTTTTCCGGAAAGCGTCAGGATCACTTGCGCCAGACGGACAGCAGCGATCGAGCGGAACCTGCGCAGCCTTGCATGAAACACCAGAATGTCCGCCAGCGGCGCAACCACCTGCCCCGCCCGTTCAAGCGGCCGGTCTTCCTCGCGTTTTCCGCGCAGCAAACCCGGCCGAAGGATATCGAGACGGGCAAAACCGAGTTCGCCGAGCACGTTCTCCACCTCCCCCTTGGTGCGCAAATAGAGGTTGCCGCTCTCGGGATCGGCACCCACCGAGGAAACCAGGATCATGCGTTCGATCCCGGCCAGACGCGCCGCCCTGGCGGTCTCCAGCACGAGTTCGTGATCGACCGCGCGAAAGGCCTCGTCGCTGCCCGCCTCCTTGCGGGTCGTGCCGAGCGCGCAGACGAGCACATCGGCATGGGCGGCCTCGATCAGAACCGGCCATTCCGCCGTATCGCCAAGGAGGATTTCCAGACGCGCGCCTTTCGGCAAGGACACTTCGCGCCGCGCCACACCGATGATACGCAAGTCTGCGCGGCCGATGCTTTCCTCGATCACCGCCGAACCGACGAGACCGCTGGCACCGACGAGGCAGATCCGTCGCCCCGCCGCAGTGGTGTCAGACATTCCGCAACCCTTCAGGGGTGCTGCCGTAGATCTGGGCATGGCATGAGATGGCGTAGCGGTCGGTCATGCCCGCGATGTAATCCGCGATATGGCGGCTGCGCGCGGGTTCGTGGCGCGGCAGTCCGTCGATCCAGCTCTCCTCCATCAGCACCGGCTCCTGCGAGTAGGCCGAGTAGAGCTCCGCCAGCAGCGAACGGGCGCGGCGGGCAGTCTCAAGCTGTTCGGGGTGATAATAGAGCTTCTCGTACATGAAGCGCTTGAACTGGCGCTCCCCCTCCTCGACTTCGGGCGAGAAGGCGACGAGCTGACGACCGGCGCTGCGCACCTGATCGACGCTCTCGATGCCGATCAGACGCTTCTTCGTTTCGTCAAGCAAGTCATTGACCATGACGCCGATCTGACTGCGGATCAGCTCGGCGAGCTGGCGGTCGCGCGGCACGCCGGGATAGCGGCGCTCGACTTCGGCCCAGCGCGGAACGATGAAGGGATGGGCCAGCAGTTCGTCGAGATCGAGGAAGCCCGCACGCAGGCCGTCGTCGATGTCGTGGTTGTCGTAGGCGATGTCGTCCGACAGCGCCGCCACTTGCGCTTCGAGCGAGGCGTAAGTGCCCAGCTCCAGCCCATAAGCCGCGTCGAGTTCGGCCAGCGCCCAGTTCGGCTCGCTGACCGGGCCATTGTGCTTGGCGAGACCTTCCAGCGTCTCCCAGGTCAGGTTCAGCCCATCATGATCGCAATAGGGGCTTTCGATCCGCATCAGCGTGCGCAGGCAATTGGCGTTGTGATCGAACCCGCCCGCCTTGTGCAGCGCCGCGTCGAGCGCGTCCTCACCGGCATGGCCGAAAGGCGGATGGCCGATATCGTGCGCGAGGGCGAGCGCTTCGGTCAGGTCCTCGTCGAGGCGGAGGATGCGGGCGATCACGCGGGCGATCTGCGCCACTTCCAGGCTGTGCGTCAGGCGCACGCGGTA
>Ga0209050_1001212_pt1 | contig 30215 bp, 27 predicted proteins | sample Araplavi_mTSA_r2_FD_184276 | JGI IMG/M metagenome (GOLD analysis project Ga0209050, IMG submission 184276) | Arabidopsis root microbial communities from North Carolina, USA - plate scrape MF_Cvi_mTSA_r2 (SPAdes) (version 2) | ecosystem: Host-associated > Plants > Roots > Endosphere | place: USA... | reverse complement strand
GCTGCGCCACGGGCCACCCGAGCTTCGTGATGTCGAACTCGTTCTCGAACCAGACGCTCGCGCAGATCGACCTGTGGGCGAACAAGGACACCTACGAGCCGAAGGTCTACATCCTGCCGAAGAAGCTCGACGAGGAAGTCGCGCGCCTGCACCTGGAGAAGATCGGCGTGAAGCTGACCACGCTGACGGCCGACCAGGCCGCCTACCTCGGCGTGCCGGTGGAAGGTCCGTACAAGCCGGATCATTACCGCTACTGATCTGCTTGCGTTATCGCATCAAAGGAAACGGGCGCTTCGGCGCCCGTTTTTCTTTACCTATCCCAGCTATCGCGGTGTTGCCTGCCGGCGCGTCTCAAGCATCAAGATCGCGCAGCTCATCCGTCGTCAGCAAGGCTTCCACCCTCGCTGGATTCCTGACACGTCGGATGGCCTCTTCGCCTGCGTCCTCAAGTATCTCCAGATCCCGAGCCTGTCGGTCCAACTCACGCAGGACGATGGGATGCAAGGCAAGCAGCTCTCCGGCGGCGTTGCCACCCTGCGAGGTACGCATACGAATAGCGGCCTGATCCGCGGCTTCGTATGCGTGCCTGGCAGCCCATACCGGCTCGCGGACCTGATCGGGCGAGATCACCGACCGGATCGCGTAGGCGACGGACGTGAGCGCTTCATTCGCGAGAGCGTGCGCCAGCGTCCATTCGATTCCCACATCCGGAAGCAGGCTCGTCGCGCTGTCCAGCACGAGCTCCCAACTCCCGTCGATCGGTCCGGTTCCCGCTGCCCACTCCCAGACACGATCGACCGCATCCCTCGGAACCTTCTGGTCCTGCGGGCAGGCCTTCAGCGAATACCACTCGTATCCGTTGAGCTGCCTGTTTGCCACGGAGGCGGCGAACGCCACCCTGTGTTTCGCCGGCAGCCGGGCGAGCCGTGCCAAGAGTGCTTCCTGATTGAATCGCCGCATGTCTTTACTCGTTTGTCGTTGGCTCATCGCGCATGGCGACGAAGCATCAGCCTGCATGTCTTTCATCCAGTTGCCCGTCCCCACGTTCTTCAAGGGGAAACACCAACGGTTCTAACAAGGCGTACCGGAGCCCGAAATTCGAATCTTTCTCTTAACTGCCGACGCGCGAGTTTTATTCATCGCGATGAAGCGATATAGTGGCCAAACTCCCAAGCCGAGCCCCGCCCATGCCCGGAACCCCCGTCAGCTTCGAGTTCTACCCGCCCAAGACCGACGAGCAGCGCGCTCAGCTGGACAAGACGGCGGCGAAGTTGAAAACGCACAAGCCCGATTACGTGTCGTGCACGTTCGGCGCGGGCGGTTCGACGCTGAGCTACACGCCCGAGACGGTCGAACGGCTGCACAAGGAACATGGCCTGGATGCGGCGCCGCATCTGTCGTGCGTCGGCGGCACGCGCGCGGAACTGGGCGAACTGCTCGAGCGTTACAAGACGATGGGCTGCCACCGCATCGTCGCGCTGCGCGGCGATCTTCCTTCGGGCATGGGCCACACCGGCGACTTCCGCTATGCAACGGAGCTGGTCGAGTTCATCCGCCGCGAACACGACGGCTACTTCCACATCGAAGTTGGCTGCTATCCCGAATGCCATCCGCAGTCCGACGATGCGCTCGCCGACCTTCGCCACTTCAAGGCGAAGGTGGATGCCGGCGCGGACGGCGCGATCACGCAGTACTTCTACAACGCCGATGCGTACTTCCGTTACGTCGACGACGCTCGCAGGCTCGGCGTGAACATCCCGATCGTGCCGGGCATCATGCCGATCTCCAACTTCTCGCAGCTGCGCCGGTTCTCTGATGCATGCGGAGCCGAAATCCCGCGCTGGATCGGCAAGCGCATGCTGGCCTACGGCGACGACGTGGAATCGATCCGCGAATTCGCCGCCGATTTCGTCGCCGACATGTGCAGCCGGCTGATCGAAGGGGGCGCGCCGGGCCTGCATTTCTACACGCTGAACCTGACCAAACCGACGCTGGCGGTGCTCGCCCGGATGGGCTGAAAGCCGCGGCAACTCACACGCGGCATTGACGGGTCCGGGGGGACGATGAGCGCACCCGCTCCCCCCGGGAAGTCAGATGAATACGCCGCGCATGATGGCGGCATGGAGTCCGCTGCTGGCGTTGTTGTGCGCGTTCGCCCCCGCGCATGCCGCAGGCGGTCTTCATCGCTGCGAAGCCCCGGACGGCTCGTCCGTCTACACCGACAGCGCCTGCGCCGCGTTCGACGCGAAGCCGTCGCAGATGTCGACCGAACTGCTCACCCGTCTGGCGATGGACGATGCGGTGTTCAACGCCGATTCCTCGCGTGCGCGTTCGCTGTCCAGCGCCATTCACGTCCGCCGCGCGCCGCAGGCCGGCTGCGCGCGCAGCACGGGGCAGTTGTCGATGGACCTGCTGGCGTCCTTCGCGATGGGCGATGTGAACCGCATCGCCGAAAGCGTGCACTGGCCCGGCCTTCGCCATCGCCAGGCACAGGTGGTGATGAACCGGCTCATGCAGCTGGCCCGGACGTCGCTGGTCGATGCCAGCTTCTGGCCGGGCCTGGGCGGTGGTAGCGCGGGCGCGATGCAGTTGACGTTCGATCACCCGACGCGCGTGATGGAAGTCGGCGTGGAACGTTACGCCGGTTGCTATTTCGTGCGGTTCTGAACGCCACGCGCGGATGTGCGATGCACGCACTGTCGGCCGGTGATCCGCCCCGCTAGTCTGCGCCGATGTCCGATCCGCTTTTCCGTTGGTCCGCCGCGCTCATCGCGCTGATGTCGCTTGCGTGGTGCGCGCCCGTCGCGGCCGAGGTACGCCACTGCGTGCTGCCCGACGGCCAGAGCGTGTTCACCGATCGAGGCTGCAACGAGGTCGGCGGCGTCGAGCAGGCGCAGCAAGGGCCGCCCGCGGGAGCTGTCGGCAATGTCGAGAAGAAGCGTGGTCCCGGCTGCGCCCGCAACATCGACGACCTGCTGGCCGAGATGAACAACGCCTTCAACGCGCACGACGCGAACAAGCTCGCCGGTGTCTATCACTGGGCCGGCATGTCCGGCAGCACCGCCTACAACGTGATGGAACGGCTGGACGCCATCGTCCAGCGGCCGCTGGTCGACATCGTGCCGGTGATGCAGCAGGACGAGGCGATCGCGGCCGACACGGGGGCCGACGCCGCGGCCGCCCCGCCCTACCCCGCGTTCACGGAAGCCGCCGCGCCCGAAGCGTCCGCCGCGCCGCCGAAACCGCGCACCCCGGTGGCGGTGCGCGTCGACCAGACGCAGCAGAACGGTATCGCCGCGGTCCAGACCGTGTTCGGCCTGCAGAAACACTTCGGCTGCTGGTGGATCAAGGGCTGACTAACCCGGACCGGCAAGCCCCGGAGTTTGGGAAGCGGGCGCGGCGCGAGGCACAATAGCGGTTTCCCCCTGACGGAATGCCGCGATGCAATACCCCGACTGGATCTGGCACAACGGCGCGATCAAGCGCTGGGCCGACGCCACCACGCACGTCATGTCGCACGCGCTGCATTACGGCTCGTCCGTCTTCGAAGGCATCCGCTGCTACCAGACGCCGAACGGGCCGGTGATCTTCCGCCTGACCGACCACAACACGCGTTTGTTCGCATCGGCCAAGATCTACGACATGGCGATGCCGTATTCGCTGGAGCAGCTCAACGCGGCCTGCCGCGAAGTGCTCAAGGCCAACGAGAACACCACCGATTACCTGCGCCCGGTCGCGTACCGCGGCCTGGGCGGCTTCGGCCTGTCGGCGGACACGCCGACCGACGTCGCCGTCGCCACCTGGAAGATGGGCCAGTACCTGGGCGCAAGCGTGCTCGAGCAGGGCATCGATGCCTGCGTTTCGAGCTGGCAGCGCTTCGCCCCGAATACCCTGCCGGCCGGCGCAAAGGCGGGCGGTAATTACCTTTCCGGCCAGCTGGTAGCGCGTGAAGCGCGCCGCCTCGGCTTCGGCGAGGGCATCGCGCTGGCCTCCACCGGCCTGCTGTCGGAAGGCGCGGGCGAGAACCTGTTCCTCGTGTTCGACGGCGCACTGCACACCACGCCGGTCAGCGCGGCGCTGCTCAACGGCATCACGCGCAACACCATCATCACCCTCGCCCGCGATGCCGGCATCGAAGTGATCGAACGCGACCTGCCGCGCGAGTACCTGTACCTGTGCGATGAGTTGTTCATGTGCGGCACCGCGGCCGAGATCACCCCGATCCGTTCCGTCGACGGCCGCCAGGTCGGCAGCGGCAAGCCTGGCTCGGTGACGCGCCGCGTGCAGGAGCTGTTCTTCGGCCTGTTCGACGGCAAGACGCCGGACAAGTACGGCTGGCTGGAATCGTTGTAAGCGACGGTTGTTGCAGCAAGGAAAAGGCGCCGGGAGGCGCCTTTTTCGTTGGTGTTCTTTCCGATTGTGCTTCGAGGCGCCCAGCACCACGGTGTCCTGGGCATACGCCCGACCAGTACGAAGGAAAGAACATGATTGACATGAATAAAGAGGTGGAGATCTGCGTTGCGGAATCCCCGCGAGATCTTCGCTGAGATCTCAATGATCCATGGCGCAAGCGGAAATCCATTCGCATCGCCCGGCGGGTATGGCCCGAGGATCCCGATGGGCGACGATTGGCACTGCTACCTCCGTCCAGTCTAATAATCCTCGGCGGCGGGGGATCTTCTCCCGCCGCTTTCACGTGCGATGAGATCAGCATCCGTACCAAAGTTTAAGTTCGCGATCACGCCTCTCTTTTCTCCTGGACGTACTTGGACGTCCCAGGTGTAGAGCGCACATAGTCGCCGCACAATCGACAGGCCGATACCCCCGCCTTGTGAGTGGCCCGCGTGGGTACCTCGGTATCCGCGCTGGAACAGCTTGGCCGCATCTTCCGCACTCAGGCCCGGACCGGAATCGACCACGTCCACCGAACGCCGGCCGATGCGCACCACCACTTCGCCTTCGGTCGTGTACTTCACCGCGTTGCCAATGAGGTTGCCCAGCGCCACCGACACTGCCGCTTCGGGCGCGTCGATAATCAGGGTCGGCTCGCCGTCCATCCGCAGCTCGAGAGGCTTCCCGCCGAGCTGTGCGCGATGCGCATCCAGCAGTTGTTCGGCAACCTTCGAAACGTCCGTCGCGCCGTGGCCGCGCTCATTGCGCGACAGAAGCAGCAATGCGCTGATGAGGTCCGTGCACTGCTGTTCGGCGCGCTGGATGCGCTGCAGTCGGTTGCGCGTCTTCTCGTCCACGTCGGGGCGCGAAAGCAGCAGCTCGACCGCGCCCTTGATCACCGCCAGCGGCGTACGCAACTCGTGGCTGACGTCTGCGTTGAACTCGCGGTCGCGCTGCACCACTTCGGTCAGGCGTTCGGCGTAATCGTCCAGCGCCTCGGCCAGCTGGCCCACTTCGTCGCTGGGAAAATGCGAGGCCAGGCCCTCGGGTTCGGCGCTGCGGCCGGACTGCTTGAGGCGGTTGGCCAGCTCGGTCACCGGGCTCATAACACGTGCGGCCGACCACCATCCCACCAGCAACGACAGCAGCGTGAAGATGAAGACCGCCGCCCAGATCGCCCGCTGGAACTGCGCCTCGCCGCGCGTGGCCTGCGACATGTCGTAGGCCAGGAAGAACCACTCTTCTGGCGTTTTTCTTACAGCAAGCTTGTACGAAAACGGTGTGCCGTCTGGATTCCGTCCCGAGATGCTATGGATCCCATCGCCCAGGTCGTACCAGTCAGGTTGCTCCCGTCTCAGGTTCTCGAATCGGTCGCGCTTAACAACCCTGCCAAGCATCTGTTGGACGCCGAACTCAGGCTTCTCATCGGGATTCGCGAAGTACTGGCGAGCGAACTCGTCGATGTTCCGGTTCATCACGTCCTCGACCAGCTGGTTCTCCACGCGATTGCGGGTCCAGTTGGTCGCCCACGCGAACATCGCCGTCAGGCCGAAGCCCAACAGAACGAACGCGAGGATGATTCGGCTGCGAAGCTGCCGACGGAAGCGCGTTCGCCTGCGCGGCGGCGTGGGCTCCTGCGTCGGCTCTTCTGTCATCGCGTCAGCCGTTGTCCGGGGCGGCGATGCGGTAACCGATGCCATGTCGGGTCTGGATCAGCGGCACGTCGAAGGGCTTGTCGACAACGGCGCGCAGGCCATGGATGTGCACGCGCAGGCTGTCCGAATCGGGCAACTCCTCGCCCCACACACGGGTTTCCAGTTCCTGGCGCGTGACCACTGCCGGCGAAGCTTCCATCAGCGCCTGCAGGATCTTCAGTGCGGTCGGGTTGAGCTGCAGCAGCTTGCCCTGGCGGCGCACTTCGAGCGTGTCGAGGTTGTATTCCAGGTCGGCGACGTTGAGCACGCGCGTCTGCACGCCGCGGCCGCGACGCGAGAGTGCATTCAAGCGCACTTCGACTTCCTGCAGCGCGAAGGGCTTGATGAGGTAGTCGTCGGCGCCGGAATCGAAACCGGCCAGCTTGTTTTCCAGCGAGTCGCGCGCGGTCAGCATCAGCACCGGCGTCTGCTTGCGCGCTTCATTGCGCAGCTTGCGGCAGACTTCCAGGCCATCCAGGCCGGGAAGGTTGAGGTCGAGGACGATCGCGTCGAAGTCGTGGACCACGGCCAGGTGCAGGCCGGTGACGCCGTCGGCGGCGAAGTCGACGGTATGGCCGCGGTCCTCGAGAAAGTCGCCGAGGTTGGCAGCGATGTCCTGGTTGTCTTCGATGACGAGAATGCGCATGTGACCTTTCCTGGGTAATGAGCCTTCGACCAGCGCGCGCCGCTGCGGTTCCGCAACTGCGAGAAGAACTGAATGCGCGCACGGCATTGTCGGGGAGCTTAACGATTCTGCCAGAGCCTTCGAAGTGCACCGATCACCGCGCACTGACGCCGCAACGCACGTTTGCGATCAGTGCATGGAACGAAGGGAGCGTCGCTCGGCAGCCAGGCAAACAAAGGCCCAGACACGGGGCCACCGTGCCTGGGCCAAAAAGGTATTGCCCCGATTACCGTAACCTGCATCGACCCGTTGCTGACGAGGAAGAGCGGCAGTGCTGCGGTAGGGACAGGCTACGCCGATTTCGATTAAACCGGCGTTAAAAAGGGGCGTCAATTCAATGTTATTCAGCGTTGAAAATCGCCGCTGAACGCGTCCGGATCGCAGAACTTCCCCGAACGTGCCGGCATCCGTCGTGAACGCCAGACTCAGCGGGTCGCCGCCCGTTTCGGTCCTTTTCGCCGGACCCGGTCAGCCAGGTAGGTGACGATCTCCCCCGCCACGTCCACCCCGCTGGCCTCCTCGATGCCTTCCAGCCCCGGCGACGCGTTGACCTCCAACACCAGCGGGCCGCGCTTGGAGCGGATCAGGTCCACGCCGGCGATGCCGAGACCGAGTACGCGCGCCGCTCGGATCGCGACGTCTTCTTCCGCGACGCTGGCACTGACGCCCTTGGCGGTGCCGCCGCGATGCAGGTTCGATCGGAAGTCGCCCTTGGGCGCCTGGCGCTTCATCGTCGCCACCACGCGACCGCCGACCACGAAGCAGCGCAGGTCCGCGCCGCGCGCCTCCTCGATGAACTCCTGCACCAGGAAGTTCGCGTACAGGCCACGCAGCGCCTCGATCACGCCCTGCGATGCCGACAGCTTCTCGGTCAGCATCACGCCCGCGCCCTGGGTGCCCTCGTTGAGCTTGATGACGTGCGGCGGCAGGCCGAGCATCGACAGCAGGTCGTGCGTGTCGTCGGGGTTGTCGCCGAAGACGGTCGTCGGCAGGCCGATGCGCTCGGCCGCCAGCAGCTGGTGGCAGCGCAGCTTGTCCCGCGCGCGCAGCACGGCGTCGGACGAGTTGGGCGTCAGCGTGCCCATCAGTTCGAACTGGCGCAGCACCGCCGAGCCGTAGCGCGTGATCGACGCACCGATGCGCGGGATTACCGCCTGGTAGCCGGAAATCGGCTTGCCCTTGTAGCGCATGCTGAACCCGTCGCTGGCGATGCGCATGTAGCAGCGCAGCGGGTCGAGCACGCGAACGCTATGCCCCTGGTCGCGCGCGGCTTCCACCAGGCGGCGTGTCGAATACAGCTTGCTGTTGCGCGAAAGGATCGCCAGTTTCATGAAGGGCGGCGGTGGGGATGTGAAGTGGGAAAGGGACGCGGCTCGCCGGGTGCGGCGGGACGCGAGACGACGCCCGGCTCTCGCCGGCTGGAACGGCCATGCAGGAACGAGCGTCCCGGATCGACCGTGAACGCGCGCGCCAGCGCCGTGCGCCCGAGCAGCATCGGGAAAAGCATCCCGCGGCGATCGGACAGATTGATTTCAATCTCGCGCTCGACCCCGGCCAGCGCCAGTGTCGTGCGTACGAAAATACGCCGGGTGCAGTGGCCGCCGGAGTCGGTGACTTCGCGCTCGTCGAACACCGGCGCGGCAGCTTCGATCATGCGCGCGCCGTGGCCCGGACTGAGGCAGAAACCGACCCACGGTTCGCCGCGCTCGGTGAAGCGCCATTGCGTGTCCACGTGGAGTGCCGAACTGCGCGCGCCGCTGTCCACCTTCGCGCGCAACCGCCCGATACCCAGTTGCGGCAGGGCTATCCACTCACGCCAGCCGAGCACGACTTTACTGCTTGCCATCGCGCCTCCAGGGATCACCTGAAAGACAAAAACGGCGGCCACTGTAAAGCAGGCCGCCGTCGCAATTGTTTGGAGCGGGTGATGGGAATCGAACCCACGCTAGCAGCTTGGGAAGCTGCAGTTCTACCATTGAACTACACCCGCGTCGCGATGAAGTCTATGCCCCCGTATGGAGGCTTGGCAACGCGACGCCCGGGAAGTCTTCGCGGGCGCCGCGTGCCGGTTCAGCGTGCCGCTTCGATCAGAACCCGCCGCCGAAGCTGACGAACAGCGTCGCGTCGTTGCCGCCCTTCTGACCGACCGTGAGGTTGGCGCCGATGTCGGTGCGCAGGCCGAACATCTCCGTGCGCGCGCCCATCACCAGCGTGCCGTAGTCCTGGTCGTATTCCAGGCCACGCACGGCATAGGCGCCGACGCCCGGCAGCGAACGCAGCGAGGCGGTGGCTTCGGTCGGGGCGTCCTCGAACTCGTGGTCGTAGGTCAGCTTGGCGTACGGCTGCAGGTGCTCGTTGATCGCGTAGTTGACCTGCCAGCCGAGGCTGCCGATCAGCGAGTCGAACGTCTGGTCGCTGTACGACAGCGCGGTGGCTTCGGTGCTGTTCTCGTCGAAGCCGTCGACGTCGATCGACTGCGACACCAGCTGCATGACCGGACCGTGCTTGAGCGAGCCTTCACCGAAGTTCCAGCCGGCGGCGATCGCGGCGGTCAGGTTGGTGCCGTCGGTCGAACCGTTGTGCACGCGCGAAGCCGGGCCGAGGTTCACCCGGCGGTCGATGTCGTACGACACCCAGGTGTAGCTCAGCTGGCCGTTGATCCACGCCGAACCCGACGCCCAGGCGAGGTAGCCGCCGAGGGTCGCGTCGTCCTGGTCCCACTGGCCGCGGTTGAGGCCCCAGTCCATCTTCTGCTGGCCCCAGCCGGCGAAGCCGCCGTACACCAGGTTGCCGCTGGCCCAGTCGAGGCCGGCGGTCAGGGTCGGGCCGAAGCCGTCGTAGTTGTCGCCGCCGCCGTAGCGCTGCGAATCGCCACGCACGTCGGCCCACCAGCGCATGCCGTCCACTTCCGGACGCGTGGCGGCATTGGCGCCGACGCGTTCGGCGCGGGCGCGGCCAACCATGGCTTCGCTATGCGGCAGCACGGCGATCTGGCGCGGCGCATCCAGCAGCGACAGCGCGTAGTCGGCAAGGATCTCGTGCGCCTTGGTCGTCGGGTGCACGCCGTCGGCGAACGCGTACGTGTTCGGCGCGTCCGGCGTGGCGTAGGTGCCCGGGTTGCAGGTGATCGACTGCGCGGTGATCTGCGGGTTGCAGGCGGTGCCGGTGGTGTTGGTGATGCCGTACGGCGCCGGGTTGGCGACGATTTCCTGCAGCAGGTGGAACGTGTCGACCGGGATGAAGCGCGCGCCAGCCGAGGCCAGGCCCGCGTACAGGCCGTTGTTGTAGCTGGTCGCCAGCGCGGTGCCGGCGGCCGCCACGGCGGCGCCCTGCGAACGGAACTGCGGCGTGATGCCCAGGTCCGGCACGTTCGGCACGAGGATGTACTGCGCGCCCGAGTTCTGCAGCGTCATCACGTTGGTGACCTGGCCGGTCACCGCCGCGCCGACAATCGCCTGCGCCTGCGCCTGCGCCGGAGCGGCGGCCGCGGCGAACAGGTCGTTCGCGCCGCCCCACACCGTGTACAGCGCATTCGGATCGGCTTTGCCGCCGGTGGCGGTGAGGTAACGGGCGATCTGCGAACGCAGCGAGAGCGTCGGCAGCTGCGGCGTCAGGCCGGCGCGGTCGGTGCTGACCATCGCGCCGCCGATGGCGTAGTTGGTGCCGCCGGCGTTGAAGGCATTGGCATTCGTGCCCAGCTCGGTGGCCAGGTTTTCAGACCACACCAGGCCCGGGTTGGTCGTGAAGCGGCCCAGCAGCGCACCCGAGGCGCCGGCCTGGGCGATGATCGCCGGTCGGAAATACCCCGCGTCCGTCAGGCTGTCGCCGAAGAACACGGTCTGCGAATAGTCCTGCGCGAAAGCCGGCGCGGCCGCCAGCGCAAGGGCGACGGCGAGCACGGAGCGGACGGGTTTGATCATCTTCGATTCCTTGGTGGATGTTCTTGGTTGGACGAGCCGGGAAACAGCCGGGAAAAGCACGGGGATCCGGGATACATACGCCCGCGGATGGCGGCATCGAAGCATGCGGAGTGAGCGCACTCACGCCGCACTGCGTCAAAAACCGTGCCGGCTGGCCCGCCGCCTCGGCGAGGGGCGACAATACGCGAATGCAGATCCAACTGAATGGCGAGCCGCGCGCGATCGCGGCGCAGACCACCGTGTTGCAGCTCGTGCAGGCCGAAGGGCTTGGCGAGCGCCGCGTCGCGGTGGAGGTCAACGGTGAAATCGTCCCGCGCGGGCGGCATGGGGAACATGCCCTCTGCGATGGGGATCGGGTCGAGATCGTGCATGCCCTGGGTGGGGGGTGAGGCCGCGCGCTTGCGAACCACTGGTTCGCGCGCGGCCGAACGACCGGCCATGGATGGACGGGCCGGGCGATCCAACGCCGGTCGCGTGAGGCCATGGACGGCAGCAATACGCTGATCAGGGCGCTGTCGTACCCCGGGCCACATCCTCCACCGATGCATCTAAACCCTATGTATAGCGCTGCTAAACTACTGCGATGACCGCACCGCACTCCCCCACGTTTCCGGCCGATCCGCTCGTGATCGCCGGCAAGGCCTACGCGTCGCGCCTGCTCACCGGCACCGGCAAGTTCACCGACCTCGAACAGACCCGTCTGGCCACCGAAGCCGCCGGCGCCCAGATCGTCACCGTCGCGATCCGCCGCAGCAACATCGGCCAGAATCCCGGCGAGCCGAACCTGCTCGACGTCCTCCCGCCCGACCGCTACACCATCCTGCCCAACACCGCCGGCTGCTATACCGCCGACGACGCGGTGCGCACCTGTCGCCTCGCGCGCGAACTGCTCGACGGCCACAAGCTGGTGAAGCTTGAAGTGCTCGGCGACCAGAAAACCCTCTACCCCGATGTCGTGCAGACGCTCTCCGCCGCCGAGCTGCTGGTGAAGGACGGCTTCGACGTGATGGTCTACACCTCCGACGATCCGATCCTCGCCAAGCGCCTGGAAGAAATCGGCTGCGTAGCGGTGATGCCGCTGGCCGCGCCGATCGGCTCGGGCCTGGGCGTGCAGAACAAGTACAACCTGCTGGAAATCGTCGAGAACGCGAAGGTGCCGATCATCGTCGACGCCGGCGTGGGCACTGCGTCGGACGCCGCCATCGCGATGGAGCTGGGCTGCGATGGCGTGCTGATGAACACCGCAATTGCCGGCGCGAAGGATCCGGTGCTGATGGCGCACGCGATGAAGCTCGCCGTGGAAGCCGGCCGCGCCGCATTCAAGGCCGGGCGTATTCCGCGCAAGCGTTTCGCTTCTGCTTCCAGCCCGGTCGATGGGCTCATCGGCTGATGAGCGACACCCCGCCCAAAGGCAAGCTTCCGCCCAAACCCTTCACCCTCGAGGAAGGCCGCCGCCAGGTCCGCAGCTTCGTGCTCCGCCAGGGCCGCTTCACCGAGGCGCAGCAGCGCGCGTTCGACACGCTTTGGCCGCGATATGGCCTCGATTACACCGGCACGCCGCGCGACTTCGACACCGCCTTCGGCCGCAAGGCGCCGCGCGTGCTCGAGATCGGTTTCGGCAACGGCGAAGCGCTGCGCTACGCCGTACAGCACGACAAGGCACGCGACCTGATCGGCATCGAAGTGCACGCGCCCGGCGTCGGCCGTCTGCTCAACGCGCTCGCGCAGGACGAGGCCGACAACGTCCGCCTGTACCACCACGACGCCGTGGAAGTGCTGCGCAACGAGATCGCCGACGCCTCGCTCGATGAGGTCCGCATCTATTTCCCCGATCCCTGGCACAAGAAGCGCCACAACAAGCGCCGACTGGTCCAGCCGGAGTTCGCGAAGCTGATCGTGACCAAACTGGCGCCCACCGGCCGCTTGCACCTCGCCACCGATTGGCAGGACTATGCCGAGCAGATGTGGGACGTGCTCGACGCAACGCCCGGACTGGTCAATCGCGCCGGTCCCCGCGGCAGCGTGGAGCGACCGCAATGGCGGCCGCAGACCCATTTCGAGACGCGCGGCCAGAAGCTCGGCCACGGTGTGTGGGACCTTCTGTACGACGCAGCGCCGTGATTCGTGATTCGGGATTGGTGATTCGCAAAGCAGGAAAGGATCCCTGTCGCGAAGATTCCGGATTCGTCGGGTAACGGTTTTCTCCGAATCACGAATCGCCAGTCACGAATCGCGAACCCCCGATCTGATGGACACCGCCCTGACGCTCACCACCGACATGAAGCTCGTGCTCGGGCTGGTGGGCTTCACGATGGTGATGTTCCTGTTCGAGCGCATCCGCGCCGACGTCGTCGCGCTCGTGGTGCTGGTCCTGCTTGGCCTGTCGGGCCTGGTCGAACCGGATGAGCTGTTCAACGGCTTCTCCGGTAACGCGGTCATCAGCATCGTGGCGACGATGATCCTCGGCGCCGGCCTGGACCGCACCGGCGCGCTGAACCGCCTCGCCGGCTGGCTGCTGCGGCGCTCGCGCGGCATGGAAAACCGGCTGCTGATCCTCACCAACGCCGTGGCCGGCATCAATTCCTCGATCATGCAGAACCCGTCGGTGATGGCGCTCTACATGCCCGTCGCCGCGCGGCTGTCCTCGCGCACCGGCATCGCGATGCCGCGCCTGCTGCTGCCGCTCGCCGCGGCCATCGTGATGGGCGGTGCGCTGACGATGGTCGGCAACTCGCCGCTGATCCTGCTCAACGACTTGCTGATCGCCGCCAACAGCAACCTGCCCTCCGGTGCGGCGACGCTGGAACCGCTGAAGATGTTCGCGCCGCTGCCGATCGGTCTGGCGCTGCTGGCCGCGTCGCTCGCGTACTTCCATTTCTTCGGCGACAGGCGCCTGCGCCACGACGACGACGGCACCGGCGCCACGCCCGCGCGCACGCAGAGCTATTTCGCCAAGGCCTACGGTATCGACGGCGACGTCTACGAGATGACCGTCACCGCCGACAGCCCGCTGGTGGGCATGTCGCTGGGCGAAGCCGAGGCGCTGCACAACGCGCCGTTGCTGCTCGCGCTGAAAAGCGATGGCGAAGCGCGCCTCGCGCCGCCGGCCGATACGCGCATCTGGGTCGGCAGCGTGCTCGGCGCGATGGGCCCGAAGCAGCAGGTCAGCGATTTCGCGCAGAACCATTTCCTGCGCCTGTCCTCGCGCCTTCGCACGTTCGGCGACCTGTTCAATCCCAGCCGCGCGGGCATTTCCGAAGCGGTTGTGCCGGCCACGTCGAAATTCATCGGCAAGAACGGCCGCGACCTGCAGCTGCGCAAGCAGATGGGCCTGAGCCTGCTGGCGATCAACCGCGACAAGACCGTGCTGCGCGATAACGTGCGCGACGTGAACCTGCGCGCCGGCGACATGCTGGTCTTCCACAGCATCTGGACCGACCTGCACGAAGCCGCGGCGAGCAAGGATCTGGTCGTCGTCACCGATTACCCCAAGGGCGAGCAGCGCCCGCACAAGTTCAAGATCGCGATGGCGATCTTCGCCGTCTCGATGCTGCTGGCGTTGTCGTCGCGTTTGCCGGTGTCGATCGCGCTGATGACCGGCGTGGCCGGCATGCTCATCGCCGGCGTGATCCACATCGACGAAGCCTATGCGGCCATCAACTGGAAGACCGTCTTCCTGATGGCGTGCCTGATTCCCCTGGGCTGGGCGATGGATTCCAGCGGCGCGGCGGCATGGGTCGCCGGCCACACCATCGAGCGATTGCCCACCGGCACGCCGGTGTGGCTGCTGGAAATCCTTGTCGGCTTGTTCACGACATTGTTCTCGCTGGTGATAAGCCACGTCGGTGCGACCATCGTCACGGTGCCGCTGGCGATCAACCTTGCGCTCGCGGCCGGCGGCAATCCGACGGCGTTCGCGCTGATCGTCGCGTTGTCGGCGTCGAACAACTTCATGACCGCATCGAACCCGGTGATCTCGATGATCACCGGCCCTGCCGGCTACAGCGGCAAGGAACTGTGGAAGATCGGCGGCCCGCTGTCGCTGATCTATACGGTGGTGGCGGTGGCGATGGTCAACCTGATGTACTGATCGTTACGCACCGGCCAGGCGTTGCCGGCCGACAAGGGGATTCACGCATGCGTTCGTTCCGATTCGCCGCCCTGCTCGCGGCGAGCGTTCTCTTCGTTCCGTATTCGCAGGCCGCCACGCCCATGACCGTCACGCTCAGTACCCGCACCACGCTCAACCTCGACGCAGCCAAGGCGATAGCCGCAGCGGCCGAAGCCGAAGCGCAGCGTCAGCAACTCCGCGTGACGGTAGTCATCGTCGACGACGCGGGCCGCACGCTGCTGCTGCAACGCATGGACGGCACGCCGAACTCCAGCGTCGACGTCGCGACCGCGAAGGCGCGCCATGCGATCAACTATCGGCGCGACACCGTCTTCCACCAGGACCTGCTGGAAAAACAGGCGCTCGCCGTGCTCGCCCTCCCCGACTCGCTGCCGATCGAGGGCGGCGTGATGCTCAGGCATGGCGATGAAGTGATCGGCGCGATCGGCGTATCCGGTGCGGCGTCGAACAAGGATGGCGAAGTCGCGCGTGCGGGTGCGGCGGTGCTGGCAGGTGCGAAGGTGCCTTGAGCACCACGTCAGCGCTTTCGTAGCCACGGCATCAAGCCGCGCCCGATGCCCTCGCCACCACCACCGCCCATAGCGCCAGCACGGCGACGAAGTTGATGGTGAAAACCAGTCCGCGCAGGCGCACGTTGGTGGTGGGAATCTGCACGAGGCTATGCAGCACGCGGCCGGCAACGAATACCCACGCCAGCATCACCGCAAGCGCACCGGACGCGTTGAGCACGATCAGCAACACGCACGCGACATGGAAGAACAGCGGCCATTCGAACTGGTTCGACAGGTTCGCGCTGATGCGCGGCTCGATCTTCGACCACGGATTGCCACCATCCGCGCGACGGCCGATGCCCCACACCGCAGGCGCACGCGCAACGGTCAGCAGCACGTAGAGGAACGCGGCCAGCGCGACATGCGCCGCCATCGGAAAGATCAACGGATTCGCCACGATGCTTCCTTGTCGTCATGCGAACGGTGAACGCGCATCAGCCGACGTTCCCGCCCAGCCAAACGGCCCCATCGCGCACGCTCACCTCCACCGCGCGCAGCGATTCGCCGCGACACGGACCGGCCACGCATTCGCCACCAGTGAGCTCGAAACTCGCGCCATGCGCGGCGCAGACGAGATAACCGTCCTTGCTCTTGAGGAATTGGCCCGGCGCCCAGTCGAGTCGGCGTCCGGCGTGCGGGCAGATGTTGAGCCAGGCCCGGACGTGATCGCCGTCACGATACACAATCAGGCTTTCCGCATCGCCGTCGAGGACCACCTCGACCTCGGCGAAAGCCCCGTCGGGCAAGCGTTCCAGCGTCACGAGCGGGCCCGCTGGCGCGACCCCTTCGTTCGAAATGCTTAACGAAGTTCTCACACCCTCGCTCATGGCTGGCCCGATACTCGCCTCCCCGGCGCTTGTTGCCGCATTGTGTCACCGCCCGCAGATGTTCGCCCAGACCTTCCGTTTCGGTACCTCCCACTTCCATTCGCGCGTGCGTTCGGCGTTCGAGCCGCGCAAGCCGCGTCATCGCCTGCTGCGTTTCGCGCTCGGCGTGGTCGGCCTGGGCGTGCTGGCGGTGCTGGTTGCGTTCTCGGTGGCGCTGGGTGCGGCGATGATCGTCGCCGGCATGCTCTACAAGCTGTGGAAGACGCGCGGCAAGCGTCTTGCCCGTGCACAGCAGGACGCCCGCATCGTCGAAGGCGAGTTCCGCGTCGTCGATGCGCCGGTGATCGAACGTTCGCGTTCGCAGACCAGCCTCTAAGCCCGCATGAGCGACGTGATCGCGGCACTGCCGCAGCCGCGCGTCCCGGTCCGCGGCACGGACCAGACTTTCCCCGTACACCGCATCTATTGCGTCGGCCGCAACTTCGCCGACCATGCACGCGAGATGGGCGCTGCCGTTCCGGCATCGAACGCCGACCGCGGCACGCCGGTGTTCTTCCTCAAGCCGGCCGACGCCATCGCACTTCAGTCCGAAGTGCCCTACCCGCCTGGCACGCAGGACCTGCACCACGAAGTCGAACTCGTCGTCGCGCTCGGCAAGGACGCGCCTGCGGGCGTGCTCGATCCGAAGGACGCGACGGACCTGGTCTACGGCTACGCCGTCGGCCTGGACCTCACCCGCCGCGACCTGCAGGGCGCCGCGAAGGCCAAGGGCCTTCCGTGGGATACCGGCAAGGCGTTCGACCATGCCGCGCCGATCAGCGCCATCGTGCCGGCCAGCGAAGTGGGCGAACTCGGCGAGCGTGCGCTCAGCCTCAGCATCAATGGCGAGACGAAGCAGCAAGGTTCGCTTGGCGACCTGATCTGGACGGTGCCGGACATCCTGCACGAACTGTCCAAGCTCTACGCGCTGCGCGCAGGCGATCTCATCTTCATGGGCACGCCGGCCGGCGTCGGTCCGCTGAAGCCGGGCGACCGTTTCCACGCGGTGCTCGAAGGCATCGCCGAACATTCCGGGACGATCGTCACCGGTCGGACGGTATAGTCGAACCCACGCGGTCCGCGCCGCACTCAACGTCAACGCCGGAGACCACGACGCCATGGGCCTGATCACCGAGTTCAAGGAATTCATCTCGCGCGGCAACGTCGTCGATCTCGCCGTCGGTGTCGTGATCGGTGCGGCCTTCGGCAAGATCGTCACGGCGCTGGTGGACGGCATCGTCATGCCGACGATCGGCGCGTTCACCAAGGGCGTGAGCGTCAGCGACTGGAAATACGTCATCAAGCCGGCGCAGCTGGATTCGGCCGGCAAGGAAGTCGCTGCGGAACTGGCGATCCGCTACGGCATGTTCGTGCAGACGATCATCGACTTCCTGCTGATCGCGCTGGTGATCTTCCTGATACTGAAGGCTTACAACCGGGTGCGTGCGCCTGCCGCCGCGGCGGCGGTGTCGGAAGAAGTGCTGCTGCTGCGCGAGATTCGCGACGAGTTGAAGAAGTAAGCGCGACCCTTTAGCTCCTCCCCCTGCGCGCAGGGGGAGGTTGGGAGGGGGTACGCGGCGCGTATGCGCCGGTTTCCAAGCGCTTTGGCGCTGTGCACTTCACCCCTCCCCAACCCTCCCCTGCAAGCAGGGGAGGGAGTGGTCTTCCAGTTGCCACACCCGGCAAATCCGCACCGCGCACTGCGTGACTGAAGACACCCTGCCTTCCGGCTGCGAGTTGCTACCCTCGCGGCTCATCGTCGTTTTTCGACGTCACGTCTTTCTTGAACCGGGGGAGTTGTAGATGCGCGCAATGCTGTCGGTGGCCATTGCCACCTGTCTGTTCGCCACCGCCGCAATGGACACGTTCGCCGCGGAACGCGAGACGCGCATCCCCGACAAGGCCATCGCCACCGCCACGCAGCTGCGCGAGACCGCGCTGAAGAGCGACCTGGGCTACCGCATCACCGAGTCGCTGACGACGGAAGTCGGCCCGCGCCTGGCCGGCAGCGAAGCCGATGCCCGCGCCGTCGCCTGGGCCGTGGCCAAGTTCAAGGAACTGGGCTTCGACAAGGTCTGGACCGAGCCGGTCACCTTCCCGAAGTGGGAACGCCGCAGCGAATCCGCCCACGTCGTCGGCGCGAACGCGCAGCCGCTGCACCTGACGGCGCTGGGCGGCAGCCCGGCGGGCAACGTCGAGGGCGAAGTCGTTCGCTTCACCGACCTGGCCGCGCTGGAAGCCGCGCCCGCCGGTTCGCTCGCCGGCAAGATCGCCTTCATCGACTACAGGATGGAACGCGCGCGCGATGGCGCCGGCTACGGCCCGGGCTCGCGCGTACGCAGCAAGGGCCCGTCGGCGGCGATCCGCGCCGGCGCCATCGGTTACCTGATGCGTTCGGCCGGTACCGATTCGCACCGCAACCCGCACACCGGCATCACCCGTTTCGACGACGGCCTGACGCCCATCCCCTCGGCCGCCCTCGCCGTGCCCGACGCCGACCAGCTCGGCCGCCTGCTCGCCCTCGGCAAGCCGGTGACGGTGCGCCTGGCGCTGGATTGCGGCTGGGATGGCACCTACACCTCGCAGAATGTCATTGGCGAGATCCGCGGCTCGAAGAAGCCGGACGAAGTGGTCGTGATCGGCGGCCATCTGGATTCGTGGGACCTCGGCACGGGCGCGATCGACGACGGCGCCGGCGTCGGCCTCACGATGGCGGCGGGCAAGCTCATCGGCGACCTGAAGCAGCATCCGGCCCGCACGATCCGCGTGGTCGCCTTCGCCAACGAGGAACAGGGCCTGCACGGTGGCAAGGCCTACGCCGCCGCGCACATGAAGGACGTCGCCAGGCACCAGATCGGCGCCGAAAGCGACTTCGGCGCGGGCCGCATCTACGCGTACTCCAGCTCCGCGCCGGAATACGCGAAGGCCGCCGAGGCGCAGATCGCGCAGGCGCTGGCGCCGCTGGGCATCGAATACACGCCGGGCCAGGGCGGTCCGGGCCCGGACGTCGGTCCCTCGGCCGAGAAGGGCATGGCCTGGGCGCGTCTGGCCCAGGACGGCACGGATTACTTCGATCTTCACCACACCCCCGACGACACCTTCGATAAAATCGATCCCCAGGCGCTGGCGCAGAACGTCGCGGCCTATGCGGTGTTCGCCTACCTGGCGGCCTCGGCGGACGGCGACTTCGGCAGCAAACCCACCGCCACTCCCCCGGCAGCAACGAAGTAGTTTCCAAGGCAATGGCGCAGCGGTACGACGAAAAGGTTGATACCGCGGTCGATCCCATCACGGGACTGCACCGGCTGGGTGCCAACGGCCCCAGCCTCGCAACCGCCATCGCGGTGGCGGGCGCAACGCGCAGGCGCATCGCGCTGCTGCACATCGACGTGGACATGTTCCGGTCGATCAACACCAACATGGGCACGGCGACCGGCGACCAGGCACTGGCCGCCATCGCCCAGCGCCTGCGCCGGGCGGTGCCGCGCGACGGCTGGATCTGGCGCCTGACCAGCGACGAGTTCGTCGTCGGCATCGGCTATCGCGAAGGCGAACTGGACGGCGGCGGCCTCGCCGAGCGCCTGCGCGATGCGTTCGAAACGCCGCTCTCTATTCCTCCCTACACGTTGCCGGTGACGCTCTCCATCGGCATCGCCGTCTTCCCCGACCACGCGCCCAATGCCGCGACCTTGCTGTCGAAGGCCGAGGAAGCGCTGCGCCGCGTGAAGCAGGACGGCCTGAACAACGTCGGTCTGTATTCGGCGGCCGAGGAACGCGGCGCGCCCAACGACGGCTTCGCGCAGCGCTTCATCGAGGCGCTGGATCGCGGCGAGTTCCGCCTGTACTACCAGCCGCAGGTCGCCGCGCACGACGGCGGCGTCACCGGTTTCGCCGCGCTGCTGCGTTGGCAGACCGAACGCGGACTGCTGCGTCCGAGCCAGTTCCTCGAACCGATCAACCGTGTCGGTCTTTCCGCACGCCTCGGTGCGTGGGTGGTGGAATCGGCGATCGCGCAGCTCGCGCAGTGGCGCGCCGAAGGCCTGGATTACCTGTCGATGTCAGTGCACCTGTCCGGCCCGCTGCTGGTGCAGCGCGATTGCCTGGACCGCATCGGCGCGCTGTTGCATCGCTACGGCCTGCCGGGCAATGCGCTGGAATTCGAGATCCCCGAAAGCGTGCTGGTCACCGACAGCCATCGCGTGCACGACACGCTCACCGGACTGCGTGCGCTAGGCGCGACGCTGACCGTGCAGGATTTCGGCCTCGGCGGATTGTCCTTCGCGGCGCTCGGCCAGTACCCGCTGGACCGCATCAAGATCGACCGCAGTTTCATCCGCAACGTCGCCAGCGACCCGCGCAGCGCCGCCATCGTGCGCGGCATCATCGCGATGGGCCACCAGCTGGGCATGAAGGTGATTGCGAAGGGCGTGGAAAGCGAGGCCGAACTCGGCTTCCTGCGCCGCAATCATTGCGACTTCTTTCAAGGTTATCTGTTCAGTCCGTCGGCGCCGGCGGACCAGCTGGGCGAGATGGTGCGAAAGCGCTTCCTGCTGCCGGGTGCGTTCGCGGCGACGCGTCCGGAACGCACGCTGCTGCTGCTGGACGACGAAGAGAACGTGCTGCGCTCGCTGGTGCGCCTGTTCCGACGCGACGGTTACCACATCCTCACCGCGTCGAGCACGCGAGAAGCCTTCGACCTGCTGGCGAGCAACACCGCGCAGGTGATCCTCTCCGACCAGCGCATGGCCGACATGAGCGGCACCGAGTTCCTGACGCGCGTGCGCGATCTCTACCCCGACACGATCCGCATGGTGCTGTCGGGTTACACGGATCTCGCGACTATCACCGAGGCGATCAACCGCGGCGCGATCTACCGGTTCCTCACCAAGCCGTGGAACGACGAGGAGCTGCGCGAGCACATCCTCGATGCGTTCCGCGCGCACGAGCGGCGCGCTGCGGGCGAGTCGGTGTACTGACACGCAGGCGCCCGGATTCGTTCCGGGCGCCGTTCTGCTTCACGTGAGCCATGGATCAGCGCTGGCTTCCGCCCTTGTTGTCGTCCTGGCGATTGCCGCTGCGCTGCTGGTCATCGCGCTGGTTGCCCTGACCCTGCATGCCACCCTGGCCGCCGCGATCCTGGCCCTGACCCTGCATGCCGCCCTGGCCGCCACGATCCTGGCCCTGACCCTGCTTCTGGCCGCCCTGGTTCTGGCCGCCCTGATTCTGGTTGTTGGTGCCCATTACTGCTTTCTCCGATGTGCAGGCGGATTGCCTGGCATCAAGGAGCAACGCAAGCGTCGTGCCATCCGAAGATGTTGCGATGCGCGCAATTGGCGGCCGCGTCCGCTTCGCATTCAGTGTGCGCGAGTGCGAAATCCAGTCGCGATGGCATATCGCGGGTCCAACTTCAGTGAAGAGTGCGCTTGCGGAAAATTGCGGAAGAAACTGCAAATCAAGGGAAACTCGTGCTGAATCGGCGAATGGGCCTCGCATCGCCTGCGCGGATATATGCGTTGGATGAGATCGTTCAGTTGCTCACGCGCCGCGCATGTCTTCCAACAATCGCGAGTGGGCTACAAAGGCAGAAGCAAGATGGGTTCAAGCTTTCGCTGGAATGACGGGACATGGCGTACGCACTGACAGGAGCGGGCACCGCCCGCTTCCTGCCATCGGCTCACGATCACATCACCGCACAAGGCAACACATGCTCGGCTTCGTTCGAAGCGCCCAGCGCCACGCGTGAGACCGACATCTGGAACTTGCCCGCGCTCTGCAGCACCAGCACCGAGTCGAGCTTGCGCATGTCCGCGCCGGCCACCGCCATGCACTTGAGCGGAATTCCGAACGTCGTCCACTCGCCCTTCGGCAACTTCGCCAATGCATCGCGTGCCGGCAGGTTCACTGCCTTGCAACCCGCGCCACAACTCACGCCAACCGTCACATCGCCTGCCGGCGTTTCTTCCATGCGCGCGGTCAGGACGATCATCACCTCGCCGTTGGTCTCGCGCATCAGCGTCATCGGCTTGTCGGTGAGCAGCGACGCCGTCGCCGCCTGCTTGCCCGACCACGCCAGACGACGACCGTCTTCCTGCGCCTGGTGATCCACTCCAGTGACGACGAGGCTGTCGTCAGGCAGCTTCGCCGGCAGCGAGGTCACGTCGACCTTCTGTCCCGCCGCGTTGCTCAACTGCAAGCGCAGGCCGTCGGCCAGCGTGCCGCGCGCGTAGAACGTGCCGACCTCGGTCTGGCCGGGCTTGACGCCCGATTCCTCCGGAAGCGGCGCGAGGTCACCCTTGTCCGCATACGTCAGGCCGAAACCGAACGCGAACTGCGGGTCGTAATCTTTCTGGCCGACGTTGTTGGCGACCTGCATCGCGTTGCGCGGCCAGCTGAAACTGAGCTTGCCCTTGAAGTCGTTCTGCACGCTTCCGTCGGCCTTGCGAAGCAGCACGTCGGCAACGCCGCCGCCTTCGGTGCCTGGCAGCCACGCGGCGACGAACGCATCGCTGGCGTTGATCTCGCGATTCACCCACAACGGGCGGCCACTCAGGAACACCGAAACCACCGGGATGCCGGCCGCCTTCAGACGCTTGAGCAGTTCAAGATCCGAATCGTCGCCCGGGTGGTACATCAGGTTCGGGATGTCGCCCTGGAACTCCGCGTACGGATCCTCGCCGAACACGACGATCGCAACATCGGGCTTCGCCTTGAAGCTGCCATCGACCGACAACGTCGCTTCGCCGCCTGCCGCCTTCGCCTGCTGCGCGATGCCTTCGTAGATCGTGTCGGCATTCGGGAAGTCCGCGCGCTTGGAACCCGTGCCCTGCCAGCTGAACGTCCAACCGCCCACCTGCTTGGTCATCTCGTTGGCGCCGTTGCCGGCGACGAGGATGCGCTTGCGCGGATCCAGCGGCAGCACGCCGCCCTGGTTCTTCAGCAGCACCAGCGATTCGCGCACGGCCTGTCGCGCGACGGCGCGATGTTCCGGCGCGCCAAGCAGTTCGAACTTGCCGCCGACCGCACGCTGCGAGGGCTTGCCCGCTTCGAACAGGCCGAGGCGGAATTTCACGCGCAGGATGCGGCGCACCGCGTCGTCGAGACGTTCCTGCGAAATCGTGCCGGCCTTCGCCGCCGCGAGCGCGGTGTCGTAGAAGCCCTTCCAACTGTCGGGCGCCATCGCCATGTCGAGGCCGGCGTTGATCGTCGCCGGGCAATCGCTGTTCGTGCAGCCGTCGACCTGTCCGTGGCCATTCCAGTCGCCTACGACGAAGCCGCCGAAGTTCATGCGGCCTTTCAGCGCATCGGTGAGGAAGGCCTTGTTGCCGTGCATCTTCACGCCGTTGACGCTGTTGAACGAAGCCATCACCGACTGCGCGCCGGCCGCGATCGCAGGCGGATAACCGGCGGCGTGGATGCGCACGAGTTCGGCTTCGCTGAGCTTCGTGTCGCCCTGGTCCTCGCCGTTCGCGGTGCCGCCGTCGCCGAGGAAATGCTTCACCGACGAGATCACGTGGCGACCGTCGAGGAATTCCTTCGAACCGACCTTGCCCTGCAGGCCTTCGACCATCGCACCGGCGAAACTGCCGACGACCTCGGGCGACTCGGAATAGCCTTCGTACGAACGTCCCCAGCGATCGTCCTGCGGCACCGCGACGGTCGGCGCGAACGCCCACTCCATGCCGGTGGTGCGCGTTTCGATCGCGGTGACTTCGCCGATGCGGCGCAGCAGTTCGACGTTGCGCGTCGCGCCCAGGCCGATGTTGTGCGGGAATACGGTGGCGCCCAGGACGTTGCTCTGCCCGTGCACGGCGTCGATGCCGAACATGATCGGAATCGCCTTGCCGCCCTGCGATGTGTCCATCGACGCTTCGTAGAACGCATCGGCCAGCGCGAGCCACTGCGCGGGCGTCGCGTTGTACTGGCCACCCGGATCGGAGTTGCCGCCGGCGAGCACGGAACCGAGGTGGTACTTGCGCACGTCGTCGGGCGTGAGGCTGCTGATGTCGCCCTGCACGATCTGCCCGACCTTCTCCTCGACCGTCATCGTCGCGAGCAGGTCGTTCACGCGTTTCTCGAGCGCGGGATCCTCCGGCAGCGGCCACTTCACTTCCGGCCACGGCGATGCGCCGGCCTGCGCCTGCGTGGCGGGCTGTGGCTTCTCGTCTCCCTTGCATGCCGCCAGCGCCAGCGTCAGCGACGCGACGAGGACGGTCGTTCCGATACGTGCGAGGTTCCTTGCGTTCACCGCTTCGCTCCTGTCTTTGGGGGAGAGGAGAACGCAAGGAGCGGGGATCTCCCGCTCCTCGTTCTCCTCAACTCGTTGCTGGCTTCAAGCCTGTTCCGCCTGCTTCTGCGGACGACCGCCCCATACTTCCGGCGCGGCCTTGCAGTAGCGGTCGATGAATTCCTGCTGCGTCGGGAACTTCGCCACTGCATCGTCGATCGGCTTGCGGATCTGATCGAAGAAGCGGCACATCTGGTCGTCCGGCAGCGCGCGCGTGAGCGGATGGTGCTGCTGCGGCTCAAGCCCCTGCCCGAGCATGACGTGCGTCCACGAATCCACGCGGAACAGCTCGTTCGCGCCCTGCCATGCGTGCGCGCGATCTCGCCATGCACGCAGGCGGATCGACAGCGAATCGGGAATCTCCATCTCGCGGCACTGCTTCCACATCGCCTCGTCGCGCTGGTTCGCGTGGTAGTGCAGGATGATGAAGTCGCGCACGTGCTCCATCTCGCGACGGCCGGTGTCGTTGTAGATCTCCACCAGCGAATCGGGAATGCCGTCGAACGGGAAGCTTTCGACGAGGCGGATGATGGAGGTCATCGACAGGTGCAGGCTGGTGGATTCCAGCGGTTCGATGAAACCGCTCGCCAGGCCCAGCGACACCACGTTCTTGTTCCACGCCTTCAGGCGACGGCCACTGCGGAACGGCACGCGCCACGGATCGCGGATCGGCGTCGCCGCCGCATCTTTCAACAGGCGTGCGGTCGCTTCGTCGTCGGACATGTGGCGGCTGGAATACACCCAGCCCGTGCCGACGCGATGCTGCAGCGGGATATGCCAGCGCCAGCCCGCATCGTGCGCGATGGCGCGCGTGTACGGCACCGGGCCGCCGGTGGATTCGGTCTGCACCGCCACCGCGCGATCGCACGGCAGCCACTGGTGCCAGTCGTCGTAACCGGTCTTGAGGGTCTGCTCGATCAGCAGGCCACGGAAGCCGGTGCAATCGATGAACAGATCGCCTTCGACAACCTGGTCGTCTTCCAGCACCAGCGCTTCGATGTAGCCCGATTCGGCGTTCTGCCGCACTTCGCGGATCTTGCCCTCGATTCGCTTGAGGCCGAAGCCTTCCGAACGCCTGCGCAGGAATCGCGCGTACAGGCCGGCATCGAGGTGATAGGCGTAGTTGACCTGTGGGTTCGGCGGCAGCGCGAAGCGATCGGCGAGCGCGGCCTGCGTTTCCAGGCAGTAATCGCCGAGTCTGGAATTCATGCCGCGTTGCAGGCTTTCCAGCCAGAAATGATGGAACGCCGCGACCAGCGTGCCCTGCCCGGTGATGCCGAACGGGTGGATGTATCGCTCGCCCTGGCGACGCCAGTTCTCGAACGAGATCGCCAGCTTGAACGTGCCTGCGACTTCGCGCAGGAACTCCTGCTCGTCGATCTGCAGGAAACGATGGAAGTTGCGGATCGGCGGCACCGTCGATTCGCCGACGCCGACGGTTCCGATCTGTTCGGACTCGATCAGGACCACGTCGAGCAGATCGCGGAACTGGTGCGTCAACGCCGCCGCGGCCAGCCAGCCCGCGGTTCCGCCGCCGGCGATCACGACCCTGCGGATCCTGCCCTTCTCCATCACGTTCACCTCAATGGCTCAGCGGTTGAGTTTGGAAATCAGCATCGCGCGCATCTGCCGCGCGAGCATGTCGTCCATCGGTGCAAGCGCGCCCTGCGCCTGCGGCGGAAGATGTTCGCCGGCCCGCTCCGACGGGCCGAAGACGTAGTACTCGAACACCTCGCGCCATGCCTGCTTCTCGCGTTCGGGCCGATCGCGCAGCGCCCAGATCGCGTGGTACAGTGCATGCATCGGCGTGGGCAGGTACGCGGGCGCGCTGCTCCACCAGGTGTTCACCAGCACGTTGAATGCTTCCAGCGCCTGCACGTGGTGCCACCACAAACTTGGAATGAAGATCGCATCGCCCGCTTCGAGCACGGCGCTTTGTCCGGCGTCGAGCGCATCGCGGAAGCGTGGATACTTCACGAAATCCGGCGCATCGAAATCGACGACGCTGACCTGCTGTCCGCCCGGCGTTGGATCCAGCGGGCCCGGATACAGGTTGTGGATCTGCTCCGGCGGAAACAGCGTGAAGCGGCGGCGTCCGGTGGCGCAGACCGCGATGTTGTTCATCGCATCGTAGTGGCACGAAGCGGTGACGCGATTACCGATCCATATGCTCGGCGGCGCATCGATGCCCAGTGCGGCCAGACCCAGATCGTTCTGCGCGCGCAGTGTCGGAAGGCGCGTGTCGATCAGAAGCGAGGCGACGTAGTACGTCGGCGGCGATGCATCGTTCGCGTGCGAGGCGATCTCCTCCAGCACCTGCGACAGGACGCCGCGCCGCACTTCGAAATTGAGCCGGGTGAAGTCGTCGTTGTAGAACGGACGGCCGCGAATCTCCGGCGCGCCCCAGGAATACGTCACCGGCTGGCCATTGTCATGGCGACGCAGGCAGTCCATCGCCGCCTGCATCGAACGCGTGCCTTCGTTCACCAGTTCCCAGTCGCGCGCGACGCCGCGCAGGACCACCGGTTCGCCCTGTGCCAGCAGTTCGTCGATCGGCAACGCACCGGCGCGCAGATCGTGGCGCTCGCGTATTTGCCCCGCCACGCCGGCGCGCGCATGCATCGTCGCGTCGCCGGCCAGTGCGTTCACTGCACGGTCTCGCGCAGCCTGCGTTGCTTTTCCGCCATCAGCCGGCGCAGGTTGTGCAGCGATGCGAGCACCAGGTACACGCCTTCCAGGTAACCGGCCTGGTTGAGCGCGTGCAGCTTGTCCGCATCGAGCGCGGCGAGGCGCTCGCGGTCGATGTTGTGGAGCCCCGAAACGCTCGCGCGGTGGGCCTCGTCGAACTGGATTTCCAGCGACACCGGCTGGATCAGTCCGAGTTCGTCCAGCGCGGCGTACATCGCCTGGCCGGCATCGACGCCATCGCGGATGCCGCGCAGAACGGTCGAAATATGCTCGAGGTAGGGACTGTTACCGCCCTGCGGAAGGAAGACCGGTTCGCCTTCAGCGGCGAGGTTGATGCGCGGGTGGTCCATGTCCACGTGCACCACCGGTTCGCGGCGCAGTTCGCCTTCGATGCGCTGCTCCTGGAAACCGATGAGGAACGGGCCCTTGGCGATCGCGCCAGGCAGGTACGTCGCGTTCCAGCGTTCGCCCTGCAGGAACAGGTTTTCCTTCGCCTCGAAGCCCAGCAGCGCGACTGCCTGCCACTGGCCGCTGCCCTGCTCCTTGCGGAAGAAAATGGGGTACTCGCGTTGCAGCTCGGCGAACTCGGTCGGGAAGGCCGCGACCATGCCGATGTCGTCGCCGAATTCACGACCGAAGCGCGTGGCGACGCGCAGGTCCTTGTGGGTGATGTTGTTGAGCAGTTCGTATCGGGCCATGTCGGGCTGGCAGTGGGCAGGCTTTCGCACGTTATGCGCCTGCCGTCAGACGGAAGCAAGGGCTTTGAATCGACAACCCCGGACGCCGGAAACGAGAAGCGAGAAACGAGGGATCTGTACATGCCGACAAGAGCGCGTCACGGGAGGGAGAGCGTCTTCCGTGCCGCCGGCAATGATCCTCGTTCCTCGCATGGGTTGGGTGCGGGAACATGTGTTCCCGCACCCTTTGTTTCCCCGTTACCGCACGATCAGAAGCGCCAGCGAACGCCCAGCATGTAGCGCGGGCTCTGGTCGACCAGCTTGATCATCTGCTTGTCGGAACGACCGTGCCAGCGCACGTCCTCGCCCGTCAGGTTGATGGCTTCAAGACCGACCTGCCAGTTGTCGTTGAACGAGTAGTTCACGCTCAAGTCCCACTGCTGGTATTCCTCGACGTAGTACGGATTGCGGTTGGAGCCGTTCTCATTCGCGGCGATCAGGTACTCGTCGCGCCAGTTCCAGGCCAGTCGTGCCGACCAGCCGTACTTCTCGTACATGAACATCACGTTGGCCGTGTCGCTCAGGCCGAGCAGCGCGAACTGGTCGCGTTCGATCACGGTGTTGTCGAACGCGACGTCGCCGTCAACCAACGTGTAGTTGGCGAAGATGCCGAAGCCCGATTCACCGAAGAAGTACTGGCCGCCCATTTCCCAACCGTGCAGGTTGGCGTTGTTCTGGTTGACCGGACGCTGGACGTCGAACTCGTACAACGGGTCGTCCGCTTCGCCGACGAGGTCGTAGGTGTTCTCCATCTGCAGCGACTGCGCGGAAGTGCCGTTGTACGCCGCCAGGCCGCCCGTTTCCGGGTTGCGCAGCATCGCCAATGCGGCAAACAGCGCGGTGTCGTTGGCCGAACACGCCTGGGCCAGGTCGGCACCCGCCGCCGTCGCCTGCGTGGTGCACTGCGGGCTGGTCAGGAACGCCAGCGCCGCCTGTGCATCCGGACCGGACGTCGGGTCACGCAGGTCGTACAGGTTCTCGCGAACCACCGAGTTGCCGATGAAGTTCTTCACGTCCTTGTTCCAGAACGTGACCGACACGAAGCTCGCGTCGGCGAAGTACCACTCCACCGCCAGGTCGAGGTTGTCCGATTCCAGCGGATCCAGCGCGGGGTTCTGCGCATCGCCGTCCGCGCGTGCGGATGGATTGATCAGGATCGAACCGGTGGGCTGGTTCGGCGTGGGACCTGCGTAGAGGTTACCGTACGGCGCACGCGCGATGGTCTTGCTGAACGACGCACGGCCCTTGATTTCATCGGTGAAATCGAGGCTGAAGTCGAGGTTCGGCAGGACGAAGTCGTAGCTGTGCGTTTCCTTGAAGGGCTGCGTGTCTTCGCCGCGCAGGATGCGGAAGTCGTTGTTCGCCTGCCACTGGATCGCAGTGGGAATGGCGACCTGCGAGGTCGAGGTGACGTAGGTCTTCTCGTAGCGCACGCCGATGCGCGTGTGCGTCGGGAAGCCGCCCAGCGTGCCGTCCATCTCGATCTGGCCGTACACCGAATCGGTGTCTTCCTCGACCTTGTTGTCGGCGGCCAGCTGATCGCTGCGGCGCGTCTGCGCACCGTAGAAATCGCCCGCCCACAACGCGCCGGCGGTGGCGTTTCCGCGCCATGCGCCCGGAGCCGCACCCGCGGTGTTCCAGTCTTCGAACATGCCGATGATGCTGATCGGCGTGAGCAGTTCCTGCAGGCCCGGTTCGTTGCCGGTGTTGGCCACGCCCCAGTCGCCCAGCGTCGAGTACGCCTCGGTCGCCTGCATGCGCTTCATGGTGACATTGGAGGAATCCACGCCGAACAGGAAGCGGCCGTCATCGAAGTTGTACTCGCCGTCGATGCGGCCCTGCTTCACTTCGGTTTCCTGGCGCTGGTAGTTGATGCGCAGCACCTGCGAACCGATCTGCTCCGGCGGGAAGTCCGGGTTCACCACGCCGTTGGTGCCGTTCGCGGCCGCTACCGGGTCCGTGTACCACGTGCGCGCGCCGATCGGCAGGCCGTTGTTGAAGTACAGCTCCTGCGCCCAGTTGCCGCCGCAGTACGGGCCCACGGTGCAGTTGTTGGTGCCGGCGATGGAGAAGAACGTCGAACCGCCGCCCGTGACAGGATCGTTCGGAAGGCTCTTGGACGTCGTGTTGTGCGCGTCGAAGGCCAGGCGGAAGCGGTCGGTGACGTCCCACTTCGCATTGAAGCCGAGCGAATCGAGCTTGTATTCCTGCTCCTGGCGCTGCTGCTCGTAGCCGAAGTCCTTGGTGCCGACGATGTCACGAAGGT
>Ga0209050_1001211_pt1 | contig 30267 bp, 19 predicted proteins | sample Araplavi_mTSA_r2_FD_184276 | JGI IMG/M metagenome (GOLD analysis project Ga0209050, IMG submission 184276) | Arabidopsis root microbial communities from North Carolina, USA - plate scrape MF_Cvi_mTSA_r2 (SPAdes) (version 2) | ecosystem: Host-associated > Plants > Roots > Endosphere | place: USA... | reverse complement strand
GTTGCACCCATTTCATCCGGTGCGTCGTTGGCTCGACGTTGGGAAATTTGACCGCCTCCCAAGGCTGCGTCCGATCGGCCGGCGGGATCAGGTAAAAGACGGCCCCGCTCTTCTCGGTATCCGCTGGATTCCATTCCGCGCCCACCGCGATTTCGCACTTCCCATCGCCATCGAGATCGCGCGCCGCGATGCACACATTGTCCTTCTCCGTCAGATTCTCCGCGAGCAGATGCTTCGTCCACGCCGTCGGATCCGCCACTTTTTCCGCGCCTGGATTGCGATACCACACGAACTGCTTTTTGTCCGCGAGCAATACGTCCGGCGCCTTGTCCCCATCCACATCCGTCACGGCCAGACCATAGCCGATCTGGATTTTGTCATCGAGGGTCAGCACGCGAAACTTCGCGGGGGAATCGGCTCCGAACGATGCGGAGACAGCACAAACCAGGAAACTGAGGGGGAGCTTCATCCGTGGATTCAAACCGCCCCATCACACCGGCGTCAATCCTCTGGGAGACGCCGGCCCGCTTCCGAAAGCCTACTGTGGCTTGAAGAGCCGGATGGCGTCGAAACTGTCGAACGTGCCGTTGGATTCCACGATCACCGTGGCTTCACCGGAGCGCTCCACATCAGCCGCCGGGATATTCACCGTGCAGACCAATTGATTCCCGCCCGGAGACACCTGGATATCCGTCGCCGCAGCCCCCCCGATATAGACCTGGCAATCGTCGGAGAAATAGGAGCCCCAGATCGCCAGCCGCGTCGGGCGTCCCACCGTGATGGACTTCGGCTGCACACTCTCGATCACCGGGTGGCCGGGCGAATTCCGGTTGCCGGGTTCCTTGAAGGCAAAGACTACGTGACTGCTGCCCATGACTTTCGAGGAAAGCTCGGTCAGATCGCGGCGGAGCATCAGGTACTCGGCCGGCACATCCGGCGAGACGTATTGGCGATCTGCGACGCCGCCGAATACCTTTTCCATGATCATGCGGGTGTCCTGCACTTGCTGGGCGATCCGCGAGCGATCCAAGGTCGTCTCCCGTTCCATGGGCCGTGTAAAACGCTTCCAGAAATTCCGTAGCGGCGGCCGGTCGTTCAGCAGCCAGCGATTGGAGATGTGCACCATGACGCTGTCGTAGTGCTCCGCTACGGCCGCCTGATCGACCACGATCGTGACCAGCACCGGCAGCACGGTCGATTGAAGAATATTCGCCGAAGGGCTGCGGCTTTCCGCCGGATCTTTCAATGCCACCAGCGACGGCATGAAGCGGAAGCCAAAGGAATTGCCGGTGCTGTAGCTATTGGTGATCGTTTTGGGCGTCTTGGTCGCCACCGTGGATTTGTAATCCTTCACGAATTTCATCACGTCCTTGGCCCGGAAATTGGCCACCTGCGTGGGGAAAGCCGCGGAGATCTGGGTGACGAGATCGGTGATCTGGCGCTGCGAATTCTGCAATTCCAGCGTCTGCGCATCGATCAAGGGCAGGACACTGAAGACCACCGGACGCCGTCCCTCCAATTCGGAAGCCGTTCGCCGGCGAATCGAATCGTAGTATTCACAACTCGCCGTCACATCGGCGACGTAGTTCTCGCGGGTGCGCCAGCCGGGATTGCAGCTCACCTCCACGATGGCGAAATGGACTGTTTTGCCGGGATTGGTGAACTGGCGTTTTTTCGGGTCGGCCATGTTGCGCATGAGCAACTCGGTGATCTTCGAGTTGGTGCCGAGCAAAATGGATTGCTGCGAGGTCAGCGAAAGATCGCCCTGCGGCTTGTCTTTCGTGGTGCCGAAAAGCGTCGAATCGACCGCATCGTTGTTCGCCTTCGCATCGGCTTTGATTTCCCCGAAGAGACTGAAATCCGGCGGGGTCAATTCCCCTTCCCCGGGCGGCTTGGGCAATGGATCCGCGGGCACGGGCGCAGGCGTCGCCCCGGGCGTCGGTTTTAAATTGGGCGCTCCGAAGCGCATCAGCGGAGTCACTTCCAGGTTCAGGCTGTTCCCCCGCCCCACCCGGGTATCCTGAATCGCCCGCCCGGAGATCAGTTTGGAGGAATCCTCGATGTGTTGCTGCGTCGATTTGAAATGCGTGGCGGCGTAGTCGAGCTGGTGAGTCGTCGGATCGATCGCAATCTCCCGCTCCAGATTGAACTGCCCGGCCTCGCGCATGATGATGGGCGCCGAAACCGTCACCGAGCCCCATTCCTCCAGCCATTTGCGGAGTTCATCGAGGCCATTGACCACCTTGTAATACTCCTGCCGGTTCAGTCCCTCGACATAGTTGGAGCGCGACCTGGAGGACTCCGGCGGTCCCGCCAGAGCCGATGATCCGATCGAGCCAGCCAAGGCTCCAGCCAGTAACACGCTCGGGAAAAGGCGGACTAAAGCGGGCTTCGGCATGGAGATGGTCTTTCGTCTAAATAAAACCTCGCATGGTGGTCATTTCGGCCCGCTTGAATATCAGGGAGGATTCGCAATTTAGCACCCGGGATCCCCCGACAACGAGCACCCAAAGCCAACCCCTTGATTCCGGCCAAAAAATCCAGGTTTTCCGAAACAAAAGAGGGAAAACCGCGAAGGGCATCACCGGGGATTCCCTCACACCAAACGAGTACTCAAAGGGCAAAAGCAGATTAGGTTTTGGGCCAGGCTTTGAAATCCTCGCGAACCGTGGCAACCATGGCTTCCGCGGCTTCGGAGAGCCAATTGTCGCCTTCTTCGCTGGCCAGCGCATCAAGCGCCTCCCCCAAGGCGCGAGGGCTCCGGCTGCCGAGATGGATATTGGCCGTCTCCCAGCCCATCGCCTGAAAGAGCGGCACCTCCCACGCGTTGCCATCCGTTACCGCCGGCAGCTCATCGAGTTTGATCTTGATCGCGTCCGGCGCCAGTTGCCGCAGCATCCACTGATCCTGGATCAGGAAATAGGGATCGGGATCGCGAATGGCGCGCTGCAACAGCGAAGCCGTTTGGGAAAGGCGATGGGGCTGTTTCTTCACCCAGTACAGGGCGGAGGGCACCAGCGCTTTCACTTCCCGGGCGACCCGTTCTTCTTTTTTCCCCGTGACGGCCGTAAACCGGTGCCGCCCCAGGCTACCCAGGCCGCCCGGCTTCTTCTGCTTCCGAAACTCCAGCTTCGTACCGACTGGAAACGACGCCCGAAAAAGACCCACCACCGCAGGGGGCAAATCGATCTCATCCACGACCGGAAAGTCCTCCTCATCGAGCTTCTTTTTCCAAAACTCGCCCGGTTCCTCGGGCTCACCCGGAGGCAAGGCAAACGGATAATCGGTGCTGCCGCCGCCCAGCAGGACTGGTTTCCCTCCCGCTTTGAGACAGGCCCGGTAGCCCTTCAGCATCACGTCGAAAATCTTTTTCAGGGAGGTGGTCAGATGCCCAGCCTCCACCGCCAGAATCGCACTGGTGCCCAGGCGGACCAAGTCGCTGGTCAGCGGTAACTCACACGCTTCGTCAAAGTCGTTCATCCCCCAGACCAGCCGCTCGCGCGAGTCGCGCCAGGTCCCGAAATTCTCCGTGTGCAGATCGCCCACCGCGAGCAGAACGTCCTGGTCCCGACCGGCCAGCTGAGGGCACACCTCGGGCCACAACTCCACCCAGCGGTAAAAAGTCGCCCGGAGAAATTCGAACGGACTGTCTCCCATTTTCCGATGCTTTCGCTCGATCAATTTCTCGGAGACATCCGTCTGCTCCCGCAGCCACTTCTCGTATTGTTTCGTAGATTCAATGATATCGTTCATCGGAGCCGGTGGCTGGGGTTAGCTACGCTGCAAAGGATAGGTCACCCCATTCACGACTGCCGGCACCCCCGGGAAAAGGCGGTACAGAATGTTGGGCGAATCCGCTCCGCCTCCATCCGCGGCGTGATTGGTGCCGACCGGCACCCCGATCGCCTTGGCACAGGCCACACTGATTTCGCCGAGGTGATCAGACGGGCCGCCATCGGCCACTACCGCCTCGGTCTTTTGCCCGGTTTGCCGATTCATCACCACCGCCCGGCAGCCCATCACGATTCCCGGAACGTCCCGCACGATCAAAGGCGGCACGACGATATACGGCACCGTGGCGGAATCGACGTACTTGAACGGCGAGGAATCCGGCAGATGCTCGCCCCCCTTTCCCGGCAGCTCCAGCGAAGTCGTCGAGACGTAAGCGCCCGGACGCGGATCGTGGGGCCCCTGTACCACTGGATTGCCATCGGCCTGCCCGTTGTCCGTGGCGACGCCAAACCAATTGCCCGGCGAACCGGCATTGCCGAGGAAATCGAGCGTGCGCCCGGCATAACCCTCGGGCGCATAACAAGGATCGCCACCGAATTGCCCGTTGGCGCCATCTCCATCGATGGTCGCTCCGGCGTAAAACGTCACGCTGCCATCATCTTCCGCGATGATCATCTGTCCCCGGATATTTCCGATTAGTTTGCTCATGATAGTTAGGTTGGGAAGGTCTAGGTCGAAGAGGGCGCTTGCTTGAGCATGGCTTTGATCTGCTCCACGGCTTTGGCTTCGGGCGTATCGGGCTCCACCTTGATTTCGACGATTTTGGCCAGCAGCTCGGTCTCTCTCGCTTTTTGGGCCGCTTCCATTTGCACCTTGGTCGTCTCGCCACTGTCTCCATTCACCGCCGTCACCAGGATTTCCACGAGGCGCTTCAGGATCAACTCCACTGCTTCCGCAGTGAAACCACCCAGCAACGCGAGCAGCCCCGGCGAAAAATCCCTCACCTCACCGCCACCCGCCTTCAGCGGGAGATAGGCCAGCACCACCCCGGAGATCACCCCCGTCACCCAGCGAGTGAAATACACGCTGTTGTAGCGCGGATCGAAGGCTCGATCGGCGAGGAATTTCTGGGCCCGAAACAACACGTAGAGCGAGGAACCGAGAATCGCCTGCCCCAGGATTTCGATGCTCTGCCCGTCGAGAATGGCGAAGTGCGAATCGTCCATGGAATGAAATTTAGGGAGCGTCCGCCGCCTTCGCCGGCCCCGGGCTGGGAGGGGCACTCACCGCTGCGGGCGCCGGATCGCTCTTCGCCTCGATCCGGACCCTTTGAAACGACCGCATAAAAAGCAGCAGCCCGATCACCGCCATGATCGTGGAAAGCCGCACCGCCGAAGGTACACCGCCCAAAAATCCGATCCCATTGGCGCCCTCGCTGACTCGCAAGGTTTCCGGCGTCGCAGGCGCGATCAGCCCCGAAAGCTGCCGGTGAATGGTGAGGAGCAGTTGCAGGGGCATCAGGCGATCGATCTCTCCGGCCTTGTCCGGCAGAGGCTCTGAGGGTGCGGAAGCCGGCGCGCCGCTCGCGGCAGATCCAGCGGGCGGCACAAAGGTTACCAGCTGCAGCGGGGCTTCGGAAATCGGAGGCAGTCCAATTTCCGGCCGGACCAGATAGCCATCCATTTTGGCCACCATGGCCTCGAGCTCCGGCGTCAGCATGCGTTTCGACTCCAGCACGAAACGCAACATGATCCGGCAATCGCAGAGCGGATCGCGCGAGACCCGGTCGCGCTCCCGCTGCTCCTTCCGTTGCCGCTTGATCTCCTCCACCGAGAGCTGCCGCGGTGGACTGGGATAACCTCCCCCCACCGCTGCTGCTGCTTCCACGCCCGGAAGGCCGGCAGTCGCACTCATCGGAAGGAATCAAAAGCCGCGGGGAAACGCTTCATACGCCTTGATCCTAGCGGAAGAAGCCGGCCCCGGGCTATCGGGCGCCTCCCCTCAAATTTGGCTACGGGTTTCCCTCAGCCTCCTACCGGGGTTTCCCCGTGCCGGGATTCTCTCTCCGCGGCTCATCGACCAGCACGTGGTTTTCGCGCAAGGAGGTCCCGGTCTGCCGATAGTATTCACTCACGGCCTTGTTGTAGTCGGTCCGGGCACGCAGTTCGGCGAATTCCGCCTCGGCGAGTTTCTTTTGCAACTCGAGCACTTCGAAGGTGGTGCCCGTTCCCGCACGCAGGCGTTCCTGGCCGGCATCGAGACTTTCCCGGGCCAGCACGCGGGCCTCGGCGGTGGACTCGATCCGCTGGCGGGCCGTCGTAACCGCGCCACTCGCATTGTCCACATCGACGACGATCTGCTGCTCGAGCGCCTGGAGGTTGACCAGCGATTGCGCGGAGCTGAGCTGCGCCGCCGCGACCGACCCGCGTCCTTCGCGATTTGGAATCGGCACGCTGAAAATGGCCCCGACCGACCACTCCGTCTGATCGCGTTTGGGCGTCCGATTGACGCTGGTGCCCAGATCGTTGTCGATCCCCAGGATTTGCAGGCTGCCGCTGAGGTCGAAGCGGGGCAGGGCCTGGTTTTTGGTGAAAGCCAGCGTGATATGCCGGCGCTCGATCTCCAGGATGGCCTGCCGATAGTCGGGCCGCAGCTTCAGCGCTTCAGCAATGCCGCCACTCACATTCGGCTGAAACGCAGGGGTCGGCGGCGGCGTAATCTCCACCTGGATATTGAGCAGGCTCTCGAGATCGCGGGTGATCAGTTGCTTGAGGAAATTCTCGTTATCCTTGATATCCCGCGCCGCGACGATCACCGCCTCCTCGCGCGCCGCCGCTTCGGCTCGCGCGGTGGTGATATTCAGCGGCGACATCACCCCGATGTCCACGCGCTTGGAGTTGTCATCGACGAGTTGCTGCGCCAGGTCGCGAAAGCCGGTCGCCACCCGGAAGTTCTCCTGCGACCGATGCAGCTCATTGTAAGCCGCCACGGTATCGGTGATCACATTGATGATCCGCTGCCGGAGCTGCCATTCGGAGACTAACACGTTGTTCCGCGCGATGCGGAGCTGGCTGAGATTCGCATCCGGCCCGAAGCCGCGCAGCAAGGGCTGGTTCACGCTGAACTCCGGCCCCGCGGTAAACCGCTCGCTGATGCCATTCAGCGAATCCACGTGGTCCGCCTTGATCCGCACCCCGTACTCCAGGCCCCAGGGCGTCGTGCCACCCAGCCCCGAACTCAGCGAGCTGCTCTGGGCCACCTCCCCTACGGCGAAATGCTCCAGGCCGCTAAAGACGCTGGCTTTCAACTCCTCCTCGGTCGGCCGAAAGTCACCGCCGCGCGCCCGCAGGTCGAAGTCGTCACGCACGGTTTTCTCCCCATGCTCCGCCTTGATATCGAAGACCGGATCAAAAACGCCCTCTTCCTGGACCACCCGCTGGCGGGCGATCTGCGGCGAAAGCCGCTCGGACTCGATGGAGAAATTCTTCGCCAGCGCCAGTTCGATGGCCTTGGCCAGGGTCAACCGCAGCGTGCGGACACGCGCGATGGGCTTTTCCGCCGCAGGAGCGGAAAAAGCGAAGGCAAGGAGGAGGGAGGGAATGAGCGGGCGAAACACGCGGTGGCCCAAAGCGCATTTCCGGCCCGGATGCAAGGCGGACACGACTCCCCAACCGCATGAGTAACCGGATCTTAGAAGCCAAGAACCGCCTTTTTCAGGCTGGCCGCACCGGCAAAGGCGGCGGACGGCGCAGATTCCCGGGGGCCGCCGCGGAGAGCGCGGACTGGATCATCATGAACTCACCCACGTTTTCCGAGGTGAACAGGCCAACCAGCCGCCCGGCGGAATCAACCACCGGCAGCACCGGCGTATTCACCTCGTGCATGATCCGAAAAGCCCGGTCGAAAAACATCATCTCGTGCACCTGCGGAACATCCGTGCGCATGATCTCGGAAACCGGCGCATCCGGCCCCGTTTTGCGCAGTGCAGCGATCAGATCGTCGCGCATCAGCACCCCGCAAACGGCGCCCGAGCTATTGATCACCGGGAGGTCGCACTGCGAAGTATTCAGCACCGTCTCGCAGGCCGTGTGCAGCGTCGCGTCGTACGGCAGTGCCTCAAAGCGGGTGATCATCGCATCGCGCACCCGCAGCCCATTCGAGACACTGCGCATCTGGGCATGCGCCGCTTCGTTTTGCGCCCCGACAAATACAAACATCGCAACCAGGGCGAGCAACGCCTTCCCGGACAGCAGCGCGTACAAACCGCCGACGATGGCGAAGGATTGCCCGATCGTCGCAGCGATATTGGTCGCCCGGACATAGTCCAGCTTCATGGCCAGCAGCGCCCGCAAGACCCGCCCGCCATCCATCGGGAACGCCGGGATCAGGTTGAACAACACCAGCACGATATTCGCGTACATGACCATGGTCACCAACCCGGCGCCAAAGCGCTCGAAATTCATGTCGTCCACATTCCCCGAGGCGAAGGGAAACAGCAGAAGGATGATGGCGACGTTCACCAGCGGCCCGGCAATCGCGACGATCAACTCCTGCATCGGCTTCTCCGGCATCCGCTCCAGCCGGGCCAGCCCACCGATCGGCAGCAGCGTGATATCCGGCGTATGAATCCCAAACCGGCGCGCGGCGAGGGCGTGGCCAAACTCATGGAGCAGCACACAAAAGAAAACCAGCGAGATGAACAAGACCCCCTGGGCCGCCCCGGAAATCCCACCCTGCCCATAGAAGAGGAAACCATAAAACGCGAGCAGCAGGAGAAAGGTGACGTGAATCTTCACGTCGATGCCAGCGATACGAGCAATATGAAAAGACCAGCGCATGAAGCGAATGAATGAAACCCAGCCGTTAGCCCCCGCCTTTCGGCGCGGCAAGCGGGCCGGCTTCGCTCAAGGCAGCCGAACGTCGCGCAACCGCGCCTCTTCGTGGGCCACAGCGGCCAGATCCGGCCGGCCCGCCTGCGTGAGGAGCTCGGCGAAATATTGCCAGGTTTCCGCCCGGAAATCCTGCGCCATCAAAAAGGCACGCAATTCCTCGATCGCCACCGGCAAGTGCCCGGTCAGGACCAGCGCATTCAGGTAGCGCTTGCGCAAAGGCCAGTTGAGCGGCGAAAGCTCCGCGGCCTCCCGATAGACCGGCGTGGGATCGATCTTTTTCTCCGTGAAGTCGAGCGCCCCGCGCACCACCCTCACCTCGGAGGCAAAACCGGGTTGCTGTTCCGCCAGATCGAGCGCTTTCCGCGCCTCGGCGAAATGGCCGCGCTTCATCTCCAGCCCGGCTATCGCGAGCAGGGCAAAAGCGAGGTTCGGCCGGCGTTCGAGCGCAGCCTGGTACTCCGCCATCGCTTGATCGATATTTCCGGCTGCCGCTGCGATGTTCCCCAGGTTCACCCGCATCCGGGCCGAGTCTCCCCCAGCCTCGATCGTCCGGAGCAAAAAGGTCTGGCCATCGTACCAATCGCCCTGTCGCACGAAGGTCCGCACCCCGAGAGCGACGGCCCAAAGCCCCACCACCGCCAGCGCGATCCGTGAATTCCACCGCCGCAGGATCAAGCCCCCGGCCGCAAAAAGAAACGCGCTCGGCACGTAGAGCCAGTGCTCCGCCACCGTCGCATTGAGCGAGGTCACATTGCTGATCGGAAAATACGCGATCCCCGCCGCAACGATCATCACCGCGGCTTCCGGCAGCGACCGGCGGCACCACAGGAAAACGGCGATCAAGCCCACGATCAAAATCATCCCGACCAAAGTCTGCCCATTGCTGCCCTGGGAAACCCGCCCTGCCTGGGCTCCCTCGATCTGCTTCGACGCCACATCCCGCTCCATGCGCAGCGAAACCGGCGCCACGATCAACCCCGCGTACTCCGCGATCGCCCGGGCCGCAATCACCGGCCGATCCGCCACGGGCCTCGATTTCGAGGCTGGAGGAGGCGTCTGCGCTGCCGTCAGCCGCAGCAGCAAATACCCTCCCAGAATCACCGGCAGCAGCACCGCCCAGCGCAGCCATTCCCCGCGCGAAACCCGGCGCCAGATGAGCAGCGCCAGCGCGAGCACCATAAAAATGATCCCGCTTTCCTTCGACAGGACCGCCCCGAAAAAACACCCCGCCGCACCCAGGCGCCAAAGCCCCGTTTTCACGCGCCCTTCCTCCAGGCTGATCCAGAGCAGCAGCAACCCGGCAAATCCAAACATCGCCGCCAGCGGATCCGCCCGCCCGGCGACATAAGTCACCGCCGAAGTATGCAGCGGATGAATCACCCAAAGAAGCGCCACACCTGCCGCCCACCAGGCCCGGCCCTCTCCCCACCAGCGGCGCAGGAGCAGATATAGGAAAATCGCCGCCAACGCGTGTACCGCGATGCTCGTGAGGTGCCATCCACCCGGCCAGCCAAACCCCCAAAGCGCGTAATCCAGGGTAAAAGAAACCCGCTGCATCGGCCGGTAGAAGTTCGCCCCCGTCGCATCGAGGAACAGAAACTGACGGAAGCCCTCGGGAATCAACCGCCAGGAACGGATCAGCGGATCACGTAAAACCAGGGCGGTATCGTCCCAGACAAAGCCATTGCGGAGGGCGGGGGCATAAACGAAAAACGCAGCCGCGATGATCAGTAAAATGGCTCCGAAACGCTGGATGAATTTCAAGGCGGCAAACTGGGTGGGAATCTGGATCGCGCTCGTGTGCGCTGTTCCTGCCCCGCTGGCAAGCCTTCACGCAGCCGAACTCGACAGCGCCCGGCAGCTTGTCGTCGGAATCGCCCCGACCTGGGATTCGAATACCGGGAAAATCCAGCGCTTCGAACGGGCCGGCCGCGGCTGGAAACCGATCGGCGCTCCCATCTCCGTCCTCTTTGGCCGGCAAGGCCTCGTCTGGGGCCGGGGGTTGCTCGGCACCGAGGAGCCCGGCAAACACAAAGCGGAGAAGGATTGGCGCGCCCCGGCTGGGGTTTTCAAGATCGGTACCATCTACACTTACGACAAACAGCTCCCGGCCGGCTCCGAATACCCTTTCCACACCGTTACCGCTGCGGACGCCTGGATCGACGACCCGACGCACCCCGACTACAACAAACACGTCACCGTCGATCTGGCAAACCCACCCGCCTGGTTCGAAAAACAGAAGATGCGCCACGGCGACTTCGCCTACCGCTGGCTGGTGGAAATCGAACACAATTCCAATCCACCCCTCGCCGGCGCCGGCAGCGCGATCTTCTTCCACATCCGCCGCGGCCCGCAAAAACCCAGCGCCGGCTGCACCACCATGGCGGAAGCCGATCTGGTGACCCTGATCCGCTGGCTGCGCGACGCCCAGCATCCATACTACGCCCTTCTGCCGAAAAACGAATATCTCGCTCGCTGGTCCGCCTGGGGGCTTCCTTCGCCGGAAGCCGCCGCGGCCCTCCTGCCCTGATCTTCTTTTTCCGCACAGCCTCGTCCGCCCGCCCACGCCCATGAAAGCTCTCTTCACCCCCCTGCTTCTCCTGGCCCCACTCCTTCTCGGAGCGGTCCAGGAAGCCGATGCCCAGAAACCGGACATCCTCGTCCCGGAAATCCTCCACGGGTTTGAATCCGGCATCCCAGCCTTCGATTCCGGCGCCGTGGCCCATTCCACGAATGGCAACTACTACGGCGTGTCCGCTCAGGGCGGGGGCTTTGGCAAAGGCACCTTTTTTGAGCTCGTCCCGGGCTCGACGCCCACCATCACGATCCTCACCGCCTTCGGCGATCCCACCGGCGATGCGCGGGGCGAAGGCCCGGTCGGACCTCTGGTCGAAGATGCCTCCGGGCAATTCTACGGCGTCACTTCAAACGGCGGCCGCTTCGGCTTCGGCACGGTTTTCCGGGTGCAGACCGACGGCACCATCCTGACCCTCGTCGATTTCTCTGGCGTCGAAGGCGCCGCCCCCGGTGCCCACCCTCGGGCCGCCCTCACCTTCGGCAGCGATGGAAACCTCTACGGCGTCGCCTCCGGCAATTCCCACCACGGGGTGAAATCCAATGCCTTCCGCGTTTCGCCCAATGGCACCTACGAAGTGCTTTTCCAGTTCACCGGCAAAACCGGCGCTTTTCCCGGCGACTTCGCCGATATCCCGCTCCTGCGCCTGAGCGACGACACCTTCGTCGGCGCCACCCAGAGCGGCGGTGCCGCCAATACCGGCGTGCTTTTCCGGCTGAATGCCACCGGCGGCGACTACACCAAAATCGCCTCCTTCTCCAACGCCCCCGACAGCGCGACCAATCTCAAAGGCCAGTTCCCGTTCAGCACCCTGGTGCAGAAGCCGGACGGCACGGTCTATGGCGTATCGCGCGGCGCCCTGGCCGCCACCAACGTCTGGCAATTCACGCCAAGCACCAACAAAGCGAGCACCTTCGCCGAACTCAGCCAGATCTCCGGCGGCGGCGAATCGGCCAGCAATGTCATCGGCGGTCCCGTGCTGCGAGGCAGCAATCTACTGCTCGCCTTCAGCTTCGACAGCAGCCAGCAACGCGGCGGCCTCTATTCCGTCGATACCGATGGCAGCCTGAACAAGGTCGTCGCCTTCGACCTACCCACCGGATCAAATTCCCTCGCCAGCGGCCTGAATGGCGATGGCGCCGGCGGCTACCTCGGCACCCAAAACGGCCGCCTCTACGGCTACAATACTTCGCTCGACTACATCGCCGACGGCAATGCCGACAATGGCACCGGCGTCGGCGCCCGGCCCGATGGCCCCATCGCTTTCGGCGCGGCCAATACCGCCTACGGACACTGCGCGCAGGGCGGCGCCAATCAGGCTGGCACGATTTTCCAGTACCCCACCACCGGCGGCCTCAGTGCGCTGACCAGCCTCGATCCCGTCATGGTCGGTGGCACTCTCTTCAACACGGCCCTGACCCCGAAAGCCAACGGCGAGCTGCTTTTCATCGCGCCGTTTGGCGGCACGGACAAACGCGGGGCGATCTACAAGGCCGATGGCTCTGGCATCGTTTCCGAAGTCGCCGCCTTTACCATCGCCACGCCAAACAATTTCGCCCGCTCGCCCGGCGGCCGCCTCACTCCCGATGGCGCCGGCAATTTCTACGCCGAAGCCAGCCCCGGCAGCTTCAGCTCTCCCGATGCCGCCGCGGTCTTCAAGCTGGACAACACCGACACCCTCTCTCTCGTCGGCAACGTCCCGCGCTTCGGCACCCCGGATAACAATTCCATCGCAGGTGATCGCGGCCTCACCTTCGACGCGGGCAAGACCAGCCTCTACGGCGTAGTCCAAAACTTCACCACCCCCACCAGCAAAGGCTACATCTACAACCTCACGCTGAGCGGCACCGCCACCCAGGTCGTGAACCTCGACTCCGGCACCAACAAAATCGGCGCCGGCCGCCCCATTGCTCCCATCATCCCCGAGCCCAGCAGCGGCGGTTTTATCTTCAGCACCTCGGGCCCGAGCGATCGCACCGGCCTCAAACAACTCGTCCGCCTCACCAGCACCAACACGCTCCAGCGGTTGTACCAGTTCGACACCCGCGACTTCGACTTTTCGCCTGCCGGCTCGTTCCAAAACTCGCCCCTCGTGCTCGACCCGGCGACCGGCAATATTTTCGGCGTCAACCAATACGGCGGAGCCTTCGGCGGCGGCACCCTCTTCCGGCGCAGCGCCAATGGTGACTTTGACGTCCTGCATCATTTCCGCGCCGGCGCGGACCTTGAAGCCGCGGGCCTCACTCCCGTCGCAGGCCTCACCCTCGGACCGGATGGCCTCATCTACGGCACCGCCAGCGTCGGTGGTCCGCTCGGGGGTGGAACTCTCTTCCGCTTCGCCCCGAAGCCGGGCGCAACGCCCGGGGCCAACCTCCCCCCTCTTGCCGCCTCCAATTCCGCCGTCGTCCTCGGCCAGCTCACCAACAACGGTTACGCCGGTGCATACTTTTACCGCTTTGGCACCGTTTCCGGCAGCCTCGATCAGGGAATCGTCTCTCTGCCGTTCACTGGGTTTTACGGCACCACCGCTCTGCCCGGAGTGATCCCCGGCTTGAAAGGCCACACCACCTATTTCTACGAACTCCACGCCACGGTCGGGACCGGCACCGACGCCCAAACGGTCACCGCCGCCGAAGGTTCGTTCACCACGCTCAACGGCGTACCCTTCGCCCAAAACGACAACATCATCGGCGACACCCTGGCCGGCCCGTTCACCGGCATCGTACTCGACAACGATAGCGACCCCGATGGCGACCCCGTCACCATTCAAAGCGTCTCCAACGGCGCTTTCGGCACCGTGACCATCAATCCGGACAAGACGCTCACCTACACGCCTGGGCCGTCCTTCACCGGCACGGATACCTTCACCTACACCATCGCCGACGATCAGCCCATGCCGGCGACTTCCACCGCCACGGTCACTGTCACCACCGCGGACACCGCCATCGGCGATTACGCCGGCCTGCTCGTGGAGGAAAGCCCCCTCATCGGCCCCGGGTTGCCCGAAGGTCCTCAGGCCATCGGCCCGGTCGACCGCCTCATCGCCGGCCTCGTCCAGATGAGCATTTCCAAGAATCGCGCCTTCAGCGCCCGTTTCTCGATCGGCGCGCGAACCGTGGTCATGAAAGGCCGCCTCAACGGCAATCGCGATACTCGCCTCGTCGGCGACCGCGGCCGCTTCACCGGCGCACTGCGGGTCGGCCCCTTCGCCACGGAAGCCCGGGTCACCTACAATGGCCGCACCCTCGTCCTCCGGGCCGGCCAGGCCTTTGCTGCGGTGCCCGGCGCCACGCCGCCTCCGAAGAGCGACTACACCATGCGTTTCACTCCGGAAAGCGTCGCCAATCCTGTAGGCACCCCCGGCGTCCCGTTCGGCGTGGGTACCGGCATCATCCGACTCAGTACCAAGGGCCGCGCCACCGTGCTCGGCACGCTGCCCGACGGGACCAAGTTCTCCCGCGCCTCGGTCATCGATTCCAATCGCCATTTCCCCTTCCAGGCTTCCCTCTACAAGGGCGGCACGGGTTCGCTCGACGGCGAGTTGGTCCTGACCGCAAACACCGGCGAAGTCGACGCCGCGCCGCTCACGACGATCCGCTGGATCAAGTCCGCGCAGCCCAAGGACAAGCGTTTCCCCGGCGGTTTCACCACCCGCATGGCGGTCTACGGCGGCAAATACACCGTCCCTGGCAAAAACATCCCTCCGCTCGCGGCGCCCAATGCCACACTCCTGGCCACCTTCAATCGCGGCGGACTCTTCGCACCCACCGGTTCGCGCTTCACCCTGAATGGCGCCAAGCCCGTCGTGGACACCGCGGCCAACGAAGCCAAATCGACTCTGAAATTCACCCCGCGCACCGGGATGATCAGCGGCACTTTCAAGATGGGCACGAAGGCGATGAAATACACCGGCATCGTGGTCCAGCGCGACCAAAAGGCCACCGGCTATTTCCTCGGCGCCGCCGATACCGGCAGCGTGCAAATCGCGGAGATTCCCTAGAAGCTCGGCACCATGAACCGGACGGATCGTCTCGTCGCTACCGTGATGCTCCTGCAGTCGCACCGCGTCATCACCGCGGCGCGCATCGCTTCGCATTTCGAGATCACCGAGCGGACCGTCTACCGCGATCTCGCCGCGCTCAGTGAAGCCGGCGTGCCGATCCTGGCCGAGGCCGGCGTGGGTTACAGCCTCATGCGGGGTTACCACCTGCCCCCGGTCATGTTCACCCAGGAGGAAGCCATGGCGCTCGTCACCGGCGGCCTGCTCGTCGAGCAAATGACCGATCCTTCCGTGCGCGAAGCCATGCGCTCCGCCATGCGGAAAGTGCGCGCTGCCCTACCCGAAGACCTACAGGGGCGCATCGGCCGCCTCCACCAAGCCACTCTGGTCGACCACCGCTCTCACGCCGATCCCGGTCGCGTTCCCCTCACCCAGCTCCAGGTCGCCGTCTCCGAAGCCCGCGTGCTGCGGATGCTCTACCACGGCCGCGCCCGCCGGGAACCCAGCCGGCGCGACGTGGAGCCGCTCGGACTGATTTATTACCATCAGAGCTGGCATCTCATCGCCTGGTGCCGGCTGCGCAATGAGGTGCGCGATTTCCGCGTCGATCGCATTCAGGAATGCCAGCCGCTGCCCGAGCGGGCCGCACCGCGCATCGACTTCGATCTCGTCGAGTACGCCCGCGAATCGTCCATGCCCACGCCGATTCATTCGGCCACGCTCGAGCTGCCGGCCAACCTCGTGGACAGCGCCCGCCGCCAGCTCGGCTGCCTGCTGCTGGACCTCGAAGCCCGCGGGGAAAATGTCCTCCTCCGCGTGGCCTACTGGGAGCTGGCCTATCTCGCTCACTGGATCCTTGGCTGGGGCCCCCGCATCACCATCCACGACCCCGAGGAACTCCGCTGCGAAGTCGCCGCCCTGGCCGAAGCCACCCGGCTGCATCACGCCGGAAAAAGTGCGGAGGCCGATTTGCTCCTGACATAACGCTGTCAGGATCTGGTGCGAGAAAGCCGGGCATGCCATCCCTGCTTCACCTCGACTCCAGTCTCCGCCGCTCCGGCCAGTCCGGATCGGCCTCCCGCGAATTCACCGCGCAGTTCGCCGCCGCGTGGCAGAAGAAATTCCCCGGCGAACGCATCGTCTACCGCGACTTCGGCGTTGCCCCCCTCCCCCACTTGTCTTCGACCTACATCGAAGGCTCGTACAAGGAGGAAACCGAGCGCACCTCGGACGAACAAGCCGCCGCCCGCCTCGCTGAAGAAGCCGTCGCCGAGCTGCTCGCCGTCGACCACATCCTCATCGGCGCCCCGATGTACAACTTCACGGTCCCTTCCAGCATCAAGACCTGGGTCGATCACATCGTGAAAGCCGGCACTACCTTCCGCTTCGGCCCGCATGGCCCCGAAGGCCTCGTCACCGGCAAAAAAGTCTGCGTCATCAGCCCCCGCGGCGGCGACTACTCGGAAGGTTCCTGGTTCGCCACCGCCGATATGGTCGGTCCCTGGCTGCGCAATATCCTCGGTTTCCTCGGCATGACCGAAGTGACCGTCATCAACGCTGAACGCATGGAACGCACCGCCACCGATCGCTCCGCCGCCTTCACCCACGTCGCCCAGGAAATCGAAACCACCCTGGCCTCTTGGTAGCAGCATCCTCCCACGAGAGCCCAAGGAGCGGCGACAGTCCTGTCGCCGCCGACCCCCAACGCGCCAAAGGCGCCCATTCGCCCCTCTCCCGATGACACAAATCCCGCTCCCCTATCCGACGCATCGGTTGCGCCCCCCCATTCGTAAGGTGACACTGCCACTCTTTTGCCTGTGAAGAAACGTCCACCGCTCACGGTTACTCCTCATCCCGATTGCATTGAGGTTCGTGGCATCCGCCAGAACAACCTCAAAGGCTTCGACCTCGATTTGCCCCTGGGCCAATTGATCGTCGTCTCGGGCCCCAGCGGCTCGGGCAAAAGCTCGCTCGCTTTCGATACCATCTACGCCGAAGGCCAGCGCCGTTACGTCGAGACGTTTTCGCCCTACACCCGGCAGTTCCTCGATCGCATGGACAAGCCGCAGGTGGACGCCATCCGCGGCATCCCTCCGGCCATCGCCATCGAGCAGAGCAATCCCGTCAAAACCACGCGCTCCACCGTGGGGACCATGACGGAGATCAACGACTACCTGAAGCTGTTTCTGCCCCGGGTCGTCACCGCGCATTGCCCCAACTGCCAGCGCGAGATCCGCCCGGAAACCCCGCGCTCCATCGTCGATCACGTCTACGCCCAGCACGCCGGCGAAAGCGTGCTGATCACCTTCGGCGTGCCCGCCCCGGCGGGCACCAAGCCGGCCGAGTTTTTCAGCTTCATCCAGCAGCAGGGCTACCTGCGCGTGTTGCTCGATGGGGCCGTGGTCCGCACCGACGAACCGCCCAAGGCCACCCGCCTCCCCGCCGTCGTCGCGGTCATTCAGGATCGCGTCGCGGCCACCCCGGAAAACCTCTCGCGTTTCACCGAAGCCGTCGAAACCGCGCTGCGCTTCGGCAAAGGCAAACTTTCCATCCATCCGGCCACCACGATGGAAGCCCAGCCGTTCTCGACCGGCTGGCATTGCGCCCATTGCGATATCGATATCACGGCCCCGTCGGCCGGGCTGTTCAGCTTCAATCACCCGCTCGGCGCCTGCCCGACCTGCCGTGGGTTCGGCCGCACGATCACCCTCGACCTGCCACGCGCCATTCCTGATCGCTCGCTCACTTTGCGCGATGGCGCGATCAAGCCGTTCCAGACCGAGAACGGCGCGGAATGCCAGCGCGACCTGCTCAAAGCCGCCGCGAAACACGACGTCGATGTCGATGTTCCCTTCCGCGATCTGCCCAAGGCCGATCAGGATTGGGTCATGTTCGGCGAACGCCCCGGCACGAACGGCGAAGAGCTTTGGAAGGAAGGCCTCTGGTATGGCGTGAAGGGTTTCTTCGATTGGCTCGAAGCCCGCACTTACAAGATGCACGTGCGCGTGCTGCTCAGCCGTTACCGCAGCTACACCACCTGCCCCGTCTGCCAGGGCGGCCGGTATCAGCCCGCCACCCTCAATTTCCGTCTCGGCGGCAAAACGCTGCCCGAGCTGATGGCCATGCCGGTCAGCGGCTTGCTCGCCCTCGCCTCCGCGAAAAAGAACGGCCCCGCCGAAGATCAGACCACCGCCATGCTCCGCGGTGAAGTCACCAGCCGCCTGCGTTATCTGGCGGAAGTCGGTCTCACCTACCTTTCGCTCGATCGCCCCACTCGCACGCTCAGCGGTGGCGAAGTCGAACGCGTCAACCTCACCACCTGCCTCGGCGCTTCGCTGGTAAATACGCTCTTCGTCCTCGATGAGCCCAGCATCGGCCTGCACCCGCGCGATACCGGCCGGCTCATCCGCGTGATGCAAAACCTCCGCGACAAGGGCAACACCCTGCTCGTCGTCGAACACGAGGAATCCGTCATCCGCGCCGCCGACCACCTCGTCGAACTCGGACCCGGCCGCGGTGAAGCCGGTGGCCAGTTGGTTTTCAACGGCCCGCTCAAAGACCTCCTTCCCACCAAAAAGCGCGGCGCTTCCACCCTCACCGCCGACTACCTCACCGGCCGCAAAGGTATCCCCGTACCCAAACGCCGCCGTACCCCACGCGCCTGGCTGCGCGTCGAAGGCGCCACCGAGCACAATCTCAAAAACGTCGACGTCGACTTTCCGCTCGGCGTTTTCGCCTGCGTCAGCGGCGTCTCCGGCTCCGGCAAGAGCACGCTCGTGCACCAGGTCCTCTACGGGAATCTGCTCCGGGCCAAAAACCAGCCCGGCGAAGAAGAACCCGGTGCCTGCCGCGGGATCAAAGGCGCGGAACAAATCGAGCAGGTCGTGATGGTGGACCAGAGTCCGCTCGCCCGTACTCCCCGCTCCAGTCCCGCGCTTTATCTCGGTGTCTTCGAAGGCATCCGCGATCTTTTCGCCGAAACGCCCGATGCCCGGACCGCCGGCCTTTCCCCCGGTGCATTCTCTTTCAACTCCGGTCAGGGCCGCTGCGAACGGTGCAGCGGGAGCGGCTTCGAGAAGATCGAGATGCAGTTCCTCAGCGATGTCTTCATCCGCTGCCCGGAATGCGAAGGCCGCCGTTATCAGCCGCACATCCTCGCGGTAAAATTCTCCGGCTGCTCCATTCACGACGTGCTGGAGATGACCGTGACCGAAGCCATCGACTTCTTCACGAAGAACGGCGCCCCTCGTGTGGCGAAGCCGCTGCAAGTACTCGCCGAGGTTGGCCTCGGTTACCTCCGCCTCGGCCAACCGCTCAACGTGCTCTCCGGCGGCGAAAGCCAGCGCCTCAAGCTCGTCGAGCGCCTTACCCTCAGCGAACGCGGCGACCGGCAAAACGGAGGCGAAAACTGCCTGCTCATCTTCGACGAACCGACCACCGGCCTCCATTTCGACGACATCGCCCTGCTCATCCAGGTGCTCGATCGTCTGGTCGAACGCGGCCACAGCGTGCTCGTCATTGAGCACAATCTAGAGGTCATCAAATGCGCCGACCACGTCATCGATCTCGGCCCCGAAGCCGGCTCCGGCGGCGGCGAAGTCGTCGCCACCGGCACCCCGGAGGAAGTCGCCCAGGTCGAGGAATCCCACACCGGCCGTTTCCTCCGCACCATCCTCGCCGGCGGTACGGAAGCCGACGTCCCCGCGCTGGAATACGGCGATGACGAAGAAAGCCTGCGCGTCGCCGAAGAACCCACCTTTGGTCACGCCGCCCGCAACGCCCAGGCCATCTCCATCCACGGTGCCCGCCAGCACAATCTCAAGAACATCAACGTCGAGGTCCCGCGCGATGAACTCGTCGTCATCACCGGCCTGAGCGGCTCCGGCAAATCGACCCTCGCCTTCGATCTTCTCTTCGCCGAAGGCCAGCGTCGCTTCCTCGATTCCATGTCCACCTACGCCCGGCAATTCGTCGAGCAGTTGGAAAAGCCCGACGTGGATTCCATCACCGGTCTCCCCCCCAGCGTCGCCATCGAGCAGCGCATCACCCGCGGTGGCGGCAAATCCACCGTGGCCACCGTCACCGAGGTCTACCACTTCCTCCGCCTCCTCTTCGCCAAGGTCGGCACCCAGTACTGCCCGAAGTGCGATGTGGCGGTGGAAAAACAAAGCCTCCAAGCCGCGGTCAACCGCGCCACCGAGGTCGCCAAGCGCGGCCGGGTGCAGGTCCTCGCCCCGCTGGTCAAAGCCCGCAAAGGTTTCCACACCGAAGTCGCCGCCTGGGCCAAGCGCCAGGGCTTCAGCGAACTCCTCGTCGACGGCAAATTCGAAAGTGTCGATGCTTTCCCGAAACTGGAACGTTTCCGCGAACACACCATCGACGTCGTCGTCGGGGTCTTCGCCCCTTCCGACAACCCGCGCGAGCTGATCAAGAAAGCTCTCGAACTCGGCAAAGGCACTGCCCGTCTCCTCGACGCGAAGAAGAAATTCCACGTGCTCAGCACCGAAATGAGTTGCCCGTCCTGCGGGCAATCCTTCGAGGAACTCGACCCACGCCTCTTCTCCTTCAACTCCCCTCACGGTTGGTGCCAGGAGTGCCGCGGCTTCGGCGAAATCTGGAAAGCCTACGTCGATCCACGCCTGGAAAATCAGCTCGAAATCGAGATCGATCAGGAACGCCAGCACGCCGCCCTCGAAGACGGCGAAGCCCAGCCCTGTCCAACCTGCACCGGCGTACGGCTCAATGAAATCGCCCGCGCCGTCCGCGTCCAGGGCAACCCGATCGGCTCAATCGCGAATCAACCCGCCAGCGGCGTCATTAGCTGGATCAAGACGCTCAAATTCTCCGGCACCGACAAGACCATCGCGGCCGACATTCTGCCCGAGATTTCCCAGCGCCTGCATTTCCTCAGCCAGGTCGGCCTCGATTACCTCGCCCTGAATCGCTCTGCAAAAACGCTGAGCGGCGGCGAAAGCCAGCGCATCCGCCTCGCCGCCCAGCTCGGCTCGAATCTCCGCGGCGTGCTCTACGTGCTCGATGAACCCACCATCGGCCTGCACGCCCGCGACAACGAACGCCTGCTCGACACCCTCGAAGCCCTGCGCGAACGCGGCAATTCCCTCGTCGTCGTCGAGCACGACGAAGACACCATGCGCCGCGCCGACACCATCATCGATCTCGGCCCCGGCGCCGGCACCCGCGGCGGCGAAATCGTCGCCCACGGCACCCTCGACGAAATCCGCCAGGTCGAACGTTCCGCCACCGGCCGCTCCCTCCGCGACCCGCTCGTCTTCCCCACTCGCGGCCACCGCCGCGAACTCGACACCGTCGCCCACTGGCTCGAACTCCGCGGTGCCAAGGCGAACAACCTCAAAAACGTCGACGTCTTTTTCCCGCTCGGCCGCCTCTGCGTGATCACCGGCGTCTCCGGCTCCGGCAAAAGCTCCCTCATGCGCGGCGTGCTGAAGCCCGCCGTCGAAGCCGCCCTCGCCGGCAAAACCAAGGCCAAGCGCAAAGGCAAAAACGGAGACGGACCGACCCTCAAAGGCGCCGACCAAATTTCCGCGATCTACGAAGTCGATCAGTCGCCGATTGGCAAAACCTCGCGTTCCACTCCTGCGACCTACCTCGGCGTCTTCGACGAAATCCGCAAGCTCTACGCCCAGGTCCCGCTCGCCCGCATGCGCGGCTACACCGCGAGCCGCTTCTCCTTCAATACTGAGGGCGGCCGCTGCGAAACCTGCGCCGGCCAGGGCGTCATCAAGATCGAGATGAACTTCCTGCCCACGAGTTACATCCCATGCAGCGATTGCCACGGCAAACGCTACAACCCGGCCACGCTCGAAGTCCTCTGGAACGATCGCAGCATCGGCGACGTGATGGAAATGTCGCTGGAACAAGCCGCCGAATTCTTCAAGGCCCAGTCCAAGATCCATCGCCCGCTCCAGCTCCTCTGCGACACCGGCCTCGGCTACCTCCACCTCGGCCAGGCCAGCCCCACCCTCAGCGGCGGCGAAGCCCAGCGCCTCAAGCTCGTCAGCGAACTCACCCGCGGCCTCGGCCGCAGCGAAACCGCCAAACTCCGCGGCCTCGCCAACGGCAAAACCACGCTTTACCTGCTCGAAGAACCCACCATCGGCCTGCACCCCGCCGACGTCGCCGAACTGCTCAAGGTCCTCCACCGCCTCGTCGAAGACGGCCACACCGTCATCGTCATCGAGCACCACCTGAGCCTCATCGCCGACGCCGATTACGTCGTCGACATCGGCCCCGAAGCCGGCCCCGACGGCGGCGAAGTCGTCGCCGCCGGTCCCCCCGAAGAAATCGCCGCGCACAAAATCAGCCGCACCGCCCCCTTCCTCCGCGACGTACTCAAACCGGCTGCACCCAAGCGCAAACCCGCGGCCAAACCGGGTAAGTAGCGATTAGTGATTTGAGGGTGGAGGCAGTCCCTCCACCTACCAATCACTAGTCAACGCCTACGCGTTCCCCTACTTCGCGAGCAGCGCCGTCAGTTCTTCAATAAACCGCCGATTCTGCTCCATGGTCCCAATGCTCACGCGCACCCACTCAGGCAGCCCGTAAGCGACCATGTCGCGAATAATCACCCCACGCTTGAGCAACGCAGAAAACAGCTCGCGGCCATCGCCCACTTTCACCAGGACGAAGTTCCCGTGGCTCGGCACATACTCCAGCCCGAGCCTGGCGAATTCCGCCTGCAGATAATCGCGCCCTTCCCAAGTCAGCTCGCGCGTCCGCTGCACGTGCTCATCATCGAGAATCCCCGCGACTGCACCCGCTTGCGCGATGCCGTTCGTATTAAAAGGCTGCCGCGTCTTTTGCAGCACCTGGATCAGTTCCGGCCGCGCCAGCCCGTAGCCAATCCGCAGATTGGCCAGCCCCTGGATCTTCGAAAACGTCCGCAGCACGATCACATTCCGCCCCTCGCGGATAAACTTCACCGTATCCGGCGGCTCCGGCAGGAATTCGTAGTAGGCCTCGTCGAAGACCACCACGATCTGCTCCGGCACCCGGGCCATGAAACGATCGATCGCTTCCTGCCCCAGTAGCGTCCCGGTCGGGTTGTTCGGGTTCGCGATGAAAATCACCTTCGTCTTCGGCGTGATCGCATCCGCCATCGCCTCGAGATCGTGGGCAAACCCCGGGTCCGCCACCTCGATGGTCTTCGCGCCAAAAAGCGTCGCCACCAGCTTGTACACGATGAACGCATGCCGCGCTGCGATGATCTCATCCCCCGGCGCCAGAAAGGCCTGGCCGACGAATTCGATCACCTCATTCGACCCCGCCCCGAGCACCACATTATTCCGGGCGAGTCCGGTTTTCTGTCCGATCGCTTCGCTCAGGTAGTAGCCGCCGCCGTCCGGGTAAAAATGGGCGCGCTCGATCGTTTCCCGCATCGCAGCCAGCGCCTTGGGCGACGGGCCGAGTGGGTTTTCGTTGGAAGCGAGTTTGACGATATCGCTCGGCGCGAGACCGAGTTCACGCGCGACGTCTTCGACCGGTTTGCCGGGTTCGTAAGCGACGAGTTCGCGCAGCCAGGGATGGGCAGATTGCCAGAGATCGGACATGGAAGGAGGGCGGACTATGGCGACCTCCCGCCGGTTTTCCAGCGCGGCTTTTGCGGAACCCGCAAACCAGCCTCAGCCTTGCTTGGCAAAAAGCGCCGCCCACGCGTACAACCTCCCGATGACCACACGTCCCAATCTTGTCCTTGTCGGCTTTATGGGCAGCGGCAAGTCGTCCATTGGACGCGCCGCCGCCCATCGATTGGGCTTTCAATTTGTGGACACCGACTCCCTGATCATCGAGCGTGCCGGCCTCGAAATCAGCGAAATTTTCGCCCGCCACGGCGAACAGCACTTCCGGGATCTGGAAACCCGCGCGATCGAATCGCTCTCCCCTTTCACCCGCTACGTCATCGCCACCGGGGGCGGTGCCGTCTTGCGGGAACAAAATCGCGCCCTCCTGCGCGATCTCGGCTACGTCGTGCTCCTCACCGCCAGCCCCGAAGTCATCTACGACCGCGTCGGCCGGAGTGCGAAACGCCCACTACTCCAAACCACCGACCCCAAAGCCGTCATCGCCCAGCTCCTCGCCGAACGCGCCCCGGCCTACGACGCCACCGCGCACCTCACCATCGACACCTCCGCGCTTTCCCGCGATCAAACCGTCGATCAACTCTGCGCCGCCGCCCGCGCTTCCTTCGGCTGGGTACGCGATCCCGAGTCCTGACCTGGACAGAGTCGGAAAGTTTCACCGTTGCATACCCCGGACCTGCCGGGCTAACCGTCCCACCAATGCCTGTTCCTAATCGCTCGCTCGGACTCGCCGCCCTCGGGTGGTGGCTGGCCGCTCGTGGCCTGGCCGAACCGATCGAAGAGTCCTTCACCCGACTCGAAGCGGCCGGCATCCAGCGCCTCGGCAAAGCCAGCCGTATCGCCGTGCTCGCGGCCACCCGCCGGCTCGCCCGCGCCCTGCGCGAAGCCGGCTCCACCGCCGCTGCACCGAGCGAGCTTTTTACGATCGACCCGAATCCCAGCCCCTGGCTCGACCGGCTCGATGTACTCCTGAATACCCCGCGCATCGGCCTGCGTCTGGAAAAAGCCCTCACCGGCGACGCCGAGGATTTCAGCATTCTGCTCGAAGCCGAACTCGCCGAAGATCGCGCCGTCATGCTCGCCGCCCGCCTCGCCGGCTGGATGAATGAGCAGCTCGGAGAAGGCGGCGAACCCGAAGTCCTGCCGCATTACCTCGCCCAGGGCTGGCCTTTGGTCGATTACTCCGACCGCCAGGTCACTTTTCTCGAGGAATTCCTCGTCAATCTGCACACCGAACTCTCCGACGCCCCCGCGGAAATCACCGTCCCGCTGGACGAGCCCCGCGAATTTCTCGAGTGGCTGGAAAAAGAAACCGGCACCCCGCCGAAGCCCATTGAGGCTCCGCAACCACCCGCGGAAATCCCGGCCCCCGAACCCGCTCCTTCTGCTGCCCCCGCAGCGCTCGATCTCCCGCCCCCAGTCCCACCCACGACTCCATCCCCTCCGATCGAGTCACCCGTCGCAGCCACCGCAGGAGCAGAAGCCATCAGCACTCCAGTCGAAGAACCCGCACCGATCCCCTTCGAATCCTCCCCGGAGGTGCAACCTTCCGCTCCCACGAGCACTCCTGCCTCCGTCGCACCCGCGATCGATCAGGAAGCCGCCGACTATCGCCGCGAACATCGCCGCCTGCGTATCTGGGCCCTCTTGCTCCAAGTCGGCTGGGTCGCACTGCTGATCATCGGCTGGCGCGTCTTCCAGGAGCGCAGCAAACTCGTCCAGCCGAAAGGCGCGACTCCAGCCCCCAGCGTCGCGAGCGCCACCGCCACAGTCGCTCCCCGTGCCACGCCTGCCTTCGCCCAGACTGCGCCGAACGTTCAGCCCGTCGAGGCGGCACCCGAACCCGTCGCCGCGGCAAAAATCGCGCCTCTTCCGCTCAAGCCGGAGCTCTCCGTCATGCCGGACGAACTCAGCTCCCAGGCGACCTCGCTCGCCGCCGCCGGCCATCACGCCGAAGCCGTCGCGCTCTTCCGCCGCATGGTCCAAATCCAGGCCCTGGACAAAACCGCGGAACGCCTGCCCCGCGCCCTCGTCCTCGCCCGGCTGGCCGCCTCGCTCGCCGCCCTGGAGCGCTCGGATGAAGCCGATGCCGCCGTCGAACGCGCCCAGGCTTTGCTCGAGGAATTACTCCCCACTCACGACGCCGAAACCGCCCTCGGCATCGAAATGGTCGCCGACTACTGGGCCTCCCGCGAACGCTGGCCCCTCGCCGCACGCCTCTACCAAAAAGCCGTGCAGACCTACGAAAGCACCCCGGCGGAAAATTCGCAGGAGCAGCTTTCCGCCGTCAATCGCCTCGCCGGCGCCCTCCGCCAGATCGGTGACGCCAGCCGCGCCGAGGGTCTCTACCGGCAGCTGGTCAAAGCCTACTCCGGAGCCGGCGCGGTCGTCGCGCTCGATGCCGCCTCCGCTTCGCACAATCTCGCGAATCTCCTCCTCGTCACCAATCGCGCCGGCGAAGCCCGCAACTACTACGAGCAAGCCCTCACCTGGCTCTCCAAGGCTGAGCCCGACGACGAGGAAGCCAAGCAAATGGCCATCCTCATGCGCGCCAATTACGAACGCTGCCTCATCGCCACCGGCATCCCCGAAGCCGAAGCCCGGCAGCGCGCCCTGGCCACCATCAAGCTGGCTACGGCCACCACGGAAAAAGCGCCCGCTACTCCGTCGCCGGGGAAAACCCCGCCGCACCCGTAGCGGGAGCCCCATCGCCGGACGTTTTCTGCCGGCCAATCAAGAGCACCATCGCCGCGGTCAGCACACAGAGCCCTCCCGACAGCAGGAAGGCGTGATCGTAAGCGCCCTGCACCGTGCGAATCCAGCCGGCGCCCCACGCCGCCAGGCCTGCGCCGACTTGATGCGCCGCGACGATCCAGCCAAACATGACCCCCACGCGTTCCCGCCCAAACGCTTTCGCGGTCAGCGCCACCGTCGGCGGCACGGTCGCGATCCAATCGAGCCCGTAAAACACCGCGAAGATCGAGAGCCGATGCGTCTCCGGCGCAAACGCATCGGGCAGGAAAAGCAGCGAGAGTCCGCGCAGACCGTAGTAGGTGAAGAGCAGCCAACGATTGGAAAAGCGGTCCGACAACCAGCCTGAAGCCGTCGTCCCGATCAGGTCGAAGATCCCCATCACCGCGAGCAATCCCGCCGCTTTCACCTCCGGCATCCCGTGGTCCATGCAGGCCGGCACCATGTGCGTACCGATCAGCCCATTCGTACTCGCCCCGCAGATGAAAAAGCTCCCCGCGAGCAGCCAGAAATCGCGCGACTTCATCCCGACGCCCAGCGCCACGATTGCTTCGCGAAAGGGGTTCCCCGTTTTGTTTGCGGCCACCACCGGCTCGTCCTCCGGCTGCCCATAAGGACGCAGCCCCACCTGCGCCGGATCATCCCGCATCACAAAAAAGATCAGCGGCAGGACTGCGATCAAAGCCCCCGCCGCAGTCAGCACCGCCGCCCGCCAGCCATACTGCTCCACGAGATGCGCCAGCAGCGGCAGAAACAGCAACTGCCCGGTCGCCGTACTCGCCGTCAGTACCCCGACGACCAACCCGCGATGCGTGTGAAACCAGCGATGCACCACCGTCGCCCCCAGCACGATCGCCGTCATCCCTGTGCCGCACCCCACCAGTATTCCCCACAGCAGCACCAGATGCGTCGAGGTCTGCATCAGCGTGGTCAGCGCCACTCCGGCCGCCACCAGCGTAAACGCAATCAGCATGATCCGCCGCGGCCCCCAGCGATTGATCAGCCCCGCGGCAAACGGCCCGATCAATCCGTACAGCAGCAGATTGATCGAGACCGCGAACGAAATCGTCGCCCGCGTCCATCCGAACTCATGCTCCAGCGGTACGATTAAAATCCCCGGCACCGACCGCACCGCCGCCCCCACGATCAACGCGGCAAAAGTCACCGCAGCTACGATCCACGCATAGTGCAGCCGCCGGGTGGAAGCAGTCGAGGAATCAGAGTTCATCAGTTCGAAAAGTAGAAGTTCACACCAATCCGTGTAGATACACGCATCGACAAAATTTGAGCGCCTTGAATAGCGGGGTAGCCGCGGCTCTATGATGTAGCGTCGGCTCTATGAGCCGAGAGGGAAACCGCCCAGCGCCGTTCACATTCATACCGTATTCGCGGCGAGTCACCGCGAACAGCACCCGAGTCGGCGTGCTCCCCCACGCATTCTCCGCCAAATCGGCCTCGAAGCTGGTCCTAGTTCCATCTGCTCCATTTTAAATTGAATCGGTTGCTCCCCCCATCTCCGCTAGCACCGCCCCCAGGGCACCAAACTCTCCCTTCCCCAATCGCCGCCGCATCTCACTCTGCGCCTTGCGCCAGTGCGGCACCGCCGCTGCTTCCGCCTTCCGCCCCTGCTCGGTCAATTCGATCAACCGCGTCCGCTGATCCCCCTCCACCCCCCTCGTCCGGATCAACCCCTTCCGCTCCAGCAGATCGAGATTCCGCCCCAGCGCCGTCCGCTCCAGGTCCAGCCGGTTCGCCAGATCCGTCACATTGATCGCTCCCACCCGCCCGATATTCCGCAGCAGCGAAAACTGCGTCACCTTCAACCCACTGCTTTTCATCCGCTCATCATACAGCCGCGTCGCCGCCCGCGACGCCCGCCGCAGCGCCGCACAAAGACAGATTTCACCGGAAGCAGGAGCAGGGTTCGGCATCGATACGTGTATATACACGCACCACCCTCCCGGTCAAGAACCGAGACCCGTTGCCAGCCGCGACCAGTTGATTAGGTTGCCCGTTCCATGCATTTCCTCCTGACCAACGACGACGGCATCCACGCCCCCGGCCTGGCGGCCTTGGAAAACGCCGTGCGCACGATCCCCGGTGCCACCTACTCCGTCGTCGCTCCCGCCACCGAGCAATCCCAGTGCGGCCACCGCGTCACTACTCGCGAAGTCCTCACCGCCACCCAACTCGACCTCGCTCGTTTCTGCGTCGATGGCACCCCGGCCGATTGCGTGCGCATCGCCCTTTTCGCCCTCGGCCTGCGCCCCGATTACGTGCTCTCGGGCGTGAATGCCGGCGGCAACATGGGTCAGGATCTTTACATCAGCGGCACCGTCGCCGGTGCTCGTGAGGCCGCCTTCCACGGCATCCCGGCCCTCGCCGTTTCCCATTACCTGATCAAAGAACTCCCGCTCGACTGGCAGGTCGTCACGCAATGGACGAGCACCGTCCTCGCCGAACTCCTGCCCCAGCCCCTCGCCGACGCCGAGTACTGGAACGTCAATTTTCCCCACCTCCCCACCGAAAGAATCTCCGGCACCCCGGAGCGCATCCTCACCCACCCCTGCCGCGCCCCGCTCAATGTCTCCTACGCCAGCACATCCCTGGCCGACGGCATTTCCCGGCATCGCTACACCGCGACTTATTCCTCCCGCCCAGCCGGCCCCGGCTCCGACGTCGAAGTCTGCTTCGGCGGCCAGATCGCCATCAGCCGGGTACGCCTTTAGGGGGCTTTCCTTCGGGTCAATTCCGTCCATGGAATAGGTAATCTCCCCGAAGAAGTAAGGTTGCTCTGGGGCAGCACTTCTGGCAAATTTTCGCCAAATCTAAACACCTACCCGCCATGAGCCTGAACCCGGAACAAAAGATGTTTTCGAAGGAAAAGTATGCCCGCGAGCATTCGCCTTCGTTTGATGATGTGATTTTCACCCGCCGCCAGATGTTGCTCAAGACGGGCATGGGGGTCGGGGCGCTGTCGCTGGCTTCGATGTTTGGGGTCAACCCCTTCCTGCCGCCGGAACTGCAGGCCGCTTCGGGCGCCGCCGCCGGTGGTCCGCTCGTGCCGAAGAAGCCGCACTTCCCGGTCAAGGCCAAGGCGATCATTCACATCTTTGCCCAGGGTGGACCTTCGGGCGTGGATACCTGGAACCCGGTGCCGGAGCTGGCCAAGTATGATGGCAAGACGCTGCCGGGCATGGAAGGGCTGGCCTTCGGGTCGCCGTTCAAGTTCGAGAAGAAGGGCAAGTCGGGCGTGGAATGCTCGGAAGTGTTCCCGGAACTGAGCGAGCAGATCGATCACATGGCGGTCATTCGTTCGCTCTGGACCGACATCCCGGCGCATGAAGTGGCCCAGCGGTTCATGAATACGGGGTCGCTCCAGCTGCCGAAGCCTTCGCTCGGTTCGTGGATGGTCTACGGGCTCGGGACCGAGAACCAGAACATGCCGGGGTTCATCACCATCGGCTCGCCGGCCGAGTGGCGGCAGTCTTCGTTCCTGCCGGGCATCTTCCAGGGCACCAACGTGAACTACACGCGCAACATGCCGCTCGATGAAGTGGTGGCGAACATTCGCTCGCAGTTCTCGCCGCTGGAAAAGCAGCGCCATCAGCTCGATTTCGTGAAGATGCTCAATGAGCAGCACGCCGCGGCGCTGCAAAAGGACGCGCAACTCGAAGCCCGCATCGAGAGCTTCGAAAT
>Ga0209050_1001207_pt1 | contig 30299 bp, 25 predicted proteins | sample Araplavi_mTSA_r2_FD_184276 | JGI IMG/M metagenome (GOLD analysis project Ga0209050, IMG submission 184276) | Arabidopsis root microbial communities from North Carolina, USA - plate scrape MF_Cvi_mTSA_r2 (SPAdes) (version 2) | ecosystem: Host-associated > Plants > Roots > Endosphere | place: USA... | reverse complement strand
TAGGAAAACATCATTTTTACATACTTTGCTATCCGAACCGTTCTTTATGTCGATCCCTAATCAGCAAACCATTCAACAAGCGCATACGCGCATTACGCCCTACATTCACCGCACACCCGTGATGACTTCTGCGGGCGTTGACGAACAGGCGGGGTGCCAACTTTTTTTTAAGTGTGAAAACTTTCAAAAAATCGGCGCCTTTAAAGCACGCGGGGCGATGAACGCTGTGTTGTCGCTTTCGGAATCGGCGCGAGCGAAAGGGGTGGCCACGCATTCGTCGGGTAATCACGCGCAGGCCATAGCACGGGCGGCAAAGATCATGGGTATTAAATCGTACATCGTCATGCCGCGCACAGCCCCCGAGGTAAAGAAGCGCGGCGTACGGGGATTCGACGGCGAGATCTTTGAATGCGAGCCCACGCTGGCTGCGCGCGAATCGACGCTGGCCGACGTGATCCGGAAAACCGGCGCTACCGAAATACATCCCTTCAACAACTACGACGTGATTGCCGGCCAGGCCACCGCGGCCAAAGAATTGTTTGAAGAAGCAAAAGACCTTGATGTGATCATTGCACCCGTCGGCGGTGGTGGATTGCTGAGCGGCACGGCCCTGGCCACAAAATATTTCTCGCCGCGCACGCAGGTCTTCGCTGCAGAACCGGCAGGTGCCGACGATGCCTTCCGCTCGATGCAAACCGGAAAGATCGAACCCTCGCAATCCGACTCCATTGCCGATGGCTTGCTCACTTCCCTGGGTGACAAAACATTCCCCATCATCCGCGAGCTGGTCAAGGAAGTGATCACCGTTACGGACGCGGAAATCGTTTCGGCCATGCGTCTTATTTGGGAGCGCATGAAGATCGTCGTAGAACCCTCCTGTGCGGTGCCGTTGGCTGCCGTGCTGAAGTCGAAAGAAACGTTCAAAGGCAAGCGGGTGGGTATCATTCTTTCCGGTGGAAATGTAGACCTGGGGCGCGCCTTGAAGTTAATGACCGAATAAAATGAAACTCACCTACACGCCTTTTGAGCATCGCCGTCGCCCGTTGTTGCCGTTGCGGGAATTCTATATGCGCCAGGCACACTACGGCTTGTTTACGGCCCTCCTCATCTTCGTGTCGCTGGGCATCGGCGTGGTGGGCTATCACTTCTTCAACGATCTGAACTGGATCGATTCATTGGTCAATGCCTCGATGATCCTCACCGGCATGGGGCCTGTCGATCCGCTAAAGAATGACTTGGCAAAATTGTGGGCATCGTTTTATGCCATCTTCAGTGGCGTGGCTTTTCTCACCATAGCGGCTGTCTTCCTGTCGCCGATTGTTCATCGCTTCCTCCACAAATTCAACCTGGACGAGCCGGAGCAACCACAAAAAAAAACCACCCCCTCGCGGTGATGGCTTTTACTCCTGTAAACAAAAAGTCTTTCGCTATTTCGCCATAAAGCGATCGAAGCGCGATGCTGTTTCTCTTTTGGGGAATGTGTTGTTGCTGGTCTCCACATCGGCCAGTTCGGCGTTGGGATCTACCACGATGTTGACCACCTCTTTGTCCTTGATGAACACTTTGGTGATCTCGTTTTCGTTGGTGCGCCAGATCTCGGCAGGGATCCGTTCGGTTTCCTTCGAGCCGTCTTTATAGGTCCACTCGATCACCAACGGCGTGACCAGGCCGCCGACATTTTTAAAGCGCAGTTGATAAATGTTTTTACCCTGCAGTCTCTGACGGATGGCATTGTCGTCGGGCTGGCTCCTGAATTCGCCGTTGAGTTTTTCGGCCGTGTTGGTCAGTGTGAGGGGCTCGGGACCCTGGCTGAAGTCGGCGGGTTTGCCGTCTTTGGTGACCAGGTCACCTTTTTTCGCCTTTACTTCTTTTCTCTCCGGATCGGCTCTCTCGGTGTTCAAGGTATACCACTTCACTTCCGCCAGGTCGACGTCCACATTGTCGGTGGAATAAAACCACCCGCGCCAGAACCAGTCGAGGTCAACGGCGGAGGCATCTTCCAGCGTCCGGAAAAAGTCGGCGGGTTTAGGATGCTTGAAGGCCCAGCGCTGCGCATATTCTTTGAAGGCTCTGTCGAACAACTCAGGACCCATAACGGTCTCGCGCAATATCGTTAGTGCCGCCGAAGGTTTGGTGTAGGCATTGGGACCGAATTCGGAGCGACGAATGTTGTCGGACGTGGTCATGATGGGTCGCATCTGGCTTTTGTCGCCGCGCATGAACGGCACGATGCCTTTCGGCGTGCCGTGGGTGGCGAACAGTTCTGGGTAGCGGACGCGTATCGTTTCTTTTTCGAGGAATGTATTCAGGCCTTCGTCCATCCAAGACCATTGTCTTTCGTCGGAGTTCACGATCATGGGGAAGAAATTATGCCCCACCTCATGTACAACCACCGACACCAGGTCGGTCAGGGTTTGTTTGGAGTATTCTCCTTTCTTGTTCGGACGCTCGCCGTTAAAGCAGATCATGGGGTATTCCATACCTTGCTGCGCGGTGTGCACCGAGTAGGCCACCGGATATGGATAGTCAAAGGTGCGCGAAGAATAAAGCTCCAGCGCGTTGCGAATCGCTTTGGTGGATTCTTTTTCCCACAGCGGGTTGCCTTCTTTTGGATAAAGCGATTGCGCCAGCGGCGTATTGCTCCCCACCTTCACCGACTGGGCATCCCAGATAAATTTGCGCGAGCTGGCAAAGGCAAAGTCGCGCACATTCTCCGCGTGAAATTCCCAGGTGCTTTTCTTTGTTGACTTCGTCTTTTCCTTTTGCGTGGCCTCATCCTGCGTTACGATGAAAACCGGTTTGTCGAATGTTTTCTTGGCGCGGTCAAAACGTTCGATCTGTTCTTTGGTCAATACGTCTTTCGGATTTTGAAGCACCCCGGTGGCTCCCACGATGTGGTCGGAAGGCACGGTGATCCTTACTTTATAATTTCCAAACACGAGCGCAAACTCACCTTGTCCGAGGAATTGTTTGTTCTGCCAGCCTTGGTAGTCGTCGTACACACACATACGGGGAAACCATTGGGCGCAGGTGTACACGTAGTTGTCGTCGTCGGGAAAATATTCGTATCCTCCGCGGCCGTCGAACACCTGGTGGTTGTACTCATGGTAGGTCCAGGCCACCGAGAAGGTGAACTTTTCGCCCGTCTTCAGCGGAGCCGGCAGGTCCACGCGCATCATCGTGTTGTTGATGATGTGTGGAAGCTCTCTCCCGGAAGCATCTTTCACATATTGGATGGTATATCCGCCCACATAGTCCGACACCACCACACCGGATGACTTGGTGAAAAAGCTCGCCGGGATAGAATCCTTTACCACGCCCGTGTGCGTCTCGGAGGTCATGTTCTTGGGCGCAAAAATATTCTGATCCAGTTGCAGCCAGAGAAAATTCAAAGCATCCGGTGAGTTATTGTAGTAGGTGACGGTTTCGGATCCGGTGAGCTTTTGAGTGTTGTCGTCCAGTTCCACTTGTATTGTGTAGTCGGCGCGCTGCTGCCAGTAGTTTTGGCCAGGAGCACCGGAAGCCGTGCGATAGCCGTTGGGTGTGGGGAGCATTTCTCCCAGTTGTTCAAATTTCCCCTTCCATCCCTGTTGCGCTTGTGCCGACGCCTGTGACACAAGGCCGAGGGTAAGTATACATGCTAATATTCGCTTCATCACATTCCTTCTTTTAGTGCTCTCCGTTCTATTAAAATTCAAAGCGCGCCGGAAAGTTCCGGCACGCTATACTTTGTGAACGCCACGCCGGCGAACACGTCATGATTTTTTTATTTTGACTTCTCCTTCTTTTTGAAATCGTCAAATTTCGATTCGGCTTCGCGCTTGGGGAACACATTGTCCTGTACGTTGATGTCCGACAGTTCAAAGTTAGGGTCCAGCACGATGTTCACCACCTCTTTCTGTTTCACGAACACCTTGGTGATCTTTTGTTCGTTCACTCTCCAGATCTCGGCGGGGATCTTCTCGATTTCCTTGGTTCCATCCTTGTAGGTCCACTCGATAATGACGGGCATCACGAGACCTCCCTTGTTAGACAACGTCACTTCATAGATATTCTTGTCTTCCAGCTTTTGCATGATGGCTTTATCGTCGACACGGCTTGCAAATTCGCCGTTCAGGCGCGGGTCGGTTTCGATGAGGCTGAAGGGTTCGGGGCCATTGTTGAAGGAATCATATTTCTTGCCATCGCCTTGCGCGAGGTCGCCTTTCTTGGCAGTCACTTCTTTTTTCTCCAGGTTGGGCTGGGAAGAGCGCATTTTATACCATTTCACCTGATCGATGGATTGGTCTACGTTGTCGGTGGTGTAGAACCAGCCTTTCCAGAACCAGTCGAGGTCGACCGCGGAAGCATCTTCCATGGTGCGGAAGAAATCTGCAGGCTTGGGATGCTTGAAGGCCCAGCGTGTGGCGTATTCTTTAAAGGCTTTGTCGAATAGCTCGGGACCCATCACGGTTTGGCGGAGCATGAACAGACCTGTTGCTGCTTTCGCATATTGTTCGGGGCCGAATTGGATCACCTGCTCGGAGTTGGTCATGAGCGGGCGCATCTGGCTTTTGTCGCCTTTCATGTAGGGCACGAGGTCGGCCGGCTTGCCACGGGTGTATTTCAATTCAGGGTAGCGTTCCAATTCTGTGAGCAACTGCACAAAGCTGTTCACCCCTTCGTCCATCCACGTGGTTTGGCGCTCGTCGTTGTTCACGATCATGGGGAAAAAGTTGTGACCCACTTCGTGAACCACCACACCGATCATGCCTTGCTTTAGTTTTTCGGTGTACGTGCCGTCTTTGGCAGGGCGGCCAAAGTTGAAGCAGATCATCGGATATTCCATACCAATGCTGGCCGAGTGAACGGAGGTGGCTACCGGATAGGGGTAGTCGAGCGTATAGCGGGAATATACTTCCAACGTATTCTTCACAGCTTTAGTGGATTCTTTCTCCCACAGCGGGTTGCCTTCCTTGGAATAGAACGATTGGGCCAGCGGTGTTTTGCTGCCGATCTTCACGGCTTGCGCATCCCAGATAAATTTGCGGGAGCTGGCAAACGCAAAATCGCGCACGTTTTCGGCGTGGAATTCCCAGGTCTTCTTTTGGGTTGATTTCGTTTTTTCTTTTTGCGTGGCTTCCGATTGTGTGACGATGATGACGGGCGCATCAAAAGTAGTCTTTGCTTTTTCGAAACGCTCGATCTCCGCTTTTGTCAACACTTCGGTAGGATTTTTCAAAACACCGGTGGCGCCGATGATGTGATCGGAAGGCACCGTGATACGCACTTTGTAGTCGCCGAAAGGCAACGTAAATTCTCCGCGGCCAAGAAACTGTTTGTTCTGCCAGCCTTCATAGTCGTCGTACACACACATGCGGGGGAAGAACTGGGCGATGGTATACACATAGTTCCCATCTTCCGGAAAAAATTCCATACCGCTGCGTTGTCCAAACACGCTGCGATCGACGATGTTGAACGACCACTCTATGTTGAATGAATATTTCTCACCAGCGCGCAGCGGTTGCGGAAGATCCACACGCATCATGGTGTTGTTGACGAAATAAGGAAGCGCTTTGCCGTTAACTTCTTTCACGGCTTTCACGTTGTAGCCTCCTTTGAAATCGGAGACCTGTGCGGCGTAGGTTTTGGCTGCGGCCGAATCCACCACGTTTCCCGTGCTGGTGGTGCGCAATGTATTTTCAGGAGCGATGATGTTCTGGTCCAACTGAAGCCACAAATATTTCAACACATCGGGCGAGTTGTTGGTATAGGTGATGGTTTCGCTGCCGCTGATGCTTTGATTGTTGTCATTCAGCTCTATGGCGATCACATAGTCGGCCTTTTGTTGCCAGTATTTCACACCCGGCGCGCCGGAACCCGTGCGGTACTCGTTTGGCGTGGGCAGGGCTTGATCCAACTGCTCGAACTTGCCCTGCCACTGGGGTGCCTGTTGCGCGAGGGCAACGTTGACCACCAGGATCAGCGCGTACATCAGAAATTGCTTCATAAAAGAATATGGTTAGGTTAATGAGTTCTAATCGTTGAGCCAAAACATATGGTCCTTCATCAGGAGCAGCGCCATTCCGGCGACTGCAGACGATATAACCATCTTCCAGTCCCTTCTGTTCAGGTTGAATAAATCCACTAAAATAAAACACACGGACATGAACAGTACCACGATAATGATCTGTCCGAATTCGAGACCCAGATTAAATGCTAAGAGAGGTGTGAAGATGTTCTCGCTTTTTCCCAAAATGCTGCGCAGGTAGTTGGAAAATCCCAAGCCATGGATCAATCCAAAAAAAGCCGCGTAGAAATAATTCATTTGCATGGGCCCGCCGGAAATGTTGTTCTCATTTTTGAACAAATTGGAGACGGCGGTGACGAAGATGGTGAGCGGGATCAAAAATTCGATCAGATCAGGCTTCACGTTCACGATCCGCAGTGTTGATAGGGCCAGCGTGATGGAGTGCCCGATGGTGAACGCCGTCACCAGCACCAGGATCTGTTTCCAGTCGCGTGTGATATAAAGGGCGCAGAGGGCCACGATGAACAGGATGTGATCGTATCCATTGGCATAGTCCAGGATGTGATCCTTCCCCAGTCCGAAATACAGTTGAAATTCCGTCATAAAACGCTGAGCACGTCTTGAAAAAGGGAGCAAGTATACTAGTTATTTTTTACTTATGACACCCCCGTTTGGGTAGCCGGGGCGGTTTGATGGTTAAGCGGTAGCGTTTATTGCGGGGCCGGCATAAAAATTCCTTTTAGTATTTTATCAGAAAGAACAATCTTTGCAAGAATTCATTTTCACAAACGAATGTTCTCATCCCTTTGCTTTATTTCCACGCTGCAAAGCCTGGCTTTTTCATTCCTCCTCCATCCGCTGCACGTTTCCGTCACGGAAATTGAAATGGATGAAAAGGACAAACGGCTGGAGATCATGATGCGCGTCTTTGCCGACGACCTGGAGACCACTTTACGCGAACACCTGAAGCAACCGGAATTCGATATCTCAAAACAGTCGACCCCTGCCCTGGATGCCATCATGAAAGCATACCTGGCGCCCCGGTTCAAGATCGTTGTGGATAATAAGGCCGTGCAATCGAAATACCTGGGCTATGAGTTGGAGGGCGATGCCTTTATCTTTTACATCGAAGTGCCCGGTGTAAAAAAAATGAAGACCATCCAAATCCAGAACAATATCATCACGGAGGTGTTCGAAGATCAGTCGAACCTGGTGCATGTGACCGTGCGGGGAACGGTGCGGAGCTTGCGCCTCACCAAAAGTGTACCGACCGATAAGCTCACTTTCGATGTAAAGTAAAATCCTGCGCTCGAAAAGGGCCCGGGATAGCATAAAAAATCCCATCTTTCGCGGAAATTATCATTGCATATGCAGAAGGTATTGGTAATCGTTTTGTTCATGGCCTTGCTCCTGGCTGGGTGTAGTGGCGAGAAGGATGAGTGTGTGGTGGCCCCCGCTATTGAAAAACCAGTGTCCGTAGAAATCCGGCAGCTGCAGGATTCGCTGGTGAACATCACCACGAAGGAGGAGCTGGTAGCGATCCTGACCCATCATCCCCTGGTGCGCGATTATATTTTCCGGCGGACCGAATATCCCTCCGATTCCGCTTTTATCAACCAGCTTTTTGCCAAGCTCACCAGCCCACACATGGATACGCTGGTGATGGAAACCAAACGTGTTTTCGGCGACTTGTCGGGATTGAAACAGCAGTTTGATGAAGCCTTCAGCAATATAAAATATTACTACCCCAATTTCACACCCCCCAAAGTTCAAACCGTAGTCTCCGGCTTGGAGACGGATATGCTGGTAACGGATTCCCTCATCATTGTCGGCCTTGATTTTTACCTGGGCCGTGGCGCCAAATACCGGCCCAAGATGTATGAATACTTGCTGCGAAAATATGATCCCAACGACATCGTCCCTTGCGCCATGTTGATCTATGGCATTGAAGGTCGTTTCAACAAAAATCAACCGAACGATAAAACGGTATTGGCCGATATGGTGGTCTTCGGAAAATCATTCTACTTCGCCAAGCACATGTTGCCCTGTGTACCCGACAGTGTGTTCATTTGGTATACACCGGAAGAAATGAAAGGCACGCGAGGCAACGAGGACCTGATCTGGGCCCGGTTCATCGACAGCCAAGTGTTGTATGCCACCAGCCATAAAGTGAAGCAGGATTACCTGGGCGAGCGCCCCATCACCATACAGGTGGGTGAAAAGTGTCCCGGCCGCATTGGCCAATGGGTGGGTTGGCAGATCGTGAACAAATATGCCGAGAAGCATCCCGAAGCCACTTTGCCACAGGTGATGGGCGCACCCGACGCGCAGCAATTGTTCAAGGAGTCGTACTACAAACCGAAAAAGCGCTAGGCCTTGTGCGATAAGCAAAAAGCTGAACTATCTTTGAAACCCAATTCTATAACCAACTCAAAAATTGTATGCGTCAAAAAATTGTAGCCGGCAACTGGAAGATGAACAAAACCCTGGACGAAGCCAACATCCTGGCCTCGGAGATCAAAGGCATGGTAGCCGATGAAGTAAAGGGCAACGTGAAGGTCATTCTCTGCACGCCGTTCCCCTACTTGCTTCCCATCAAAAATCTTATTGCACCCGATACCCGCATTTCCGTGGCTGCTCAAAATTGCAGCGAGCATGAGTCGGGCGCATACACCGGCGAAGTATCGGCCGCGATGTTGAAATCGCTGGGCATCGGCTATGTGATCCTGGGCCACAGCGAACGTCGCCAATATTTTGGTGAAGACGGAAAATTGCTGGCCAAGAAGGTAGACATCGCGTTGAAACACGGCTTGTCTCCCATCTTCTGCTGCGGCGAACCACTGGAGGTGCGTGAAAGCAACGGACATGAAGCCCTGGTAAAAAAACAAATCGAAGAAAGTCTGTTCCACCTCGATGCGGCGTCGCTTCAAAAAGTTATCGTCGCGTACGAGCCTGTGTGGGCGATCGGCACGGGCAAGACGGCCTCTTCGCAACAAGCACAAGACATGCATGCCGTGATCCGCAAACACCTGGCCTCCAAATATGGAGAGGCGGTAGCCAACGAGATCACCATCCAATATGGCGGCAGCGTGAATGCAGCCAACGCCAAAGAACTTTTCTCTCAACCGGATGTTGATGGCGGCCTGGTGGGCGGTGCGTCTTTGAAATCCAGAGAATTTGCCGAGATCATCAAGGCTATGTAAAAACACAAAAATGCCGGTGACGCCCTGTCACCGGCATTTTTATTTTTTATTCAATCCTGTATTCCTTCACACGACTTACTTTCTATGTACTACTCACGCCTGCAGGTTATCTGCGACCCCGACTTCTCCGAGCTGATCATGGCCGAAATTGCCGAGGCCGGCTTCGACACGTTCATGGAGACTGAAAAGGGTTTTGAGGCGTATGTGGAGATGGAAAAGTACGATAAGGAATATCTGCAAGCCATCAAGGACAAGTATGCCTTGCAAACGCCCGTCGTCTTTTTCCAGGACCGAATCCAGAAACAGAATTGGAACGAAGAGTGGGAAAAAAATTATGAGCCCATTATCGTGGACGACCGCTGCCTGATCCGGGCCGACTTCCACAAGATCGATAAAAAATATCCCTACGAACTCATCATCACCCCCAAGATGTCGTTTGGCACGGGCCATCATCAAACCACGTATCTGATGATCAAGAGCCAAATGGACATCGACCACCAAAACAAGCGTGTGATGGACGCTGGCTGTGGCACGGCGATCCTTTCTGTTATGGCCTCAAAGCTCGGCGCCCAGGAAGTCGAAGCCTTCGACATCGACGGGTGGAGCGTGAGCAACGGCCAGGAAAACATCGCCGTGAATGGATGCACCAACATCCACCAGCAACAAGGCAAACTGAGCGACTTCTCCTTTGTAGGAACATTCGACATCATTTTAGCCAACATCAACAAGAACGTGTTGCTCGACGAGATCAGGTTGTATCAGCGTTATATGGCCCCGGAAAGCCTGTTGCTGCTGAGCGGCTTTTATACAAACGACATCGACGATCTTCTCAACGAAGCGGGGCGTTACAACCTGGCCGAAGTGCGCCGCGACGAGCGTGAGCAGTGGGCATCATTGCTCCTCAAGAAATTATCCTGACCCCACGCACCGGGACGGCTCTCCACATTATTTCCACATTCTTCCTTTTATTTCGCGTCATCATTTTTTTAGTGTGCAGGCGAGGCGTCGCAACCCAAAAAATTTTACAGGAGGTTTTTGTCTGTGCTCTTCATCCCTGTATCTTCACGAAATAGCGCCTTCAACTCTTCGTGGCGGCGGCACCCATCGTACGTTCCAACCTTTATCTAAAACGCATGAAACCTGTCATCTTTACAAAGCTCTCGGTCATGATGCTCCTGGAATATTTTATTTGGGGATCATGGTACGTCACGATGGGCACTTACATGTCTGAATTTTTGCACTCCAGCGGCGTGCAGATCGGTGCGGCCTACAGCGCTCTGGCCATCGCGACCATCATCTCTCCCTTCTTTGTCGGTATGGTGGCCGACCGTTATTTCGCCGCGCAACGCATCATGGGATTGCTCCACTTGGTGGGCGGGGCGCTCTTGTACCTGGCCACACAGATCACAGGAAACACAGCCTTCTATTGGGTGATCCTGTTCTATTCGTTGCTCTACATGCCCACCATCGCATTATCCAACAGCATTGCCTTCTCGCAAATGACCGATCCCGGGAAACAATTCCCCTGGATCCGCGTGTTCGGCACGCTCGGCTGGATCATCGCCGGCCAGTTGATCGGTGCACTTTCGATCGAGAAAACAGAGTACACTTTTGTGATGGCGTCCATGGCTTCCGTTGCGCTTGGACTGATCAGTTTTATATTGCCCCACACACCGCCTAAGGGCCGCACGTCCGACACCAGTGCGTCGAGCGTGTTGGGCACGGAAGCCTTTGTGCTGTTCAAAGACAAACCCTACCTCATCTTTTTCATCGCAGCCGTCCTGGTGTGCATTCCACTTTCGTTCTACTATGGATTTGCCAACCTTTTCCTGAACGAAGTCGGCATGAAAAACCCCGCCGGAAAGATGACGCTCGGACAATTTTCGGAGGCCTTGTTTATCCTGGCTATTCCTTTCCTGTTCAACCGCATTGGTGTTAAAAAGATGTTGTTGCTGGGGATGGCGGCCTGGATATTGCGCTATGTGTGCTTCGCGTATGGAAATATCGAAAGCGGCACGTGGATGCTGTATGGCGGCATTCTGCTTCATGGCGTCTGCTACGATTTCTTCTTTGTGACCGGCTACATGTATACAGAAAAGAAGGCCGGAGAAAAAATCAAGAACGCCGCACAAGGTTTATTCACCTTTGCTACCTATGGCCTGGGCATGTTCATTGGAACCTGGTTCTCGGGCTTTACCGCGGATTACTACACTACAGAAGGTGTACACCAATGGACAAGCATCTGGCTTGTTCCTGCCTACATTGCAGTTGCCGTATTGCTCTATTTCATTTTCTTCTTCAACGAAAAAACAGAAATAAGCAAAGCCTGACATCCGCTTTCGCCTTCATGCTTAATCGGAGACGCTGAAAAAAATTCTAACTCACTACACCAACAAAACGCATAGATTATGAACATTGCCATGCTCGGGTCGGGCTTCATCGGCCGGTTTTATGCTGAATCCATCCAAGGCTATCGAAGCAAAGACAAGATCGTCAGCATCTATTCCCGCAAAGAAGAGAGTGCAACGAAATTTGCCACAGACTACAAGGTGGGGTTTGCCACCGACAACCTTGAAGCCGCCATCGACCGCGCCGACGTGGATGTGGTATGTATCGCCCTGCCAAACAATTTGCACGAAGAGGCTGTGTTGCTTTGCTGCAAACATAAAAAAGCAGTGATCACCACCAAACCGCTCGCACGAACTGCTGAAGAAGCCAAGCGCATGCTGCTCGCCGTAGAAAAAGCGGGTATCTTCAATGGCTACCTCGAAGACTTGGTATACACACCCAAGTTCCTAAAAGCGCATGAAAGCGTAAAGAACGGCGCGCTCGGCCGCATTCTTTGGGCAAAATCGCGCGAGACACACCCCGGCCCGCACAGCGACTGGTTCTGGGACATCGAGCAAGCCGGCGGCGGCTGTATCCTTGACCTGGGATGCCACTGCGTGGAGATCACCCGCAGCTACATCGGGAAAGACATTCTTCCCGTGGAGGTGATGTGCTGGGCCGATACGCAAGTGAAGCCCATCGACGCCGAAGATCACGCTATCGGTTTGATCAAATACGAGAACGGTGCCATCAGCCAGTTTGAAGTGAGCTGGACCTTCCGCGGCGGCCTCGACCTGCGCGACGAAGTGATGGGCACCGAAGGCACCATCTGGATCAACAGCTTTCTCCGCACCGGCTTTGAAATGTTCACCACCGGCAAGAGCGGCGACTACCTCGCGGAGAAAGCAGAGAGCAATTCAGGCTGGTTGTTCCCGGTTGGCGACGAGGTGAACGAGCTGGGCTACAACCACATGTTCATGGACATGTTCGGCTCCCTCGAAAAAGGGCAGCAACCCAAGGAGACTTTCTACGACGGCTACGTGGTGAACGCCGTCCTTGACGCTTGCTACAAATCGGCCAAAACAAAATTGTGGGAACCCGTGAAGCTCGACATCTGGCGCGGCCGCACGGGCGTTTCCAAAGACAGCCACCTGCAGGAATACGATGCCGAACACTACCTGGTAAAAGAAGAGGTGACGCACTACGGCGCCAAGAAATTGATCTTAAAAAATAAGAAGACCGGAAAGATCATCCAGCGAACACAATAAAGAAATCGATCAGCTAAACAGCCCCGCGAACTTTTTGCCGAGGATGTTTCGCGAATATTTTGATTCTGCCAGCAAGCGCCCGGCTTGCTGGCTTTTTTTTAGCGTTGCCCGGTCTTCCATATACGGCGTGATGACCTCTACAAAATTCTGCGGCTGGCGACTATCGATGTATGCGCCGCAGCGTTGTTGCTCAATCTCCGACCGGATCCACCCTCCAAAATTCACCAAAATGAGTTTGCCGGCCGCCAGGCCATCGAAATATTTGTTCGGCGATCCGGTTTCCAGGATGGGGATCGGTTTGTAGCATACAAATGTGGCATCGGTCACATTCATAATCTCTTTCACCCCGTCGCGATCTTGAAAGGGGATGATGGTGAAGTTGGTCAGGGCCAACCGCTTTACGATCGCTTTCAGGTTCTCCAACAAGGCGCCTTCGCCACACAGTAAAAAATGTACGGGCAGGTTTGCTTTTTGGGAGGCCCGGGCACATTCAATAAAGAAATCCAGGCCATTGGCCAGGCCCACGGCGCCGATATACGACACGACAAACTTGCTTTCCACCCCGAATTTTGTCTCGAGCGAACGCTGTTTCTCCTCTGGAAAATAAAAATCCGTGTCCGACATATTGGGAATGAGGTGAACGGTTTTCCCCGGCACTTTTTTCTCAATTTCGGATTGAATCATTGGCGAAAGGGCCACCACCGCTTGTGCTTTGCGATAGGTGGATGTTTCCAGCCCATAGAGCAACTGCTTGAAAAAATAATTCTTCACAAAACCCATTTGTATGGGTGCCTCCGGCCAGAGATCGCCCACTTCAAAAATGTAGGGGATACCATAGACCCGTTTCAGCGCCCGAGCCGCCAGCCCGACCGTGAGGGGCACAGAAATGGCGTAACACGTTTTCACGGGACCCAGCTTACGGGCGGTCCGCACCACCCCGGCCACATAGCGGAGAAACGCGACGCTGCGCCGCCAGAACCCAAAGTGATTGTGATAGACAATGGGCAAGTAGTGAACCTCGATGCCTTCCACACTCACCTGCGAATAGTTCCTTTCGTTGTGGGCGGTGATCACCACGGGTGTCAGGCCGGCGTCTACCAGCGCTTTGGCCAGGTAGTACGAACGCAGGGCGCCGCCTTTTTGCGGGGTGTTGAAGTGCTGATGAAGGATCAGGATTTTCACGGTGCAAAGAAAACAATAGTTCGGGGCCCGCAGTCACCGGTCAGAACTTTTTGTCCATCCGTAACCAACCGCTACCGTTCCGGCCATACCGAAAGCGTTTTAGCCGTACCAAAAGCATTTTATTATGAGCCTTGATTTTGTAGTTTCAAGGCAAACGAAACCCTAATATGAACAAGACATTAATAACCCTTTTATTGCTGGCAAGCTCGCTTGTGGGCGCACACGCACAAATCAAACTTTTTAATGGAAAAGACCTCACGGGCTGGAAAGTGGCCGGTACCGAAAAATGGTATGTGGAGAAAGGCGAGATGATCTGCGAGAGCGGTCCGGACAAGGCTTATGGCTATCTGGTTTCTGAACGCGAGTTCAAAAACTTCGAATTGACCGTAGAATTCAAGCAAGAGTCCAATGGCAACAGCGGGGTCTTCTTTCATTGCGGCATTGAAGGAACCACCATCAGCGGGTGGCAAGCCGAGGTGGCGCCGCTCAATCATCACACGGGTGGCGTCTACGAATCGTATGGAAGGGGTTGGTTGATCCAGCCGGCGGCGGATAAGGAAAAGGTATTGAAGGAAGGGGAGTGGAACACGATGGTCGTGCGCGTGGTTGGCGACGAGGTGAACACGTTTTTGAATGGTGTTCAGATGATTACGCTAAAAGATGAGAAAATTGGTGCTAGTACGGGCAAAATAGCCCTGCAAATACACGACGGGGGCGGTGTAAAGGTGCGCTGGCGCAAAGTGGAGATCAAGGCCTTGTAGGCGGAGCAACGACGATGAAGGGCCTTATGCCCTTCATTGTTTGTGTTGCGGAACGCTGCGGGCGTAGCTCAAAATGTTGAGCACTGTGCTGGAGGAAGGTTCCAGTTGAGCAGCGTCCATATTTTTTTTCATGACGTACAGCTCGTTGTATTGAGCTTGCAGGTCACTGTCGCAAATGAGGGCCTTATCAATCTCCCTCGTCTCCTTCTCCGTAGTCTCGTGGTATAAATACCTGATCAAGTCCGTTTGAGTAAAAGTTTTTATCATTGGCTCTGTGTTTCACCATCTTTTTCCGCAGGTTGATGAGTGCATAGCGCATACGTCCCAGCGCTGTGTTGATACTCACCCCTGTGCGTTCCGCGATCTCCTGGAAGCTCATCTGCAGATAGTGCCGCATGATCAGCACCTGTTTCTGCTCGGTCGGTAACTCCTTTATATAATCCCTGAGCTTGGTCCGGGTATCTTTAAAAATCTGCTTGTCCTCCATCGACTCCTCGGCAAATTCCATGGAGTTGAAGAGTCTGCTGCCGTCTTCCAACACTACCTCGGGGTAACGTTTTTCTTTTCGGAAGTTGTCGATCGCTAGGTTATGAGCAATCCGGCTGATCCAGGGTAAAAATTTACCTTCTTCGTTGTAGCGCCCACCACGAATGGTGTTGATCGCCTTTACGAAGGTTTCCTGGAGTAAATCTTCGGCGGTGTACCGATCTTTCACGATCAGGTATATCGCGGTATAGATTCTCGATTTATGCCGGTGCAGGAGCATTTCGAAAGCTTCTTCGTTACCGTTTTGATACAGCGACACTAGTTGGGAGTCGCTTAATCTGCTGTCAATCATTCTTTCTCACTTTAAGGTAACGTAGAGATCTCTTTCGATATTGTTTTGGGTTAGTGGAACAAATAGGTTTGAAAAGATAGAAAGATTTTGGATTAGCGCAAAAAATTTTCAAAAAATTCTTGCCTCTCACACAATTTCTTTAGCTATTTGCTCGCAAATACTGCGTCTTTAAATAGTATGGCCATCAGCAAGAAAAAAGTAATCAAAAGCCTGGAAAATCTCTCCGAGGATCTCCAAGAACTGCTCCGCGATCAGTACCCGAACGGGTATGAGGGCAGTATTCAGCGCATTACCAATGCGAAGCGGGAACCAATTTTCGTTTTCCCCCTGGAAACAGAAGATGCGACGTACCTGGTAAAAGTCCCTGCCACGAAAAATAGTGACGGCGAATACGATGTAGAATCCAAAGCCGAGGGCGAATTCGACAAAAATGAGGACGGATTCGATTCCGGAGGCGAAGATTTTGACAGCAACGCGGGCGACAGCAGCGATAGCGACAGCGACTATGATGAAGACGGCGGCGGCCGCGGCGGTCGCGAAGCCAGCTACGATCCGGACTTCGACAACTGATCTGAAAAAGATAACGGCATAAAAATGAACACCGTCTCGACCGATGGTGTTTTTTCTTTTTAGGGGAAATGATGAATCGGCAACCTTGCCGTAATTATTTCGTCAAACTTATTTCATCCCCACATCTCTTATACGAGATTGCAAGGATAAGCTTTTGAATTATAACCGAAGATTCTGTGTCAAAAACCCTTTCTGTTAAAGCGAACGATTCTTACCTGGAAGACCTCGATCCCCGCGACTACATCATCATCAAACGGGCGCGTGTCAATAACCTGAAAAATCTTAGCGTCGCCATTCCCCGCAATAAGCTCGTGGTCATCACCGGACTGTCGGGTTCCGGAAAATCGAGCCTCGCTTTTGATACGCTTTTTGCGGAAGGCCAGCGCATGTACGTGGAAAGCCTCAGTGCCTACGCCCGCCAATTTTTGGGCCGGATGGAAAAACCGGAGGTCGACTACATCAAGGGAGTGTCGCCGGCCATTGCGATCGAGCAACGGGTGAACACACGCAACCCCCGGTCCACCGTGGGCACCACCACGGAAATCTATGACTACCTGAAATTGCTCTTCGCCCGCATCGGCAAGACCTACTCACCCGTCAGCGGCAAGGAAGTAAAGCGCGACACCGTGACCTCCGTGGTCGATTATGTGAACCGTCTCCCCGCCGGTACGCGCGTGATGGTGGCCTGCCCGCTTCACATAAAAAAGGGCCGCAAGCTATCAGATGAGCTGAATCTGTTATTGAGTAAAGGTTTCGCGCGCGTATTGATCGACGGCGAAGTCAAGTTTATTGAAGAGATGGTGGCCCCTCCTGCCGAAGGAGGCAAAAAGAAGAAAGCCGCCGCACAGCCCGACGGGTCCGTCGAAATCCTCATCGATCGCGCCGTGGTGAACCCCGGCGACGACGACACCACATTCCGTCTTTCCGACTCCGTCCAAACCGCCTTCTTCGAAGGAGAGGGCGATTGCCTGGTCTATGCCGAGGGGCACGACAAGGTTAAATTCTCCGACCGCTTCGAACTGGACGGCATGCGGTTCACCGAACCGTCTATAAATTTCTTCAGCTTCAACAATCCCTTCGGCGCCTGCCAGACGTGTGAGGGCTTTGGAAAAATTCTCGGCATCGACGAGGACCTGGTCATTCCGGACAAATCCCTGTCAGTCTACGAGGGTGCTATTGCGCCGTGGCGCAGCGAAACCATGGGCGAGTGGCAAAAACCGCTGTTGAAAAACGGTATCAAATTCGATTTCCCTATCCACCGCCCCTACAATGAGCTCACGAAAGCGCAACAGGATGTGCTGTGGAATGGCAATACCTATTTCGAAGGCATTCACGATTTCTTCAAATACCTGGAATCTAAAACACATAAGATCCAATACCGCGTGCTGCTGTCCCGTTACCGCGGGCGCACCAACTGCCCCGACTGCCGCGGCACCCGGTTGAGAAAGGATGCTCAGTATGTGAAGATCGCCGGCGTCTCCATCACCGACCTGGTGCTGATGCCGATCGAAGACATGCTGGCGTTCTTCAAAAAGATCCAGCTGCCGGACTACGACAAGAAGATCTCCGACCGCATTTTGACCGAGATCACGTCACGCCTCGAGTATATGGATCGCGTGGGCTTGGGATATTTGACCTTGAATCGCCTTACTTCGACCCTGTCGGGTGGAGAATATCAGCGCATCAAGCTGGCCACCTCTTTGGGAAGTGCTCTGGTGGGTTCCATGTACGTGCTGGATGAACCCAGCATCGGGTTGCATCCGAAAGACACCGACCGCATGGTGAGTGTGCTGCTCTCCCTGCGCGATTTAGGAAACACGGTGATCGTTGTGGAACACGAAGAGGAGATCATGCGGGCCTCCGACCAAATCATCGATATTGGCCCGGATGCGGGAAGCCACGGCGGCGAGTTGGTGTTCCAGGGCACCGTGGACGAGATCGATGGACACGTGCGGTCACACACGACGGACTATCTCAGCGGCCGCGAAACGATTGCGATCCCAAAGACACGGCGCAAATGGAGGGACGCCGTTACGGTTATCGGTGCCCGCGAGAACAATCTAAAAAATCTTACGGTGAAGTTTCCGTTGGGTATCCTCACGGTTGTTACCGGTGTGAGTGGCTCTGGAAAATCGACGCTCATCAAGAAAATTCTTTACCCGGCATTGGGCCGGTTGTCGGGCTCTGTTTCGGAAACGCCGGGGAAATACGATAAGATGGAGGGTGATTTTTCACGCATCACGCAAGTGGAATTTGTGGATCAGAACCCTATCGGCAAATCGTCGCGCTCAAATCCCATAAGCTACGTGAAGGCCTATGACGCTATTCGCACGCTCTATGCCGATCAACCGCTGGCCAAGCAGCGCGGCTACAAGCCCTCTCACTTCTCGTTCAACGTGGAGGGTGGACGCTGCGAGACCTGTCAGGGTGAAGGCGAGATCAAGATCGAAATGCAATTCATGGCCGATATCTATTTGAAGTGCGAAAGCTGTCACGGCAAACGCTTCAAACAGGAAGTGCTGGAAGTAGAGGTCAACGAAAAAAACATTTCCGATATCCTGGACCTGACCGTGGAAGAGGGTCTTGAATTCTTTAAAGACAAAAAGCCGATCTACGAAAAGATCCTTCCTTTGTTCGAAGTGGGCCTGGGTTATGTGAAGTTGGGGCAATCCTCCAACTCGCTCAGCGGCGGCGAAGCGCAACGCGTGAAGCTGGCCTCTTTCCTGGGCAAAAATTCAACAGAGGGCCACATCCTTTTCATCTTCGACGAACCTACCACGGGTCTGCACTTTCACGACATCTTTAAATTGCTCAAAGCCATAAATGCTTTGGTGGATGAAGGCCATTCGGTGATCATCATCGAGCACAATCTCGAAGTGATCAAATGCGCCGATTGGATCATCGACCTGGGTCCTGAGGGTGGCGAGAAAAAAGGAGGCACCCTTATGTTCGAGGGGACGCCGGAGGAGATGGTGAAGAAGGGAAAAGGGTATACGGCAGAGTTTCTGAAGAAGAAATTAAAATAAATTCCGGCGACATCAGCGCTGGCACTGCGGTCGCCGGATGTTATCTTTTTTCAGGACTTCATTTCTTCTCCAAAACCATGTCCAGATAGGCGGCGATGTTCTTGAGATCGAATTGGCCGTAGTAAATGCGGTCGTCAATGAGAAGCGTAGGTGTCAACGAGATTTCTTGTTGAAGCAGTCGCTGAAAATTGTCGCGAAGATCGTCCACGACCGCTTTGTTTCTCAGGCAATTTTTGAATGCCACCGTGTCCAGCTTCATCTCCCTGGCGCGACTCAAAGCCTCTTTCTCCGTGCGGACGATGCTGGCCTCGAAGGGATCCAACACCAGGTAAAAATCCAATTGCTCTGACGCGCATTGCGCCGCCAAGATGGCGACATTGGGTTCATTGGAAAAATGTGCATAGGAGAACGTGACGCGATCGCCATATTTTTTCACGATGTTAGCGATCAGCGGGTAGGCGTCATGGCATTTTTCACAGCCGAAATCGGATATCCAAGTAACTTCCGGTCCCGATCGCAGAGGCGGGTTCATGGGATGTTTCTTGATCCCCTCCATTTTTTTGCGCGGCGGCAATGGAGGGTAAAGAAAGATCTTCAAATCATGCTGCTTCATGAGTTCCTCCACGTAGTTTTGGAGTTTCCTTCTGCGAAGCTCGGTCACAATCACATCTCGCCCCTCGTTAGAATAAACCGAAAGTACGGTGCCGTATTGGTGAGGATTTGGTATGCCCTGGTCGAGGTTGTTTTCTTGTATGAACTGCTGTAGTTCCAGCTCCGAAAACCGCTGGTGGTCGCCGATCAGGCTATCGACAGATATTCCAGCCTTGTTCGCAGTGATGGTCAGCACCTCTTTCCCGATCAGTTCGTCCAATGCTATTTTACGATTATAGTATATGTCGAAGAGGCGTTCATACAGCTGTTTATGGATCGTGCTGTCCAAAGCATCCAAGAGAATTGGCTTGCCATCGATCGACGCCGCGAATGGTGTGTCCTTCTTTTCGCTGGCATGTCCGCAGCTTTGAAACAACCACATCGCGAAAAGAAAAAAGACATGGATGATCCTGCTCATGTCAAAGCAGTATCGAGATGACTCTTTAAAATGATCGATCATTGAATTGCCATCACCGTATTCTTTCCTGCTTCCAGCCAGGACAATGTGCCGGCGACATACTTTACCCCACCGTATGTTGCATAATTGCCGTTGTTGGAATCTTCGTCATCAGTCGCCACAATGGTGTGCACGATCGTGTTGCCTCTGAAGAGCTTGTAGCCAAAGGAAAGGGGCGGAAGGGCTGCGGTCGATGTATTGCGGGGCTCAAAAACGTGAATGTACAACAACGTGTTTTTCGAACTCTTGTTTGGGGCGATATCGCCGGCCGACGTGTTGCCGTTAAATAAATCCTCGTTGTCAAAATACCGTACCAACAACTTCGATTTGGGCAAATTGTTCACGCCCAGTTTCAAAACACCGTAGCTTTCGTATTTGAGCGGCACAAAAGATCTTCCATCCACCCGACAAAAAATCATACGCAAATTCAGATGAGAATCCACCGACCAGGCACCTATGCACGTCGCCGGATCGGGACACTTCGATACGTGTGTAGCCGCGCGGGTGTTTTCGCAATCCATGTAAATGGAAATCTTTTCAGACCATGAAGGACATTGACTTGTCATGGGGATCACGCCGACGTCGTATCCGCCAAAAAGCGTTCTGGCCACTGTAGTACGGGTTCGTTCGCGCATCTCGGCCTCGATCTTCGAATCGATCTCCCTTTGAATTTTGCGCACATACCAATCAGGCGCAGCCACCTCAATTTTGTCTCCCTCGCCGGGCTGATCCTTCGGAGCACCTTCATAGTAGCTGGTTTCAACTTTGTCGATCCGTTGGGCCAATGACGGCGATTGATCCTGTTCGTTTTCCGAACATCCCGTCGTCAACACGGCATACGCGCAGAACATAGCCGCGATACAATAACTAAATTTTTTCATAGGAAGTAGAGTTTTAGATTGAACAAAGGAAAAAATTGATCCAAAACCGCGCGTCCAGTAGGGGCCACGTGGAGTGTTCGTCTAAATTTAGACTTCCACACTGCAAAATAATTTCAGTGCAATTTTTTTATGAAACGAGGTAAGTTTTAGGATTGCCGTTCAATCAGCCTCTCGGCGAATGACACCAACAGGGCCTTGCCGTCGTTGGCCCGTGACAATTGCGCGAGACTGCGAAAGCCTTTTCTAAAATATTGATCCACTTTTTTCTCGGCCAACGACGGAATGGCCAGGGTATCGTAAATTGCTTTTACGCCACTCACCTTTTCAGTTTTATTGAATTTCTTGGCCGCAAGCCAGTCTTGCAGAAGCTTTTTCTGCTTGCCCGTTGCTTTTTCCAAGGCTTTGATCAGTAAAAATGTTTTCTTATTGCTGATGATATCCCCGCCTACTTGTTTACCAAACTTCTTTGGATCGGCATAGGCATCCAGCAAGTCATCTTTCAATTGAAAGCCGATGCCAATGTTGGTTCCGAATTGACGCAAGGCACGGCACTCCTTCTCATTGGCACCGGCCAAAATTGCACCCAGCTCGAGACTGAAGCCCAGCAACACGGCGGTTTTCAGACGGATCATGTTCAGGTACTGGTCTTCCGATACGGTGGGTTTGCTTTCGAATTCCATGTCCCATTGCTGGCCTTCGCATACTTCGGCAGCGCAGGCGTTAAAAGCTTTGAGAATTCGCTTCAGTTTGTCGCTCTCCACGGATAATAACATCTCGTAAACCTTCACGAGCATGACATCACCGGAGAGTATGGCCGTATTTACGTTCCATTTTTTGTGTACCGTTGCCTTGCCCCTTCGCAAAGGCGCCTTGTCCATGATGTCGTCGTGCATCAAAGTAAAATTGTGGAAGGCTTCCACGGCCACGGCGTAGCGGACGATATTTTTTACATCGGGTTTGTAAAGGCTGTAGGCCAGCATCGTTAGCATGGGCCGCAGGCGCTTACCTCCCAAGCCCATCAGGTAACGGATGGGCTCGTAGAGGGAAACGGGCGTTTTGCCATAGTGCTGTTTTTTGATTTCTTGTTCAATCCACTGCTGATAGCGGGTGATGGAAGACGGCATGGCGCAGAGTTATTCTTCGGTGGTTTTTAATTTTGGAGCGAAGATCAGGTCGATCAATCGTTTGTCGATGTCGGTGCGCTTCACCATCACCTGGATGCGATCGCCGAGCGTGTAGCTCTTGCGCGTTTTCCGTCCGGTGATGCGATAATTCTTTTCGTCGAATTCGTAGAAGTCGTCGGTCATGTCGGCCATGCGGATCATGCCTTCGCATTTTGTTTCTACGATCTCCACATAAATACCCCATTCGGTCACACCGGAGATCAGTCCTTCATACGGTCTCTTTTCGGCGGTGGACATAAACTCCACTTGCTTATATTTGATCGACGCGCGTTCGGCATCGGCAGCGCGCTTTTCCCTTTCAGACGAATGCACGCTCTTGGCTTCGTATTCCGTTTTATTCACGGCCTTGCCATCGTCCAGGTAGTGTTGCAACAGGCGGTGCACCATCATGTCGGGATAGCGGCGAATGGGCGATGTGAAGTGCGAATAGTGGCTGAAGGCCAATCCGAAGTGGCCTTTTGCATCCGTGGAGTATTTGGCCTTGGCCATCGTGCGGATGGCCAACTGTTCCAACACGTTTTGCTCCGGCTTGCCTTCGATCTCTGTCATGAGCTTGTTCAGCGAACTGGAGATATTGGTCTCGTCCACGTTCATCTTGTGACCGAACTGGCGGGCGAACACAGAAAAATCTTTCACCTTTTCCGGATCGGGAAAATCGTGAATACGGTATACGAAGGTATTCTTCTCTTTTCCTTTCTTCAGGTTGTACACATAGGTGGCCACTTGTTTGTTGGCCAGCAGCATGAACTCTTCGATGAGTTTGTGGGCGTCTTTGCGCACTTTGGGAATCACTTCGAGGGGCTTGCCGTTTTCGTCGAGCTTGAATTTTACTTCGGTAGTCTCAAAGTTCACGGCGCCTTTGCTGAAGCGTTCCTTGCGCAGTTTTTTTGCCAGGGTGTTCAATATGGTCAGCTCTTCCGATAGTTCGCCTTTTCCATTTTCCAACACTTCCTGGGCGCCTTCATAGCTGAATCGCTTGTCGGAGTGGATGATGGTGCGGCCGAACCATTCTTTTTTGATGTGGGCTTTCTCGTCCATTTCAAAAACGGCCGCAAAGGTGAGCTTGTCTTCGTGCGGACGGAGCGAACACAATTCGTTCGACAGGCGCTCGGGCAACATCGGAATGGTGCGATCGACCAGGTAAACGGAAGTAGCACGATCGTAGGCTTCCTGGTCCAGAATGGAGTTGGGTGTTACGTAGTGCGTTACATCGGCGATGTGGACACCGATCTCGTAGAGCCCATTGTCGAGCTTACGGAAGGAAAGGGCATCGTCAAAGTCCTTGGCATCTTCGGGGTCGATGGTGAAGGTTGTGATCTCGCGGAAGTCCCACCGTTTCTTGATCTCTTCTTTGGTGATGTCTTCGTCGATCTTTTTGGATTCGCTTTCCACCTTTTCCGAAAATTTGAAAGGCAGGTCGAACTCGGCCATGATGGAGTGGATCTCCGCTTCATTTTCGCCGGCTTTGCCCAACACCTCCACGATCTTTGCTTCGGGCTTGCGGTCATTCTCCGCCCAGGAGGTCACTTCGATGATCACTTTGTCGCCGCTTTTTGCACCGTTGATATTTTCAGGATATACAAAGAAGTCGGTGTGCATCTTTCTGTAGTCGGGCACGACGAAAGCAAAACTTTTCGACAGTTCCACTTTCCCTACAAACTTCGTACGGTTGCGCTTTACCACGGAGGTCACTTTGCCTTCCGGATGTTCACCATGACGAGTAGGATATATCACGATGGTGACCGTGTCGCCGTCGACGGCAGAACCGAGGTCTTTTTCCTTGATGTACACGTCGGTCTGGTCATTGCCCAGCTTCACATAGCCAAAGCGTGAGCTCACGTGATCCAGGACGCCCGTGAGCGTTTCCTGTTTTCGGTTGCTGATGAAGGTCCCGTTGTCTTCTTGCAGACGGCCATTTTCCAAGGCGTCGTCCAGAATTTGGCCGAGGGCCTTGATATCATCTTTCTTCTTGAGGCTTAATTTTTTGATCAGGTGTTTGAACGAATAGGGCTTGCCCATGTTGTTGTCGATCACGGCGAGGAGGGCCGCTTCTAAGACTCCCCGCTTATTTCCGCTTTTTTTATCGTTTGATTTTTTTTTCGATTTACTCATTAGTTGATTTGTTGACGTACGTCACCCTTTGGGAAATGCTTCCCGGTGACAAATTGTTTTGACTTTAGTTTAAATAATATTGGATTGATAACGGTGCAGGGGCATTATCTACACCTGAAAAAGTATGGTTTGAAAAGTTCGGGGGTGTTGCCGTTTCCCCGGGATGGATTGCCGTGTGGTAGCGTTGGACATGGCGCGATGTCCGGGTCTCCAAACTTATTTCTTCAAGCATAACATGCCGGCTGCAGTTATTCATCACTGTATTACGGAACGAAGATACGAAATTTATTTTTAGCGGTCCCGAAACGGCTCCGTCGTTCCTTATTTGAAGGGGTTTCCGGGACGTTATTCAGTGCTTTTATGGACCAGGGGCTGGTTTAGGGTGATGGTCTTCATTTTCAGGTACAGTTCCGCCAGCACCACTACATCGCGCAGGCAATAGTCGCGGATCTTGCCCAGATCTTTGTCGACGTGATAGACCTTGTTCACTTGGCCGCCGTCCATATCGCCTTTGCTGGAGGGGACGTTGAAGATGGTGGCCAGCAGGTCCAGCGAGGTGTAGTGTTTGAAGTCGCCGAACTTCCACATCTCCATCGTGTCGAGGTGGGGCACTTCCCAGGTCTTTTTGCCCATCAGGTTCAGCACCGGTGGCAACGGGATGCCGTTCACCAGCATGCGCCGGCAGAGATAGGGGTAGTCGAATTCCTTGCCATTGTGGGCGCAGAATTTTAATGCGAACGGGTCCAGCTTCTCCACCATGGTTTTGAATTCCATCAGCAGTTCGCGCTCGTCGTCGCCGGCATAGGCTTTTGTTTTCAGCCCCAGGTCGCCGTTCTCGGTGTCATAGAATTTTCCCACGGCAATGCACACGATCTTTCCAAACTCTGCATAAATGCCTGCGCGATCGTGGAAGATGGTTTCGTCGGTGTGTTCATTGTCGCGTTTAAAAAAACCGGCCTTGCGCGCCCATTGGGTTTTCAGGCGCTCATCCAGGGCGTTGTAGTCGGCCGTTTGGGCGACGGTCTCGATATCGAGAAACATGAGGTCGCGTAGTTCTTGGATCATTTCACATCGGGAGTTGCTGGATAAAGGTAACCATTACCACGCGAGGCAAAAAATTTTTCACGAGTGCAATACCCCATCCATCTCAATTTCCTTGATAAACGATATGTTCTCTTCGCGGATGGAGTCCGGCACAAACACAAAGCGCTTGTCGAAGATCTGTGAGCCAATGTAGTAGCTCACCCAGTACTCGTTGTTCAGGTGAAATATCGCCGGGTCGATTGGCTCGATCAATGTCGCGCTATTCGGGGCGATGGTGTCCAGGAAATGGCGCAAGATGGATGTTTTCTGTTCCTCGCCGTCTTTTTCTCCGTAGCCCTTGCTGGCCACCAACGTATTCTCTATGGGCTCGTGATTGTTGTTGATCAAATAGACCCGCCAATCAAAACCCCCTAACTCGTTTTTCTTCCGGCCCACGGCCAACGTCACGTGTTTTACTTCCGGTATCACAATATCTTTGATCATAAATATCTCAAAATTCTAGCGCCTGACTCCGTTCTCCACCATTTCCATCGCGAACAATTGTGCAAGGTGACCTTGAAGTCTTTGCTGCACCTCTAAGACGTCTACGGATCTGCCCAATTCCTGTTGCAGGGAAGTCACCGCTTTGTCGGTAATGCCGCAGGGAATGATGTGGCTAAAGTACGAAAGGTCGGGATTAACATTCAACGCGAAGCCGTGCATGGCTACCCACCGGCTCATTTTCACTCCCAGGGCGCAAATTTTCCGGGCCTGGTTGCCCTTCTCAAAATCAACCCAAACACCGGTCAGGCCTTTGATGCGGCCAGCCGCAATGCCGTAGTCGTTTAATGTCAGGATGACTGCTTCCTCCAGGAAACGCATGTACTGGTGAATGTCCGTAAAGAAATTCTCCAGGTCGATCACCGGATATCCAACGATCTGGCCTGGGCCGTGATAGGTGATGTCGCCGCCCCGGTTGATGTGGTAGTAGGTGGCGTCGATGGCCGTCAGGTCTTCCTGTTTCAGCAGGAAATTATTCTCCTTGCCGCTCTTGCCTAGGGTGTAGACATGGGGATGTTGACAAAAAAGAAGAAAATTCTCGGTGGTTTGGTGTTCCTGTTCGGGCAGCGAACGGTTCAGGGCCTTCACGGCCAGGATCTTATCGAACAATGACGCCTGATAATCCCACGCTTCCTTGTAGTCGATGAGGCCGAGATCGATGACGCTTGTTTTTTTATTGATATGAAAGTTCACTTCAGAATGACGCTTGATTGATCTTTTGGGTCGGGTTCATGATGTAGGTGAGGTACGAACCGTCGCGCATCAACTCTACAACACGAAAACCCTTGTAGGCAGTTCCCCAGCTTCCGCCAAAATGTGAATCGAACATGAAGGGGACGGTGCCGATCATTTTCACCCCATCCTCTTCGTGCTCGTGGCCGTGGAACACGCCCCGGATGTTTTTGTATTGCTTCATCATATCCAAAAAAGCCGGCGTTTCCAGCGAAAACTTTGCCCATTTGGCCTGCGGGATGTGTACGAAGACAAAGATATTTTTCTTTTGTTTATGCGCTTCGAGTTTGGTCTTCATCCAGTCCAGGTTGGGGCTCAGATATTCCCCTTTTTCATTGGAGGTGGTGGCCAGCAACAACGCGTTTTCCTTTATTGCCACGTCATGATTTACGGGCATGCCCCAGAACTCATTCCAGTAGTCGTCGCTCACCTTGTCGTGATTGCCCTTGGTGACATAATATTTTACAGGAAGCTTATCCAACTGCGCCTTGGCCGGGACGAGAAAATCTTTTTCATCGTGAATGATATCGCCGTTGATCACACAAAAATCCAGAGGATTTTGCTGGTGAAATTTTGTGACGTTGCCGGTCATGGTCTCGAAAAACAAAACGTAGTCGGTGTTCTTTTCACCATAGTGTCCGTCGGAAGCCACGGCAAAACGGAGTACGATCTCTTTTTTCAACCCTGCTGCGTCGGCGGGTGTGAGCTTCAATATGCTGCCCCCCAGCATCACCAGGGATGCGGAAGAAATGTGGCGGATAAATTCTCTGCGGGATGCCATGGTCAGGAATATTTTTGCAACGCTAAGGTACGGTTTATTCCCCTTGACGACAGTCGGAAATAAATGTTAATATTTATTTCATCCTCTTATTTTTCTTCGGATACATCCGTAAATTAATCCAGTTAAAAAATTTACCGTTGTGAGAGATCATTTAGACACTGGCGCCCGCGGCGAGCAGCTTGCCGCGGACTTCTTAAAAACCAAAGGGTTTGAGATCGTTGCCCGGAACTACCGCCACCGGCGCGCGGAGATCGACCTCATTGCCAAACGCGGTAACTGGCTCATTTTTGTGGAAGTGAAAACCCGGACGTCCATTTCGTATGGCTATCCCGAGGAGTTTGTCGATGATCAGAAAGCACGGTTGATCTTTCAAGCCGCCGAAGAATACATCTACTCCACCGACTGGCAAGGACACATCCGCTTCGACATCGTGTCGGTGCGCATGAGTTTGCCGCCGGAGATCGTTCATTTTGAAGATGCGATAAACTGATACCCATCCGCGAAAGCGAATGGCTAATGCGCCTCCAACCAATTCAGTCCTACGCCGACCTCCACTTCCATGGGCACCTCGAGGTGCACGGCGTACTTCATCAAGTTGATGATGTTTGTCTTCACGATCTCCACCTCGTCCTTGTGCACGTCGAAGCACAATTCGTCGTGCACCTGCATGGTCATTTTCGATTTGAGTTTTTCTTTGCTGATCCAGCGGTGAATGTTCACCATCGCAATCTTGATGATGTCGGCGGCGCTGCCTTGTATGGGAGCGTTGATCGCGTTGCGTTCGGCAAAGCCCCGGGTGGTCACGTTGCGCGAGTTGATGTCGCGCAAATAACGTTTTCTTCCGAGGATGGTCTCAACATATTCTTTTTCCCGCGCCATGTTTATGGAGTCGTCCATGTAGCGTTTGATGGCGGCGAATTCGGTGAAATACGATTGAATGATCTCGGCTGCTTCCGTGCGCGAAATGCCCAGATTCTGTGATAATCCAAAAGCTGTGCTGCCATACAAAATGCCAAAGTTCACCTCTTTTGCTTTCCGCCGCATGTCGGGCGTCACTTTGTCGAGGTCTACTTTGAAAACTTTCGCGGCCGTCGTGGTGTGAATATCCCGCTTGTTGCGGAAAGCATCGATCATGGTTTGATCTTTTGCAAAGGACGCTGCGATGCGCAGTTCGATCTGTGAATAATCGGCGGACATGAAGAGAAACTCATCGTTCCGGGGCACGAACGCTTTGCGTATTTGCCGTCCCTTCTCGGTGCGGATGGGGATGTTTTGCAGGTTGGGGTTATTCGAGCTCAACCGACCCGTAGCAGCCACGGCCTGGCGATAGTCGGTGTGGATGCGGCCGTCGGTTTTGCTGATCATTTTCGGAAGCGCGTCCACGTAGGTGGAGCGGAGCTTTTCATATTCGCGGTAATCGAGAATGCGCTTGGCAATTTCATGTTTGGGCGCCAGGGTCAATAAAATATCTTCGCCTGTGGCATATTGGCCCGTCTTGGTTTTTTTTGGCTTCTCGATCAGTTTCATTTTATCGAAAAGAATATCGCCCAATTGTTTTGGCGAGCCGATGTTGAATTCGGTGCCCGCCATCTGAAAAATGTCGCGCTGCACGTTGTCGCTCTCCACCTTCAATTCTTCCGACATCTTGGCAAGCGATTCCGTATTTATTTTCACGCCTTCAAATTCCATTTGTGCCAGCACATACACCAACGGCATCTCGGTGTCGGTCATCAGGCGGCTCACGCGGCGTTGTTCCAGTTCGGCTTTCAGTTTTGCCCGCAGTTGAACCAGTTTGTCGGCACGTTCGCACAGGCGGTCTTTCAGGCCACCGGTCTCCATCAGGTCATAATCCAGGTACTGCGAACAAAGGATGGGCAGATCGTGCGAAGCTTCCGGCTCGATCAGATAATGGGCGAGCATGGTATCGAACAACGGACCCGCTACCTCCACATTATTTTTCTTCAACGCCAAGATCATCGCCTTCAGGTTGTGACCCACCTTGCCAATTTGCGCATCGCCTAAAACCGGTGCCACGATCTGCGCTGCCCGTGTTGCCTGCTCTGCGGTGTCGATGGGGTAATAAAAAGCTTCGCCTTCACGATAGGCAAAAGCGAGGGCTCGCCATTGAAAATCGAAGTTGGGGGCGTCGTCGCTCAGCGTGTCCACGGCGATGTGGCGTTGTTCTTTTAGTTTCACCATCAACGCTTGCAGTTGGTCTTCGTTTTCCAGTTGCGTGTATTGGACGGTTTGGCTGGAGAGCGTTTTGCGTTCGGTCATCACTTCCGCCACAACGGGTTCCTCGGGCTGGCCGAACATGGAGAGTTGTGCGGGCTTGGGGGCCACGCGGGGCACATCGGCCATGTATTCGCCAAAGGCGCGGGCCGAGATGGATTTGAATTCGAGGTCGTTGAAGATGGGCTTTAGTTTTTCGGCGTCGGGGCCTTTGTAGGCCAGCTCATTTTCGTCGAACGCCACAGGAACGTCGGTGATGATGGTGGCGAGTTTTTTGGAAAGAATCGCCTGGTCGCCAAATTGTGTTACCAATTCTTTTTGCTTGCCTTTCAGATCGGCGGCGTGCGCGACGATGTTTTCGACGCTTCCATATTGCTTCAATAGTGTAGCAGCGGTTTTTGGACCGAAGCCCGGAATGCCCGGAATGTTATCGGACGTGTCGCCTTGCAGACCGAGCATGTCGATCACTTGCGACACGTTTTCAATGTCCCATTTTTCG
>Ga0209050_1001206_pt1 | contig 30303 bp, 21 predicted proteins | sample Araplavi_mTSA_r2_FD_184276 | JGI IMG/M metagenome (GOLD analysis project Ga0209050, IMG submission 184276) | Arabidopsis root microbial communities from North Carolina, USA - plate scrape MF_Cvi_mTSA_r2 (SPAdes) (version 2) | ecosystem: Host-associated > Plants > Roots > Endosphere | place: USA... | reverse complement strand
CTCGCGCGGTGGGGTAATCGGCAGGCGCAAACGCGTCGCGGTTTAGAAGCAAATCGGCGGCCTGAGCAAAACCAGGCGGCAAACCTTCGGGCCAGTCAGCGCATTGCGCTCGTGGGATAGCCCGTCTTGCCTGCAATCGGCGCGAGGTCCCGCACGCTCACCAATTGCACCAGATGAATTCCAGGCTGGACCCCTTCAGCTGTTCCGGCCCACCATCGGCCAGCCATGAAGGTCGGGGCATCAAAAGGCCGGCCGACGAGCCTTCGCCGCCACGACGCAGTCGGAGGAGGAAAGATGGAGCCGATCGTCCGCCGGCGTTACCGGCGGCGGCCAGGAGGCGGCTAAAACGCGCCCCGAACGGAGAAATTGCGCGCAGCATGTCTTCTCTCCCGATCCGCTCTCCCGTCGGCTGCAAGGCGCCCCCGGTAAAGCTCACTCAACGGTGCGAGGCGCTTCTCGTAGATCATCTCCGGCCGATCGCAACGGCGCCTCCCTTTTTCAGACCTCCGCATCCTCGAAGGCAGGTCAGGCAGAGGCAATGAGGGCGGACGAGCCGATTTGGCCAATCCGCCCCCTGACGAAACAATTCTAGAATTTGGCGGTCAGTCCGATCCCGTACGACCTCGGCCGCGCAACAACCCGATATCCGCCGAACGGAGCGGTAGTGAAGATGAAATTATTGTAGGTCGTGTCGGTGAGATTGTCGATGTAGAAGCTGATCTGGTAACGCTCATCCTCGGGCTGAAGACGTGCGGTCAGCTGCATGACCGTGTAGGACGGCTCGGCATCGGAACGAAGTGGCCCGCCAGCACCATAATCAAAGTCGAAACTACTGGTGTAATGCGCCGCGGCCGTCAGCTCGCCTGTCCAACCCGCCCAGAGCGGACTGTTCAGATTGACGCCGAAGTTTGCGGTCCAGCGCGGCGCGCGCGGCAGACGGAACCCCGACAGGTCTTCCGATCCGACAGCGAGCCCATTCGGTTGGCCGTTCGCATCGAACGTGGGAACCTGCACGGTCGCGCCCGTAAAGGTGTCGTACTTGGCGTCGAGATAAGCGATGCCGCCGAACAGACTGATCCAGCTTGCCGGCTGGAACTCGCCGTCGAGTTCGATCCCCTTGCCCGTGGCAGAACCCGCATTGTTGGCCGAAGCGATATTGCCGACGTTCGACTGGTCCACGCCAACGACCTGGATGTCCTTATATTTGTAAAGGAAAGCGGCGGCGTTGAGGCGCAGGCTGCGATCTGGCGAGAAATATTTCGCACCGATTTCGTAGCTGTCAATTTTTTCCGGCCGGTAGATGTTCCCGGGCAGGGGCGCCCCGGTGTAGCCGCCCGCCTTGGATCCGCGGTTGTAGCTGGCGTAGAGGTTCACGGCGCCGGTGTCATAGGCAACGACAAAGCGCGGCGTGAAACTGTTGAACGAGACCTCGCCGCTCAAGCCGCCCGCGAACGAACGGCGCTTGTCGTGGGTGTAGCGTCCCCCGGCCGTCACCGTAAGCTCGGGGACCGGGTTCAACCGAACTTCGCCAAACCCTGAAATCGACTCCGTCTTCACACTGTATGCGTTGGCGGGTGCGCCCGAATAATTGTCCGCGCTGCCAACCCAGAGCTGGTACGGGGACTTGTCGTGCAGATAATCGACGCCGGCGGTAAAGTTGACGATCCCTTCGAAGTCGGAGACCGCCTGCAAGGTCTGGGTGAAGGCTTCCGAGCCCGAAGCCTGGTAAAGATTGAACCCCTGCACCTCAGTGAAATCGAAGTCGCCGGCCGCGAAATTGTCCGTTTTGCGATAAGCCGAGATGCTGGTGAGCGTCACGTCGCCAGCATGATAGTTCATCGTGAGGTTCAGGAAATCGCTGGTGTCGTCGGCCCCGATCCCGCCGTTCACATTGTTGATGACGGTCTGGTACGGATCCGAGAGCGGAAAGGTATAGGCCGACTGGCCGCAGAACGCGCAATAGGGCGCCGGAAGGATGCCCGCATTCTGGTCGAGGCCCCCCTTGCCTCGATCATGCTGATACTGCAGGACTGCATCGAAGGCGCTGCTGGGCGTGAATCCCAGCTTGACGCGGACGGTCGATTGCTTGCTCCATCCAAGCTTCTTGTTCGTCGTCGGATTGTCGATATAGCCCCCTTCGTTGCGGAAGCGGACGGCGACGCGGGCCGCGAACATCTCGCCCAGCGGGACATTGAGCACGGCCTCGGCCTTTTGATGCCCCAGGCTGCCAACTTCCGCCGCGACGCGCGCGGAAAAGTCGCGCTCCGGATTGGCGGTGTTGATCAGAATGGCACCGCCGGTAGAGTTGCGGCCCCAAAGCGTGCCTTGCGGCCCCCTGAGGACCTGGATCGAACCGGGATCGACGATGTCGTAAACTGCACCGAAGCCGCGCTGCAGATAAGCGCCGTCGATGTACGTGGCCACGCCGGGCTCAAGGCCCGGGTTCGTTCCCCACGAACCCACGCCGCGGATGTTGACCAGCGAATAGTTGATCCCCTCCCCGAAGGTCATGTTGGGAACAGCGAACTGGATGTCCTTCAGGTCCTGAAGATTCAGGTTCGAAACGGTTTCAGCCGAAACGGCGGCGATCGACACCGGAACGCCCTGGATATTTTCGGACTTGCGCTGTGCGGTCACCAGAATTTCTTCAAGACCGGTATTTTCCGCGGCCGGCGGCTCCGCACTGGACTGCTGCGCCAGCGCTGGCGTGGCGACGAGCATGGCCATCGCACAAGCCGATGACCGCAGGTGGTTCGCGTAGTTCAATTTCTCTCTCCCCATCTATATTATTCTGTACCCATGCTTTCGCCGCATGGTCCTCGTCCGGATGACACTGGCGCTGCCTGCGGTCCGGCGGGGCGGTTACCCTCATCCGGAATAAACGAAACAGTGGGTCGAAAAACCGCCCTCACCGCCAATTAGTTTTGCAAAACTTGCAAATTTCGGCCGATCAAGCACGATCAGCTAAGCAAAATGGACCGTACTCTTTAACCTTACAGAACCCGATCTAGCCGTCACAGCATTTTTTCAATAAGCCAACCGATAATTACAGCGGACACGATGATTGCTGATAGTATAACTCGGGTTCGTACCGGAATAGTTTCACTGCCTTCCAAGCCATATAGGAAGATATTTTCGGGGATTGGCTCATTATTCTTCATCACGAAAAGCAATCCAAGTTGGCTTGAACGATTCCGCAATGAGTTTGCGGGCCGCGACGGAGCAGCAACACGCCCTCCTCGCATCCGGCAATGCCCATCAGGCCGCCGAAGACATGTATGCCGAAACCTCGCCGAGATGCGTTAAATACCATATGACGGGATTATATAACGATATCTTGCGCTGCTAGCAAGAGATTCGCGACGCAGAGCTAGAGACTCGCTCTAAAAAATGCCCTCCATATTGAATTCATTGGCATAAATATCACTAAGCAAATCCGATATAATGCGATTATATGGATACCTGAACGTGATGGGTGCGCTGGCTCGACCAGCGGACGGCAGCGAACAGCAGGATCGCCTTCCTCAGTGTGCGGCGCACGAGAATGCTCTGCCTATCGCGGCCCTCCCAAACTGAACTTAGCGCGAAACGCAAAGGTGGTTTCCAGTCGGCAACCTGTATCGCGCTCAATCCTCTCCCTAAAAGCGTGGCCAATCGTTCTGGCAGTGACGGCGACCCGTTCGCTTGCTCCCCGACCGACGCGTGAACCCTAGGGAGAGATTGATGAGCTTCGCCGCAATGCCGACTGCCGGCCATGTTGAACGCAACCCCACGCGCCCGGCAGACACTATTGTCGATGGGATCGCTCAAAAGACGATTGAATGGCTGGCGGCCTTCGAGCTCGCCATCGCATCGCGCGACGAAGAGGCGATCTCCAAATTATTCGTCGCCGAAAGCCACTGGCGCGATCTTTTCATCTTCACTTGGAACATCACGCCGCGCAACGGGCGCGAGGCCGTTGTATCGACGCTGCTCGATGCCATGGCACCGATGAAACCGACCAACTTTCGCATTGCCGAAGGACGCACGCCGCCGCGCCAGGCCATGCGCGCCGGCGAGGAGGTGATCGAAGCAATCTTCTCGTTCGAGACGGCCGTTGCGCGCGGCGTAGGCATCCTTCGCCTGCCCGTCGCGACGCCTGAAAAGGCCTGGATGATCTCGACCGCGCTGGACGAGATCAAGGACGCTGAATGGCCGGTCGGCGACAACCGTCCGTCGGGAAAGCACGACCGTCTTTTCGGCGGCGACACCAAGGCCCAGCGGCACGCGCGGGAACTGGAATATTCGGACCGGGACCCCGCCGTCATCGTCGTCGGCGGCGGCCATAACGGCATTTCCACCGGCGCACAGCTTCGCATGCTCGGCGTCGATGCGCTCGTCGTCGAACGGAATGCGCGCGTCGGCGATGTGTGGCGAAATCGCTATGCCTCTCTCGCCCTTCACAACAAGATTCAACTCAACCACCTTCCCTTCATGAAATATCCCGACAACTGGCCGCTCTTTCTTACCAAGGATGCGCTGGGGGACTGGCTCGAGGCCTATGCCAATGCCATGGACGTGAATGTCTGGACCGGCACCGAATTCGTCGGCGCGCGCTGGGACGAAGCAGGCCAGCTCTGGAATGTGACGGTGCGGCGAGCGGACGGGACCGAACGGACGCTGCGCCCGCGGCATGTCGTTTTTGCCAACGGGGGCATTGTCGGCAAACCGAACATTCCCGACTTCCCTGGACTCAAAGACTTTGGCGGCAAACTCATCCACTCGCACGATTATGTGTCGGGCGAGGCATGGCGCGACAAGAAGGTCCTGATACTGGGGGTTGGCAACACGGCACATGACATCGCGCAGGATCTTCATGGTTACGACGCCGATGTGAAGATGATCCAGCGCGGCTCGATCACGGTGTTCAGCGTCGAAGCGGTGACGCTGAACCATGCGCTCTATTACAAGGGCGATACCCCGCTTGAGGATTGCGACCTGATTGCGACCAGCCCCTGCTATCCCGTCGCGCTCAAGGGATATCAGCTGAACGTCCAGAAGATGCTCGAGGTCGACAAGCCCCTGCTCGATGGCCTCAAGGCCCGCGGAATGAAGCTCGACATCGGCGAAGACGGCGGCGGCCACCAGATGAAGATCCGCAAGCAACATGGCGGCTATTATCTCAATGTGGGTTGCTCGGACCTCATCGTGAACGGCGATGTCGGCCTGCTGCAGACCGACGATGCCGAGCGCTTCGTCGAAGGCGGCCTGCTGATGAAGGATGGCACGCTCCACGAGGCCGATCTCGTGATAACCGCCACCGGATATGAGCCGCCCGCTTCGGAAGTGGCGCGCCTGCTCGGGCAGGAGGTCGCCGACAGGATCGGACCCATTTGGGGGCTGGACGAGAGGGATGCCGAGCTGCGCAACATGTACAAGCCGACCGCGCAACCGGGCCTCTGGTTTGTCGCAGGCGGGTTTGCCCAGGGGCGGGTCTGGACGCGGTTTATCGCGCTGCAGATCGCGGCACGCGAACGCGGACTCGTGACCGATCCGATCGCCTATCTGTGACGCCGAGGCGGTCAGCGGGTGTCCACCCGGCGCCGCCACAGTTCATAGCCGCGGCGAGAAACGTTACGCCCGGGCCAGGAAATCCAGCCGGCGGCCGTACCGCCGCCGGCTCGCAGGGGAATCGAGAGATGCTTAACCTTGAGGGAAAAGTCGCCTTTGTCGCAGGCGCGGGATCGGTTGCCCCCGGCTGGGGAAACGGCAGGGCGACCGCAGTATTGCTGGCGCGGCAGGGCGCTGCCGTTTTCGGCACCGACTTCAATCCCGCCGCGCTCGATGCGACCGGCGACATCATGCGCGAGGAAGGGCATGAAAATTGGGCCGGACAGCAGGCCGACATGACCTCGAGCGAAGCCGTCAGAGTTGCGGTGGACGCGTGCCAGGCGCGCTTCGGACGCATCGATATTCTGGTGAACAATATCGGCGGCAGTTCGCCGGGGAACCCGGTGACCCTGTCCGAAGAAGACTGGGACAAGCAGCTCGACCGCAATCTCAAGACGGCTTTTCTTGGCTGCAAGCATGTTCTGCCCGTGATGGAGCGCCAGTTCGAGACAGAAGGCCGGGGCGGCGCAATTATCAACATCTCGAGCATTGCCAGCATGAGCTTCCAGGTGGGTGGACGAGTCCATGTCGGCTATGCCGCGGCAAAGGGCGGTCTCGAGGCGTTCACGCGCGCTACCGCGATGGCTTATGTGGACAAGGGAATCCGGCTGAACTCGATTGCGGTCGGAATGATGGACACGCCGCTGGTAACCTCCCGGCTCGCCGCGCAGCTCGAGGTCGACGCGGCCGAGCTTGAGGCGCAGCGCGCGCGTCTCGTTCCGATGGGACGAATGGGCACCGCATGGGATGTCGCACACGCCGTACTCTTCCTTGCGAGCGACGAGGCAGGCTATATTACCGCGACAAAGATTGTCGTCGATGGCGGCATAACCGCGTCACGGCTCAGCTCTCCGCGCTGAGCGCTGAGAGACCGGTTCGCGGCTCAGGGCCGCAAATAGCTTGTCGGCCTGTTATACTCGAACAAGGGAAGCCGATCGAGCAAATGGCGCGGCCCGTTTCGAGGAACGCTGCCGAACCGGCTTTCGACGTCGAGCAGCATGGCATCGCCCTTCCCGCTCGTGTGAGCGGGCCAGGCCGGCAGCAGGGCATTGCCCGGATCGCCTGTCTTGGCAAATTGCGACCAGGTGCCAATCATCAACCGTGTAAGCGGATCGATGTCAGCCCCTTCACCGACCATCATGACGGCCTCCCGTGCGGTTCCGAAAACAAACGGAAGCTCGCATTCATGGGCCGCGCGCAGGATGCCCCCCATCGCCGGCGAATGGCGCACGAACATATAGGTGAAAACGGGCGCATGGGCGGCTTGAAGGTCGGCGAGACGGCGCGTGTTTCGCACATAAAGATAATCCGTCGTCACGGCCGCCAGCAGATCGCCAGGCCCGTCGCCGGGCGCATCGGCCCGATAGGCATCGTAGATCCTGCCGACGGAGTCGCCGGGCAGATCGAGGAAGCGTGCGAGGCGCCGTTTCACCTCGGTTTCGTCGAGACGAAAATTTGCCAGGCCTGCACTCGCCAATTGCATCCGCGTCTCGCCAGCGACGTTACCGGCTAGCAGAGGAATCCCCTTCCCCGGAGGCGCCGCATCGGGGTCGAACGGATGGCGGTCGAAGGTCCGGCCATCCAGCATGGGCCGACAGGAGCGATCGAGGCCGGCGATGATTTTTTCGAGGGGGAGACGCTGCAGGGTTGGCCCATCGAGCCGCGGAAGGCCGAGGTTGCACGCAAGGTCGGCCGCGATGGTGTCCGCCTCATCCCTCTCCATGAGGCGCAGCGCCCCGCTGCAGCTCATCGCGATGGCCTTGTGAAACAGTCCCTTCGCCGCCGGCGCGGCGAGGAGCGCCGCCACCTTGGCGCCGCCCCCCGATTGCCCCGCGATCGTGATATTTGCGGGATCGCCGCCGAACTGAGCGATATTGTCCCGCAACCAGGTCAGCGCTGCGATCATGTCGAGGACACCGAGATTCGCGGCGTCGGCAAAGCGCTCGTCGCTGCCGCCGATGTGGAGGAAGCCGAGCGTATCGAGACGGTGGTTGACCGTGACGAGAACAACATCGCCCAAAAGCGCGAGGCGATGCCCCTCGAGCCCGGGCGCCGAGCCCGCGCCATTTCGCCATCCGCCTCCGTGCAGCCACACGATCACCGCATGTTTCCCGCCGCCGCCGGGCGGCGCATAGATGTTCAGGCTGAGGCAGTCCTCGTCGATCCGGTTGAGCGCCGCAAAGGGCGCTCGTTCGGGCGCGGCGCGCAAATGCTGCGGCGCCGAAGGGCCGAATTTCGACGCGTCGCGGACCCCGGACCACCTGAAGGGTTGCGGCGGCCGAAACCGGTTCGCTCCCCCTGTCGGCGCGCCATATGCGATACCGCGAAAGACATGGACGCCGCGTTCCGCGACGCCCTCCAAAGTTCCCGACGTCGTCTCGGCCCTTAGCGGGCGCCCCGGCCCACTTGCAAAACCCCGCCCGGCCCAGCCGGCCATCGTGACAGCCGCACCGGCCATCATGAGCCGGCGGCCGACCCGCACCGCGGGATAGCCCGAGCCGTCCGGACCGCTCATGACACCCGCCGCCGCGCGGGCGAGCGCCCTGCGGCCGACCGATTGAGGTCCATTCGCAACCGCCCGCCGCCTTGCATCCATCTATCCAAAGCGGGTATCATCACATCTTGGTGTCAGCGGGCCATTCGGAATATGCACCCGTCACCTCGCGCTTCGTTCGCAATAGACTCGCGATCTCGCGAGCGCTCGAGGTCTCGATCGCCATAACCCGTTCGATGAGCTTGCGGGACTGCGCTACCCCCAGCACCGGTTTCATGAGGCTGTGCGCCTTATCCATGATCCACTCGCGGGTATAGGGGTTCGACGCCTCTCCGCGCACAGGAACATCGCCTTGGCTGAGCCGCGTTCCGTCGGCGAGAACCAGCTCGATAACGGGGACTTTCGAGCCGAATTTTTTTGCCGCAGCTCCCGGAATCGACGGGTCCTCATATTTGCCCGATTGAACGTAGATCGTCACCGGCGCGATCTTCGCGATCGACCTCAGGCGAACAAACTCCGGATCCTGGAAACGGCTGCGGTCGTGCACCGAGCGGAACGTCAGTTGTCCGTCGACAAGCATCAATGCGACGGCGTGCTGGACGTTGACGTCTCCGGCCCCCGAGTTGTCGGTCACCGAATTGGGCTCGTAGCGGATAAGGATTTCGCGAACATCCTCATGGTTCACGCGCTGTCTCCGCAGCAGAACCTCGAGGCTGTCGATAACGGCCGAAATCGCGCCGGCGACCGGGCGCCGTTTGAAGCCCGTGACCATGATGTCATAGCGCTCGCCCAAACCCGCGGTGAGGAATTCGGGATGAACTTCCTGCCCCGCAGCGCGGAAGAGCGCGAAGAAATTCGCCGGACCGACGAACGGATCGCGTACGCCGGTAAAGCCTGCGAGCACGAGCATCACCGACGTTATGCCGCCCCGTGCCCCCATGCCACCATTGAGAAACCCCTTTTCGATGTGATCGGGATCGCGCCGGAACGAGTCGACGCCGGAGCTCTGCTGCACGGTATAGGACAAGGCGTAGCGCGTTTGCTCCTCGTCCAGGCCCGCAACGCCCGCGGCGGCCGCGACGGCACCGGAATAGCCGCAAACGCTGACCGTCGGCGTCCGAAAATTGCGAAGGAGGCCAGCGGCCGTGCCGGCACGCCCGCCAATGTCGTAGCCGAGTGCGATCGCCCGCAGAAACGCCTCGCCGCCGGTATCGAACTGTTCGCCCAGGGCGAGCGCGGCCGAGACGACATTGATCCCGGGATGCCACGGTCCGCTGGCACCGCCGACGTCGTCGACTTCGTGCCCATGGCCCATCGTCCCGTTCGCGAGCGCCGCGGTCATCGGGTCCGTCTTCAGATTGCTTCCGATCACCGTCGAGACCGGTTTCCCTCCGAGGGCGCGAACGAAATTGCGCGAGACCGGTCCGGTCGGGACTTGCGATCCCGCGACGATCGCAGCGAGCGTGTCGAGCAGATGCCATTTGGTCTTCTCGACGACCGCTGGAGGAAGCGGCTTCGCGAGCGCTGTCGATATATAGGTACTGAGTTTCCGCGTCGCTTCGCTCACCGGATAATCGGCCGCGGTCTGCTTGCCTGGCGGAGGGAATGCCGGGTCGTACCCCGGATGGTCCGAGGCGGCTTCGGCCGCGCCCAGGGACGGGATGAAATTGGCAGGACCGACCGCCGCGGCAGCCGCAACGATCCCCGCTCCCTTCCACAGCCCGCGGCGCGTGAGCGCGACTTTGTCCAGGCCTGGGCCGGCGGTTTCTTCATTGGGTCGTGACATTGTATTCTTCCTCCAGGGCAGCTGCGTGAGTCCTGCCACTTGTCATTCGCTGCGCGTGCAGCCGTTCAATTGGCGTGGATCATGGCTGCGGTTCGTACCGCGGCCAGCGCGGCGCGCCGGCGACCGGCTCGCGCCCGTTTCGTTCGGCCTGCGCCACCTTTTCGGCGAGGTCGAGACGGGCTTTGAGCGGGTCGGGACCCGAGCCGAAAGCGCCATTCGCATGGACTTTGAGAATGAGGTCTTCGGCCGCACGGAAGCGTGGCCATTCGGGGAGCCCGGGGCCGTTGGGGTTGCCGGTCCGGGCGAAATTCACCCAGTAGGCAGACAGGGTTTTGCCCACCGCCGCATCGCGCGGTGACAGCGCAGGCCCATAATATCGGGCGAGATTGTTAAACGCGTAGGCGATCTCCGACCCGTGCGGCGCGCCATAGACCCACCGGCCCTCGAGCGCCTCGGTGACATAACCGAAGTGGTAGCGGTAGACGGGCGCCGCTCGCGCCTCGACCGCGCGTCCGACGAAGCGCGCCGTCTCGATCATGTGATCGTCGGCGACGATCCTCCGCCGTATCAGGCGCGCATTTCCGGTGCGGCCGGGATCATAAGCCCGCAGCGCGGCGTCGCGATCCGCGCCAAAGCGGGCAAGCGAGTAATCGAGCGGGCGGTCCTCGTCGGCGCCGAGCGACGCGGTGATATCGTCGGCGTTCGACCCGATCAGGAGCGGCACGGCGCGAAACGTACCGTTGCGGAAATAATCGCCTTCCACGACGGGCAGGACACGCCCGTCCATTGTCGGCCCGCCCCAGGGCGTGCGGGAATAGTCGCGTTCTGCGGGCAGCCCCGCCGACAGGTCGATCAGGTCCGTTGCCGGTAGAGCGCGCAGCCTGGCAAGTGCTGATTTACCGGTCCCCGCAATGCCCTTCGATGACGCGAACGCCAGCCCGAATTTTTCCAGTGAAAGACGCCCCGGTTGGTCCGAGCGAAGTTCGCGCTTGGTGAAAACCTGCGGCGCACCCGACTGGATGATTGCTTTCTGGAATAGACCTTCGGCCAGAGGCGAGATCATCATGGCTTCCACGGCCCCGGCGCCCGCGGATTCGCCGAATATCGTGACATTGCGTGGATCGCCGCCAAATGCCGCGATATTCTTCTTCACCCATTGGAGCGCAGCGATCTGGTCGAGAAAACCGTAGTTCGCCTTGGGCTCGTCGGGACGGTCGCGCGACAGCGCGGGATGGCCGAAAAAGCCCAAACGGCCGAGCCGGTAGTTGAAGCTGACGAAGATCACGTCCTGCGCCGCAAGCTCCTCGCCCTGGAAGAGGGTCGGCGACGTCCCGCCGGTACTGAAACCGCCTCCGAAGAACCAGACCATGACGGGCAGCGGCTTGTCTCGCGGCGCCGCCGGCCGGACGACGTTGAGGTAAAGGCAGTCCTCTCTCGGATCGGTACGGATGGGCGGAATTCCGACGTTCGGATTGGATCGGTCGGCCTTCTGCATGCAATCGGGCGCGAAGTCGCGGGCGTCGAGGGCATCATTCCAGGGCGCCACGGGCTGCGGAGGACGCCAGCGGAGCTGGCCGACGGGGGGCGCCGCAAAAGGGATGCCCCTGAACGACAATATGCCGTCCGTGATACTGCCCTCGACCTCGCCTCCTGTGACCGAGGCCCGCGTCGAGACCTCTGACGCGGCGCCCCCTGCCGGCGCGAACAAAACCGTTGCGGCGAGCATGGCGGCCAGCGCCTTTGCCGTCCTCGCGGCAGGTCTGGACGGGGTGGCTGGTTTCACGGCATTCTTCCTATATTTAAACGGGCGAACAGCCGGCTTATCTGCCATCGGAGGCATCGGAAAGGGCGTCGAGACGCGCGCGCCATGGGTCGGCTTCGGCACGCGCAGAACCATCCTCGCGCATGCTCAATATCTCGTCGGTGCGGTCGTTTCTGGGCCAGACGGGGAGCCCGCTCCCATTGGGATCGCCCCGCTTTGCGAAATTCACCCAATAGGCGCTCAGCATCTTTGCGACCGAAAGATCGCGCTCCGACGTGGCGGGTCCGTAATAGCTCACGAGACGGTCGAACACATATGCCAGCTCGCCGCCATGGGGCGCTCCGTGGACCCAGCGATTCTGCAGGCCTTCGGGTATATAAGAGAAGCGGTAGCGGAAAGCGGGCGCCCCGGAGCGGCTCATCGCCCTTGCGAGGGCACGCGCGGGTTCGCTAATCAGGCTGTCGACGGCAATGCGCCTGTAGGCAAGCTCCTTGTTTCCGCTATTCTCGGGATCGAAGGCCTTCCGGGCTTCGGCGCGGCGGGCACCGAAGCGTTCGAACGGATCGGCCGGAGTCGCCGTTGGCGCTATTGCATCGTCGCTGTTCGAACCTACGATCACGGGAACCTTGGCAAGCTCGACCGAGCGAGAATAATCCCCGTCGGCCGGCGGCATGAGCGCTCCATCGACCGCGGGGCCGCCCCAGTTCGCGCGGGCGCCAGCCGACTGAAGCAGGCCTTCCGTCAGGTCGAGCATCGCGTCGGCGGGCAAGGCGCGCAATTTGGCTGCCGCGTGCGGGTCACCGTCGACAATTCCCTTCGCCGCTGCGAATGCGCGGCCAACGTTTGCAAGCGAAGGCGTTTCGGTTGAATCTTCATCGATCTTGCGGCTGGTGAGCAGGCGGGATGGGCTCGATTGCAGGATCGCCTTGTGGAACAGACCCTTCGCAAGCGGCGACACGAGCATCACATTGACCGACATGCCGCCCGCCGACTGGCCGAATATCGTGACATTGTCAGGGTCTCCCCCGAATGCCGCGATGTTGTCCTTGACCCAGCGCAGCGCCGCGATCTGGTCCATGAAGGCATAATTGCCTTTCAGGTCGCCGGGTTGCTCCGCCGCCAGGGCGGGGTGCGCGAAGAAGCCGAACCGGCCGAGCCGATAATTGAGCGTCACCACGAGAACGCCCTGTTTCGCGAGACCGTCGCCCTGGTAGACAACGGGCGACGATCCGCCCTGCGTGAAGCCGCCGCCATGGATATAGACCATGACCGGGAGCGGCGCCGCCGTTTCGGCGGCAGGACGAAAGATATTCAAATAGAGGCAGTCTTCACTCGGGGATACCGTCCCCTTGGCGAAAACCGATGTCGAACGCTGCATGCAATCGTTCGCCAGCCGGCTCGCATCGCGCACACCCCGCCAGGGAGCGACGGGCTGCGGCGGCCGCCAGCGGAGCGGGCCGACGGGCGGCGCCGCGAACGCTATGCCCTTGAAGGACAGTATCTCATCGACAATCCGGCCTTCCAGGGCGCCGGCCTGGGTCCGGACCGTTGTCGAGACGGCCTGGGCCAGAGCCGGTTGGGCGCCGCTCGCCAAAACGATCGGAACAAGTGCGAGCAAAAATCTCGACTGGCGAGTCATGCCCGGGCGCGCGTTCCGGAGACTGCCGGATTGTTGGAGAAAGGATGGTCGAGAACGACCGCAGCGCCAAGCACATCAGGCAAGATACTCTCCCATAAACTCACAGCGATGCCTGCGAAACGACGTTCGTCGAACCGCCGGTGCGAGATTCCCGAACCGCAGGATAGATGCTGACGGGATCCGGCTGGCCCAGTGCGAACGAGAGCATGCGAGCCTCGCGTCCTGGCTGATCAGCGACCGATCCCTCGGCATCTCCTGTCTTTATTGTTGAAATGAGGGCTAAACCAACCGCCCGGCTCCATCTACGGCCGGTCTGACGAAAGTCTTTTGCGGGCCTCGCAACGATTTCAGGATCGCCGCTGGCGCGGCTCGGCGCATTCGACCGCGAAACTATCCGCCAGGCCTCTGCCCGGCAGCCACAGAGGCAGACAGTCTTGACCAGGCACGCGTGACTACACGGGCCCGGCGCGGGCCGGACTCTGATCGTCGACTTCTGCGGTCGGTTCGTCGACGCCCCCTGGGGACATGCGTCGGTTCACGGCCCCACCAGCCCCGCCGCGCACGACCTTAAATTCCGATATCGACCGCCTCACCGTCACTTTCGACTGAATGAAGAGGCGCCAGCACGCCGGCTGCGATGCTCGCCAGAGCCAGGGCCGCGACCAACAAGAAGCTGACGAACGTGCCGAAGCAGCCCGCATATAATCCGCCGAGCCATCCACCCAAGGCGATGCCGGTATAAACTGCCATTTGATAGAGCGACATCGTCCGGGCGACGACCCATCTCGGCGAGGCCATCTGAACCGCGACATTCAAAACCGAATAAGCGACCACCCAAAATGCGCCCGCCAAGGCGAGGAAGCCGGCAGTCACCCATGGCACGGGACTGAAAGCGATGCCCATCGCCGCAGCCGAGCTGACGACCGCGCAAAGCCGCAAGGCATTCTCGCTTCCCATTGCGCGCCTGACCCGTCCGCTGAACATGGCGCCGCCAAGCGCACCCAATCCATAGCTCGCGAACAGCAGCCCATATGTTGTGGAGCCGGCTTTCAACAAGTCGCGCGCGATGAGGGGCAGCAGCGCCTGGAGGGCGCTGACGGAAGCGCCGAATATGATGGCGCGAAAAAGCGCCGCTGCGATGGCCGGGTTCTGCCGGACCTGGCCGATGCCCGCCATGATCGCCTTCCCCATCGAGCCGATAGCACGCGGCGCGAGAAGCGGTGCTGGACGCCAGATGGACAAGGCACCGACGAATATGATCGCAGCTATGGCGCTCACCGCGAAATTCGCCGTCGCTCCTCCGACCCCGACGATGACGCCGCCTATTGCGGGCCCCACGCAGCGCGACAGGTTGAGACCAACCGCATTATACACGACCGCGTTGGCCAGAGCCGCCCTCGGCACTATGTCGCCCGCGGTTGCCATCCAGGCTGGCCCGTTGAAGGCAAGGCAACAGCCGATCAGGAACGTGAAGCCGAGGAGCGCCCACGGCGATGCCAGGCCTTGCCAGGCAAGCAATGCGAGGCCAATCGACACGAAGGCAAGCAAGCCCTGCGCCACGATCATGATGATCCGCCGGTCGATATGGTCCGCGAGGACGCCCGATAGCGGGGAAAGAAGGATGAATGGCACACTCGCCGCCGTCTGGACCGACGCAATCATCTGGGGCGACGCGCCATGGTCGACCATCATCCACGACGCCCCGACCGACTGGACGAGGATGCCCATTTGGGACAGCATGCAGAATGCCCATAAGGCCCGGAACACCGGATAATGGAAGGGTGAGCTGGTGGTCACGCCGCGCGCGGGACCGATGACCGGCGCGACCCAAGGGGCCATTCGTCGGTTTGCCCGGCGGGCGGTTTAACTCGACAATTCTCGGTCATGCGGCGACGCCCCGAACCCTTTCCGCGGCCGCCGCGATCGCCGCGCCGATGGCATTCATCATGTGGAGCGTCCAGCCGCATCACTTCGCTTCGCATCGAGACGTCAGCGCGGCCCCCCGACCTGCTGTCCGGCCGTCGATCCGCCATCAACCGGAACGATCGCACCCGTCATGAAGCTCGCCTCGTCGGAGAGGAGAAACAGGATCGCCGCAGCCACTTCCCCGGCTTCCCCTTCCCGCCCGATGGGGTGCGAGGCGCGGACGCGGGCGACGCTGTCGGGGTCCTCGAAAAGCTTCGCAAGCATCGGCGTCCGGATGGTTCCAGGCGCGACGCCATTCACCCGCACGCCGAGTGTCGCAAGATCGAACGCCGCCGCGCGCGTCAATCCGACCATCCCATGCTTCGATGCGACATAAGCGAGGCGGTTCGGAACGGCCTCTAGGCCCGCGGCAGACGACACGTTGACGATCGCGCCCGGTCTCCCTGCGTCGACGACCAGCCGTGCGAATGCCTGGCATGTCAAAAAGCCGCCGAGAAGATTGACCTCGAAGTTGCGCTGAAAGACCTCGAATTCGGTATCGAGTATCGAGCCAACGCCGCGGATGCCGGCGCAGTTGACCAGACCGTCCGGAACGCCGAAGGCGGAGACGCATGCAGCGAACGCCGCCGCGACATCATCGCGGCTCGACACGTCGCAAGCGCAGGCGAGGAGGCGCTTCGTGTCGGCAAGATCGGTGAACCGCGCCTCGATTGTTTCCCGCTCCCGGTCGAAGACGACGATATTTGCACCCTGATCATAAAGCTGCCGCACCGTGGCTTCGCCGATACCCGATGCGCCGCCCGTAACAATAATCGTCTTTCCCGAAAATTTCTGCATTGCTGTCCTCTTTCGTGCGCCCGCCCGGCCAGGCGCTCCACCCACAATGGGCCACGCATCGGTCTGATGGAGACAGCGCAAGTCGAGAGAGGTAGGTCCATCGCCGAACGGCGAGATCGACCCCATGCATCGGCTTGCCGTCTTCCTCTATCGCCATCCTACGAAAGGGACGGCGCTGGCCGATCCTAGCCAACTTTCCTTCGAGCAACATTCCGTTCGCAGCGAATATGTTTTGCGCAGGGCGCAATCACCAAACCCGCCCTTCAAAGCGCCAGATCATGTTTTCCAATCATGATGAAGCTCGCGAGCAGCGCGTAGTAGCCGCAGATCGCGATAAGCTCGCTGGCGCCCTCTCGTCCGACGAGCGCGACAATGCCAGCCAGCTGCGTATCGCTGACGTTGCGATCGCGCACCACGGACTCGCAAAAGCGGATCAGTACCGCCCAGCGCGCGCCTTCGCTTCCGGGCTTGATCCCGCCACGCGTCGCATCAATCGCCTCAAGCTCCAGACCGGCCTTCTGGGCAATCGGCGCATGATAATGCCATTCATAACCGCAGCCAACCGTAGCCGCCGTCGCGAGGATGGCGAGTTCGCGATCGGCGCCATCGAGGCATCCCGCGAACCGAATCTGCTCTCCCACCTTCTGGATCGTATCGGCAAGTTCGGGGACATCGAGCATCGCAAGAAACGGGCTCGGGACAGAACCGCGCGGACCCGCCATGATCGCCTCATATACCCCGCGCTGCGCCGCGCTGATGCCCTCGAGCGATCGGCCGATGCCGATCGGATGCGTATCCGCCATATTATCGTCTCCCGCTTCGTGCGTCGACGCCGCATGTCGAACCCCATCGGCGGCGTCTATCCCCGCCGGGTGCTAAACTCCTTCGCGCCGCGCGCTAGCGCGGCCCGGCAGCTACCGCACGCGCACGCGACCGCTCAGCACGCCTGCGCCGAAAGACAGCCTGGCAGCTAAAAGGCAGGCGGGGGTTCGGTCGGCGTCTTGAAGCAGTCGACAAGAAAATCGACGAAGGCCCGTGTCGTGAGCGAGAGCCCCCGTGAACTCGGATAGACGAGGTACAATGATGTGTCTTCGGACGTGGGGCTGATTTCATAGTCGGTGAGCACCGCTTTCAATTGCCCCGAGCGCAGCGCTGGACGCGCATGAAATTCCTGGAACAGCGTGAGACCGACGCCCGCCAGCGCGCTCCCCATCAAGACGGTCGACGTCGCCGACTTCAGATTGCCCTTTACCGGCACCTCGACGAGAGCGTCACCGCGCGAGAATTTCCAGACGGCGTCGTACTGGAGTGCCCGGTATACCAGGCAATTGTGGTTCACGAGCTCCTCGGGTGATTCCGGTTCACCATGCCGGGCGAAATATTCGGGACTTCCGCAGAGCATCCGGCGGCTCTGTGCGATCCGGCGACCGACCAGCGAGCTGTCGTGCATGGCGCCGAGCCAGACGGCAATGTCGATCCCTTCGGCCACGAGGTCCAGCCGTTCGTCGGTGACGGATATGTCGAGTGCGAGATCGGGGTGTTTCTCGAGAAAGGCCGGCAACGCGGGAATGATCGTTCCGCTGGCCGAGGTCCGGATCGTGACCTTTAGCGTTCCTGCGACCGCGGTGCGCAATGCCAGAACGTCATGTTTCGCTCCGTCGAATTCCCGAAGGATGCTGACCATGCGATCATAGAAGATGCGGCCGGCCTCGGTAAGCGACTGGCTCCGGGTCGTCCGGTTGATGAGACGCGCACCCAGTTCTTCTTCGAGCGAGCGAACCTGGCGAGCGATCGAGCTGACCGCGACATCGGCTTGACGCGCTGCGGCGGTAAATCCGCCGCGATCGACCGCTTCGATGAAAGCGCGAATTTTGCCTAGGTCATCCATCACTCGTCCCTGTCCCTTTTTCCTTTCCTACGTCAGAACCGGCGTTCCGACATCATTGTTTTCGCTCTTCGAGCGGCGGCAGCCGTGCGGTGCGCCGCCTCGCCGCTTTCCGACCGCCACGAATGCTGCGGGACAGCCCTTCGGCGCGACGGGCGCATGGAGCGAAAAAGACGCGTCCTTCCCGGCGCATTCAGACTGGTCAAGCCGCGATCCCTGCGCGCAAAGGGGCGCCGAACGCCCGGACCCGGCGGATGATAGCGGCCAGTGTGCCTATGGCGAACCACAGGTCGCCGTACTGCACCCGCTCCGGCGTTCGAGCGGCCCCATCTCCGCCGGATAGCGTGAGACGTGCGGCCGCGCGCCGATCGCCAGCTCGCCGGGTTACGCCGATTGGGCGCGATGTGGCCGGTCGCTGACGAGCAGCTTCGTTTCGAGGAAGGGCAATAGTCCGTCGACTCCACCTTCGCGGCCGACGCCCGACTGCTTATATCCTCCAAAGGCGATGCCGACGTCCGTACGTGAGCCATTTTGCCCCACCGTACCGGCCCGGATCCGGCGGGCAAGATGCTGAAAGCGCTCGTCGTCGTTCGTGAAGATCGTCGCATTGAGGCCGAAGATCGTGTCGTTTGCAATCCGGATCGCGTCGTCGTCATCGGCCGCCGCGATGACCGAGAGGACGGGGCCGAATATCTCCTCCTGCCCGATGGTCGAACTGTTATCGACGTCGGCGAAAAGGGTCGGCTCGACATAATAGCCGCGGTCGAGGTGCGCGGGCCGGCCTCCGCCCAAAACCAGCCTTGCGCCTTCGGCCTGACCGATTTCGATGTAGCGCTCAACGCTATCCCTGTGCCTTTCGCTCGATAGCGGGCCAAGATCCGACGACGGGTCGAAGGGATCCCCGACCCGCATCGCGCCCAGTTCGGCGGCAAGAGCCTCGACCATCGCATCGTGGCGCGGGCGGGGAACGACGATCCTTGTGAGGCTGTGGCAGACCTGGCCTGACAGCATCGATATCCCGCTGGCGAGAGTGCGGGCGGCGTCTGCGAGATCGAAATCTCCCAGAACGATCGCTGGAGATTTCCCCCCAAGCTCGAGCGTGTAGCGGCCGATGCGATCTCCCAGGGTCGAGGCGATGTCGCGTCCGACCGCGGTGGAGCCTGTGAAGGTAACCTTGTCGACGCGCGGATCCGACACCAAAGCCTTCGATCCCTCGCGGCTTGCGGCCACGACATTGACGACGCCCGCCGGCAGACCGACTTCCTCGAATATTTCAGCCAGGAGATAGCCCGATGTCGGCGCCTCGGGCGGGATCTTGAGCACGATCGTGCAACCGGCAAGAAGCGCGGGGGCGCATTTATACGTCGCGAGCGCGGCGGGGCTGTTCCAGGGAACGATTGCGGCGACGACGCCGACAGGTTCGCGAACAAGTGTCGCCGCCTGGCCTCCCGAAGCCCGGTGCGGCTCCTCGAATGCGAACGTCTCAGCCATGTCCGCATGGACCGAGAAGCGCCCGGCCATGATGCCGGCAAGACGTTCGGACGCGATGCGATACAGAATACCCGATTCCAGGGTCCAGCTTCGCGCGAACTCGTCGCCGCGTCTCAAGATGGCTGCCGCGATCGCGCGTAAATAGACGGCACGCTCGGCATGGCTGAGCCGCGGCCACTCGCCCTCGTCGAAGGCCCGGCGGGCGGCCGTCACGGCCTTGTCGACGTCCGCCGCGTCCGCATGAGCGACGGTGGCAATCACCGCCTCGCTGGCCGAATCGATGACGTCCGACGTCGCGCCGCTCGACGAGGCGATCCAGTCGCCCCCTATGAAAAGCGAATTCGGGTGCTTCAGCGAAATAGTCCGGGCATCGTCAGTCAATAGCTTGCTCCGCAAAATCGATCGGGATCGCGGCCCGCGCCTCGGCGGCGTTCCCGCGCGTTCCACCCTCTTCTGTTATCGAAAGTCAGGCGTCGGCAATTCTCGCATCGCCTTGCAGTGCCATGTAAGCATGCGGCGCCCGCCCGACTATAGCTCCCGGCGCAAAGGAATTTCGCCGTGAGCGCAATCGCGCAGTTCCCTTCGCACCGAGGGAGAGTATCCGGACACAAAATGCTGCGCGGCTCCGGCCGGTTCTTGCCCTTCAATAAATGCCGGTCGTCGCCCAGAAATCGCACCGGTGGAATTTTGCAAATGCCCCCGTCACCGTCTCTCCCTGCGGAAGTGCAAAGTTCATCACATTTTCGACCTCGGGCCGGTAGGCTTGCCAGGCGGTCCCGGGGGCTCCGAGGCGGTTCGCCGCCGCGAAATAGCCGACCATTTGGTCCGAAAGCTTTGCCTGGAGAGGATTGAGGACGACTTTGGCGTCGCCCCCACCCCGAAAGCCTAAGAACACATAGGGAATCTCGAAGGTGTGCGCCGCCAGCAGCGGAAACGTGGTGGGGGCTGCGTAACTGGGCGCGGTCGCGTCGCTGAATTCATAGGCGTAAACCGGAATTCGAGCCGAAAGCGCGGTCTGCGCGGCGCGGCCCGGACAGGAAAAGAGACTATCGGTCACGGCGGCCGAATAGGCCTCGCTCGCATTATTGTAGCGATCGAGCGGATATTCGCGCGCCACGCGCGGCGCAAGTTCGGCGCCGTAATAGGCTTCAAGCTCGCGCGGATAGGTGTCCGCCGTCATTGGCTTGCCTGTTGCGATCTCTGTAAGGGCAGCAAAGAACCGCCCCTCGTCGCGCGTGCTTCCGCTGATCAAGTTGACCTTGTTGACCTGCCCGTTCCGGTAGATGTCGCCCGGATGGCCGGGCAGAATTGTCCCGTCGATGATGACCTGACGCGTGGAAAAGGGCGTCTGGACTGCGAGAAGCTGGCTTGCAGACAATGAGCGAAGACATTTGGCTCCGCCCCTCTCGCACCCGGCGGCCTTGGCGAGACCGAGGCCAGCCTTCTCCGCTTCTGCGATCGGAAGCGCCGCGCCGAAGGCGGGATGCCGCAGCATGAGCGCGCCGCCGCTCATCGCCACGACATTCTGAAATGTTCCGGCGGCGGTGGGTGAGGCGATGTGCGCCATCACGCTGTTGCCGCCGGAGGATTCGCCGGCAATCGTGACGTTCGCAGGATCTCCGCCGAAGGCCGCGATATTGCGCTGCAGCCAGGCAAGCGCTGCCTGCTGGTCCATCAAGCCGTAATTTCCGACCGGATGACCTTCACGCGCGAGCGCGGGATGCGCGAAGAAGCCGAAGGAGCCGAGCCGGTAGTTCAGGGTGACAACGATGGACTTGCCATCGGTGGCGAGCTTCGACGGATCATAGTCGGCACCCTGCCCTACGAGCAGCGCCCCGCCGTGTATCCACACTAAAACCGGAAGCTTGTCATGCACGCCCCCCGCCGGCCGGTAAATATTGAGGTACAGACAGTCTTCGCTTCCGCCAGCCTTGGCAAAGACGCCGAGGTCGCCATTTTGCGAGCAACTGCCCGGCAATGTGGAAGCCTTGCGAACCCCGACCCAGGACTTGACGGGAGCCGGCGGCCGCCAGCGTAGCGGCCCGGTGGGAGGCGATGCATAAGGTAGTCCAAGCCACGCTTCCAGGCCATTTTCCACCACCCCCTCGACCGTCCCGCTTGCAGTCTGAACCGTCAGGCGTTGATCTTCCGGGCCTTGCGCAGCGGCGGATGCGGCGGCGGCAAACGCCAGCAGGCCGGCAGCGGTAAAGAAGCGCATGAACTTCGTCCTTTTCATATTGATCCAAAACCCCCTCTCGTACAGCGCCCAACTTCGGGCGTGGGCTGGCTACCGATCGCTCGCTCAGCGGCCGCCTGCGCCGAAGCGGCGATTTCGCCGACGTGATGGTTTCGGCGAGGCGGGAGACCCGACCCTGGCCGCGTGCCTTTCGGCAGCGCGGTATGCGACGGTGCGAGCCGATACGACCGCGCCTGCGGCAGCGAGGCCCCCAATTGCAGTTACGCGGGTCGGCGCAGTTCGCCCCTCCACGCGCGTTCGGCGAAACGGCGGGCTTCGGCCCAGAGTTCGCGGTCTTCGTCGACACCGCCGAAGCCGCCATGCGGCATCGCGTCCATCAGGATCAACTCCACATGATGGCCGGCGCGCCGAAGCGCCATATTGAGGCGCGCGCCGTTGGACAGGAAGCGATCGCGTGTTCCCACGGTGATCAGGGTCGGCGGAAATGGCCCGTCAAAGTCGGCAAAAAGCGGCGAGATACGGGGGTCGGCGAGATCGATACCATTGGCGTACAGCCGGTTCACCGCGACGAGCGGCGGCAGGCCGATATCAATATCCGCCATCGTGCTGAAGCTGTCACCCGATTCGGTAAGGTCCACTTCGGGCGTTTGCAGGATCATGCCGGCCGGCATCGGGAGTCCTTCTTCGCGACATCGCAAGATGAGAGCGACCGCGAGATTGCCCCCCGCCGAATTGCTCGAAATGACGATGCGATCCGCGTCGTAGCGCTCGAGTAGATACCGGTAGCCCGCCACAACGTCGTCGAGCGCGACAGGATAACGGTGGTGCGGTGGCATACGGTAATCGATGCCATAGGTTCGCGCATTGTTTCGAAACGACTGCCACATCGTGAACATCCGGCAGCTTTCTCCCTTGCCGAAGATCAGCGCACCGCCGTGAATGTCGAAGAGAATTCGGTCGGACGAGCCTTCGGAATGCGGCTGGACCAGATAGCCGGTTGCACCGTTGCCGAAATCGACCGCTTCCCAGTCGGCCTGCGCCTCCGATCCTCCGGCGGCAGCGATCCAGCTGGGCAGCGTCTCGACAAAATAGATCTCGACCCCATCGATCATCCTGTCCCAACCTTCGACATCCTCCTGTTCGGGAAAAGGGAGGAAGCCGAAGGGCTCGATTTCCGAAAGCGCCTTGCGCGCGCCCTCGCTGACCGAGGGGGGCCCGGCAATGCGGTGACCGCGCCGGGCCTGCGATGTTATATCCATGTCGGCCCTTCTCTTTCCGGACATCTCGCTGTCCCGCAGACCGCGCTTCGTTTCGGCGCGCAATCTTTGAACGATTTCACAAACGGTCGAAGACGACCGGCACGCGGTCGAAAGCGTCGAGATAGGTTTTCGTGGCCGCCACCGGCCGATCGTCCGGATCGAGGCGGCATCCATGGTCGAAAAGCATCTTGGCTATCTTCACCAGCGTGCCGTCGGTGCCCATCTTGGCGTCGGCTTTGCCCGCAACACCGATGACAAGATTGCTCCCGAAACACATATGGCGGCCGCTACCGAACGTCAGGCCCCACGGCATCTGGCCCGCGGGTCTCGGCCGATAGGGATCGAACGCGTCGGGATCATCGCCAAAAACAGCCGGATCGCGGTTCGCGAGCGTTGTAAGCAAGGCAACGGTTTCCCCGGCGGCCACATGACGCCCGCTCGAGAGCCGGATATCCTTCGTAGCAACGCGGAACTTGGCGAGCGAGCTTTGATGAAGGCGCAGCGATTCCATCGCCGCCTGCCGCAGGAATGCGGGATCGGTGAGGCGGGAACGGTCTTCGGGATGGTCGCGAATCCATTCGTCAAGGTGAACGATCAAATGCGGCACGGACTGCGAGGTCGTGTGGATAGAGGCGCCGAGGAACAAGGAACATTGGCGCCACACATAGGGAATGCGAATGTCGTCGCCTGTAAGGTCGATATCGTCCGCAAGGCACATGGTCATCAGGAGATCGCGCGGCAGGGCGTCGCTTGTCACCTCACCTTTCGCAAAGGCACGGCCCAGCGCCAGGCGGCGATCGAGCGACGGCCGGAGATATTCGCGGACGAGATCATCGAGAGCGCGTCGCCCCTCCGCGATTAGTTCCTCGGTCGGCCGCCGCGTCCACTGGCCGCTCACCGCTTCGCTGAGTTGCGTGATCAGCGCGGCAAAACGCTCGGTCCGTTCGGGCGTATCGACCCCGTCCACGCCGGTGACGCCGGCGCTGATCTTGTGCAGCATCGTGCGCACCAGCGACACCAGTTCCACCCGTACGCAACCGTCGGCGCCGCGCGAACCAGCCAAGCTCGCGAGCCCTTCCTCGATGACAGGTTCGAGCAGCCGGACCTCATAATAGGCCATGGCCTCACGCGACATCAGCGACCGGAACCGCGCCTTCAACTCGGCATGACGATCGCCTTCGGCAAAGATGAGCGTATCGGCGAAGAAGATGCGACGCTCGGGCGCGCCCGACTGGTGGAAGTCAGCGGACCGCATGACTTCCTCGATCTCCTTGTACGACGTGATCTGGGCCAAGGCATCGACGAAGGCTGGCATCCCGCCTCCGCCGCTTCTCAAGCTGGCACTCATCGTTACGTCCTCTCGTCGGTCCGGCCCTGCCAGCTTGCCGTCCGCGACGCCCAAGGCGCGCGCTGGGCCCCGCCTCCGCAGCCTCCCGTCAGCCCCCGCAGTAGAGTTTCTCTGGTAAGCCAGCGTCGAAAATCATCCACCGGCGCCGGCGCTAAAAAGAATTGCCGTCAGCGCAACAATCGCAGGGACGCAGTCGTCGAGAAGCTCGATTCGTCGATGCTAAGGATGTTGGCCGGGTTGCCTCGCAGGGTCCGGATCGACGTGCAGCCACTGAATCACGCGATCGGTGAATTCGGCTAAGCGCTGGTCGGCGACTGCCGCCGCCGCCTGCGCAGCCGAGACCGCCGAAATCATAGCGACCGGAGCGGCTATGGCGGCAAGACCCAGTCCAATCGCGGCTTTCAAACGCATGATTATCCCCCAAGTGGTTCGAACGAGCATCTCCAATCTGTAAAACGCACCAGCGCCATCGACGGACAGCTGCCTCCAACTTTGCTGGCCGCTCTCCAAGGTGCTGGCAGGCAGGCGCTGCAAATAGCCAACCAAGCGTGCGCGGGGATGGGCGCCACCGCGAGGACCAGGCTCTCAGGTTGCGCCACTAACCGAAAACACGTCCTCGAAACACATTGTCGCAATTTCAGGTCCAACGCGTCGCCCATGGTCATTTCGTCGGTGCCCGCGCGCCGTGCAACGGTTCGCAGATCTTTATCCGGTTCGTCGTTTTCGCTGATGTACATCCCGAGTTATCAACGCCTGCATGGTCCGTCACAAAGGGTTGGACATCGGGCCGGAGGGGGTCCAATCCCGTATGGCGGAAAGCGGTTATTTCCGTTCGGCAACGCGCCGGCCGCGGCACGCGGACGAGAGACCTGCCCCCTAGACTTGTCCTAGGCCCCCATCGACGGGAAGGTCGATTCCGGTCACGAACGAACTGTCGTCGCTGGCGAGGAACAACGCGACCGTTGCCGCCTCTTCGGGACGTCCCACGCGGCCCATCGGCATCTGGGCGAGCATGGCCGGCATGCCCGCCTCGATGGCTTCGACCGGCACACCGAGCTTCCCGAAGATCGGGGTTTCGATCAAACCGGGGCTGAGCGAATTGACCCGGATCTTTCGGTCTTTCAGGTCGGTGGTCCAGCTGCGCGCGAACGAGCGTGCCGCGGCCTTCGTGGCGGCATAGACCGAGTGGAGCGGCGAGCCCCTTTTATGCGCCACCGACGCGTTGAGGATGACGGACGCTCCCTCGCTCAGCAGCGGCAACGCCTTTTGAACGGTGAAGAACAGGCCGCGGACATTGGCGCCGAACTGCTGGTCGAAGTCCTCCACGGTCACCGCCTCGAACGGCGCGAGATTGTTGATGCCGGCATTGGCGAAGATCACGTCGATCCGGCCGAAGCGCTCGCCGACCTCGGCATAAAGAGCATCGAGCGCCTCGAGATCGGAGACATCGGCGACGATCGGCACGGCGGACGTCCCGATATCGGCGGCGGCTTTCTCGAGGGGCTCCCACGTGCGGCCCACGATGACGACTGTCGCCCCCTCTTGGGCAAAAAGCTTCGCCGACGCGAGGCCGATCCCGCTGCCGCCACCGGTGATCACCGCGATCTTTCCTGTCAATTTTGCCATCTGATATGCTCCTTCATTGATTGCGTGCGATGTTGCGCGTCGCACCGTCGCGATTTTTTCCCATGGTGATCGTCTGCGGCGCTGCGCATATCCACGCGAGAGCGCTCAGACCCCTTCCTATGCGTCGATGGTGATGACCACCTTGCCGAACAGGTTGCGCGCGGCGAAATGCTCCCATCCGCTGCGTGCGTCCGCAAAAGCAAAACGGCTGTCGATCACCGGATGCAGGCGGTGGTGCGCGACCGTTGCAATCACGTCCTCGAGATCTTGCCGGCTGCCCGTGGCGAGCGGCTGAATTCGGGCCTGACTGAGAAACAGATCGAGAAAACCGGGCATCTGGCCCTGGGCGAGGACCCCGACCATCGAGACCTGGCCGCCGATCGCGACGGCCTTGATCGACTGCGCGAAGGTGCCGGGACCGCCGACTTCGACCACGCGATCAACGCCGCGCCCGTCGGCGATGGCCTTGACCTGTTCGCCCCAATCGGCGATTTCGAGATAGTTGACGACATGATCTGCCCCGAGCGCGCGAAGCCGTCCGGCCTTGTCCGCCGACGAGGTCGTCGCAATCACCTCCGCACCGCGCGCCTTCGCAAACTGTAGCGCGAAAAGTGACACGCCCCCCGTTCCCTGGGTGAGGACGCGGTGCTGCGGCCCGACGCCCGCGACGGCGCTCCAGGCGGTCACGGCGGCGCACGGCAGGGTCGCGCCTTCCTCGAAGGTCATCGTATCGGGAAGCGAGAGAAGTTCTTCCTGGTTGATGGCGCGATACTCGGCGAACCAGCCCTCGAGTTCGATGCCATATTGCGGCGCCAGACTCTTGAGAGGGCCCGAATGCCAGCCCGGCACGAAGCTGTTGACGACGCGGTCACCCACGGCGAAGCGCGTAACGCCATCCCCCACCGCGGTGACGATCCCGGCGGCATCCGAAAGGGGAACGCGCCCTTGTTCGAGCTCGAACGGGGACCAACCCATTACGATCGAGAGATCGCGAAAATTGAGCGAGACGGCCTTAATCTGGACGAGCACCTCGCCGGGCCCCGGCTGGGGGGCGGGCTCTTCACGAAGCTCGAGTCCGTCGAGCGATCCGATTTTTTGCAAGCGATAGATTTTCATCGATAACCTCCTTTGACGGGAGGCATGTGGGGCGCCGCTCGCGGCCGAACTATCGCAGCCAGTCTGCCATTCCTAACCCATCGTCCAGAAGGATGGATATCTCCGCCCGAACTCGGCTTGACAGGATGATTTGTCCGTCAGACAGCTGGTTTCCTAATCCATCGTCCAGAGTCCCCGATGACCCCTTTTGATTCCGTCCTCCATGACATGCAGCTCGAAAGCTCGCTCTTCGTTCACTTGCGCGGCCGCGCGCCGTGGGCGATCTCGTTCGATAGCGGGGGGCAGGCTCGGCTCGTGGTCATTGCCAAGGGCCAGTGCTGGTTCACTCACGCAGGACATCGGGCAGTCTTCGTCGAAGCCGGCGACTGCCTCATCATCAAGCAGGGTGTGGAAGGAATATTGGGGGATGCGCCGGACCGCGAAGCCATTCCGTGCCGGGAGGTGGCGGATCATGTCACGGGGAAAACGGTCGTCTTCGGTGGCGGCGGCGAGGCCTGCGAGTTCTTCTCTACCCTGTTCACCTTCGACCATGCGGCCGGCGAGCCCCTCTCGGCGCTGCTCCCGGATGCCGTTCATGTCAAAATGGCCGAACGCGATGCCGACTGGATGCTCGGCACGCTCGAACAGATCGGGCGCGAGGAGGTCCAGGGAGGACTCGGCGCGCCTTATGTTGTCGGCCGGTTGCTCGATATTCTTTTCATTCAGGCCATCCGCACCTGGGCATCGGCGGAGGGCAGCTTGCCGGGTGGCTGGCTCGCCGGGCTGACGCACCGCCGGCTCGCCAAAACTCTGCACGACATCCATGCCGATATCACCCGTCCGTGGACCCTCGAGGAGCTCGCCCGAAATGCCGCCATGTCGCGCTCGTCGTTCGCTGCGCTATTCAAGTCCGTCGTCGGCGTTCCTCCCCTGACCTACATCGCGACATGGCGGATTTACCGCGCCAAGCGGCTCCTAGAGGCCGGCCATTCGATCGCTGGGGTCGCGATCCAGACAGGGTATGGCACGGACATCGCACTCAGCCGCGCGTTCAAGTCCGCGACGGGAATGCCGCCGGGACAATGGCGCCGCGACCGGGCGGGCGTGAGAGAAAGACGCAGGCGAGAGCGGTCATCGACCGCGCTCGGCTGACACGCTTCCAGAACGTTTAGGAAAATCGGGCAATGCCCCAATAGTTTTGCGTTGAACCGGCGCGGCGGCCGTATGCCGCCGCGCCGGTTCAGCCGAGCTGCGAGAAATCGGGCGCTCGTCGCTGCGCGAAGGCCAGAAAGGCTTCCTTGGCTTCGGGACTTTGCAGGCGCTGCATGAACTCGGCGCCCTCGATTCCAATGTGGGCCGTGACCGCCGCGCTGTCGCGCATCAATCGCTTCGTCGCCTGAACCGCACCCGGTGGCTGCTGCGCGATGCGCTGCGCCGCCGCTTCGATCGCGGCCACCAGGTCGCTCGCGGGAACGATGGCGTTGGCGAGCCCCCATTCGACTGCCGCGGCGGCCTCCACGGTCTCGCCCAGCGCGAGCATCGCGAACGCGCGCAAATGCCCGATCCGGGCCGGAAGAAGCCGGCTCGAGCCAGCCTCGGGCACAAGCCCGAGATTGACGAAGGGCGTCGTCAGCTTTGCATCGTCGGCAAGCAGGACATAGTCGCAATGCAGAAGCATCGTCGTCCCGACGCCGACCGCGCGCCCCTGCACGGCCGCGACGAGCGGTTTTTCGAATGCCGCGATCGCGCGGACAAAACGGGCGACATGGCGCGGGCCGTCGTCGGGCTTCGCAGCCGCGAATTCCGCAACGTCATTGCCCGCAGTAAACATGTCGCCCTCGCCGCGGAGGACGATGACGCGAACGCCCGTATCCGCTCCCGCCGCTTCGATCTCGTCGGCGAGCACGCCGTACATCGCGTTGGTAAGGGCGTTCTTCTTGTCGGGGCGATTCATGACAAGGGTCAGGATGCCGTCCGCCTTGTGAACGAGAATATGGTCGGTCATGTCAGTTCTCCTTGGGAAATTCTGTGGTGACGGCCTCGAGCCATCGCGCGACGGTCGCGAGTTCGGCGTCGTCAAATCCCTCGCAAAGCCGGTCGTTCAGGATTCGCGCCGAACGGACCGCCTCTCCGCGCAGAACCCTGCCCGTGTCGGTGAGAACGATACCCCATGCACGCTTGTCGTCCGGATCGGACCGCCGTTCGATAAGTCCGTCGCGTTCCATGCGATCGAGCAGTCCCGACAGCGAAGACGCGCCAAGATCGAGGCGAACCCCTAGTTGCTTCATCGGCACCGCTCCGCCATCGGGCCGCAGCGCCATCAACACGCCCGCGCGTGCCGCGGTTTTGCCTTCGACGCCGCCGTGGATCGCGCCCTGGACGCGGCGCTGAGCGACATTGAGCAGATAGACGAAGCGCGGTCGCCGGCCCGGTGGCGACGGCTCGCCAGCATTACGTGTCACAGCGAATCACCTTTTCATCTTAGTTCGTATGCGAAATACCTATTTCGTGTACGAACTATATCGCGAACTTGCAATGCCTCGTGACAACGGCCTCGCAAATCCCCCTTCGTCGCTGCGATAGAGCCGTCGGTGACCAATAGAGCGCAGCCGTCTCATCGACGTGAGACCCCGATTAAGGGCATGCAGGATGCCGCAAGCCGAATGCCTCGGCGCGCGCCTCGTGACGCGCGAACAGGTGTTGTCATGTGACGGCTTGCCCTCGCCATCCGAAACAAGCTCGCCTTTTTCCGGTGGATTTTCTGTCCCTCACGTCGGATGATGCGTTATGCCTTTGAGGCTGGAAAACTTGAATTGACCGATCGACGACAACTGGACAGCGAGAGCATCAAGTTCGACCGCCGTTGGCGGCCAGCACTCACGGCATTTTTCAACCGACGGGTGGGCTCCCGGGACGAGGTCGACGATTTGACACAGGAAACTCTTTTGCGCGCGCTCAGAAGCGATCAGACGGCAGAAGCGGCCGACGGTTATATTTTCCAGATCGCCCAAAATCTCCTGATCGATCGGGCGCGGCGCTCGAAGGTGCGCAATCTGCACGCCCAGACGGTGCTCGCCGACAAATTACGCGACCATGACCCGCTTCATCCGGCGCGGATATTGGAAGCGCGAAGCCAGGTCGAAGCGCTATTTGCGACGCTTCATACCCTCCCCGAACGGACCCAGACCATCTTCATACTTTATCGAATCGAGAACATGTCCCAGGATGCCATTGCGCAGGCGTTCGGTATTTCCGTTAGCGCGGTCAAGCAGCAGGTAGCCAAGGCGATGGGAGCCCTTGGACGAAGGG
>Ga0209050_1001203_pt1 | contig 30367 bp, 25 predicted proteins | sample Araplavi_mTSA_r2_FD_184276 | JGI IMG/M metagenome (GOLD analysis project Ga0209050, IMG submission 184276) | Arabidopsis root microbial communities from North Carolina, USA - plate scrape MF_Cvi_mTSA_r2 (SPAdes) (version 2) | ecosystem: Host-associated > Plants > Roots > Endosphere | place: USA... | reverse complement strand
GTCATCACATCGGCCACCGGCGTGTTCGTGATTCCGGCGGTGCCCTACCTGCAAGCGCTGGGTTTGAGCCGGGACGAACTGGTGCAGGCGCTGGGCCTGTCGTTCACCGTCTCGACCCTGGCCCTGGCCGGTGGCTTGCTGTGGCGCGGCGCGCTCGGCGGGGGCGAGTTGGGTGCGTCGCTGCTGGCGCTGATCCCGGCCATGCTCGGCATGTGGCTGGGGCAATCGCTGCGCCAGCGGATCAGCGCCCTGTGGTTCAAGCGCGTGTTTTTCGTTGGCCTGGGTGTGCTCGGCGGCCATTTGCTGATCAGCGGCTAGCGGACGACGGGCTGATCATGTCGATGGCGCGGATGTCGAAGTCCCGTTCCAGATACTCTTCGCGCTGCTCGAGGAATTGCTTCATGTGCGGCAGGTTCGAGTGCACGTCCAGATGGGCCTGGGACTGCCATATCTCGTAGAAAATGAACAGGGTCGGGTCCTGTTTATCGCGCAGCATGTGGTATTCGATGCAACCGGGTTCGGCGCGGCTTGCTTGCACGTAGCCGCTGAAAAACGCTTCGAAGGCGTCGGATTTTTCCGGACGGGTCTTGGCGTGCAGGATGAAGCCCTGGATTTCACTCATCTACATCTCTCCTCAGGTCAGAATGGGCGCTAGTCTAAGGCAACAATCACCGGTGGATTCGTGCTTGTAGGTCAAATGAATTTTGCCAAATCGACGCTTATTCCGCGCGAGGCCGACCGGTACTCTGCCGCCATCGAATTCCCGACCCTTCCCGAGACCTTCCATGAAAAAAGTCCTGTTGCTCAACGGCGGCAAACAATTTGCGCACTCCGACGGCCGCTACAACACCACCCTGCATGAAGCCGCGTTGAGCGTGCTGGATCGCGGTGGTCTGGATATCAAAACCACCTTCATCGACGAGGGCTACGACGTCGCCGAAGAAGTGGCCAAGTTTCTCTGGGCCGACGTGATCATTTACCAGATGCCCGGCTGGTGGATGGGCGCGCCGTGGACCGTGAAGAAGTACATCGATGAAGTCTTCACCGAAGGTCATGGCAGCCTCTACGCCAGCGACGGCCGCACCCGTTCCGACGCCTCGCAGAAATACGGCAGCGGCGGCCTGATCCATGGCAAGCAGTACATGCTGTCGCTGACCTGGAACGCCCCGCAGCAAGCCTTCGACGACCCGACCGATTTCTTCGAAGCCAAAGGTGTGGACGCGGTGTACTTCCCGTTCCACAAGGCCAACGAGTTCCTTGGCATGACCGGTCTGCCGACGTTCCTCTGTGTAGACGTGATGAAGCGCCCGAACATCGAGGGCGATGTGGCGCGTTATGAGCAGCATTTGACTGAGGTGTTTGGCCTGAAGGCGTAACCGTTTGGGGCTACTATCGATTGTTTGAGTCAGGCACAGTTTCTGTGGCGAAGGAGCTTTTGTGGCGAGGGGGCTTGCCCCCGTTCGGCGGCGAAGCCGCCGTAAAGTCAGTTGACGCGCGACTTCCTGAACCACCGCGTTAGTGGGTTGTGGGTCCGCTTCGCGGACCAACGGGGGCAAGCCCCCTCGCCACAATGGTTCCTCTCAACTCAAAAGAAGCGGCGCAGGACTATCGATAAGGGACACACGTGAAAGCCAGATCCGATGAATTGCAGATATTCGTCTGCGTGATTGAATGCGGGTCGATTTCCGCGGCGGCCGAGCAGGTCGGGCAAACGCCTTCGGCGGTAAGCCGCACGCTGTCGCGGCTGGAGGCCAAGCTCGACACCACCTTGATCAATCGCACCACGCGACGCATGGACCTGACCGAGGAGGGCAAGTACTTCTTCGAGCACGCCAAGCGCATTCTCGATCAGATGGACGAGCTCGAAGAGCGCCTGTCCTCACGCCAGCAAACACCGTCCGGGCGCCTGCGGATCAACGCGGCATCCCCCTTCATGCTGCACGCCATCGTGCCCTACATCGATGAATTCCGCAGGCTCTACCCGGACATCCAGCTGGAACTCAACAGCAATGACTTGATCATCGACCTGCTGGAGCAGAGCACCGACATCGCCATTCGCATCGGCACCCTGACCGACTCGACACTGCATGCCCGCTCCCTCGGTTGCAGCCCGCTGCACATCGTCGCCAGCCCGGCCTACCTGGAAAAGCACGGCACACCGCAGGCCGTGGCCGACCTGGCCGACCATACGCTGCTGGGGTTCACCCAGAACGAAGGCCTCAACCAATGGCCGCTGCGTTACGTGCATGGCGATCGCTGGCCGATCCAGGCCTCGATCAGCGCCTCCAGCGGCGAGACCATCCGCCATCTGGCACTGGACGGGCAGGGCATCGCCAGCCTGTCGCACTTCATGACCATCGAGGACATTCGTGCCGGACGCTTGAAAGTGTTGCTGGCCGAATTCAACAGCGGCTACCGCCAGCCGATCAATGCGGTGTACTACCGCAACTCGCAGCTGGCCTTGCGGATTCAGTGCTTCCTGGACTTTATCCAGGGCAAGTTGGCGGATTATGCGAGCGCGGATTTCAAAGGCTGATTCGTGACTCCTGCGCAAAAGTGAATTGGGTCAGAGGGCATTTTTCGGCAGTGATCGCTACCGGATACTCCTTGCATCACTTATCCACGCAGGGAGTTTCTCCATGAACGTATTCGTTACCGGCGCTGCCGGATTTATCGGCGGTTCCATCGCCACGGGCCTGGTCCAGGCCGGCCACGCTGTCACCGGTCTGGTGCGCAGCGCCGAACAGGCCGATGAGCTGCGTGCACTGGGCATTTCTGCGGTGGTGGGCAGTCTGGACGACCGCGACCTGTTGACCGATCAGGCACTCGCTGCCGATGCAGTGATCAACGCGGCCAGCAGCGATCATCGTGGCGCCGTGGAAGCCTTGCTCGATGCCTTGCGCGGCTCTGGCAAGGTGTTCCTGCACACCAGCGGTTCGAGCATTGTCGGTGATGCCTCGGGCGGCCAATCCAGTGATGTCATCTACTTCGAAGACGACCTGCCGGAACCGACCGTCGACAAGGCGGCGCGCGTGGCCATCGATAACCTGATCCTGGCGGCAGCCATGGAAGGTGTGAACTCGGCAGTGATCTGCAACACCTTGATCTACGGCCACAGCCTGGGCGTCCATCGCGACAGCGTGCAGCTGCCGCGCCTGCTCAAACAGGCGCGCAAAAGCGGCGTGGTGCGCCATGTCGGCACGGGCCGCAACATCTGGTCCAATGTGCACATCGAGGACGTGGTTGCGCTGTACCTGCTGGCGCTGACTAAAAATGTACCGGGCACCTTCTACTTCGTTGAAAGCGGTGAAGCGTCGTCCATCGACATGACCACGGCGATGGCCCAGGCGCTGAACCTGGGCGAGCCGCAGGATTGGCCGCTCAAGGATGCCGAAGCCGAGTGGGGCTACGAAATGGCCAACTATGGTCTGGGTTCCAACAGTCGGGTGCGCGGCAAGCATGCGCGGGAATTGTTGGGGTGGGTGCCGAAGCGCACTTCGGTGGTGGAGTGGATTCGCGACGAGATGGTTTGAGTTCGCGTTAGACCGCGTCATCGTTCTTCGCGAGCAGGCTCGCTCCCACAAGGGATTTGCGTCGTACACAAATTTGTGACCGGTGTAGATCAAATGTGGGAGCGAGCCTGCTCGCGAAGCGTTTTCAGCAACCCATTAACTGGTCGGGCCGTCCTCGATTCCGTAACATCCGCACACTCTTTTTCGTCTCTCCCTGTGTGCGGTCCCCCCCATGAAAGCAAAACGTCTACGCGCCGATGTCCTGGCCGGGCTTACCACGTCCTTCGCCCTGTTGCCCGAGTGCATCGCTTTCGCGCTGGTGGCGCACCTCAATCCGCTGATGGGCCTCTATGGCGCATTCATCATCTGCACCCTGACCGCGCTGTTCGGCGGGCGACCGGGCATGGTGTCCGGCGCGGCCGGCTCGATGGCCGTGGTGATCGTCGCGCTGGTGGTACAACACGGTGTGCAGTACTTGCTGGCCACGGTGTTGCTGGGCGGGCTGATCATGATGGCGTTCGGGCTGCTCAAGCTCGGCAAGCTGGTGCGCATGGTGCCGCACCCGGTGATGCTCGGCTTCGTCAACGGCCTGGCGATCATCATTGCCCTGGCGCAACTGGAGCACTTCAAGGACGGTGAGGCCTGGCTCAGCGGCACGCCGCTGTACATGATGCTCGGCCTGGTCGCGGTGACCATGGCCGTTGTCTACGTGCTGCCGCGCCTGACCCGCACCGTGCCGCCGGCGCTGGTAGCGATTCTCGGTGTGGGCCTGGCGGTGTATCTGCTTGGCTTGCCAACCCGCACCTTGGGCGACATGGCGCACATAGCCGGTGGCCTGCCGACGCTGGCGCTGCCGGACATTGCGTGGAATCTGGACACCCTGCGCATCATCGCGCCCTACGCGATCCTGATGGCGCTGGTCGGGTTGCTGGAAACCCTGTTGACCCTCAACCTCACCGACGAAATCACCGAGAGCCGTGGCTATCCGGACCGCGAGTGCGTGGCGCTGGGGGCGGCGAATGTGGTGTCCGGTGCGTTCGGCGGCATGGGCGGTTGCGCCATGATCGGCCAGACCGTGATCAACCTCAGTTCCGGCGGCCGCGGGCGCTTGTCCGGGGTGGTGGCCGGGGTGTCGATCCTGCTGTTCATCCTGTTTCTGTCGCCGCTGATCGAGCGCATTCCATTGGCCGCGCTGGTCGGGGTGATGTTCGTGGTGTCGCAACAGACCTTCGCCTGGGCCTCGTTGCGGGTGCTGAACAAGGTGCCGCTCAACGACGTGCTGGTGATCATCGCGGTGACAGTGATTACCGTGTTCACCGACCTGGCCACCGCGGTGCTCTGCGGCATCATCATTGCGGCGCTGAACTTTGCCTGGCAGCAGGCCCGCCAGCTGTATGCCGACAGTCATCTGGAGAACGACGGCAGCAAGCTGTACCGTGTGCATGGCACGCTGTTCTTCGCCTCGACCACACCCTTTCTCAATCAGTTCGATCCGGCCAACGACCCGGCGCAAGTGACCCTGGATTGCCAGCACCTGAGCTTTGTCGACTACTCGGCCATCGCCGCGCTGGGCACCTTGCGCGAGCGCTACGCCAAGGCCGGCAAGCATTTGCGAGTGCTGCACTTGTCCGAACGCTGCAAGAAATTGCTCAAGCGTGCCCGGATGCAGCACGACTGAGGTCAGTCATTCGATCTTTCCCACGCTGAGCGGGGAAAGATCGGTCTGTCGGAGATGAAAATTCATACAGCCGACTTTCATAATTCGCGACACGCCATGCCTCTGTGCGACACCCCTTACCTCTGCACGAAAATTACTTTCACCTCGTTTGAAAATCGCCTGCCGAAATGTTTTAAGAGTTTCACAAATATTTCGACGTGACCCTCTCGAGGAGTACCGCATGACCCTGTCCTTCGGCTATTGGCTGCTGGTGTATGCCGCCGTTGCCATCATCGCGCTGATCGTTCTGATCGCCCGTTACCGGCTCAATCCGTTCATTGTCATCACCCTGATTTCCCTTGGCCTGGCGCTGGTCGCCGGGATGCCTCCGTCCGGCGTGGTGGGGGCGTACGAGGCCGGTGTCGGCAAAACCCTGGGGCACATCGCACTGGTGGTGGCGCTGGGGACCATGCTCGGCAAGATGATGGCCGAGTCCGGCGGCGCCGAGCAGGTGGCGCGGACCTTGATCGACCGCTTTGGCGAGAAGAACGCGCATTGGGCGATGGTGACCATCGCGTTTCTGGTCGGGCTACCACTGTTCTTCGAAGTCGGTTTCGTCTTGCTGGTGCCGATTGCCTTTACCGTGGCGCGGCGTGTGGGCGTGTCGATCCTGATGGTCGGCTTGCCGATGGTCGCCGGGCTCTCGGTGGTGCATGCGCTGGTGCCGCCACACCCGGCGGCGATGCTGGCGGTGCAGGTGTATCAGGCGTCGGTGGGGCAGACGTTGATGTACGCGATCCTGATCGGCATTCCGACCGCGATCATCGCCGGTCCCCTGTACGCCAAGTTCATCGTGCCGCGCATTCAGCTGCCGGCGGAAAATCCGCTGGAGCGCCAGTTCCTCGAGCGTGAACCGCGCGACAGCCTGCCGGGTTTCGGCATCACCATGGCGACCATCCTGTTGCCGGTGGTGCTGATGCTGATCGGCGGCTGGGCCAATATGATTTCCACGCCGGGCAGTGGTTTCAACCAGTTCCTGCTGTTCATCGGCAACTCGGTGATTGCGCTGTTGCTGGCCACCTTGCTGAGCTTCTGGACCCTCGGCCTGGCCCAGGGCTTCAACCGCGAATCGATCCTCAAGTTCACCAACGAATGCCTGGCGCCGACCGCGAGCATCACCCTGCTGGTGGGCGCCGGCGGTGGCCTGAACCGGATTCTGGTGGACGCCGGCGTCACCGATCAAATTGTCGGCCTGGCCCACGAATTTCATCTGTCGCCGCTGTTGATGGGCTGGCTGTTTGCTGCGCTGATGCGCATCGCCACCGGTTCTGCCACTGTGGCCATGACCACCGCTTCAGGCGTGGTCGCACCGGTGGCCATTGGTCTGGGTTATCCCCATCCGGAGCTGCTGGTGCTGGCGACGGGCGCCGGGTCGGTTATCTTTTCCCACGTTAACGACGGCGGTTTCTGGTTGATCAAGGAATACTTCAACATGACCGTTGCCCAAACCTTCAAGACCTGGACCGTGCTCGAGACGTTGATCTCGGTCATTGCCTTCGGACTGACCGTTGGCCTTTCCTACCTGATTTAGCCGGAGCCACTTGCATGGACATCCTCTACCAGATCCGCGCCCGCCAGGATTCCTTCAGCGCCGGTGAAGGACGCATCGCCCGCCTGATGCTCGACGACGTAGGCTTCGCCGCCTCCGCCAGCCTCGATGAACTGGCGCTGCGGGCAGAGGTCAGCAGCGCCACGCTGTCGCGTTTCGCCCGTACGGTCGGCTGCAAGGATCTGCGTGATTTGCGTTTGCAGCTGGCCCAGGCCAGCGGTGTCGGCAGCCGGTTTCTCGACCCGGCGGGCACCCCGGAGCAGTCGGCGTTCTACGGGCAAATCGTCGGTGACATCGAATCGACCTTGCGCCAGCACCTGGCGGCATTCGATGAGTCGCGTTTCGCCGATGCGGTAAAACTGCTGGGCAAGGCGCGGATGATCCACGCCTTCGGCATGGGCGGCTGCTCGACCCTGTGCAGCGATGAACTGCAAGTGCGCCTGGTGCGCCTGGGCTATCCGATCACGGCGTGCCACGATGCGGTGATGATGCGCGTCACCGCCGCCAGCCTCAGCGCCGAACAGGTGGTGATTGTCTGCTCGCTGACCGGGATCACCCCGGAACTGATTGAAACGGTGGAGCTGGCGCGCAACTACGGCGCGCGCATTCTGGCCATCACTCGCGGCGATTCGCCGCTGGCGCAACTGGCCGACATCGTCCTGCCGCTGCAAAGCGCCGAAACCTCGTTCATCTACAAACCCACGGCGGCGCGCTACGGCATGCTGCTGGCCATCGATGTGCTCGCCACCGAGCTGGCCCTGGCCAACCCTGAAGACAATCAAGAACGTCTGCGGCGGATCAAACTCGCCCTCGACGAATACCGCGGCGGCGACGATCACTTGCCGCTGGGAGACTGACATGCAGTACGACACGCTGATTCGCAACGCCCTGATCATCGACGGCAGCAACAGCCCTGGCTATCCCGCCGACGTGGCCATTCTCAACGGGCGCATCGAGCGTATCGGCGACTTGCGCGATGCCCGTGCCAACGAAGAAATCGACGCACAGGGCCATGTGCTGGCGCCGGGTTTCATCGACGTGCACACCCATGACGACACCGTGGTCATTCGCCAACCGCAGATGCTGCCCAAGCTCAGCCAGGGCGTGACCACGGTGATCGTCGGCAACTGCGGGATCAGTGCTTCACCGGTGAGTTTGCGCGGTGATCCGCCGGATCCGATGAACCTGCTCGGCACGGCCGCTGCATTCGTTTATCCGACCTTCCGCGACTATCGGGCGGCAGTCGAAGCGGCGAACACCACGCTGAACGTCGCCGCTTTGGTGGGTCATACCGCGTTGCGCAGCAACCACCTCGACGATCTGTTGCGCACCGCCACAACCGAAGAAATCGCCGCGATGCGCGAGCAACTGCGCGAGAGCCTCGAGGCCGGTGCGTTGGGCCTGTCCACCGGCCTTGCCTATGCCAGCGCCTTCTCGGCATCGACCGATGAAGTGATGCAACTGACCGAAGAGTTGACTGCGTTCGGCGCGGTCTACACCACCCATTTGCGCAGTGAATTCGAGCCGGTGCTGGAGGCCATGGACGAGGCGTTCCGGATCGGTCGCCATGCGCAGAGCCCGGTGATCATTTCCCACCTCAAATGCGCCGGAGCCGGTAACTGGGGGCGCAGTCCGCAATTGCTGGCGTCCCTGGAAGAAGCAGCGAAATCACACCCCGTGGGCTGCGATTGCTATCCCTATGCCGCGAGCTCATCAACCCTGGACCTCAAGCAGGTGACCGATGCCCACCGCATCACCATCACCTGGTCGACGCCGCACCCGGAAATGGGCGGCCGCGACCTGATGGACATCGCTGCCGAATGGAACCTGTCGTTGCTCGATGCCGCCCGCCAACTGCAACCGGCCGGTGCGGTGTACTACGGCATGGATGAGGCGGATGTGCGCCGGATCCTCGCGCATCCGCTGTCGATGGTCGGCTCCGACGGCTTACCGGAAGACCCGTTCCCACACCCACGCCTGTGGGGCGCATTCCCCAGGGTGCTCGGACATTTCAGCCGTGACGTAGGACTGTTCCCGCTGCACACCGCCGTGCACAAAATGACCGGGCTGTCGGCGGCACGCTTCGGTTTGAAGGAACGCGGTGAAGTTCGCGAAGGCCATTGGGCGGACCTGGTGTTGTTCGATCCGGCGACCATCCGGGATGTTGCCGACTTCAACGACCCGCAGCGGGCGGCAAAAGGCATCGAGGGTGTATGGATCAACGGTGTGTTGAGTTATCGCGATGGCCAGGCCAACGGGCGCAGGGAAGGGCGGTTTTTGGCGCGGCAAGGGGATTTGCGTGACGGGTTTCATTGATTGGAGCGGGGCGAAATCGCTCCCCGTAGGAGCTGCCGAAGGCTGCGATCTTTTGATCTGCATCACATGGTGGCAATGTGCAATTAAAGAAACCCCCCACCCAGCCGAATTGCTGACATCAAGCCCGGCCATCATTGCGGTTCGGCGGTTACGTATTTTGTAGGAGCGAGCTTGCTCGCGATGGACAAAAGAGCGCCGCGTTTATCCAGTAGAGACGCGTCATCGTTAACGACCATCGCGAGCAAGCTCGCTCCCACAGGTTTTCAATGTCTGGAAGCAATCCGATGAGCTTCGGCAAAACCACTCCGGTCCTGCGTATTTTCGACGAAGCCAAGGCAGTGGATCGAGACGGATGAGCTGGAGCAGTTTCAACAGCAACTGTTGGCCAGGGAATACAGGTTTTCCCATCCACAGATTCAGGCCATGCCCTGGGGCAGCCAGGACATGACCATCGCCGACCCGTTCGGCAATCGGCTGGTGTTCACCAACGCGATCAGTCTCTGAACCTACAACCCCTGAGCCTTCAGCCTTCGTTCGGCACCCGGTGGGTTTGGCGAAACTCGCCGGGCGGCATCCCGCGCCGGCTTTTGAACGTGCGGTGAAACGAGCGGGGTTCGGTGAAGCCCAGGTATTGGGCGATGTCCTGGATCGGCAAGGCGCTGTTGAGCAGGTAATGCTCGGCCAGTTCCTGGCGCAGGTCATCGAGGATCTGCTGGTACGACGTACCGGCCTGATGCAGCTGGCGTTGCAGTGTGCGCACGGACACGGCGAGATGCTCGGCCACCTGCTCCTTGCGTGGCAGGCCCTCCTTGAGCAGTTGGCGCAGGATGCTTTTGACCCGCTGTTCCAGCGATGCGTCCTCCAGTGTGGCCATCAATCCCTGGGCATGCTCTTCCAGGGTGCGCAGCAATTGCGCATCGGCTTGGCGCAAGGGCAACTGTAAATACGGCAACGGCACAATCAGCGCCGAATAAGGCTGGTCGAACAATACCGGACAGTCGAAGAACTGCTCGTACTCTGCCAGCGTCGTGTCGGCCGGGCAGGCATGTTCCAGCCAGACGGCGGCCGGCGACATTTGCGTGTCGGCGATCCAGCGCGCGTATTGCAGCCAGGAGCCGAGCACGTTTTCCACCAGGTGCCGGCGAATTCGCGGGCGTTGATGACGGCAGGTCCAGATCAGGTGCACGTCGCTGCCTTGCACCTCGGCGCGGCTGACGCCCATGTCTCCCACCAGTTTCTCGAACGGCATGATGCGGCTCATCGCATCGCCCAGTGTCGCGCAGTTCATGGTGATGTAACCCAGCACGCTCCAGGAGTTGGGCAACACAAAGCGCGCGGCGTTGAGACCGAACAACGGATCGCCCGAGTGTTCGCAGAAATAATCGAGCAGCCGTTCATGGGCTTCACCGGGCAACCGCAGGCTGTTGTCGCTCAACTGCTGTGCCTGCAACCCGGCAGCCGCCAACGCAGGCTCGATGGCCATGCCCAGTTGTTCGGCATGACGCAGGTACTTGAGCAGCGGCGGAACGGAAGTGAAGCCCAGGGATTGCATGATCGTATTCCTTTGATCAAGGCCCGCGTGCGCGGATGAATGCCCTGAAAGGTAATTTGAAACCACGGCTAAAGTAAATGGCTGACGCCTGCGCGACGTTTGACTCAATTGGCTACTCGAACTGGCCCGATGCGACCGTGACACTTTCCGGCGGCTGACTAGTATGGGGGCCTGAAATATCACTGATAAGAACCGCAAAAGGACACACGCATGCGACGCTGGAACGGCTGGGGAGATGCAACCACGGTGGTCGAACTGCCGGCCCAGGGCGCGAGTTTTCTCGCCCGGCGGGTGGGTGACGGTCGAGCGCTGCCGGATGCGACGCTTGAGACGGCATTGGCCCGCGTGCCCCCGTCGCGGTTGCAGCAACACTTCCTGTACAGCGTGGATGCCCATGATCGTTTGCTGCATGCTCGCGGCCAGAGCCTGCCGGACTGGCTGGCGTTGCGTGAGGGCGAGCTGGGCAATTATCCCGACGCCGTGGCCTATCCCACGAGCGCTGAACAGATTCGCCGTTTACTGCTGCTCGCCCATGAACAGGACCTGTGCCTGATTCCCTATGGCGGCGGCACCTCGGTGGCCGGTCACATCAACCCGCCGAGTTCCGCGCGGCCGGTGGTGACGGTTTCCCTGGCCCGCATGAGTCGCCTGCTGGACCTCGACGAAGAGAGCCTGCTGGCCACTTTCGGCCCCGGCACCAGTGGCCCGCAGGTGGAAAGTCAGTTGCGCGCCCGTGGTTACACCCTGGGGCATTTCCCGCAGTCGTGGGAGCTGTCGACCCTGGGCGGTTGGGTCGCCAGCCGCTCCAGTGGCCAGCAGTCATTGCGCTATGGGCGGATCGAGCAACTGTTCGCCGGCGGGACCCTGGAAACCTTTGCCGGACCTTTGGACATTCCCTCCTTTCCGGCCTCGGCGGCCGGCCCCGATCTGCGCGAAGTGGTGTTGGGCTGTGAGGGCCGATTCGGGATCATTTCCGAGGTCAAGGTACGGGTCAGCGCACTGCCCGCCGATGAACGTTTCTACGGTGTGTTCCTGCCCGATTGGCCCAAGGCGCTGCAAGCCATCCGCCAGTTGGCCCAGGCGCGCGTGCCGCTGTCGATGCTGCGCCTGTCCAACGCGGTGGAAACCGAAACCCAGTTGGCGCTGGCCGGTCACCCGCAGCAGATCGCCTGGCTGGAAAAGTACCTGGCCCTGCGCGGCGCCGGCGAGGGCAAATGCCTGCTGACGTTCGGCGTGACCGGCAACCGTCGGCAAAATGCGCTGTCCCTGCGGCAGGCCCGGCAGCACCTCAAGGCGTTCGGCGGGGTGTTTACCGGCACCTTGCTCGGCAAGAAGTGGGCGCAGAACCGCTTCCGCTTTCCCTACCTGCGCGAGAACCTGTGGAACGCCGGTTACGTGGTCGACACCCTGGAAACGGCCACCGACTGGAGCAACGTCGATAACCTGCTCACTCTCATCGAGAGCAGCCTGCGTGACGCCCTGGCGGCGCAGGGCGAACGGGTCCATGTGTTCACCCACCTGTCCCACGTCTATGGCGAAGGATCGAGCATCTACACCACTTATGTGTTTCGCCCGGCGGCGGATTACCCCGCCACCCTGGCGCGCTGGCAGGCACTCAAGCAGGCGGCCAGCCAGACCATCGTCGACAACCACGGCACCATCAGTCACCAGCATGGCGTGGGCAAGGACCACGCGCCGTACCTGCTGCGTGAGAAGGGCGCGCTGGCGATGGACACCCTGCAGGCATTGAGTCGGCACTTCGATCCGGCCGGGCGACTGAACCCTGGCACGCTGTTGCAGGAGTGACGGCCATGAGCCTGGACTGGAACGCGGCGTGGCGTCAGCAGGTGCTGCCGACGCTGGCGGCTGAAACCTGGGACCTGATCGTCATCGGCGGCGGCATCAGCGGCGCCGGCATCCTGCGCGAAGCCGCGCGCCGAGGGTGGCGTTGCCTGCTGCTGGAGCAGCGCGATTTCGCCTGGGGCACCTCCAGCCGCTCTTCGAAAATGGTCCATGGCGGCTTGCGTTACATTGCCAAAGGCCAGTGGCGCCTGACCCGCGATTCGGTGCGTGAACGCCAGAGGCTGCTGGACGAAGCGCCGGGGCTGGTCGAGCCGATGAGTTTCATGATGCCGCATTACCGTGGCGGTTTTCCCGGACCGCGGGTGCTGGGTGGATTGCTGTCCATTTATGACGCGTTGGCCGGGCGGCGCAGCCATCGCTTTCATGACGCGCAGCAACTGCGGTATCTGGCCCCCGGGGTGAAGGACCATGACCTGCTGGGCGGCACCTGTTTTGTCGATGCGCTGACCGATGATGCCCGCCTGGTGATGCGCGTTCTGGGCGAGGCCCGGGCCGACGGCGCCGTGGTGCTCAACGGCGTGCGCGTGCAGCAATTGCTGCGTGAGGAGGGACGCGTTTGCGGGGTTCAGGTCGAAGACTGCGAGGGGGGCGGATCACTGACAGTGCGTTGTGGGGTGTTGGCCGTGGCCACCGGCGCGTGGGCCGAGCGTTTGCGCCTGCCCGATGCGCCTCGCCAGTTGCGCCCGTTGCGTGGCAGTCACCTGTTGTTGCCGGGCTGGCGCCTGCCCGTGGCGCAAGCCTTTACCTTCCTGCACGAGCGTGACCGTCGACCGGTGTTCGTTTTCCCCTGGGAGGGGGCCACGGTGGTCGGCACCACGGACCTCGATCATCGCGAGGATCTGGATCAAAGCGCGAGTATCAGCGCCGAGGAGCTCGACTATCTGCTGGCGGCTTGCACTCAACAATTCCCCGGCGCTGAAGTGGTCGCAGCCGATGTGCTGTCGACCTGGTCGGGTGTGCGTCCGGTGGTGGGCAGCGTGGCGGGTGAGCTCAAGCCGTCGAGTGAAACCCGTGAGCATGTGCTGTGGCAGGAGCCGGGTTGCGTGACCCTGGCCGGCGGCAAGCTGACCACCTTTCGCCCGCAGGCGATCGAAGTGCTCAGGGCCTGCGCGAGTATGCTCGAGCGGCCCTTCAATGATGACGCCGCGCCGGTGTTCGCCATCGTGCCGCCGCTGGCGATACCCGGACTCAGCGCCAGCCAGTGGCGGCGCCTGGCCGGGCGGCATGGTCGTGACCTGCCGAGGCTGGCGCAACTGATCGCCCGATTGGGCCATGAAACGGTAGGCAGCACGGACACCTTGTGGGCGGAACTGGCCGTTGCCTGCGAGGCGGAAATGGTTCTGCATCTCGATGACCTGCTGCTGCGCCGCACCCGCCTGGGCCTGCTGCTGCCGCGCGGCGGCGAGGATTGTTTCGCGGCCATTCGCCAACTCTGCCAGCCACGACTGGGCTGGGACGATGAGCGTTGGCAGCAGGAGATACAGCGATATCGGGCGTTGTGGCAACGCCATCACGGATTGCCGGATGCCACGCATTGATGCCCATTGAAGAGAGCTCCATGGATAACCACCCGAACAAGCGTTACCTGTTGGCCATCGACAATGGCACCCAGAGCGTGCGCGCGCTGCTCTTCGACCTGCAGGGCAACCTGCTGGGCAAAGGCAAGGTCGAGTTGCAGGCCTATTACTCGGCACAACCTGGGTGGGCCGAGCAAGACCCGGAATATTACTGGGAGAAACTGGGTGAAGCCTGCCAGCAGGTGTGGCAGCAAACGGGGATCGATCGCTCGCAGATTGCCGGCGTGTCCCTGACCACCCAACGCGGCACGGTGATCAACGTCGATGCCCAGGGCAAGCCTTTGCGCCCGGCCATTCTGTGGCTCGATCAGCGTCAGAGCGAAGTCGAAGGCGGTATCAAGGGACCGTGGGGCTGGTTGTTCAAACTGGTCGGCGCGCAAGCCACGGTGGACTACTTCCGCGCCCAGGCCGAGGCCAACTGGATCGCCCGCCACCAGCCTGAAGTGTGGGCGGCGACCGACAAGTTCCTGCTGCTCTCGGGGTTTCTCACCTATCGTCTTTGTGGGCGCTTTGTCGATTCCGTGGGCTGTTGCGTCGGTTACTTGCCCTTCGACTTCAAACGCCTGAAATGGGCCGCACCCACCGACTGGAAATGGCAGGCGCTGGCGGTGCGTCCCGAGCAACTGCCGAGCCTGCACAAGCCCGGTGAAACCCTCGGCTACATCAGCGCCGAGGCCAGCCGCCACACCGGCATTCCCGAGGGGCTGCCGCTGATTGCCGCGGGTGCCGACAAGGCCTGCGAAGTCGTGGGTTCCGGCGTCGTCGACGCCGGCACCGTGTGCCTGTCCTACGGCACCACGGCGACGATCACCAGCACCCGCTCGCGCTACCTGGAAATCGTCCCGTTGATTCCGCCTTACCCCTCGGCGGTGCCGGATCAATTCAACTGCGAGGTGATGATCTATCGCGGCTACTGGATGGTCAGCTGGTTCAAGAACGAGTTCGGCCTGCGGGAAATGCAGCAGGCCAAAGCCCAGGGCGTGGAGCCCGAGCAACTCTTCGATGCGCTGGTCGAGGCTGTGCCGCCGGGCTCCATGGGGTTGATGCTGCAACCCTACTGGTCGCCCGGCATCCGCGAGCCGGGTGTGGAAGCCAAGGGCGCGATGATCGGCTTCGGCGACGTGCATACCCGCGCGCACATATACCGGGCCATCCTCGAAGGCCTGGCGTATGCCTTGCGCCAGGGCATGGAGAAGATCGAGAAACGTTCGGGGGGCTGCGTCAGGCGCTTGCGCGTCGCCGGTGGCGGCTCCCAGAGTGATGCCGCGATGCAACTCACGGCGAACATTTTCGGCCTGCCGGCCGAGCGTCCGCATGTCTACGAAGCCTCCGGCCTGGGCGCGGCCATATGCTGCGCGGTGGGGCTGGGGCTGCACGCGGACTTCCCCACGGCGATGGCCGCCATGACGCGGGTTGGAGCGGTCTTCCTGCCGCAACCCGAGGCGCAGCAGATCTATGAGCGACTGTACAAAGAGGTCTACCTGCGCATGTATCGACAGCTCAAGCCGTTGTACCAGAGCATCCGCACAATCACCGGTTACCCCGCCTGAAAGAACACCGAAGATCCCCTGTGGGAGCGGGCTTGCTCGCGAAGGCGATGTGTCAGTGACATCAATGGCGACTGACACTCCGCCTTCGCGAGCAAGCCCGCTCCCACAGGGGGCGGTGGTGTGTTTTGCGCCGTGCATGTGGCGCTATCGGAGAACTTTTCTGGTGAGATTGGACAGTGTCAGGGGCAGGGTCGGTTGTTAGGCTCACCCTCACTGCACATCCAATAAGAACCAGGCAATGAAGCTGACACTCCTCCTGTTGCTGCTTTGTGGAACGGCGCCGATGGCATGGGGCTGGTCCAACCATACGGTGGGCAGCTACCTGGCGTTGCAGGACCTGCCGGCCTTGCGCGACGCACCGCAGGTCGAAGTCGAGCCTTTGGAACAGTTTCTCTCGCAACAATACGAGGCGGTGAGCGCGTTGCTCGACGAGCAGGAGCGCTTCGCCCGCGAGCACTTCGCCCAGTACCCGCCGCGCCCCGACAGCCTGCGATTGCCAGCCGTGCCAGGGGACAATCTGCGCCACGACTTCCTCACCGCACTGCGCATCAATCCACAGATTCATCTGGCGATGGTCATCCAGCCGATGCCGAGCAAGGATCTGCCCGAGCGTGAACACCTCAAGGCCGAGCAGGTCATGGTCGAGCAAACCCTCTCGCCGTGGAATCGCCAGCGCTTCATTCGCGTGACCGACAACGAAAAAGTCGCGCCCTTGGCCGTGTTGGCCAGTGCCGCCGATGAGCCGGATTACGGCCACGACATCAACCTGTTCAGCGACAACCCCGGCGACGTCGGCGCACTATACGGCTTCGGCCCACAGCCGTTCGGTGACGCGCGGTTTCAATACAGCTCCCAGGCGCCGTTCCACATGGGGTTCTTCCATGAGAGCCCGGTGGTGTACGCCGCTGCGGGATTTCTCGAACGCAGTTGGCCCGACTGGCGCGCCTATCAATACATGGGATTGGCGCGACTGGCCTTTGCCACCGGCCATCCTTATTGGGGGTATCGCTTTCTCGGCTGGGGCCTGCACCACATTCAGGACCTGACCCAGCCTTATCACGCCAAGCCACTGCCCGGTGTCGACCTCGCCAGTCTGCTTCTGCTGGAAGGCAAGGCACTGGCCGGTTTCGCGGCCGACAAGCAGGCATCCATCGAGCGCGTTGCGACCCGGCACATGGAAGTGGAGAAATATCAGTCGAGCTGGCTGCGTCGTTTGCTGCGCACGGGCCAGCCCCATCCGATGCTCGACGCCTATGCCGATTCCGCCCAGGACGCCCGTTACCCGCCGTACTCGGTGGACTACCTGCGCGAAGTGGTGAGTGCCGAGTCCGTCGACGCGTCCGCAGCGTTCGATGAAGCCATCGGCCAATGGCTGGACACAGCACCGATCACCGGCGATTTCAGCCGCGGTAATCAACTGCAGCGCGAAGACTTCGACCACCCGGCACTGAACCGACAGCTGTTCAAACTGCTGGGACATTTCGGCGCGCACAGCCGGATTTATGCCGGTGCGGGATTGGCGCGCCAACCCTCGCAGTAACGCACACAACAACAATAAATCCAGGGAAAGAGGAAAAGATCATGAGCACTCGATTTCGCCTGTCTGGCGCGGCGCTTCCCGGCGTGGGCCTGGCAGGGCTGCTGCAACTGTGCGCGGTCGACGGCGTGCAGGCCGAGGAGTTCAGCGTGCTGGACAACCAGGTCACCGGTTCATTCGACAGTACCTTGTCTTATGGCCGATTGTGGCGGGTCCAGGGCCGGGACAAGAACAACGACGACGTCAACACCAACGACGGCAATCGCAACTTCGACACCGGGCTGGTTTCCGAGGTGTACAAGATCACCTCGGAGCTCGAGGCCAACTATCAGAACTACGGGATGTTCGTGCGCGGTACCGCGTTCTACGACACCCAACTGATGGACAAGCGCAACGATTACTACGGCAACAACAACCCGTCGCAACCCAGTCAGAGTTACCCGCAGGACGACCATTTCACCAGCCAGACCCGCGATATCGCCGGTAGCCGGGTGGAGTTGCTCGACGCCTACCTCTATGGCAATTGGGACGTCGCGCAGATGCCGGTCACCGCACGTATCGGGCGCCAGGTGTTCAACTGGGGCGAGGGGATTTTCTACCGTGGCGGGATCAACACCACCAACCCGGTGGATGCGGCCAAGTACCGATTGCCCGGGGCCGAAGTCAAGGAAGTGCTGGTCCCGGTGGAAGCGCTCAGCTTCAACATCGGCCTGACCGATAGCCTGACGATGGAAAGCTTTTACCAGACCAACTGGAAGGAAACCCGCATCGACCCGGTCGGCACGTTCTACTCGCAGACGGACCTGTTCGCCGACGGCGGCAACACCGCCTACAACAACTTCAGCGGTACCGCCCTGGACACCCCGGTGCCAGGCTTCGGCAACGTGATCGATCTGTACAGCGCACTGGGCAACAACCCGCTGCTCAACCAGGCCCTGAGCACCACCGGCCTGTACGCCAACGGGGTCACCCCGACCTTTGGCAACACCGTCAAGGTGGCCACGATCGGCAAGGATTTCAACGCGCGCAACGACGGCCAGTTCGGTTTCGCTTTTCGCTACATCGCAGAAGCGCTCAACAGCACCGAGTTCGGGTTGTACATGGTCAACTACCACGCCAAGGAACCGACCATATCCGCCGATCTGGGCGGGTACCAGGGCATTGACATGAATGCCCTGACCAGCCTGTTGACCGGTGTCGCCGGCAGCCAGGCGGGGCAGTTGGCCAACGGCCTGGCGACCGTGGATGTGCTGGGCAATATTCAGGCGCACCGGCGCTACGCCGAAGACATCCGCATGTACGGCTTCAGTTTCAACACCACCCTGGGCCAGGCGTCGGTGTTCGGTGAAGTGGCGTATCGGCCGAACCTGCCCATCGGGGTCGCCGCCACCAACGACCTGATCGGCGACCTGGCCAACGGTGCCGCCGCAGCGGCAGGCGGCCAGACCATCAACATCGGCGGGCAGCAGGTCACGCTCGACAGCCAGATCAATAACGCCGAGCGGGTGGAAGCGTTCAACACGTCCCTGGGCACCATCTACAACTTTGGCCCGAGCCTGTCATTCGACTCGATGTTCGGCGTATTCGAGCTGGCGTCCGAGCACCTGCGCGGCAGCAACCTGCAATACACCGCTTATGACGGCAGTAACCGTTACTACGCGGGCACCGGCAACTTTTCCTATGTGTCCGGTGGCGAGCGCGACGACCAGGTCAACCGCAACTCCTACAGCTACACCGCGATGCTCAACGGCACCTGGAACGACGTGTATGCCGGGGTCAACGTCTCGCCCTATGTCGTCTACAAGGATGACTTCGAGGGCAACAGCTATCAGGCGGGCAACGTGATCGAGGGCCGCAAGGCCTACACCCTGGGGATCAAGGCCAACTACCAGAACAGGCTGGAGGCCGAGCTGCAATACACCGAGTTCTATGGCGGCGGGCAGGACAACGGCCTGCGTGACCGCGACAACATCGGCTTCAACCTCAAGTACTTCCTTTGATTGCTACACGCAGACCCTGTGTGGGAGCGGGCTTGCTCGCGAAGAGGGCGGCACATCCCACACACCTGTCGCCTGACACACCGCTTTCGCGAGCAAGCCCGCTCCCACAGGTTTTTGTATTTCGGAGAACGATCATGTTTCACACTTCACGACTGACCAAGACCACCCTGGCGCTGTTCCTGAGCCTTGCCGCCGGCAGCGCGCTGGCCGCGGTCACGCCCCAGCTGGCCGAGCAACTGAAAACCACCCTGACCCCAATGGGCGCCGAGCGTGCCGGCAACGCCGCCGGGACCATTCCGGCCTGGACCGGCGGCATCACCCAGGCGCCGGCGGGCTACAAGCCTGGCCAGCATCACCCGGACCCGTATGCGGCGGACAAGCCGCTGTTCACCATCACCAAGGCCAACCTTGAACAGTACAAGGCCCACCTCAGTCCGGGTCAGGTCGCCCTGTTCAACAGCTACCCCGACACTTTCCAGATGCCGGTCTATCCCTCACGCCGCTCTGGCTCGGCGCCGCAGTGGCTGTATGACAACACCTTGAAGAATGCCACCGCGACCAAGCTGCTCGATGGCGGCACCGGATTTGCCGATGCCTATGGCGGTGTGCCGTTCCCGGTGCCCAAGGACGGGGTCGAGGTGCTGTGGAACCACATCACCCGTTATCGCGGCATCTATGTGGTCCGTCGTGCCTCCGAAGCGCCGGTGCAACGCAACGGCAGCTTCGCACTTGTGACCTCGCAGCAGGAGGGGCTCTTCAACTATTACCGCCCGGGCGGGCAATTCGCCGACCTGAAAAACATCCTGTTCTACTACCTGGCCTTCGTGAAGAGCCCGGCCCGCCTGGCGGGTGGTGCGGCCTTGGTTCACGAGACCCTGGACCAGCTCAAGGACCCGCGTCAGGCCTGGGTCTACGATGCGGGCCAACGCCGTGTGCGCCGGGCGCCGAACCTCGCCTATGACACCCCGATCGCCTCTTCCGACGGCCTGCGCACGGCGGACGATACCGACCTGTTCAACGGCTCGCCGGACCGCTACGACTGGAAGCTCAAGGGCAAGCAAGAGGTCTACATTCCCTACAACAACTACAAAGTCGGCAGCCCCGAAGTGAAGTACGCGCAGCTGCTCACACCGGGCCACCTCAACCCGCAATACACCCGTTATGAGCTGCACCGGGTCTGGGTGGTCGAAGGCACGCTCAAGCCGGGCGCGCGGCATATCTACTCCAAGCGTGTGCTGTTTCTGGACGAGGACAGTTGGGGCGCCGCCTTGGTCGATCAATACGACGGGCGAGGGGAGTTGTGGCGGGTGTCGATGGCCTACCTGAAAAACTTCTACGACCTGCCCACCACCTGGAGCGCGCTGGACGTTTTCCATGACCTGCAGGCGCGTCGTTACTACGTGCAGAACCTGGATAACGAAGAGCAGGGCACCGTGGACTTCGCGCAACCGGTGCCGGAAGACGCGTACTTCATGCCGTCGGCATTGCGCCAGCGTGGGACGCGGTGATATTGGCCATTCGGAAGATTGCCGGGTTTTGGTTTGCCAGAATGTGCTAACCTGCAATCAATGATTTCATTGATTGCAGGAGGCGTCATGGCCAGCATCACAATTAGAAACCTTGATGAGAAACTCAAGGAGCAACTGCGCATCACAGCGGCTCATAACGGACATTCCATGGAAGAAGAGGCTCGCCTGATTCTGGGCAGGGCCTTGGCGACGGTTGATCGTGCCGGTGGACTTGGAAGCAGGATCCGCAATCGTTTCAGCACTCTGGGCGGAGTCGAGCTTGATCTGCCGGAGCGTTCAGAGAAAGCAACGGCGGTGGATTTTTCTGAATGATAGTGCTCGATACCAACGTTCTTTCAGAGTTTATGCGAGTCGAGCCTGAAAGCCGGGTGCTTGCCTGGGTTGATGCGCAGCCGGCGATGGATCTGGCAGTCAGTGCGGTAACGGTGGCGCAAATACTCCACGGCATCGCACGCCTGCCTTCGGGCAAGCGTAAACAAAAACTTGAAGCCCATGCCATGGCCATGTTCGAAGAGGACTTTGCCGGGCGCATTTTGCCGTTCGATGCTCATGCCGCGGTTGAGTACGCAACGCTGACGGCAGGTGCTGAGGCAAATGGGCGTGCGGTTTCAATGGCTGATGCGCAAATTGCCGCCATTTGCCGAAGCCATGGGGCGGCAATAGCCACCCGCAATGTTCGAGATTTCGGATTTTCCGGGATTGAAGTCATCAATCCTTGGGAGGCCTGAACATCTTCGCTGACAGGTAGATTGCCATCGCGGGCAAGCCACGCTCCCACAGGGTTTTGAGTCGTTCACAGATTCTGTGTTCGACACCTTACCTGTGGGAGCGGGCTTGCCCGCGAATGGGGCTTTCAATCACCGCAGGTATACGGTCAAACGCGGAAGTGGCTCACCATCTGCTGCAATTGACCACCCAACCGTGCCAGTTCAACGCTGGACTTGGCGGTCTCATCGCTCGCCGCAGCCGTCTGTTCCGACACATCGCGCACGTTGATGATGCTGCGGCTGATCTCCTCGGCCACGGCGCTTTGCTGTTCGGCAGCCGCGGCGATCTGCTGGTTCATCGACTGGATGTTGGACACCGTGCGGGTGATGCTCTCCAGTGACTCGCCGGCCTTGCGGGTCAGGGCCACGCTGCTGTCGGTGAGGACGCGGCTGTTGTTCATCACGGCGGACACTTGTTGCGTGCCGTTCTGCAGGCCGGCCACCAGGCCTTCGATTTCCTCGGTGGATTTCTGCGTGCGCTGGGCCAGGCCGCGGACCTCGTCGGCCACCACGGCAAAACCACGACCGGCTTCACCGGCGCGGGCCGCTTCGATGGCGGCGTTGAGCGCCAGCAGGTTGGTCTGCTCGGCCACGGCCTTGATCACGTCCATGACGCTGCCGATCTTGTCGCTTTCCTGTTGCAGCACGCTCATGGCCTCGGTGGAACGCACCACTTCGCTGGCCAGGCGCTCGATCTGGGCGATGGCTTCGTTGACCACTTTGTCGCCTTCACGGGCTTCGCCGTCCGCCGCCGCAGCGGCTTGCGAAGCTTCTTCGGCGTTGCGCGCGACTTCCTGCACGGTGGCGGTCATCTCGTGCATGGCGGTCGCGACCTGATCGGTCTCGACTTTCTGGCTGTTGACCCCGGCGCTGGTCTGTTCGGTCACGGCCGACAGTTCCTCGGCGGCGCTGGCGATCTGGGTCACGCCGTCGCGGATGCCGCTGATCAAGTCGCGCAGGGTCACGCCCATGCGTGCGATGCCTTGTTGCAACACGCCGAGTTCGTCACGACGGGTGACCAGCACGTTCTGGGAGAGATCGCCGCTGGCGATGCGGTCGACCACCGCCAGGGTTTCGCGCAATGGACGGGTGATCTGGCGCGTGATGACCACGGCGGCAATGATGCCCACCAACAATGCCAGCAATGTGCTGATCAGTTGCAGCGTGCGTGCCTGGGCGCTTTCGGCGTCCCGGCGGTCGAGCTGGATCTGATACAGCTGATCACTCTGGGACACGATGGCGGCGCCCTGGTCGGTCATTTCCTTGCGCGCCTGCACCGCGTCGTTGCTGGCGGCCTTGTAGGCCTGCAAGGCGCTGCGATAGTTGCCCAGCGCGGTTTCCAGCTGACGCAGGGCGTCTTGCTGGGTGTCAGCGAAATGCGCGTTCAGCGGTTTCAGGCTGGCGATGGCGGCGTCCAGTTGGCCGACCGCTTTTTGTTCGGTTTCGGTATTGGTGGTGGCGGTGTATCCACGTACTTCATAACGCGCCAACAGGAAGGCTTCCTTGGCCGTTGTAATGGCCTGGAACTGTTCGAAGCGCTGGTCGCTCAGCGGCATTTGCTGCACGCGGGTGTTGATGTCATTGATCAGCGAGTTGGCGGTTTCGGCGTTGACGCTCATGGCGTCGCGGGCGCTGTTGCCGGCGCGATAAGCGTTGCGCATTTTGCTTAGGGACGTCCTGTAGGCGTCGATCACGGTGCCCTGCTCCCGGAGCAGCTTGAGGTTTTCCGGGCTCTTGAACTTCGCCAGCAGGGCCTGTTGCTGGGCCGAGAAGGCATCGAGGGTGGTCTGCACGCCCTGCGCGGCGGTTTCGTCGCCGTTGGTCAGCATGTATTGCAGGCGAACCACGCGCAGCTTGGTCAGGCCGGCGTTGAGCTGGGTGATGTCGCTCATCCAGTTGCTGCGGTCGATCAACCCGCCCAGGCTGCTCCAGCCGGTCAGGGCGAGGACGCAGGTCAGTGCCAGCACGAGGCCAAATCCAAGGCCCAGTTTCAGGTTCACGCTGATGTTGCCGAACCAGCTATTCATCAAATTCCTCCAGGAACGTAGTGCTTCTTTTTCGTCGGTTGGCTGGAAGATTGTTTTTTTTGGGGGCCGCCAAGCTGTGTAAGCAGGCTGTATCGGCAGCAATGGCGGGAGCTGAAAGGATTTTTCCAAATGGATTCTGTAACAAGATTTTTACAGTGCTTTTAAGCTTTTTTTCACATGTGTTTCACCTGCCACCGACGCACGCTTCTTTAACCTCCCGGGATCTAATGAGGTGGTGCGTGCCGGCGAGGCGGCTTGATGTGGAATTGAGACTGAGTCTTTTCGGGATAAAACGCTCGATCGATCTGAAGCGCTTCGCCCGCTATCGTAACGCTGCGGTGGTGTTGGCCTCGGCGCTGCTGGTGATTCCGTTGACCTTTTTTTTGCTGCGTCCCGCCACTGCACCGGACCTGGCTCACGGCAATGTGGCCGGTGCACAGGCTTTGATGACGGGATGGGCCAAGGGCGACGTGATCGTGCTGGTGCGCCACGTCGAGCGTTGCGATCACTCCTCGGCGCCTTGCCTGGTTGGCAATGACGGCATTACCGAGCGCTCTCGCAGCATTGCCGAGAGCCTCGGGGCGCAGTTCAAACACCTTGGCCTGGGCAAGGCCGACATATATCACAGCCCGATCCTGCGTACGGCTCAGACGGCCAACTTCATGTTCAACAAGGTTGGCACGGGAGAGGACTGGCTGATCAGTTGCAAGGGCACCATGCTGCGTGACGCGCTTGCGCATAAAGTGGCCGGGCGTAACCTGGTTCTGGTGACCCACAGCGAGTGCATGGAGCAACTGGAAAAAGAGCTCGCGTTACCGCCTTCGACCCTGGGTTATGGCGCTTCACTGTTTATTTCCGCCGAAACCCCACAGACTCCGCACATGCTTGGCTTTATCGAAGCTTCCGACTGGAGCTCGGTGAGCACTCATTGAGCTTTTCTTTCCTCTTTCTGAATCAGGATTCACAATGCTGACCGCCTCTCGCTACCGCTTTTACTGGGTGAATTTCGGTATTCCGCTGGCCTGCGCGGTCGTGGTGTTCCTGATGTTCGACATGACCAGCATCGACATCGCCTTCAACAATTACTTTTTTGATCCGGTGACGCAGACATACCCGTTGGACCAGGTCCACCTGTTCGAGAAAATTACCCACAAATGGGCGCGGATCATCCCGAACTGGACTGGCGAAATTGCGATTATCGGTGCCTTGCTGTCGTTTCTCTGGCCGCGCCTGAAGGCTGAAAAACATTCGAAAATCATCGCCTTCCTGGAAAAAATCAAAGTCGCACCGGTGCTGCGCTTTGCCACCCGCCACCGTCGCGATTTTCTCTACGTCGTGTTCGCGTTCTCCATCAGCACCGGGGTCATTCACTACCTCAAGGGCCACACCAGCGTGTATTGCCCGATCGAGACCACCCTGTACGGCGGCAAAATGGAGCACGTCGAGTGGTACGAGAATTTCGACCTGCTGAAAGTCGCCGGTGAAGGGCGCTGCTGGCCGGGCGGACATGCCTCGGGCGGTTTCACCATGCTGGCGTTGTACTTCGTGGCTCGCCGTTATCGCTGGCGCTATTCCAAGGCGATCATGTACGGCTCGCTGACCCTCGGTTTCATCTATGGCACAACGCGAGTGCTGCAAGGCTGGCACTACATGTCCCACACCTTCTGGGCCGGGATCTTCGTGTGGCTGGCGTGTTTGCTGACGGCGCTGGCGTTTTACGGGCGAGCGAGGCTGGAACAGCCGGTGCTCTCCAAAGCGCAACAACCGGTGCCGGCGGCTCAGACTCAGCCAGTGAATTGAGTGGGCGTAGCCCGGGGGAATTGTAGGAGCCAGCCTGCTGGCGATGGACTCAAGAGCGCCGTGTTCATCCAGCTCACACGCGTTATCGTTAACGCCCATCGCCTGCAAGAGTCGAAAAACCAGTGAAAGCCCAAAAAAAAAAGCCCGCGGGAGGGCGGGCAAACCGTAGTTTCTTGAATGAGCGAGCGAAATGTACAGGCTGGCGCGAGAGGGTGGGGTGAAGAAAAATTCATCTCGATCAAAGCCCCGCACCAGAGCCTGCGACACCGCTACGGCAAATGATCCGCGGCAAAGTCGGCTTCCGACCGTGCACGTAAACGGCCCTTGCGGCAAGCTTGCTGGAAGCGCTCGAAATCGCGCTCGTTCTGCTCGGTATAGCCCTGGGCGTATTTATAAAGCGCATCGGCCAATGCCTCGCTCTTGCCGATGTAGCCGCTGATCACCGCCGCCTGCCCGGAAGACTTGGCATGGGCGCGAGCCAGGGCTCGGCCGCAAAGCCGGCCATAGGCCGCGAAGGCATCGCCATCGAAAGTCTCGAGTTCGGCGGAGATTTTCATATCGCGCAATTGCCGCACATAGAAATGCCGCCCGCTGGGACCGGTGGTCCAGCCGAGGAACAGGTCGCTGGCCGATTGCATCAAGCGTTGACCCTCGACCACCCGCTGCCCTTCATGCCGCACCCGCGACCTGGCCTTCACGTAGCCAGCGAGCACCGAACGCCGCGCTTCCTTGAATTGCAGGAACAACGGGAACTGCTGATCGTCGGTCAGCAGCGCCACCAGGCAACGGGTGCCGACACTGCCGACGCCCACCACCTTGAACGCCATGTCCTGCACATGAAAACGCGACAGCAGATCACGGCGGTCCGCTTGCAGGGTGCCGCGATAGTCACGCATGAAAGTGTCGTAGAGCGGGCGCCAGTCCGAGAGGCGCAACCAGTCATCATCGGCGTCCAGCAATGTGGTGTTCTTGTGCAGGTGGAAAATTTCCGGCAGGTCATCGCGAATGATCAGACGCCCATGGGCGTCGCGTTCGCTGATTTTTGGCAGCAGTTCGGCATGGGTGCGACGCTCGGCTTTTTCGATGGCGCGTTCCACGTGCTCCAGAGTGCTTTTGTTGGCCTGCGCCAGCAGGTCGTCATAGCTGATGGATTCGTACCAGGTTTCCAGCGAACTTTGTTCGGCGCATTCGAGCATGGTTTTCTGATAGGCACTCACCACCTCATGGCAGATGCTTTCTTCAACCGATTCGCCATGGCGCAAGTCGCGGGCGGCCACCAGAAAACTCGCCACCAGGCGTTTCAAGTCCCACTCCCACGGCCCGGGATGGGCTTCGTCGAAGTCGTTGACGCTGAACAGCAGGTTGCGTTCAGGCGTTGCGAAACCGCCGAAGTTCATCAGGTGGCTATCACCACATATCGGCGACACCAGCCCCATGTTCGAAGTGCCCGCCAAGTCGTGGGCCTGCAGCAGCGCATTGCCGCGATAGAAGGTGAACGGCGACACCAGCATGCGCCCGTAGCGCAACTCCACCAGCGATTTGACGCGTCCTTCACTCGACGCCTTGATCAGCGCTATCGGGTCGCGGTCGACATTGCCCAAGGCTGCTTGCGAACGGCGCGAGCACTTCTTGCGCGCATCCTTGCCTTGCTTCAAACGGTCGGTGAGGGTCGTCATGGGGGCCTATTCGACGGGTGTTGTAGGGCGTTTGCGAATGGAGTGTAGAAGGGCTTTGCGGGTTCATGCGAAGTGTTTGCCCAGCGACTGACCTGTCTGTCAGGCATCGGCATGTATCCATCCATCTCAAGCCTCTGCTTCGTCGAGTGGCGCGATGTTGTCCAGTGCCCGGTTCACCAGCAATTGCGCCAGCACGGCCAGTTGCTGGATCGCCAGGGCGATGTTGCGACGTGAACTCTCAAGCTCGCAGGCAAGGTCGGTGCTCATGACGTTGAGCGAGGCGAGGGTTTCGCTGGCGTGGGTGAGCAGGGATGGCGTGTCGATGTCGGGGCGGATGGTGAAGACGTGGCTGACGGGGTCGAGGTGATTGGGGTTGCGCAGGCGGGCGCTGATGGCGGGTTCGGTGGTGTTGGAGAGGTTGGATAGGTCGGGTGATTCGGTTGTTGAGTCTGGTGAAGTGTCTGGCGGGTTAGGGCTATGTTTTTTCAAGATTGTGCTCCGTCTTTGGTTGAAGGAGCTGCCAACTATCTGCTGTCAATCAGATGTGGGTGGCAGCTGTACGCGGGTTGACAGACCGGAGAGCACAAAACCGGTGCATCCGAAGATGCCCCACGCACAGCCACCATAAAGACAGAACGCGCGGAAGCATGCCGTTTTATCAGGAGGAGTGGAAGGTTGCTCTTCAGCCTGTCAAAGCCGATCGCTGATGTGCAGCGACCCAAGAAGGCTATCGTCGAGAAGCTGCGTCCGCCAGTTCATGAAAGGCGATGCGTTTTGCGGGAAATGTCCTAGGACAGTGACTACGTGCCAATCGAGTGCGAAGCACGCCATTTACTATTCAAGGAACAAACGAAAAAGCCCGACAATTTGTCGGGCTTCATTTTAGCACGGGCAGTTAGCTTCGTTTCGCTTCGACTTCCATCATCAAAAGATTTTGCTGTCTCGTAGCTTCAGTCAACACTTCGCTATAGACGCGCTTTTTCTGTTCCGACTTGGCATTGCGAATAAAGTCTGCAAATGAGCTTTTGGCGCCCTTGGACAGACCTGGCTTGATCGAAATCATTGATGTGCTCCTGATCCTAACCCGAGCCTGGCCATTAAATCAGCCCGCGTGTATTGCTCAGGGATATGGTAGTCAATTTTATCGACCCCAGCTTTGTAAAGACGTCCCGAATTGTCTATGTGCTTGATCAGCAGATCCACATGAACGTCGCTCCCGTACTCTAGCTTAAGAGTATTTACCACGTCACGCGCTGCGAAATACTGGTCGATGAAATGCTCTGGTCGGATTCGTCGCCCTTCGAGTTCTTCACGGGCTTTAACGAACTCCCATGCCAGGAGCGGATTTTGGTAGACGTAAAGAATCTGCACGAACCGGCCTTTGCGCAAAGAGCGCTCCACATTTTTTCGTGCTACATCGATGTTGGAAAATGTTCCATCCAGCACAAATGATTGCCTCTGGTCGAAAGCGCAATCCAGAATTTTCTCGACCAAAATTGAAACTCCGTTTTGGAAAATCCAGGCGTTTCCTCCCGCGTAGTCGGAAAATTCACTTCGAAGCTCATCAGGATCAATCCTCAGAATCGCTGTATCAGCAAACAGATTCACCAGGGCGATTGAAGCCTCTGTTTTTCCTGCTCCAGGTGAGCCGGCCATGAACACTGATACAGGATCTTGCTCAGGAGGGTATAACGCTCGATCGGTTCGGCGCTTGGCTATGGTTTTCTTGTGCAATCTAGCGAAGGACATTGCTTGATCTTGCATGAGCAATTCGGCAGGAGTCATTGTTCATTCCTTTGGTTTGAAGCGCATCAAAGGTGAAACAGCAGAAGCGGTGAGCTCGATTGAGAAGTCAGCGTACATGGCTGCATATCAAGCTCCAGTCCATGAGGGGGACACAGCTTGAGGGAAATTTCCTGGAAGTGAGTTTTTGCCCTGCTTAACGCCGGTTGGTTGGCCCAATGATGTGGTGCCAATTGCAGATCAAAGTTGCTTGGAGCGCACCGTGTGCTTGAAATGATGCTCCCAAAGCCTCACCCCCAATCCTCCCGTCCGGTCCAGTGACGACCCCACCGTCAAATCCGTAATCAAGGTCGGCTGCAAGCCCGCATCAAACAGCGCAAACCCCGCCGCCAGGCAGCAGGTTTCGGTCTGCAGGCCGCACACCAGCACGCGCTCGACGTTCAGGCTTTTCAGGTAGTCGATGGTTTGCGGCGTGGGGGCGTAGCCGTGTTTGATGAAAATGCGGTCTGCGGGGATCAGGCTGTCATCGTCCGGCGCGGGGTGCCAGCCAAGCTGTTTTTCGAAAGGGGTTATGGACTCGTCGTGACGCTCGACCGTGGCGACACTGGGCAGGGTGCCGATGAGTGCCTGGATACCTTCGACCAGCCACTGTGGTGGGGCGAAGCCGGGTTGTACGTCGATGATCAGGAGGGCTTGGCGCATGGGCTTCTCCGGGAGAGAGGGTGGTGACGCGGGGACCTGCGGTTGGAAAACATCCGGGCGGTTTCGCTGGCCTCTTCGCGGGCAAGCCCGCTCCCACAGGGTGCGGTGTGAGGCATGAATTATCAAACCCCAGATGCAATAAGGCCCGCACTGGGCGGGCCTTGTCAGCTTTGATTGTGGGGCCGGGTCAATGGGTTACCACAATGCGATGTCATAAGTCAGGTACAGGCGATAGTTATCTCGATCACTGGCGTAGGTAGAACGATAAGTGGCTTTTCGCACTTCGATGCCTATGCCTTGGAACGCGCTGCTCTGTATGACATATCGCAGATTGGTGTCGGATTCCCACTCCCGGGCTTCGCGTCCTTTGTAGTCCCCGTTCTCGCCCTTGTAGTAACGGGTCATCAGGCTCAGGCCAGGCACAAACGCAGCGAAGTCATAGTCGTAGCGCAGCATCCAGGTCCGCTCACCGGCCTGGATGAACTTTCCGACGCCGGCATTGGAGAACGAATAGACCGTCGACACGCTGGTGTAGGGCAATGCCGTATCGCCGCTGACTTTCTGATAACCCAGGCCAAGTGCATGGCCGCCGAGGCGATAGGTGAAAAGACCGCTGAACATATCGGCATCCACCGCACCATTGCGTGCCTCACCGGCATCGCCACTGATGAAGTAGCGCAAATCGCTGGTCAGGCTGCCACTGCCCATCGGTTGTTTATGCACCAGACCGAAAAACTGCTGCCGGTAGAACTCACGCATCTCCCCGTAATACCAGGTGCCGCTGAGGGTGGGCGTGAACTTGTAGGTGGCGCCGGCAAAATCAAAGTCAGTGCCTTTGCTACCGGTGTAGCCCTGTGGATAGATATCGACGCTGTCGGTGGAATTGCGCTGCTTGAACTTGTCCAGATGACCGCTGTGCAAGTACAGATCGCGAATGCCGCTGTACTCGA
>Ga0209050_1001202_pt1 | contig 30368 bp, 27 predicted proteins | sample Araplavi_mTSA_r2_FD_184276 | JGI IMG/M metagenome (GOLD analysis project Ga0209050, IMG submission 184276) | Arabidopsis root microbial communities from North Carolina, USA - plate scrape MF_Cvi_mTSA_r2 (SPAdes) (version 2) | ecosystem: Host-associated > Plants > Roots > Endosphere | place: USA... | reverse complement strand
ACGCCGTGCTGCGCAACAAGCTGGTGCAGTTCAAGACCCTGCTGCCGGAATACGACGTGATCGTGCTGTCCGACTACAACAAGGGCGGCCTGGTCGACGTGGCCGAAATGATCGCCACCGCGCGCGCTGCCGGCAAGATCGTGATGGTCGACCCGAAAGGCGACGACTTCTCGCCATACAAAGGCGCCACCGTGCTGACCCCGAACAAATCGGAACTGAAGCGCATCGTCGGCTCCTGGAACAGCGAAGAGCAGCTGGTGACCAAGGCGCAGAACCTGCGCGCCGAACTGTCGCTGGACGCGCTGCTGCTGACCCGTTCGGAAGAGGGCATGACCCTGTTCACGGACGAAGGCATCTTCAACGTGCAAGCCAGCGCCCGCGAAGTGTTCGACGTTTCCGGCGCAGGCGACACCGTAATCGCCACCATGGCCGCCATGCTTGGCTCTGGCGCCGGCTGGCAGGAAGCCGTCGAAACCGCCAACCGCGCCGGCGGCATCGTGGTCGGCAAGCTCGGCACCGCCACGGTCACCCGAGACGAACTATTCGCCTAAAAGTCGGGGTCAGGTCTGGCAATCGGACAATCGCGCAGCGATTGTCCGATTGCCAGACCTGACCCCGACTTTCATGGTAATTGACTAAGGCGATTACCGGCGCGGGAGGGATGAGGTTTTTGTTATATTGGCAATCCGTTCAACCCTCCCGAACTGCCATGCGATTGCTCATCCTTTCCCTGCTTGCCGCAGTCTCGCTGCAAGCCCAAGCTCAGCCAAACTTCACTAAAGACATCGCCGGTGGCAGCGACCACCCGCTGCTGCACCGCTATGAGGGCTCGATGCTCTATATGTACGGTGGCGAGAACCTGGGCCAGGCGCGTGTCGTCGATACCGAAGCGGGCAAGCCCGTGCTGCGCAAGGTGGAAGGCAAGACCGCCAACCGCTTCTACTGGGGCCCGAAAGGCCGCAGCGCACTGGAAATCCACCGCAACTACCAGCAGGCGCTGACCGCTGCCGGCTTCAAGATCCTGTACGCTTGCGAGACAGACCAGTGCGAAAAGGCCAGGGTCCAGAACCTGGTGCAGGAGCTTCCGCGCGAAGTGAACTGGAAGTCTTTTGACGCGCTTGTCAGCAGCATCTTCAACAGCGGCAACCAGCCGCGCTTCCACCTGGTCAGCGCGGCCAAGCCTGGGCCTGGGGGCAATACCTATGTCATGGTCGCATTGTCCGAATATACGGACTTCCAGCGCGTGCGCCAGTTCGTGCAGATCGTCGAGCCTACCGTGATGGAAGGCGGCAAGGTGACCGTCGACACCCGCGCCATCCAGGAAGGTCTGCAGCGCGATGGCAAGGTGGCGTTGTATGGCGTGACCTTCGACACCAACAAGGCCGTCATCCGCGAGCAATCGAGCGAGCAACTGGAGCAGATGGCCAAGGCCCTGCAGGCGCAGCCCAAGATGAAAGTCTTCATCGTCGGGCATACCGACGACCAGGGCGAGTTCGAGGCCAATATGACCTTGTCGCAGAAACGCGCCCAGGCTGTGGCCGATGCGCTGGCCTCCAAGTACGGCATCCCCGCCAATCGAATGATGCCGCGCGGCGTCGCGAACATGGCGCCGGTGGCGAGCAATGCCACTGAAGAAGGCCGCGCAAAGAACCGTCGTGTGGAATTAGTCGTACGTTGATTGATCTGCCTCAAACCCCGCGCAGCCCGCGTCAGCCGGCTGGCCTGTGCTGCGTTGTGGCGAAACGAGGTCTTCTCGTGTTCACATTCAGGAGGCAATCATGATCAGGAAACTGCTGCTCGCCGTCGCTACGCTGGTCGCTTGCATGAGCATGGCGTTCGCCCAGGTTGACGTCAACAAGGCTGACCAGGCCGCACTTGATAGCGTCAAAGGCATCGGCCCCGCCAAGTCGAAGGCCATTATGGCGGAACGCTCAAAGGGAGAGTTCAAGGATTGGGCCGACCTCGAACAGCGCGTCAAAGGCATCGGCGAAAAGAATGCCACCAAGCTTTCCGAAGCCGGGCTGGTGGTGAATGGCAAATCGCGCGACGGTGCTGCGCCGAAGAAGGAAACTGCACGCAAATAGGTGGCTGCGCGCTGCGTTAATCCGCAGGCACTGCCATTGATCGGCAAGGGGAAGCGTTCATCGCATGCTTCCCCGCATGCCTGCACCATGGGGCACAGTTATGGACATGACAATGTCGTCATGCCATGAGAAACTACCGCCCCATGAAACCTCACGTTGTTCTCCTCGCTGCAATCACTTCATTTTCCTTGCTGGCCTTGGCCCAGCCAACTGCAACCCTCGACAAAAGCTGGTACCTCGCCGGCGAGAACCCGGAGCTGTACGAAATAGGCGCCGACCCCAATGGTTTCCGGCGGGGCAGCTTTGCAAAGTTCCTGCGCGCCAAAACAGGTGATCGCAAGGCGTGGGCAACGCTGATGCAGACCATTGCGGCTGACAATTATCGCGGCAAGCGCGTGCGCTTTTCGGCGCAAGTGCGTACCGAAAACATCGGCGACTACAGCGGCCTGTGGATGCGCGTGGATCTGGAGAATGGCGAGAAGAGCGGCTTTTACAATAGCCAGGATAAGCCAATCAAAGGAACTGCCGATTGGCAGTTACGTAGCGTCACCCTTGATGTCGAAAAGAACGCAGAGTTCATCTTGTTTGGCGTGAATGGCCAAGGTGGCGGTACGGTCTGGATCGATGACCTCAAGATCGAAGTGGTGGGCAACGACGTGCCGGTCGATAAAATGCCGCCGCGCGAATACTGGCGATCGCTGCAAGCCAATCCGGACTTATAAGATGCCGAACGGACCCCAGGGCAGCATTGCGCCAACTCTTGCCCGTGAATTTGCGGGAAGCTGCTTCCAGTGCAGGATTGTTATTGCTGATCGCCTGCCTAGCCTTATTTACCGGGTTTTATGACCGGCTCGCGCTATTTGGCGCGCTCTTGCTCGATGCGGCGATCGTGTTGGCCGGGGCCCAGGCGTTGCGATGGCTGCTGCCGAACAAAGCTGGCTGGACCTGGTGTTGGGCGGCCCAGCCAGTGCTGCTCTTGGTGGCTGCCGGCGTGGCGATGCAGGCATACATCACGGGAACCGGCTATTTCCAGCTGCTTGCCCTGTCGCCAGTGCAAATATTCGGTAGTGCCCTCGCTTTTGGAACCGTGGTACTGACAGTTCCACTGATGTATGCCCATCGCCAGGCCCGTGCCCTGGAAATTTCGGAGCTGCAGCGGGCTGCCGTGCAGGCGGAATTGAAGTCCCTGCAGGCGCAGGTCGAGCCGCACTTCCTGTACAACACGCTGGCCAATACTCGCTACCTGGCGCGCAATGCGCCTGAACGCGCGGTAGAAATGCTGGATCATCTGATCGCTTACTTGCGTACGGCATTGCCCGATATGCGCACCTCGTCGTCCACCTTGGCCCGTGAGTGCGAACTGGCAGGCCATTACCTGGCGCTGATGGAAATCCGCTTCGGCAAGCGCCTCACGACCCGGATCGATTGCCCCGACGGCGTCGGCGACTTGCCAGTCCCGCCGATGATGCTGATGTCGCTGGTCGAGAATGCCGTGCAGCACGGCGTTGAGCCAAAACCGGGTGACGTATGCGTAAGCGTTGCTGCAGCGCTGCGTGGCGACGGCCGGCTCAGTATCATCGTGCGTGATGATGGCGCAGGCCTGCAGGGCGGGCAGGGCGGGCAGGGCACTACGCCGCTGGGGAGCGGCGTTGGACTGCGCAATGTGCGCGAGCGGCTGCGGGCGCTATATGGCGGGCGGGCAGCGTTCGAATTGCGGCAGGCTGCCGATGGCGCGACCGAGGCCGAACTGCTGTTGCCGATGGAGGTGCGCGCATGAAGCCACGCATCCTGATCGCCGATGATGAACCTCTGCTGAGGGCTGAGTTGCGCGAGGTGCTCGCTGCACTGTGGCCGGAAGCGGAATTGCTGCCCGACGCAGGGGACGGTTTCGAAGCCCTGCGGCTGGCGCGTGAACTGGCGCCGGATGTGGCTTTCCTCGACATCCGCATGCCCGGGCTGGATGGGCTGCAGCTTGCGGCGACTTTCGGCTCACGCACGCACGTGGTGTTCGTCACTGCGTACAACGAGCATGCCCTGGCCGCCTTTGAGCAGGGCGCGCATGATTACTTGCTGAAGCCAGTGGATGCGGCGCGCCTGGCGCGGACGGTGGAGCGGCTGCGCGAGCGCGTGCTGCTGCCGCCGCCGGACTTGCGCCGCATCGCCACTGACGTGCGGGCGACCAGCACGGCGCCGTCATGGATCCAGGCATCGGTGGGACAGACGGTGCATTTCATCGACCTGTCCGACATCCTGTACTTCGTGGCTGAAGACAAGTACACGCGCGTGGTGGCGCAGGGCCTGGAAGCGCACATCCGCACGCCGCTCAAGGAACTGGCGGAAACGCTGGAGGGGGCTGGCTTCTGGCAGGTGCACCGCAGCTACGTGGTGGCAGTGAAGCGCATTGCCGCCGCCGTGCGTGACGGCGACAATGCGATGTGGCTTAGCTTGCGTGGGCATGGAGCGCGGCTGCCGGTCAGCCAGCGCTTCCAGCACCGTTTCAAGGGGATGTGACAGGCAGGTTGGCCAGGAAGGCGTGGATCTGCGACACCACGGCCGCGCCTTCGCCCACGCCGGCGGCAACGCGCTTGGTGGAGCCGGAGCGGACATCGCCGATTGCAAACACGCCCGGCACGCTGGTTTCCAGCGGTGCGCGCTGCGGCGCATCGGCCAGCGTCATCTTGGCGCGGCACTGGTCCTTGATGGCGTCGAAGCCGGTGCGGATAAAGCCTTGCGCATCCACCTCCACTCCGCAATCGGCCAGCCAGGCAGTATTCGGGTCGGCGCCGATGAACAGGAACAGGCGGCATACTTCGCAGCTATCGACTTCGCCGGTATCCTTGCAGCGGAAGGTGACCTTCGACAGGCCGTCGTCGTTGCCCTCGAGCGCTACGATCTCGGTATGCGTGTGCAGTTCGATGTTCGGGGTGGCCTTGATGCGGTCGATCAGGTAGGTCGACATGGTGGCCTTGAGCCCGTCGCCGCGGATCACCATATGCACCTTGGAGGCGAAGCCCGACAGGAAGACTGCAGCCTGGCCGGCGGAATTGCCGCCGCCTACCAGCACCACTTCTTCCGACTTGCACAGCTTGGCCTCGATTGGCGAGGCCCAGAAATAGATGCCACGGCCTTCGAACTCGCCGATGTTTTCGAGGGCAGGGCGCTTGTAGCGTGCGCCGCTTGCCAGCACCACGGTCTTGGCGCGCACCACCTTTTCACCTGCGACTTCGACGCGCAGCGGCCAGCTGTCGCATAGCAGCCGGGTGGCTGGCGCTGGAATCGCGACCTCCACGCCGAACTTCTGCGCCTGCACGAAGGCGCGGCCGGCCAGCGCTCCGCCGGAGATCCCGGTCGGGAAGCCAAGATAGTTTTCAATGCGTGCGCTGGCCGCAGCCTGGCCGCCAAAGGCGCGCTGCTCCAGTGCCAGCACGGACAGGCCTTCCGAGCCGGCATACACGGATGTCGCCAGGCCGGCAGGACCGGCACCGACTACCACCACGTCCCACAGTTTTTCGGTATCGATCTCCGGCAGCAGGCCGATGCAGTAGCCCACCTCTGCGTTGCTTGGATTCTTTTTCACCACGCCGTCCGGGCACACCACCAGCGGCCAGTCGTCCGGACCCGGCTCGTAGTATTCGCATAGGGCGCGCGCCTGTTCGTCTTCTTTGGGATCGAGGATGCTGTAAGGGTAGCCGTTGCTGCTCAAGAATGAACGCAGGTGAAACAGCGCTGCATTGCCGGGCGGCGCCACCAGCACCAGGCCGCCGCCTTCGCGCTCGAGCAAGCCGACGCGGCGCAGGATCAGGGCCCGCACGATACGCTCGCCGAGTTCCGCTTCCGCGATCACCAGGGCGCGCAGGTTTTCCGGCGACACCTCCAGCACTTCGACGTCGTCCTTGGCGGTGGCATTGACCAGGGAAGGGCGGCCCGACAGCTGCGAGACCTCGGCAGTGAATTCGCCGGGGCCATGCTCGGCGAGCAATTCGGTATTGCCCAAGCCGTCGTATTTGCAGATGGTGACCGTGCCTTTCAGCGTAATGATCATGCCGAAGCAGGTATGCCCCGCTTCCAGGATACGCACGCCGCGCGCGTATTGCCGTACAGTGCCGAAACGGTGCAGGCGCTTGATCTCCTGCTCAGTCAGCACCGGGTTGAATTGGTGCCGGCGGCCTTCCATCGTGGACGGAATGGAGATGACTTCGGTGTCGCTCATGGGAAAGCTCCTCTAGTAATGGATGTAGTTTAATGCAATTCATCCGGCCTGCTATGATTTGCCATGACCTTTACCATCCGGCCGCTGCATCCAGAAGAATTGGCCGCCTTCTTCCATTACCTGAACGACCACCTGCTCGATAATGGACGCAATGGTGCGCCTTTGTTCCAGCCCATGTCGCGCAACAGCCCTGGCTTCCCGCCGGAGAAGGCGAATGGCTTCAGCACTGGCCTGCTGGCCAGCTTTGGCCAGCAGGGCTGGCGCCGCGTCTGGGTTGCGCTTAGCGAGGGCGAAATTATCGGGCACGTCGACTTGCGTTCGCGTGTGGAGGCGGCGGCGCGCCATCGCTGCCTGCTGGGCATGGGTGTGCACCGCGCCGTGCGCCGCAGCGGACTTGGCGCCGCATTGGTGACGACTGCGGCCGCCTGGGCGCGCGAACAGGGCCTGGAATGGGTGGACCTGGAGGTCCTGTCCGGCAATGCCCCGGCCCGCAACCTATACCGGAAGTGCGGATTCGTGCAGACTGGCGAGATTCCGGACCTGTTCCGGATCGACGGTGAAAGCCTGGGCTATGTCTTCATGTCCCTGCACCTCGCCGCCGAAGCGGATAAAATGGTCGTTTGACAGAACAATTCATAGCAGGAACCATGGGATACAAAACAATCGCCGATACCATCGGTAATACGCCGCTGGTGCAGCTGGTACGCATTCCCGGCGCGGAAGCGGCGGCGCGCGGCAATATCATCCTCGGCAAGCTGGAAGGCGACAATCCGGCCGGTTCGGTCAAGGACCGTGCCGCCATGTCGATGCTGCGCCGGGCCGAAGAGCGCGGCCAGATCAAGCCAGGCGACACCCTGATTGAAGCCACCAGCGGCAATACCGGCATCGCACTGGCCATGGCCGCTGCGATCAGCGGTTACAAGATGATCCTGCTGATGCCGGAAAACCTGAGCGAAGAGCGCCGCATGAGCATGGCCGCCTACGGCGCCAACATCATCCTGACACCGAAGACCGGCGGCATGGAATACGCACGTGATTTGGCCGAGCAGATGCAAAAGGATGGCAAGGGCATCATCCTCGACCAGTTTGCCAATGGAGACAATCCGCGTGCCCACTACGAGGGTACCGGCCCTGAAATCTGGCGCGATACCGAAGGCCGCGTGACGCACTTCGTATCGGCCATGGGCACCACCGGCACCATCATGGGCGTGTCGCAGTACCTCAAGGAACAGAACGAGAACGTGCGCATCATTGGCGCCCAGCCGGAAGAGGGCTCGTCGATCCCGGGCATCCGCAAATGGCCGGAAGCCTACCTGCCGAAGATTTACGACAAGGCGCGTGTAGACCAGGTGGAATATGTATCGCAGGCAGCGGCAGAACGCATGGCGCGCCGGCTGGCTGCTGAAGAAGGTATCTTCTGCGGGATTTCGGCAGCAGGTGCCTGTGAAATTGCGCTGCGCATTTCGCAGCAAGTGGAAAACGCGACGATCGTGTTCATCGTCTGCGATCGCGGCGACCGCTACCTGTCGACCGGGGTGTTTCCGGCTTAAGTAAAGCGGTGCTCGCCCTCCCCGGTGGGGAGGGCAAACCAGGGACTGGGATCAGCCCTCGTTTTTCGCGCCGCCAGCGCCTTCTTTTGGCTTGAACTGCTTGTCGCTGATGCGGAACTTATTGCGACGGTCACCCATCAGGTAACGCAGGTCACGGATGCTCAGGTCGGAAACCTCGTGCATGCGGATCAGCAGCGATGCGCCAACCGGCAGGCGGTGGTGGCGAATTTTGGAGATCACAGGCGGTGCGACTTCCAGAGCGCGCGACAGGGCCGCATCGTTCTTCAGGCGCAGGTTCTCGATCAGGGTGTCGAGCAGACGGTTCGGATTGTACTGCAGCAGATCATCGCCTTCCGACTCGTTGTTCATATCATTACCGACTTGGTTGGTCATGTCTTCTGTTCCTTCTCTAAAGTTGTCCTGCTAACGACCCAAATCCAGCGAGGGATTCCTGTTTAACAAGTTTCATAATATATACACAATTGTACAACAGAGCGGTCAGCAGTACTTGCGTGCAACAAAAAATAGTATATTGCTCTCGAAACGCGTTGTCCTATCGCAACATTCTGAGAGAATTCTACCCTAATTTTTGTGTTAGGGTAATTCTACACTCTTGTATATCACACAAGTTACACGCAGTTACAAAGTTTCCTTCATTGAAAGCTTTACTGCGCGTCCAAGTTCGACTACCGACATGGCATAGAAATAACTTCGGTTGTACTTAGTGATAGAGAAGAAATTATTGCTGCCAACCCAGTATTCGGTTGGCTCAGAACCATTCTGCAGATCAACCAGTCCATATAAACCAGGCGGCAAATCGCTGTCCGGGTGGACGCCGGCAGCCAGCAGGTCTTCGCCGGTATATTGCGCTTCCAGGCCGGTACCCAGGTATTTCTCCCAGCCACGCTCAGGCGATACGGTCGCCGGATAAGCCAGGCGCGCCGGATCGTCGCGCTTCCAGCCATGCGCCACCAGGAAATTGGCCACGCTGCCGATCGCGTCGGACGGCGAATTGCGCAAGTCAACCTTGCCGTCACCGTCAAAATCCACGCCCAGCTTGTAAATATTGCCCGGCATGAATTGCGGCATGCCGACAGCGCCGGCATAAGAGCCGGTCAGCGACAGCGGGTCGATTCCGGTCTGGCGCGCCGACACGATGGCGGCCTCCAGTTCGCCCCGGAAGAATTCCATGCGCGCTTCGCGGTTCGGCGTCAGCGGGTAGGAGAAGGCCAGGGTCGCGAGCACGTCGAGCACGCGGAACTTGCCCATGTCACGGCCGTAGATGGTTTCCACGCCGATGATGCCGACGATGATTTCGGCCGGCACGCCGTACAGCGCTTCGGCCCGCGCCAGTGCGTCGCGGTTGGCGTTCCAGAACTCGACGCCGGCATTGATGCGTTTCGGCTCGATGAAGCGGCTGCTGTAGGCTTGCCAGTTTTTGGGCTTGCCCGGCGGCGCAGGTTTCATCAGCTGGACTGCCGCGTCGATATAGCGCAGATCGAGGAACAGCTTTTCGGATTCGGCAATCGGCACGCCGTGCTTCTGTTCCAGGTCGCCCATGAACTGCTGCACTTCTTTCCATTGGCCGAAATTGACGAACTCTCCACTGTAATCAATGGCCGGTTTCTTTGGGGGGGCTTTTTTGGCCTTGGCCGGCTTGTGTACCGCCGCATCGGTCGCGGGCGCCACGGCCAAGCCGAAGCAAGCCATGGCCAGCACGGTGGTGGGGAACTTCTTTAAGAATCTCATCGGGATTGCTTCAGCAAACTATTCAGTCGTCCGACCGGGTTATCGTTTTGCGCTGCTGGCGCGCCATATTTAAGCGCGCCATACAGCTCCAGGAATCCTGTCATGGCAGCTATTTTCTCGCGAGGCAGGTTCAACCGCCGCACGCGTTGCGCCAGGCTTAGCGGTCCTTCATCGGGCGCCCTGTCCACGCCATGCCGCGCCAGCTGACGGCAGAAGGCGAGGTAGGCGGCGTCGACCGGATCGCGCGCACGCCAGGTGCGGCGGTATTTCATCAGCAGTACCAGCCCGGCGCACAGGGCCAAGCCAGCAAGCGGGCGCCAGTCAGCAAAGGCGGTGCCCAGTTCTCTGAGGAAATCTTGCTGCCTGTTTGGATTGTAATCGAGGATCCATTGATTCCAAGCATTATTCATCGCGCTGAGGCCAAAACGCATCTGTGCCAGCCAGGAAGTCTGGTCGCGCGCCAGGTCGGCCAAGCCTTGCAAACCGAAAGGCGCTGGTTGCGGCAAGGTTTGCGACAGGCTGGTGCGGATGCGTTCGGGCGCCACGGCAGCGGTCGGGTCGATACGGGTCCAGCCGCGCTCGCGGCCAAGCCACACCTCGCTCCAGGCGTGGGCGTCGGACTGGCGCACCGTGTAATAGCCGTCGACCGGATTCAGTTCGCCGCCCTGGTAGCCATTCACTACGCGCGCGGGAAGGCCGGCTGCGCGCATCACGTAAACGAAGGAGCCGGAAAAGTGCTCGCAAAATCCCTTGCGCGTATCGAACAGGAATTCGTCGATTTCATCGCGGCCAAGCCGGCCCGGCTCCAGTGTGTATTCGAAGCCATTGCGGAACATGTCGAGCACGGCAGCGATGGCGGCATCGTCGCCGCGTTCCGCCCGCAAGGCCTGGACCTGCGCTGCATAGCGCAGCGTGCGCGGATTGAAGCCTTGCGGCAGCTGCAGCCAGCGTTCCAGTGCCTGCGGCTCGAGGCCCGGCTGCGCGACGTGGGCCGGATGTGCCACGGAGCTGTAGCGCAGGCGCTTGTCGCTGCTGGCCCGTACCAACTGCTCCAGTTCGTCGGTATACATGCCCTCAGCGCCGTCGATGCGGGCGTCCGGTTCGCTCAGCTCCAGCATGAACAGGAACTGGCGGCGCCCCGGTTCCAGCGTGACTTCATAAGGATAGGACGCGCCTTTCCATTCCAGTTGCCGTGCCAGCCGCAACAGAGCGGGTGGATACAGTTGCTGGCCGGCGCGGGTCCAGGCGCGGCCATCGTAGTTGCTCAGCACAGGGCCGCGCCAGTACAGCTGTTCTTGCGGCGGCGCCGCACCGTTGAAATGGGCGCGGAAAGCCACTTCTTCCGATAGCGCCAGGCTGGTCATCGACCCGGGCGACATGGTGTCGGACATGCCGCTCTTGCCGCCGGCATCGCCCGGCAAGCCCCACAGCGGTCCCTGGATGCGCGGGAAGCCGACGAACAGCAGCACGCCCAACGGCGCAGCAACCAGGAAGATGCGCCCGGCCAGCTTCAGGCGCGCGGCCAGCGGCGGCACGGCGCCGGTGAGCTGGAAGGTGATCTGGGCCGACAACAGCACGATGATGGTGGCGATCATCATCAGCGCGGTCAGGATCGATTGCGAGTAGAAGAAATTCGTCAACAGCAGGAAGAAGCTGAGGAAGATCACCACGAACAGGTCGCGCCGCGCATGCATTTCCAGCAGCTTGAAGGTCAGCAGCAGGGCCAGCATGGTGACGCCCGCCTCGCGCCCCAGCAGCGTGCGGAAGGTCAGGTAGACGCCGCCCATGGCCAGCAGCGACACCGGCAGCAGCAGCCACATGGGCGGCAGGCGGCTGCCGCGCAAGGTGATGGCGCCGCGCCATGCCAGGGTCAGGCAGACCATGGCCGAAGTCCATAGCGGCAGGTGGCCGAAGTGGGGCGCCAGCACCATCAAGGCTGCCAGCAAGAGCAGCAGGGTATCGGCCTTGTCGCGCGTCAGGCGGTTGGCCATGCCGGTGAGGCGGGCGATCATGCGCCCTCCTTGCCATACAGTGCCAGCGCGCGCAAGCATTCGGCGCAATGCGCTTCGCCCACGCCTTGCGCGATCTCGTGATGGCCGACACTGAGGGCATAGGGCAGGGCGCGCCGTTCCGCTTCCAGCACCCAGGCCGTCAGGCGCGACAGGCGCACTTCAATATCGAGCAGCGGCGGCAGCGCTTTCAGGTCCAGCAGCAGGTCGGACACGGCGCCGCCTTCGAAATGCTTGCTCACCAGGTTGCCGCCATCGGACGGATGCAGGCGCGCGATCTGGCGCCAGGCCAGGTGGCGCATCGGGTCGCCCGGCTGGTAGTTGCGGATGCCGGAGAAATTATCGAGGCCGACGGTGCCGTAGCCGTCTTCGCGCGCGGCACCGGTGGTGGGCAAGGGCGGTGGCGCCACTTCCGGTTGCGGATAGGCCAGCACTTTGAGGTCAGGCTGCCAGTACGACCAGGCGCCGAACAGGCCAAGCGGGAAACGGGTGAACAGGCGCACGCGCGGCGCTGCCAGCCAGCCGCGTTCCGTGGTGGGACGCGACAGCACAACGGCTGCGCTGCTTCTGGAAGCGACGTCGATCGCCTGGCGCGGTTCGCCCTCGTCCTGGAAGCCGAGCCAGAGCGCATAGCGGTCACGCGGCGTGTTGTTCCGCACCACCAGTTCGAACTGGGCTTCGTCGCCGGCAAACACCGGCTGGGCACGGCCGGGCGACAGGTGCAGGAAGGCCAGGTTCTTGGCCGTCATATACATGTCGACGATGGCGCAGGAGCCGGTGAAAAAGGTCAGCACGAAGCCAAGGCCAAGGTTGTAGTTGACGGAGCCGATCAGCATGATCAGCAGCAGGCCGACAAAGGCTATGCCAGGCTTGGTCGGCAGGATGAAGACGCGGCGCATCACGAGCTGCACTTCGCCCGGTTCCTTTTCCTTCAGCTGGAACAGCCAGCGGTCAAGCATTCTCCTCGCTGGAGCAAGCATGGCTTATACCGGCACGGATTTTTGCAGTTGCAGCACCAGGTCGCGGCTGGCCAGCGCAGTACCGTGGGAGGACTTGAGCGGCCGCAAACGGTGGGCGCAGACCGGCACCAGTACGGCTTGCACGTCCTCCGGCATGACGTGGTCGCGGCCTTCCAGTGCGGCCCAGGCACGCGCAGCCTGCAGCAAGGCCAGCGCGGCGCGCGGGCTCAGGCCTTCGGCAAAGAAACCGTTCTGGCGCGAGGCTTGGGCCAGCGCCTGCACATAATCGATCAGGGCCGGCGCGGCATGGATCTGGCGCAGCGATTGCTGCGCGGCGAACAGCTCGGCCGGCGTCATGGCAGGGGCCAGGTGCTTGAGCATCTGGCGCCGGTCCTCGCCCATCAGCAGCGCGCGTTCGGCGGCTGCATCGGGATAACCGAGCGAGATGCACATCAGGAAGCGGTCGAGCTGCGACTCCGGCAGTGGGAAAGTGCCGACCTGGTGGGTCGGATTCTGCGTTGCGATCACGAAGAACGGTTCAGGCAGCGGACGGGTCACGCCATCGGCCGAGACTTGGCGCTCTTCCATCGCTTCCAGCAGGCCGGACTGGGTCTTCGGCGTGGCGCGGTTGATTTCATCGGCCAGCAGCACTTGCGTGAAGATCGGCCCAGGATGGAAGCTGAAGGCGTTCAGCTCGCGCTCATAAATCGAAACGCCGGCCACGTCGGCCGGCAGCAGGTCGCTGGTGAACTGGATGCGGTTGAACTGCAGGCCCAGCGACAGCGCCAGGGCGTGCGACAGCGTGGTCTTGCCGACGCCCGGCAAGTCTTCTAATAACAGGTGTCCGCCGGCCAGCAGGCAGGTCAGCGACTGGCGCACTTGCAGCTCCTTGCCGACGATGACCTGTCCGACCTGGCGCGCTACGGCGTGTAATTTGGTATACATGGTTTGGGTACGTGTTTTGGTGGACCTGCCGCCGCGTGGTAGATTAGTCGCATTCTATGCGAGAACGCGATTCATGAGCACAGCAATTTATAGTCATCCCGACTGCCAGCGCCACGAAATGGGCGACTGGCATCCCGAATGCCCGGCGCGCCTGCAAGCCATTGCCGACCAGTTGATCAACGCCCACATCGACGACCTGCTGGAACACCGCGACGCACCGCTGGCGGATGAAGCTTCCATCGCGCGCAACCATACAGCCAATGCCATCGCCATCGTGCGCGACCACCTGCCGGCAGCCGGCGACTACTACCCGATCGATGGCGACACCTCGCTCAACCCGCATAGCTGGAACGCGGCGCGGCGCGCGGCCGGCGCGGCGCTTGCAGCCACCGATGCGGTGATCGACGGCGAGATCGATAATGCCTTTTGTGCGGTGCGCCCGCCGGGCCACCATGCGCGGCCAATGGAACCGATGGGCTTCTGCCTGTTCAATAATGTGGCAATCGCCGTCAAGCATGCGCTCGACGTGCGCGGCCTGGAGCGCGTGGCGGTGGTCGATTTCGACGTCCATCACGGCAACGGCACCGAGGAAGCGCTGCTCAATGAGCCGCGTGCGCTGATGGTGAGCTTCTTCCAGCATCCCTTCTATCCGTATTGCGAAGTGCTGCCTGAAACGCCCAACCGCGTCAACGTGCCGGTGCCGGCTGGTTCCAAGGGCGATACGGTGCGCGCACTGGTGCAGGAAAAGTGGCTGCCCGCGCTGCATGCATTCAAGCCCCAGATGATCTTCATCTCCGCCGGCTTCGATGCCCACCGCGAGGACGACCTGGGTGGCATGGGGCTGGTGGAAGCCGATTACGCCTGGATGACGCAGCAGGTGATGGAGGTCGCGCGCCAGCACGCGCGGGGCCGCATCGTGAGCTGCCTGGAAGGCGGTTACAACCTGTCGGCCCTGGGCCGCAGCGTGGTGGCCCATGTAAAGGCCCTGGCCGAGATCTGAGATGTTGCCGTTGCTGCTTGCGCTGGCCGGTGGTGCCAGCACCTTCCCCTATGAATCGCTGGCCACGCCGGCCAGCTGCACTGCGCCCGAGTGGCCGCGCGAAGCGTTGCGCTACGAAATTGAAGGCACGACCACGCTGCAGTTCCAGGTTGGCGCCGATGGCGCCGTGCGCAATGCGGAAGTGAAGCAGGGCAGCGGCTGGAACATCCTGGATCAGGCAGCCCTGGCGGGCCTGGCGCGCTGCCGCTTCAAGCCGGGCCTGGCCGCGGCACGCGAAGGCACCGTTTTCCCGCTGCAGTACGCCTGGACGCTGGAAGGCCCGGCGCCCTTGCGGCCGATGCTGCTGCCAGGCAGTTGCGGGCCTTCGCCGCGCTTCCTGCGCTACGATAACCTTGACCAGCGAGCCGATGGCCGCGCTTCCATCAAGCTGCGCTTCCTGGTCGACGCCGAAGGCAAGGCCCAGCGCATCGTGCCGGAAGCGGCGCATTTCGATGCCGCCGTGGTGCGCGATGCGGTGAATTGGCTGCAAACTTGTCGTTTCGGCATCTCGCCCAAGGCCAGCGGCGCCCGCACCGACACCTCGTTCGGCAGGGTGGTCTTGAGGTAAAATGGCGGATTGTTCATTCGATTCGTAAGGCAAGAGCATGTCTATCCAATGGTTCCCCGGTCACATGAACGCCGCCAAGAAAAAGGCTGCGGAACAGATGGCCGACGTCGATGTCGTCATCGAAGTGGTTGACGCGCGCCTGCCTGCGGCCAGCTGCAACCCACTGGTGGAGGAACTGCGCAAATTCCGCCAGCGTCCTTGCCTGAAAATCCTGAACAAGATCGACCTGGCCGATCCGGATGCCACCGCCGCCTGGATCCGCCATTTCGAGCAGGACAAGACCGTTACCGCTTATGCGATGACGACCAAGAAGCCGTCCGACGTGGCCAAGGTAATCGCCAAGGCGCGCAAGCTGGCGCCGCACCGCAATGAGCCGACCAAGCCGCTGCGCATGATGATCATGGGGATTCCTAACGTTGGGAAGTCGACCCTGATGAATGCGCTGCTCAAGCGCCGCGTGGCCAAGGTGGGCGACGAGCCGGCCGTGACCAAGCAGCAGCAGAAGATCTACCTCGATCTGGAAACGGTGCTGATCGATACCCCCGGCCTGCTGTGGCCGAAGATCGAGATGCCATCCGACGGCCTGGCGCTGGCGGCTTCGCATGCGATTGGCGCCAATGCGCTGATCGAGGAAGAAGTGGCGGTGTGGCTGGCGGAAGAGCTGCTGAAGCGCTATCCGGACTTGCTGAAGGCGCGCTACAAGGCCGATGTATCGGCCATGGATGGCGTGGCGCTGATTGAGCGTGTGGCGCAGCTGCGCAGCTACCGTCTGCGCGGCGGCGATTGGGATTTCGAGAAAGCCTCGCACATGCTGCTGCAGGATTACCGCAGCGGCGCGCTGGGCCGCATTTCGCTGGAAACGCCGGCGACCCGCGCTGAAGCGCTGGCCGCCCATGCGGAGGCCGAGCGCATCAAGGCGGAAGAGGCGGAGCGCAAGGCCGCCGAGAAGGAAGCCGAGCGCATGAAGGGCAAGCGCGGGACCTGAACCTTAGCCGAGCTTGAAGCTGCTGACCGCCAGCGCCCCCATGAAGCGGTCTTCGTGATACACCACCTCGGCGGCCGCATCCTCGGCCGCGCCCACCGCCACCATCAAAGGCAGCAAGTGCTCCTCGCGCGGATGCGCCATCCGTGCCGCCGGCGCACGTTCCCACTCCAGCAAACGCTCGGTGCGCTCGGCTGGCGTGGCCGCCATGGTTTCGCGCAGCCACGCATCGAACACGCGTGAAGCCTCGGCACCTGCAGCGTTGAAAGCACGCAGGTTGTGATAACTCAGGCCGCTGCCAACGATCAGGATGCCTTCATCGCGCAGTGGCCGCAGCAAGCGCCCGATTCCCAGGTGCTCGGCCGGGTCCAGCCCATAGCGCAGCGAGAGCTGCACGATCGGCACATCGGCTTGTGGGAAGGCCGGATACATGGCGCTGAACGTGCCGTGGTCGAACCCGCGCTCCGGATCAAGGCGTGCCCGCTCGCCAAGCAGTTCGGCCACGCGCGCAGCCAGCTCCGGCGAACCAGGGGCAGGGTACTGGATCTGGTAGGTATGGGGCGGGAAACCGCCGTAGTCATAGATCATCGGCGGCTTGGCCGACGAAGACACCAGGAAGTCGCGGCCCTCCCAGTGTGCCGTGACGACCAGCAGGGCTTTCGGCTTGCCGCCAGCCTGGCGCGGCAAGTCGCGCAGCGAAGCGTCCAGCTGGTCGTAAGCGTTGCCGAATTGGTCACGCATCCACGGCCATGGGCCGCCGCCGTGGGACAGGAAGAAGGTGGGCAAAGTAGTCATGCCCACCAATATACTCCGGTCAGCGATTCGTTGCAGACACCGTCATCAGCGCCAAGAGGCGCGCCGCCCGCATCCACGCCACCGACAGCGCAAGCAGTTGCGCCAGCACGAAAGCGGCAAGCAGCAGCATGGCGTTGCTGCCCTGTACCTGCAGCCGTGCCACGGCCAGCAGGCCCGCCAGCAGCAAGCCTGCCGCAGTCAGCACCGCGTAGCTGCCCAATACTGCGCCCGGACGGCGCCACAGCAGCTTCACGCCCTGCCACCAGGCTTTGACGGCGGAGGTGCGGCGGCGATCGATTGCGAGTTGGGCGCGGCCGGCGTCCAGCGTCAGGTTGGCGAGCAGTACCAGTAGGGCGGCCACGATGTTAGCGGAAAGCGTCCATGCTTCTGCGGTCGAGGCGAGGATCGCCTTGCCGGCGTATTCATGCGCCGCTTCGGTCAGCGCCCCGCCCACGGCCAGCGCCACGCCAAGTGGCACGACGGCCCACAGCAGCATGCGGAACATGCGCGGGTATTCCTGCACGCCACCGGCCAGCAGTTCGCGCAAGCTTGCGGTTTCGTGCGCGCGCCCGGCGGTCACGATAACGCCGGTCAGCAAGGGCGAAAGCAGCAACGTCAGGACCACGGCCGCCAGGCCGCCAGCCTGCACTGCGGTGGCGTTGCGGCGAATCTCGCTGAAGATGTCGGTAAAGGCGGCGAAATCGAGCGCCCGCGCCAGTTCCGGCGCGCGTACCGAGTGGTCGAGGATTGGCGACAGCGTGAGCCAGAAGGGCAGGGCCAGCACGGCGGTTGGCAGCAGCACGGCAGCCAGCCAGACCAGCAGCAGGCGCCATTGCAGGGCGGCGCGGCCGGCATGATTGAGGTTGGTAGTCAGCTTCATACGGTAGCGATCAGGGAAACCAGGGATTGGATGATGGCAGCCAGGTCGAAGGTCCAGCGGCGCGCAGCGCTGCCGTCTTTCTTCACAGTGCGGCTGTCATCGAGTTTGCTGACGTCGAGCAGGTGCTTGCCTTCGGGGTCGATCTGGGCCGATACGGCTTTTGCTGGCTTGCTCCATTCAAAGGTTTGCCAGCGCTGCTCGCCGCTCCATTGCACCGTCTCTTTGCTGCCATCAGCGAAGGTCACCAGCAGCGTCTGCGGCACGTCGGCGCCGCGGCGGCGCACCGTGACTCTGGTCAGGTAAGGGAATGGGCCGGTATCGGGCTTGGCATCCGGATGCGCCTTCTTCCATTCCTTGCGCTGCTTCCCGGCCTGTTCGTCAGCCTGTTCCTCGGTCAATTCGACGCGCTTGCCGTTTTCAACGCGCACGCCAGGCAGAGGCAGTACTTCCTCGCTGCTGAAGGAGGAAATGCGGTCGTCCACGCGGGTTACTGCGTACACCTGCTGCGCGAACACCGTCTCCACCAGCTGGCGCTGGCCGCTCACCTCGGCCAGGGTTTCGCGGAAGTCCGCAACGCTTGGATGGCGGAATTTCCAGCGGCGGTAGTATTCCTTGAAGGCGCGCTCCATGGTTTCCTTGCCTAGCTGCGCTTCCAGGTCGTGCATCGCGATGGTAGTGCGCGAATACACCGGGCCGATGCCTTGCAGCCGGGTGTAGGCGTTCTGGCCCAGAGGATCGGACGGTTCCTCGCGCGGCGCTCCCTGGCGCTCGAACTGGAAGCCGTTGACCACTGGGGCGAAGCCGATCGAACGCAGGAAGGGCGTCGTCAGGTGCAGCTTGCGCCCGGTATCGCGGATCATGCGGTGGTTCCAGAATTCGTTCAGGCCTTCGTCGAGGAAGGGTTCTTCGAACTCGTTGCTGGCCAGGATGCCGTAGAAGTAGCCGTGGCCGAATTCGTGGATCGTGACAAAGTCCAGCGCTGCCGCGGCGGCAGTATCGGCCTTCAGGCCGGAAAAACTGTCGGCCGTGAAGAAGGTCGGATACTCCATGCCGCCTGCTTCGCTGGCGTTATGCGGCGGGATCACTACTGTCAGCGTCTTGTACGGATAGGGGCCCAGCGTCCGGGAAAAATAATCCAGCGAGTCCTTGGCCGCCTTCATGGCGGGCGCCGCGTTGGATTCGAATTCCGGCGGATATAGCACCGTCACCTTCACTTGCGGGCTGCCTGCGCCGGTCCAGGTGTCGGTCAGCGGCTTGGCGGTATGCTTGTCCGCGGTCCAGGCAAAATCGTGCACGTCACCTTGTACATAATGGTGGGTCAGCTTGCCGTCTTTTTCCACCGGGGTGCCTTGCAGCTCGCCGGTCGCGCCGACCGTGTACTCCTTGGGCACGGTGAGCTTCACGTCATAGTTGCCGAAGTCGGCGTAGAACTCCGAATCGGCGTGGAATTCGTGGGCGTTCCAGCGCACCGCAGTGGCGCCGCGCTCGCCCGGCAATTCCAGCACGGCGATCTTGGGGAACCACTGGCCCACCAAATGGAAGGTGTCGAAGTAGCCGGTGCGCGCCATCACGCGCGGCAACTGGTCGAAGAAGCTGATGTCCAGCGTCGTGCTGGCGCCCGGCGCCACCGGCTGCGGCAAGTCCATGCGCACCACGGTCTGGTCGGTGGCCGGGCCGCCGTCCGGGTGGACGAAGCTCCATGCCACCTTGGCGCCGCCTTGCTCCACGCTGCGCAATTCGATATAGCCCCATTCGCCCTGCTTGCTAAAGTCGCCATTACGGATGCCGCCACCGTTCTTTTGCTGCTCGATGTGGAAGGTGCTGTTGGCATTCTGGAAGGCGTTCAGGTACAGGTGCAGGTACACGCTGCGAACTGGCTGGCCGCTGCGGTTGCGCCAGGTCAGTTGCTGGCGGCCGTCGATGGTGTGCTTGACGGGATCGAGCGCCGCTTCAATCTTGTAGTCGACGACGCGGTCGGACAGGGTAGCTTCCTGTCCGCTGCGGATGCCGCCCCAGGCGCCCGGCGCGCTTGGCTGCGAGACTGCGGCCGCCTTGGCAGGCGCCAGCGGAATGCCGGTACCCAGTTCGGGCAGGGTGGCGGGACTGCCGCCTCCCGCCTGCAGGCTGGCCTGGACCACGGCACCGCCAAGCAGGGCGGCCACGGCCAGTAATTGTGCGATGCGCATAGCTCTCCATTAAATAATTTGCAACGCAAAAATATAGCCCGTCTGCCGGCAGATTGCCAAACTTTTGTGCCAACTTTAACCAGCGTATAATGTGGGCGCCTTGGTGCCCGCCCCCTGTTCGTGGGGGCAGTTAAACGGGAAACGCTCAGTGCTGCCCCCGCAACGGTAAGCAAGCGCCGTCGTCATGACGGCAGGCCGCGCCAAACAACCACTGCATGGATTAGCGTGCAGGAAGGTGGAACGGTCAGTCTTGCCAGCCCGGATACCGGCCAGGGAGGTGGAAGCGCACCCGCACAGGGATCGACTTCTGTGGATTCCGGCTGCGGGGAGGCAGGCGGAAAATACTCATACAAAAAAGCCATGACCTTCATCACCTCGCGCTGCGCGCTTGCCGCAGCTATTGCCCTGTGCTTTGCTGCCGCAGCCCAAGCCCAATCGAATACCGTTGTCATTTCCGGTTCCCGTTTCGCCAGCGATCCATCGCTGCTGCCAATCGGCGCCACCACCATTACCGCGGCTGACATCCGCCGCGCCGGCGTGTCCGACGTCAGCCAGGCGATCCGCAAGATCGGCGGCGTGTACGGCCGCCAGAGCCTGACCGGCAGCCCTGACTTCGGCCTCGACCTGCGCGGCTTCGGCACCAACAGCGACCAGAACGTGGTGATCGTGCTGGATGGCGTGCGCCTGAACGAGAACGAGCTGTCCAGCGCAACCCTGTCCACCATCCCTATCGACATGGTGGAACGCATCGACATCATGCGCGGCGGCGCCAGCGTGCTGTATGGCGAAGGCGCTACCGGTGGCGTGATCCAGATCACCACCAAGCGCCCGCAAGCCGGCGAGCGCAGCGGCAACGTGTTCACTGAACTGGGGCAGTTCGACAGCGGCGAAGTGCGTGCCAGCGTGGTGCAGGCCTTCGACGGTTTCGCCATCGACGCCTCGGCCGGCCACCAGCGCACCGACAACTACCGCGACAACAATGAATTCAAGCAGTCGCGTTTCAACGGCGGCGTGCAGTTCAACACCGGCGTTGGCCGCTTCTCGCTGCGTGCCGACATCGCGCGCCAGGACCAGCGCTTTGCCGGCAGCCTGACCGAAGCCGAATTCAACGCCAATCCGCGCCAGACCCTGACCCCGAACGATTTCGGCAAGTTGGATAGCGACCGCTACACCGCGGCCTGGGAACACAAGGTCGGCGCCTTCGACCTGGCAGCCGAACTGTCGCACCGCAAGAAGGAAGCCGAAGCGACCTATTTCAGCCCATGGGGCATTTCCAGCTCGGCATATGACACCAAACAGACCCAGTTCTCGCCGCGCGTTCGCCACCTGGGCCAGTTTGACGGCTTGCTGAACGAACTGGTTGCCGGCTTTGACTTCGGCCGCTGGAACCGCGTCACCAGCGCTTCCTTCTCTGCGGCAGACGCCACGCAGAAGAGCAAGGCGTTCTACCTGCGCGATGAGATGAAGTTCTCGGGCCCGCAGCAATTCCGCCTGGCTGCCGGCGTGCGCCGCGAACTGTTCGACAAGGATTCCGTCGATCCGGTGCCATTCACCACCGCTACCTACAGCATCAAGCAAGCCAACAACGCCTGGGAAGTGCAGGGCAGCATGCTGGCCGCTCCAGGCCTGACTGCCTGGGCCAAGGTGGGCCAGAGCTATCGCGTCGCCAACTCCGACGAGAACGGCTTTACGCCGCAAGCCAACAAGCCGCTGAACACCCAGACCTCGCACGATGCTGAACTCGGCCTTGGTTACGCACAAGGCGCCGCCAAGATCGACGCGCGCATCTTCCGCCACAACCTGGACAACGAAATCTACTACGACCCGACCGCCGGCATGTTCGGCGCCAACACCAACCTGGCGCCAACCCAGCGCAAGGGCTTCGAGCTCGATGGCAGCTACCGCTTCGCGCCGGAATGGCAGGTGCAAGGCCACTTCCAGCAAGTGGACGCCGAATTCCGCTCCGGTCCTAACGAGGGCCGCGAGCTGGCGCTGGTACCGAAGAACATCCTGACTGTGCGCCTGGCATGGCTGCCTTCCGATGGCCAGAGCGCCGACATCGGCGTGCAGCGCGTAGGCAAGCAGCGCTACGGTAGCGATTTCGACAACAGCTGCGATGCACGCATGCCGGCCTACACCGTGGTCGATGGCCGCTACGCACGCAAGTTCGGCCAGTGGGAACTGGCGGTGACCGCGCTGAATATGTTCGACAAAGAGCACTTCAGCCAGGCCTTCAGCTGCCGCGCAGGCATTTACCCGAACAGTGGCCGCCAACTGAAAGTTTCGGCGCGCTACGACTTCTAAGCGCTTAAACGAAGCTTAAATCAGCCCCGCCGGCGCCAATTTGGCCCGCGGGGCTGATCACAGCGCGCAAAAAATGGTAATCTCGCGGCGTTTACCATTTACCTGTAAGGATGACCATGCGCTTGCTGCGACTGCTGATTGCTTCTGCTGCCCTGATGTTCACCGCCGCCGGCGCCTACGCCGCCGAGCCGAAACAAGGCGTTGACTATACGGTCCTCGACACCCCGGTGCGTACCGAAGCCCAAGGCAAAAAGGTCGAGGTGGTCGAATTCTTCATGTTCACTTGCCCGCACTGCAATGCGCTCGAGCCGCGCATTTCCGCCTGGGTCAAGCAGAACGCCGACAAGATCCATTTCCGCCGCATCCACTTCGCCCGCGGTGAGAAAGACGTGCTGGCACGTGCCTACGTGACCCTGGAAACCATGGGCACCCCGGACATCGCCAGCCAGAAACTGTTTGACGCCATCCATAAAGAGCACAAGCGCCTGATGCGTGAAGACGACGTGACCGCCGTGGTAGTGAGCGCCGGCGTCGACAAGGCCAAGTACGAAAGCGTCTACAAATCCTTCAGCGTGGAGTCTAAAATGAAGCGTATGGAGAGCACCATCAGCCAGTACAAGGTGGACAGCGCGCCAACCCTGGTGATTGATGGCCGTTATGTGACCTCCCCATCGATGGCCGGCCGCCCTGGCCAGCCGGAAGACCAGTCCCAGGCTGCCGCCCTGGCTGTTGCGGACTACCTGGTAGCCAAGGCTGCAGCGACCAAGAAGTAAGATATGGAACAACGTGAAGAAGGCGTCATGCGTGCATTCCGGGAGTCGGCCCCTGACGAGGCCGGCCTGGTGCAGCGCACATGGGTGAATCATCTTGCCTGGACGCTGGTAGTACTGTTGTCCGGCCTGGTGTTCTGGCTCGTGGTGGCCGTGGTGAATGCCGAGAACCAGCGCAATGCGCTGGCCAACAAGCAATGCCGCGACCAGGTCTTCAAGGAAGAAATCGACCGCCAGTGCATGCTGAGCGTGCAGTCACGCGAGCATTGGTGGCAGCACCTGTACTACGCAATGAAGCACACCAAGCCTCAGAAGTAACAAAAAAATGGGGACGTACCCCATTTTCCCGCATGGCGGAAAAATGGGGTACGTCCCCATTTTTTATGTCCTTGATTTTTAAGCGGTGACGTCCAGGTTGGCCAGCTGTCGCTTGAACAGTTGTTCCTGTACGCGGATATCGTCGCCGTTGTAGCCGTCGTAGGCGCGCGTGGTGCGCGACCAGACTTCCGGCATCACCTGCTCGATCAGGTTGCGGCCTGCGTCGGTCAGGGTGATCATCACGCATCGGCGGTCGCCCGGGCGGTTGCCGCGGGTGATCAGGCCTTGCGCTTCCAGGTCGTTGCAAACCCGGGTCAGGTTGGCCGGCTTTTCCATGCAGGCTTCACCCAGGTTGGAGGCAGTCGAAGTCTCATTCTCCGACCCATACAGCACCGCCAGCACCATGTAGCTGGCATCGACCAAGTCATACTTGCGCAGCACCGAATTCGCCAGATCCTTCATGCGTTTCTGGACGTGATAGGTCATGCGCAGCAGGCGTACCAGGTCTTCCGGGAATTCCGGGATGCGAGTATGAATATTTTTCAGGCGCTTATTGGTTGCGTCAAAACTACTCATTCTGCAGGCACTCCTGTGCAATTTGTTCAAGCCTGAATTGTACTAGTGTTGACCTAAGGTAAATGCCTTTTTGATCTGTATCAAACGCCAAACGAAAGCATCGGGTAGGGATAAGTTCCGTCTTTTTTGAAAGCTACATCTTGGGAAAACCTTATACTTAAAGGGGAAATTCGGTACAACTGCCGGATGGCCGAAGATGTTTCAAGTTTATTGCCCATGTAACACAGTGTTGGCATCTTCCAACACTGCGCCCCCTGATCCCCAAATTCGTTAAATTATTGGAAACAGGAGGACACCATGTCAGGAACCAGTACTCTCGACCCCGACAATATGCCAGTCCAGCCTGACCGCGAAGTCAGCAAGGGGCATGGCACCGGGGCGCTTGGCCCAAGCGACTCATCCGACTCCGGCAGCGACCTGCAGGGCGCCCGCCCGCCGGGTCCCGGCGACACTGAACTCGACAGCGATTCCGATGCCCAGGGCACTGGCGAACGCGCCAGTGTCGGCCGCGATGCGCCGGCACCGGACGGCGGCGATATCGACGTCGACCATGTCGAATCGATGCCGGATGCTAAACGCCAGGAACGCGACGACGTCGAACGCGGCAGTTAAATGCCGTTGCTGTTGCGGTAAGGCTACAACAACTTGCTTCGCCGTGGGCGCGGGAAGGTTCGCGCGAGCGTGCCTCCACCTAGGACTTCCACGCGCTCGATATCAAAACCGGTATTAAAGTCGGAAAAGAATTAATTGGATTGCATTGCAGTAGTTCCCCTACATTCGGTTTCAACAAAAACCAATTCAAGGAGACTACGGATGCAACACCAGTTGAATTTGAAGACCACCGTCGCCTGCATGCTTGCCACCGGCCTGCTGAGCAGCGCTTCGGTGTGGGCACAAGAGGCCGCCGAAAAGACGGCGCCGACCGACAGTGCGACCGTGGTCGTCACGGGCGTCAAGGCGTCGCTGGTCAAGAGCCTGGCGATCAAGCGCACCAACGACCAGGTCGTGGAATCGATCGTTGCCGAAGACATCGGCAAGCTGCCCGACAACAATGTCGTCGAAGCGCTGCAGCGCGTGACGGGGATCCAGGTCACCAACCGCGCCGGCGGCGAAGTCGGCACCTTGTCCATCCGTGGCCTGCCCGACCTCCAAACGACCTGGAATGGCCGCACAATCTTTACCGCGTCCGGGACCCAGGTCGCGCTGCAGGACATTCCCTCGACGCTGGTGCGCCAGATTGACGTCTACAAGACGCGCGACGCCAGCCAGCTGGAAACCGGAATTGCAGGCCAGGTAGACGTCAAGTCGCTGCGCCCCTTCGATTTCAAGGGCCCGAAAGTATCGCTTTCGGCGCGTGAGACCTATCTCGATCCCGCGAAAAAGGCGAACCCCCAGCTCAGTGCCATGTTAAGCAACCGCTGGCAAACCGGCATCGGCGAATTTGGCGCCCTGGTCAACCTGTCGGCCACCAGGACGAAATACCGCAATGAAAGCGTGACGCCAGGTGCCATGGTGCCGTTTACCAGCCCGAATGCCGCCGAAGTTCCCCCAGGTTACACACCCTTGCAGCGCATCTTCGACAACAATATCTGGACACCCGGCACCCACACAGGCTTGCCGATGGCAGAGGGTTCAACGCTGGATTTCAACGGCAAGGCTTATCCTTATTACCTGGCGCGTGACGCCGTTTTCCAGAGCGACGTGCAGGGCGAGCGCAAGCGTCCTGCCGCCAATATCGCCTTGCAGTGGAAACCGGACAGCGATTCGGTTTACACCTTTGAATCGATGTACAACGGTTATCGCGACAAGTCCTTCAACCGGCTGCTGTTCAGCTTCGTTGACTGGTGGGGCGATCTCGGCAGCAACCCTGCCGGGACGATCACGACGTTCCCGGGAACGAACGTGATCAAGAGCCGTCATGTCAACAACGTCTATGGCTTCAACAGCGGCGACTACACCACGTCGGCGACCGATTCCCGCGTTTATGCCCTGAACGGCAAATGGAACCTTGGCGACCGCCTGAAACTCGAAGGTGACCTGTCGTACCAAACCAGCAGCTATCACTCGGAATTCACCGCCACCCGGATTGATCGCGTTGCACCGTCAATCGACGTCGACTTCAATGCCGGCGGCAACAACACGGCCTTCCATTTCAACGACGATGCCGACCTGGCCAACCCGGCCAAATGGAATGTTGCGCAGTTCTTCGATAACGCCAACCGCAACAAGGGCAGCGCCGCGACGGCCAACCTGTCGGGCGTCTACGATGCCAACTGGGGCGCGCTGGAGACGATCCACTTCGGCGCGCGCTTCGACGACCGCAAGGCCTCGGAGGCCAACCGGACGCAATCGGGCGCCCTGAACCGCAACCTCGCCTCGCTGGGGCCCGAGTATTCCTCCACCAACTCGAACTTCGGCACGGACATCTCGGACGTTCCGCGCTCATGGGTGGAACCCAATGCCTATTACATCCGCGATCATATCGACGACTGGCGCAAGCTCCTGAACTCAGCCGACGCGAACTTCCAGACGACGGACAAACTGAGCTTGCAGAAGACGTTCGAAGTCGATGAAAAGACGAGCAACCTGTTCCTGATGGGGAATACTCAGAACGACCTGTTCGGCCGTCGCCTGCGCGGCAATTTCGGCCTGCGCTACGTCAAGGTCGATACCGACATGACCTTCTACAAGGTGGATGCCACCAGCAAGGCGGTGACGTCGTCCAGTGCCAGCAAGTCGACCAGCAAGTTCTTGCCCAGCATGACCCTGATTTACGACGCATCCAAGGACGTCGTACTGCGCACCAACTATGGTGAAACCTTGCGCCGCCCAAACTTCGGCGACCTGAATCCTGTCTTGCAGCTCAATGACGACGTTTCAAAGGTCGGTTATGGCTCGGGCAGCGGCGGCAATCCCGACCTGAAGCCGACACGTTCCAAGAACCTCGACCTGACGGCTGAGTGGTACTTCCAGAAGGACAGCGCACTGTACGGCACTCTGTTCAAGCGCAAGATCGACGGCCTGGTGGTGAACTTGCGGCACCGGGTTCACGTCGACCCGGCGAACGACCCGTTCCGCAACTCGACCTCGGGTGGCGACCATACGAATGGCTATGACTACGTCATCAACTCGCCGGTCAACGCCTCCAACGGAACGATCAAGGGCGCCGAACTGGGCTTGATCTACTTCCCGAAAGGGCTGCCGAGCCTGCTGGACGGGCTGGGATTCCAGGGCAGCTACACGCGGCTCACCTCGTCGCAGAACGTGCCCGACGCCAATGATGCCGGCGTCATCGTCGCCCAGCTCGAGACACCGTTCTTCGGCGTATCCAGGAGTTCCTACAACGCCACCCTGGCTTACGAAAAGGGCCCGGCCAGCGCGCGCTTGTCCTATGTCTGGCGCTCTGGCTTCCTGGCCAGCAATGAAGCGGCCTTGTTTGCAAATCCGATCGGCATCTGGCGTCATCCGGAAAAGAGTGTCGACTTCCAGATCTCCTACAAGATCAGCGATAGCCTGTCGTTCGATATCAGCGGTGTCAACCTGACCAACGAAATGCAGCAGCAGTACTACCACTTCGGCAATGCGGGTAATGCGCAGGTGAGCAATTTCGGTACGGTGCAGACCGGACGCGCGGTCTCGGCTGGCCTGCACTGGAAGATGTAATCCCAGAGACTTACGAGCGTGCCTTTGGCTTGTCGCTGCGCGGACGCTTGTAAGGTACCGCGGGGTTCTGCTCCGCGCTTGCCAGGTAGATGGGCGTAACCTCCAGCAGCGTGTCGATAGCGACACGCAGTTTGGCGGGCATGTAAGGAGTATGGGGCCACACCAGGTGCATTTGTGAGGCTTCCATCTCCCCGCAATCGAACAGCACTTTCAACTCGCCCCGTTTCACATAAGGGGCAATCAGCCAGCAGGGCAGCCAGGCCAGGCCCATGCCGCGCGCCGCAGCATCGGCAATCACCTGCAGATCATCCACCAGCATGCGCTGCTGCGGCATTATGTCTTGCGTGCGGCCATCCGGCGAGGACACCGTCCATCCCTTCAGCACACGACCGCGCGAGTAGATGATGCCCGCGTGCCCGGTCACTTCCTGAAGGATCTTTGGCTCGCCATGCTCCTTCAGGTAAGAGGGCGCGGCGCAAATCAGCATGCGCTGCTGGCCCAGGTGGCGTGCGGCCAGGCTGCTGCTATTTGGCAGCGGACCGACGCGCAGGCCAAGGTCGAAGCCTTCATCCAGCAGGTCCACTACGCGGTCGTTAAAAGAGATATCGATGGTCAGCTGCGGATAGCGCTGGGCCAGGTCCATCATCAGCGGCGCCACGAACTGCCTGCCGAACAGCACCGGCACGCTGATGCGCAGGCGCCCGGTCGGCTCGCTGCGGCCGGTGCCGATGCAAGCCGCGCCCGCATCCAGTTCGGCCAGCGCGCGCACGCAGCGCTCGTAATAGGACTGGCCGGCCTCAGTCAGGTTCTGGCTGCGTGTAGTGCGGTGGAACAGGCGCACGCCGAGCCGTTCTTCCAGCCGCGCGATGGACTTGGCCACCGCGGACCGGGTCTGGTGCAGCCGGGTGGCGGCGGCGGAAAAACTGCCAGCTTCCACGGCTTGCACAAAGACATTGATGCCGTTCAGGCGTTCATTCATATTGTTTCCCTTTTGTCGACAATCTGTCGAGAAAACTCCACCACTGTGGACCATTCGGAAACTATATAGTTCTTCTCACTTAACCACAACTTGTAAGGAGATCCAAATGCACGCATTCCAAATCACTCCCGGCGGCGGCATCGACAGCCTGGAAGCCGTCAAGCTGCCAAAACGTGAACTGCAATACCACGAGGTGCGCGTCAAGGTGCGCGCGGTCTCGCTGAATTATCGCGACCTGATGGTAGCGCAAGGCACTTACCCGACTGGCGGCGAAGGCGCCGTGGTGCCGGGGTCCGACGCAGCCGGCGAGGTGATTGAGGTGGGACCAGGCGTCGAGCGCTTCCGCGTCGGCGACCGCGTTGCGACTGCGTTCTTTCCCGAGTGGGAAGAGGGCAAGGTCACGCCGGCCAAGACGGCGGTGACGCTGGGTGCCGGCAGCAACGGCGTGCTGTCGGAAGAACTGGTGATCAACGAAGGCGGGCTGGCAGCGGTGCCGGCGCACCTTAGCTATGAAGAGGCGGCCACGCTGACCTGCGCCGGCGTGACAGCCTGGAACGCACTGTTCGTTGAAGGTGGCGTGAAAGCCGGCGACACCGTGCTGCTGCTGGGCACGGGCGGTGTATCGGTATGGGCACTGCAGCTGGCGAAGGCCGCAGGCGTGCGCACCATCGTCACTTCGTCCAGTGACACAAAGCTGGAACGCGCAAGGGCGCTGGGCGCGGACGTCCTGATCAACTACCGCAAGACTCCGGAATGGCAGGAAGAAGTGCTGCGCGCCACCAATGGCGAAGGCGTCGACCTGGTGCTGGAAGTGGGCGGCCAGGACACGCTGGCGCGCTCGATTGCCTCAGCCAGCATGGGCGGCAAGGTGGCCGTGATTGGCGGCCTGGGTGGTGGCTTCGAAACCAGCGTGCAGTTGCTTGGCATCGTCATTGGCGGCAAGAGCATGAGCGGCATCTATGTGGGCAGCCGCAAGATGCAGGAAGACCTGTCGCGCCTGGTCGAGCAACGCAAAATCAAACCGGTGGTAGACCGCGTGTTCGACATCCACGAAGCGCGTGAGGCCTACCAGCACTTGGCTTCGGGAAATCACTTCGGCAAAGTCGTGATCAGTGTAAAACCGCGCTACTAATCCCAAATTCGGGGTCAAAATTCGGGGTCAGGTCTGTCATTTGGACACGCGAGCAGCTTCTTTGACAAATCTCAATACGTAAATTCGGCGGAATTTGCGTATTGAGGAATGTCAAATGCGAGCGCTAGCTGTCCAAATGACAGACCTGACCCCGAATTTCGACAGAAAAAAAGCCCGCTATGAAGCGGGCTTTTTATGGCGAAGAACCGCGATTAAGCGAAGTTCTGGGCCACGAAGTTCCAGTTCACCAGGTTCCAGAAGGTTTCAACGTACTTAGGACGTGCGTTGCGGTAGTCAACGTAGTACGCGTGTTCCCATACGTCGCAGGTCAGCAGTGGCTTGTCTGCGCCGGTCAGCGGGGTCGCTGCGTTGGAGGTGTTGACGATTTCGACGGAGCCGTCGGCCTTCTTCACCAGCCAGGTCCAGCCGGAACCGAAGTTGCCTACGCAGGATTTGGTGAATTCAGCCTTGAAGTTGTCGAAGGAACCGAACTTGGCGTTGATGGCGTCAGCCAGGGCGCCGGTAGGCGCGCCGCCGGCGTTTGGAGCCATGCAGTTCCAGTAGAAGGTGTGGTTCCACACCTGGGCTGCGTTGTTGAACACGCCGCCGGAAGACTTCTTCACGATCTCTTCCAGGGACAGGTTTTCGAACTCGGTGCCCTTGATCAGGT
>Ga0209050_1001201_pt1 | contig 30402 bp, 28 predicted proteins | sample Araplavi_mTSA_r2_FD_184276 | JGI IMG/M metagenome (GOLD analysis project Ga0209050, IMG submission 184276) | Arabidopsis root microbial communities from North Carolina, USA - plate scrape MF_Cvi_mTSA_r2 (SPAdes) (version 2) | ecosystem: Host-associated > Plants > Roots > Endosphere | place: USA... | reverse complement strand
GGCACATGGACGTGCTGGAGCTGGACGCCGCCAGCCGCACCAAGGTCGACGAGATGCGCGAGCTGCTGGACGGGGTGCGCTACGCCCCGGTCGAGGCGCGCTACAAGGTCTACATCATCGACGAAGTCCACATGCTGTCGACGGCGGCGTTCAACGCCTTGCTGAAGACGCTGGAAGAGCCGCCGCCGCACGCCAAGTTCATCTTCGCCACCACCGAGATCCGCAAGGTGCCGGTGACCATCCTGTCCCGCACCCAGCGCTTCGACCTGCGCCGGGTTGAGCCGGACGTGCTGGTCAAGCACTTCGACCGGATCTCCGCCAAGGAAGGCGCGCGGATCGAGATGGACGCCTTGGCCCTGATCGCCCGGGCGGCGGAGGGGTCGGTGCGCGACGGCCTGTCGCTGCTGGACCAGGCCATTGTCCAGACCGACCGCGGCGCGACCGTCACCGCCGCCGTCGTGCGCGACATGCTGGGTCTGGCCGACCGGGGCCAGACCATCGCCCTGTTCGAAAACGTCATGGCCGGCAAGACCAAGGACGCCCTGGAAGGCTTCCGGGCCCTGTGGGGCTTCGGCGCCGATCCGGCGGTGGTGATGCTGGACGTCCTCGATCACTGCCACGCCTCGGCGGTGTCCAAGGCGCTGGGACCGGACGCCCTGTCGTTGCCCAAGGAGCAGGCCGCGCGCCTGGCCGCCATCGGGGCCCACACCTCGGCCGGCACGCTGTCCCGGCTGTGGCAGATGCTGCTGAAAGCCCATGACGAGGTGCGCCGCGCGCCCGACGCCATGGCCGCGGCCGAGATGGCCCTGATCCGTTTGTGCTACGCCGCCGATCTGCCGGGCCCGGAAGAGGCGCTGAAGGCCCTTCGCGACGGCGCGCCCATTGGCGGCGGTGGTCCGGGCGGCGGTGTCGCGGTTGGCGGCGGACCGGTCGGCGGCGCGGTGTCGGCCCATGCGCCGATGACCATGGCCGCGCCTGGCGCCCAGGCCGCGCCTGTGGTCGCCTCGTTCGATGACGTCCTCGCTTTGATCGCCGCCAAGCGCGACATCGGGCTGCGCCTGGACGTCGAGCAATATGTCCGCCCGATTAGCTTCCGGCCCGGGGCGGTGACCTTCGAGGCCGCCCCCGGCGCGCCGGGCAACCTCGCCGGCCGCCTGGTCCGCTTTCTGAAGGAGCACACCGGCCAGCCCTGGCTGGTCGCCGCCGAGGGCGGCGGCGGGGCCGAGAGCCTGATGGAGCGCCAGAAGCGCGAGGAGCGCGAGGCGCTGGAGGAGATCAAGTCCGATCCCTTCGTCGCCTCGGTCCTTTCGGCCTTTCCTGGCGCCGAGATCGTCGAGATCCGCAAGCTGCTGACGCCCGAAACGCCGCCGCTGGAGCCGGACGAGGAAGAGGGCTGAACGCCCGCGTTTTTTTGAAGTTGGAGTTCTGAGATGAAAGACCTCGGCGGCCTGATGAAGCAGGCCCAGGCCATGCAGCAGAAACTGGCCGACGCCCAGGCGCGCCTGGCCGAGAGCACCGTTGAGGGGACCTCGGGCGGCGGCATGGTCACGGTCGTGCTGAAGGGCACGGGCGAGCTGGCCAAGGTGACGCTGGACGAGAGCCTGATCGAGCCGGGCGAGGGCGAGGTCATCGCCGACCTGATCGTCGCCGCCCACGCCGACGCCAAGAAGAAGCTGGACGCCAAGCAGGCCCAGATGATGCAGGAAGCCGCCGGCCCGATGGCGGGCCTGATGGGCGGCATGCCCGGGATGAAGTTCTAAGCCCTACCGCTTCCGTTGGAAGCGGCTCTTCAAGGAAAAGAATGGCCGCCTCCGCCGGACCCGAGATCGAGCGCCTGATCGCCCTGCTGTCCAAGCTGCCGGGGCTGGGACCGCGTTCGGGCCGGCGGGCGGCGCTGGCCCTGCTCAAGAAGCGCGATACGCTGCTGGCGCCGCTGGCCCTGGCCATGGCCGAGGCCCAGGCCAAGGTCCGCACCTGCTCGGTCTGCGGTTCGCTGGACGTCACCGACCCCTGTTCGATCTGCGCCGACGGCAGCCGAGACCAGCGCCTGCTGTGCGTGGTCGAGGAGGTCGGCTCGGTCTGGGCCATGGAGCGCGGCGGCTCGTTCCGCGGGCGCTATCACGTGCTGGGCGGGCTGCTGTCGGCGCTGGACGGCGTCGGGCCCGAAGCCCTGCGGATCGGCGAGCTGGTCGCACGGGTGGCCGAGGGCGAGGTCGCTGAGGTGATCCTGGCCCTGCCGGCCACGGTCGACGGCCAAACCACCGCTCATTACATCGCCGACCGCCTGGCTCGGACCAACGTGCCGGTGACCATGCTGGCGCGCGGCGTGCCGGTCGGGGGCGACCTGGACTGGCTGGACGACGGCACCATCGCCCAGGCTTTGCGCGCCAGGCGCCCGGCCTGACGCAAAATCTCCGAAGCGAAACCATCACGCCCTGACAAGACCGCAAGGCCGGTGGCAAGCTTCGGCCGTCACGTCGGCGATCATCGCCTGGCGTTAGCGTGAGGACATCTCCATGAGCGCTCCCGAGGACGACACTCCGGCAGCCGAAACCGAAGCCCCGCACCCGGCCAAGGTCGGCGTGGTGGACCGAGGCCACAACGTCACCGGCTTCGGCGGCGAACCGATCAGCGGCATGATCGCCGACCTCGCCGACGGCGACGACTGACGATCACGGCGGCGGCCTTTAAGCCGCCGCCGACTCCCGGTAAGAACGGAGCATGAACTTTTCTGATCCGTTCCTGATCCTCGCGATCGTCTTCGCCCTGGCCACGGTCGCCTGCGCCCTCTGGGCGGTCGCCGCGCAGCGCCGTGCGGCCCGCGCGGAGGCCCAGGCCTGGATGCTGAACGAGAAGGTCGCTCAGGCCGAGGAGCGCGCGCGGCTGCTGGAAGACCAGACCGCCACCCAGATCGAGCTGATCAAGGCGCAAGCCGCCCAGAGCGCCAACGCCATCGCCGAGCAGCTGATCAAGCGGGCCGACGAGAACGCCAAGAGCCGCGACAACCTGGCCCAGGCGCGCCTGGAGGCCCAGCTGAAGCCGGTGGCCGAGACCCTCGCCAAGTTCGAGGCCCAGGTCACCGCCGTCGAGAAGGCCCGCGCGGAAGAGACCGGCGGCCTCAAGGCCCAGATCGCGGCTCTGATGGAGGCCTCGACCGCCACCCAGGCCGAGGCCCGCAAATTGTCGGCCGCCTTGCGCCGGGGGGCGGGCGTGCAGGGCCGCTGGGGCGAGCAGACCCTGCGCAACGTGCTGGAGGCCGCCGGCCTGAACAGCCGCTTTGACTTCCAGGAGCAGTTCAGCGTCGACACCGAGGAGGGCCGCCGCCGGCCCGACGTCAAGGTCACCCTGCCGGGCGGCGGGGTGTTCGTGATCGACGCCAAGTGCTCGCTGAACGCCTTTCTCGACGCTCAAGAGGCGACCGACGACGCGTCGCGTGAGGCCGCCATGGCCCGCCACGCCGCCAGCGTCCGCGCCCACATGCAAGGCCTGTCATCCAAGGCCTATTGGGATCAGTTCTCCAGCGTCGGCTCTCCGGACTTCGTGGCGATGTTCGTGCCCGGCGACGGCTTCCTGGCGGCCGCGCTGGACCGCCTGCCCGAGTTGATGACCGAGGCCATGGAGCGGCGGGTGGTGCTGGTCACCCCCACCACCCTGTTCGCCCTGTGCAAGGCCGTCGCCTACGGCTGGCGGGCCGAGGATCAGGCCAAGAACGCCGCCCGCATCGTCGAGGTCGGCCGCGAACTCTACAAGCGCGTCTCGGTCATGGGCGCGCACGCCGGGGCCATGGGCAAGGCGCTGGAGAGCGCGGTGGGCAAGTACAACCAGTTCGTCGGCTCGCTGGAGAGCCAAGTCCTGACCCAGGCCCGCCGTTTCGAGGACCTGTCTGTCGACCACGAGGGCAAGCAGATCGCCGAGCCGGCCCCGGTCGAGCAGGCTGTCCGCCCCTTGACCAAGTTGAGCGCCGGACCGGAGGTGGGGCAATCTCCCACCTTGACGCTCGGAAATGAGACGCCTACCTGATTTCGCATCATGGCTATCCGTCGCATCCTCACCGTCGATAACGCCGCCGACCTGGCGACGCTGAAGAAGATCTCCACGCCCGTGGAGACCGTCACCGACGCGGTGCGCGCTTTGATGGATGACATGCTGGAGACCATGTACGACGCCCCGGGCATCGGCCTGGCCGCCGTGCAGATCGGCGAGCCCGTGCGCGTCATCGTCATGGACCTGGCCCGCGAGGGCGAGGAGCCGGCCCCGCGCTACTTCGTCAATCCCGAGATCCTGTCCAGTTCCGAAGACACCCTCGGCTACGAAGAGGGTTGCCTGTCGGTGCCGGAATATTTCGACGAGGTCGAGCGGCCGGCCAAGGTCACCATCCGCTACATGAACTACCAGGGCGAGACCGTTGTCGAGGAGGCCGAGGGCCTGTTCGCCGTCTGCATCCAGCACGAGATGGACCACCTGGAAGGCGTCCTGTTCATCGACCACCTGTCGCGCCTGCGCCGCGACCGGGCGATCACCAAGGTCAAGAAGGCCCGCCGGGCGGCCTGAGGCGCTTCTGCTCCCCCTTTGGGGGAGCTGTCGCCCCCGGGACCGACTGAAAGTCGGCCCGAGGATAAACTCCGCGGCTGAGGGGGCTTCTCTGCATGGGCCGCGTCGCCCCCTCCGGCCCTTCGGGCCACCTCCCCCAGCGGGGGAGGAGAGTCATCGCTTCCGCCCCTGGTCCGTCTCGTACGGCGTCCCATCCCGATGCCGATAGATGTCCTCTCCATCCCGCAGCACCAGGTCGATGTCCGGATAGTCGCAGCCATCCGCGTCCGGCTTGCGTGATCCGATCTCCAGCAGCAGGGCGTCCCGCTCCGAGCGGTTCTGGAAATGGTGGCCGTTGGCGACGCCGGCCTTGAAGCCCGCGCAGTCGCCAGCCCTCAGCACCGTCTCGCCGTCATTGTCGACCAGGACGACCTCACCCTCGACCACCCAGGTGAACTCGTCCTCGGCCGTGTGCCAGTGACGCTGGCTGGACCAGGCGCCGGGCGGCAGGCGCAGCAGGTTGACGCCGAACTGGTCGAGGCCGACCGCGTCGCCCAGCTTGGTCCGGTGGCGTTGCAGGCACGGTTCGTTGAACGGCGCGGGATAGGCCGTGCCGATACGGGTCGGCGCCGAGGCGAGATCGATCTTGGGCATCGCGGACCTTGGAAGGGATTTGCCGGGTTTGCGTCGCGGGGAAGGGAAGCCTAAAGCCTGCAGCATGACCAGCCCCGCGTCCGTTTCCGTCAGCATCGACCCCGTCGAACTGGCTCAAGCCCTGATCCGCCGCCCGTCGGTGACGCCGGCCGACGAAGGCGCGATGGACACGCTGCAGCGTCAGCTGGAGGCCCTGGGCTTCGCCTGCCGCCGCATGACGTTCGGTGAGATCGAGAACCTGTACGCCCGGCGCGGGACGGCGCGGCCGAACCTATGCTTCGCCGGCCACACCGACGTGGTGCCGGTCGGCGACGACGCGGCCTGGACCGCCGGACCGTTCGAGGCCGAGATCAAGGACGGCGTGCTCTACGGTCGCGGCGCGGTCGACATGAAAAGCGCCATCGCCGCCTTCGTCGCCGCCGTGGCCAAGGTCCCCGAGCACCCTGGCTCGATCAGCTTCCTGATCACCGGCGACGAGGAGGGCGTGGCCGAGGACGGCACCGTCAAGGTCGTCGAGGCCCTGGCCGCCGAGGGCGAGATCATCGACCACTGCATCGTGGGCGAGCCGACCAGCGCCAATCTGCTGGGCGACATGGTCAAGATCGGCCGGCGCGGCAGCATCAACGCCTGGATCGCCGTGGACGGCGTGCAGGGCCACGTCGCCTATCCTCACCGCGCGGCCAATCCGATCCCGGTGATGGTGGACATCCTCTCGCGCCTGCAGAGCCGGGTGCTGGACGAGGGCTATACCGGCTTCCAGCCGTCGAACCTGGAGGTGACCACGGTCGACGTCGGCAACACCGCCACCAACGTCATCCCCGCCAGCGCCAGGGCCCGGGTGAACATCCGCTTCAATCCCGCCCACAAGGGCAAGGACCTGGCCGCCTGGATCGAGAGCGAGTGCCGCGAGGCGGCGGAAGGCTTCTCGGGCCGCGTCGAGGCGCTGTGCAAGATCAGCGGCGAGGCCTTCCTGACCGAGCCGGGCGCCTTCACCGACGTGATCACAGCCGCCGTGGGGGATGCGACCGGTCGCGTGCCGGAGCTCTCCACGACCGGCGGCACCAGCGACGCCCGCTTCATTCGCAGCCTCTGCCCCGTCGTCGAGTTCGGCCTGGTCGGCTCGACCATGCACCAGGTCGACGAGCGCGTGCCGGTCGAGGAGATCCGCCAGCTGGCGGGCGCCTACGAGGCCCTGATCAACCGCTACTTCGCGGCGTTCGCTTAGACGTCTTTCAGGCAACCGGATGGTTTCGGTCGCGCGACCTCAAGCTCGACGCGGTGTGTAAAGGTTGTTCTCGCGCAACGTGCGCGCATGGCGGGCGTGCATTCTGCGGCGATGACCGCGAAACCGCACCGCATCCTGATCCTGATCGGCCATCCCGACCCCGCGCCGGAGCGCTTCTGCCGCGCCCTGGCCGAGGCCTATGCGCAGGGCGCCGCCTCGGCGGGGCATGAGATCCGCCGCGCCGATATCGGTCCGATGGATGCGCCGATGCTGATCACCCAGGCCGAATTCGAGGCCGACGATCCGCCGCGCCTGATCCGCGACCTGCGCCAGGACATCCTGTGGGCCGACCACCTCGTGGTCATCTTCCCGCTGTGGCTGGGCGGCGCGCCGGCCAAGTTCAAGGCGACCCTGGAGCAGGTGTTCCGCGGCGGCTTCGGGTTCGAGGTGGGACCGCGAGGCTGGCGCTCGAAGCTGAGCGGGCGCTCGGCGCGCATGGTGGTGACCATGGGCATGCCCGGCGCAATCTTCCGCCTGGTGTTCGGCGCGCACGGGTTGAAAGCCGTCACCCAGGGCATCTTCCTGCTGGCAGGCGTCAAGCCCTCGCGCGCCTCGATCGTCGGCGGAGTCGACGCCATCGGGGCCGGCGGCCGGACCCGCTGGCTGGAGCGCATGCGCAAGCTGGGGGCGAACGCGGTCTAGCCGCCGTAGCCTACGCCGACCAGGTAGAGACCGTCCGCCGGAGCCACGGGGCCGCATTCCCGGCGATCCCTGGCCTCCAGCGCCGCCTTGACGTCGTCCGGCGTCCAACGTCCCGCGCCGACCTCGACCAGCGTGCCCGTCATCGAGCGCACCTGGCGGTGCAGGAAGCTGCGGGCCTCGAAATCCAGATGAATCTCCTCGCCCACCCGCCGCACGCGGGCGACGTCCAGGGTCTTCACCGGGCTCTTGGACTGGCAGTGCATGTCGCGGAAAGTGGTGAAGTCGTGCAGCCCGACCAGATGCTGGGCGGCGGCGTGCATGGCGTCCTCGTCCAGGTCCTTCTTCATGTGCCAGACCCGGCCCTTGTCCAGCGCCGGCGGGGCGCGGCGGTTGAGGATTCGGTAGAGGTAGCGGCGTTCGTTGGCCGAGAAGCGGGCGTGCCAGCCCTCCTCGGCGACCTCGGCCGACAGGATCGAGACCGCCTCGCGGGTCAGGTGGGCGTTGAGCGCGTTGAACACCGTCTGGGCGGGCCAGTCCTTGCCGAGGTCGACATGGACGACCTGGCCGGTGGCGTGGACGCCGGTGTCGGTGCGGCCGGCGGCGGCGATGCGCACCGTTTCGCCGCTGAAGGCCTTCACCGCCGCCTCGATCGCGCCCTGCACCGACGGCAGCACGGCCTGGGCCTGGAAGCCGGCATAGGGCCGGCCGTCGTACTCGACCAGGAGGCGGTAGCGGGGCATCAGGCCAGCTTGGTCCCGTTTGGGAGGGGGAAGCCGCGCGTGAAGGTCTCGGCGTCCTGGACGCCCTTGCCCTCGCGCTGAGCCTTCAGCAGGCGCACCGCGCCCTCTCCGCAGGCGATCAGCAAGGCGTCGTCCAGCGTCACGCCCGGCGGGCCGGAGTCCGCCTCGACCCGCGACAGTAGGGCCTTCACGCGAACGGGGCCCTTGTCCGAGGGAGCCTCGAACCAGGCGCCGGGGAAGGGCGACAGGCCGCGGATATGGCGGTCGACCTCGGCGGCGGGGCGGGTCCAGTCGATGCGCGCCTCGACCGACTTGATCTTCTTGGCGTAGGTGACGCCGTCCTCGGCCTGAGGCGTTTCGTGGACCACGCCGCGCTCGATGGCGGCCAGGGCCACGGGCAGCAGCCGCGCGCCGGTGGCGGCCAGCTTGTCGTGCAGGGTGGCGGCGGTGTCGTCGGCGGCGATGGCCACCTGCTCCGACATCAGGATCGGGCCCTCGTCCAGGCCTTCGCTCATCCGCATTACCTGGACGCCGGTGACAGGGTCGCCGGCCATGATCGCCCGCTGGATCGGGGCCGCGCCGCGCCAGCGCGGCAGCAGGCTGGCGTGCAGGTTGAAGCAGCCCAGACGGGGCGCGTCGAGCACGGCCTTCACCAGGATCTGGCCGAAGGCGACCACGACGGCGGCGTCGAGGTTCAGGGCCTGGAAGGCCTCGATCTCCTCGGGCGTCTTCATCGAGGCGGGCGTGCGGACCGGCAGGCCCAGGCCCTCGGCGAAGGCGTGGACCGGCGAGGGCTTCAGGTCCTGGCCGCGCCCGCGCGGGGCGGGCGGCTGGGAATAGACCGCGACGATCTCGTGACCCGAGGCGACCAGTTCGGCGAGGCACGTGACGGCGAAGTCGGGCGTGCCGAGGAAGGCGATGCGCATGGCGGGGGTTTAGACGCCTCGGGGCTCCGACGCAAAGCAGAGTCGGAACCTAGGCCGTGGCGCTCCGTTATCCAGCCGACCTATTCGAAGGAGCACGACCATGCGTTCCATCCTCTTCGTCGCCGGCTGCGCCGTGGCGCTCACCCTCGGCGCCTGCTCACAGGAACACGCCACCGAGGTGAAGGAGGGCGCGCAGGCCGCCGCCGCCGACATCAAGGACGCGGCCCACAACATCGCCAACGACCCGGACGTCAAGGAAGCCGGGGCGGCGATCAAGGAAAGCACCAAAGAAACCGCCGGCGAGCTCAAGGAAGCCGCGGGCGAGGCCGCCGACAAGGCTCAGGAACTGGGCGAGAAGGCCGGCCAAGAGGCCAAGGAGGCCGGCGCCGACCTGAAGAAGGACGCCAAGGAAGGCGCGGCCGAGAGCAAGAAGCAGGTCCACGAAGCGACGAAGTAGGGCTCGTCAGGCCGCCTTTGGATCAGGGCCATAGCGGTTGGGACCCTTTTGCCCGCGCAGGAAGCCGATCTCGATCCACGCCCAAAGGACGAGCCCGACGGCGACCAGGCTTAGAAGACCGGCGGCGATGATGAGGCCGGTGGGCCCCCGGTGCTGCGAGAGCGCACCGGGGGCAACCAACGCGAACGGCCCGAGGGTGAAGAACACCCACCACGCGGCGCCTTTCCCCCGATCATGCAATCGTCGAACGCCAACGCTGACGGTGGCAGCCAGGAGGGGGACGACAAAGGCGAAGGGGATCGCGCCCAGCCAACCGCCTGCCATCGTGGCCACTGCGGTGAGGCTGATGATCAGCGCCGCCGCTAAGCCCAGGCGCACCTGGAAGCGCCAGTACTGCAGTGGCGTCAGTCGGCCGCTCAGCGTGAAATAGTTTCTCAGCCAACCCATCGGTCATCCCCGTTTGACGGGGACAACCTTAGGGCGTTGAGGTGCGGCGAGCTAGTCCCGCAGCAGGTCGTTGATCGAGGTCTTCGAGCGGGTCTGGGCGTCGACCGTCTTGACGATCACGGCGCAGTAGAGGCTGGGGCCGCCGTTCGGGTCGGGCAGGTTGCCGGGAACGACGACGCTGTAGGGCGGGACCTTGCCGATATGGACCTGGCCGGTCTTGCGGTCGACAATCTTGGTCGAGGCGCTGATGAACACGCCCATCGAGAGCACGCTGCCCTCGCCGACGACCACGCCCTCGACGACTTCCGAGCGGGCGCCGATGAAGCAGTTGTCCTCGATGATGGTCGGATTGGCCTGCAGGGGCTCCAGCACGCCGCCAATGCCGACGCCGCCCGACAGGTGGACGTTCTTGCCAATCTGGGCGCACGAGCCGACCGTCACCCAGGTGTCGACCATCGTACCTTCGTCGACATAGCCGCCGATGTTCACGAACGACGGCATCAGGATCACGTTCTTGCCGATGTGGGCGCCGCGGCGGACGATGGCGCCGGGCACGGCGCGGAAGCCGCCGGCCTCGAACTGCGGGGCGTCCCAGCCGTCGAACTTGTTCGGCACCTTGTCCCACCACGGACCAACGCCGCCGCCCAGCGTGCCGGCGCGCATCACCGTGTTCGGGTTCAGGCGGAACGACAGCAGCACGGCCTTCTTGAGCCATTGATGCGTCATCCACTCGCCGTCGACCTTTTCCGAGACGCGGGTCTTGCCGCTGTCCAGCAGCAGCAGCGCCTCTTCCACTGCGGTGCGGACCGGGCCGGTGGTGGCGGCCGAGACGTCGGCGCGACCTTCCCAGGCGGCTTCGATCTCGGTTTGCAGGTCCGACAGGGTGACGGCGCTCATGCTTGGCTTCCTTGCAGGCGGGCCGAGTTCAGGAACTCAGGCAGGTCGTTGGTGCGGAAATGGACGTGTTCTGAGGTCGAGTCCGCGGCGTGCGGCCCGACCAGTATGGTGGTCATGCCCATTCGCGCCGCGGGGACCAGGTTCTTCTCGCTGTCCTCGAAGAAGGCGGTCATGGGCGGGTCGATGGCGTGCAGCTTGGCGATCTTGTCGAAGGTCGCCAGCGACGGCTTGGGCACATAGTCGGCCGTCTCGATGGCGAAGATCTCGGTGAACAGGTCACGCAGATCCAGGTGGGCCAGCACGCGCTCGGCGTGGCCCAGAGAGCCGTTGGTGAAGATCAGGCGGCGGCCCGGCAGGTGGGCGATCGCCGCGCGCAGTTCGGGGCTGGGGACCAGGCGGTCCATCGAGACATCATGCACCTCGTCCAGGAAGGTCTTGGGTTCGATGCCATGATTGGCCATCAGCCCGGCCAGGGTGGTGCCGTGCTCCTTGAAGTAGTCGTGCTGCAACGCGCGGGCTTGCTCGCGCGGCAGCCCCGTTTCGCGCGCCACGAAGTCGGTCATCTTGGCCTCGATCAGGCCCATGAACTCGCTTTCCAGCGGGTACAGGGTGTTGTCGAGGTCGAACAGCCAGGTGTCGACGTGCGAGAGGTCGGCGCTCATTTCGAGATGAGCGTGCCCGCGCCGTGCTCGCTGAATAGCTCGACCAGCATGGCGTGCGGCCGGCGGCCGTCCAGGATGACCACGGCCTCGACGCCCGACTCGATGGCGTGGATGGCGTTTTCAAGCTTGGGGATCATGCCGCCGGTGGCGACGCCCGAGGCGATCAGCTCGCGGGCCTGGGCGACCGTCATCTCGCGGATCAGCTCGCCGTCGCCGTCCAGAACGCCCTTGATGTCGGTCAGCATCAGCATGCGCTTGGCCTTCAGCGCGCCCGCCAGCGCGCCGGCCACGGTGTCGGCGTTGATGTTGAAGGTCTCGCCCTCGGTCGAGACGCCGATCGGGGCGATGACCGGGATGTAGTCGGTTTCGGAGGTCAGCAGGGCCTGGATCAGGTGCGGGTCGACCTTGGTCGGCTCACCGACGAAGCCCAGGTCGACGACCTGCTCGATATTGCTGTCCGGATCCTTGCGGGTGCGGGTCACCTTCTCGGCGGTGATCAGGCGGGCGTCCTTGCCCGACAGGCCCACGCCGCGCACGTCGGCCTCGGCGCCGGCCTGGGTGATCCAGTTGGCGATTTCCTTGTTGATCGCGCCCGACAGCACCATCTCGGCCACTTCCATGGTGGCTTCGTCGGTGACGCGCAGGCCGTCGACGAAGGTCGACTTGACGCCGGCCTTGTCCAGCATGCGGCTGATCTGCGGACCGCCGCCGTGCACGACGACCGGGTGGACGCCCAGCAGCTTCAGCAGCACCGCGTCGGCGGCGAAGACCTTGGCCACCTCTTCCTGGCCCATGGCGTGGCCGCCGTATTTGATCACGACCGTTTCCCGGTCGTAGATCTGGATGTAGGGCAGGGCTTCGGCCAGGGTCTTGGCGGTGGCCCAGCCGGCTTCCTCGGCGGCGTCGTTCAAGGGGCATCCCTCAAGGAAAAACAGGGAAGGGGAAATAGGCGGCGCCTCGATAGCGGACCCCGTCCGCCCTGTCACTAAAAAGGGGTCTTCAACGCTTCTGCTCGAACCGCCATTTCATGACCAGCACCGCGCCGGACATCAGCAGGCACGCGACGTTCGAGGCGATCACCGGCCAGGCCTTGATCAGGATCCCGTAAACGATCCAGCACGAAAAGCCCGTGACGGTGACGACATAGGTGCGCAGCGAGACGGACGAGGCGTCCTTCTCCTTCCAGATCTTGAGAATCTGCGGCGCGAAGCTGGTGATGGAAAGGAGGGCGGCAACCGTGCCCACGGCCGCGGCGACTGGCGGGACCGCCATCAGCCGTCCCTCATCAGGCGCTCTGCTGCAGCGTGTCGTTAAGGCCCCACAGCTCGGCATAGGCCGGAGCCAGGGTCAGGCCGACCGGCACGGGGCCGGGCACGTGGCCTTCCTGCAGGCAGTAGGTCAGGTACGACAGAGCCGTCTTCACCCCGTGCTCCGAGTAGGGCTTGCCGATCACGCCACAGGCGCCGGCGAAGTCCTCAGGCAGACGCTTGACGTTGGCGGTCATGAACAGGGCCACGCCCCCGCAGTCCTGCGAGATCTTGCGGGCCACGTCCACGCCGGTGGGGCCGTCGCTGAGGTGGACGTCGACGAGCGCCAGATCGGGATGCAGCTGCTGCGCCAGCGCCACCGCCTCGTCGGAGCTCATGGCCAAACCCAGGGGATGGCAGCCGACTTCCTCGACCAGGTACTCCAGCTCGATCGCCAGCAGCATCTCGTCTTCGACAATCAGCACATCGAGCGCGCGGCCGCCCATCAAGCTAACTCAACCTTCCTAGTGCGCCCCATTCACGGGCAGCAGAACGACTATGCGGACGCCTGGTTCCGCATCGGTGGTCTCGCTCTTCGCCTTCAACTGCTGGCAGAGCAGCTGGACGATGGTGAGGCCGAAGCCCGAAGGCCTGGCGTCCTTGTCCAATCCAACGCCGTCGTCGGCGATTTCGATCCGGAAATTCCCTTCTTCACGGCGAACGCCGATGAAGATCCGGCCGCCCCGGCCTTCCGGAAAGCCGTGGCGCAGGGCGTTGGTCAAGAGCTCGTTGACCACCAGCGCGAAGGGCGCGGCCTTGGCGGCGGGAATCTCGACCCGCTCCAGGTCCAGCTCCATGCGGATGTCGTCGCGCATGGCCGAGCCCATCAGGTCGGCGACCATGTCGCGGATGAAGGCCGAAACGTCGAAGCGCTCGACGTCCTCGCTCTGGAACAGGCGGCGATGCACGGTGGCGATGGCGTTGACCCGGCCCAGCATGCCCTTCAGCGAGGCCTTGAGCGCCGGATCCGCCACGCGGCGGTTCTGCAGCAGCAGCAGGCTGGAGATCAGCTGCAGATTGTTCTTCACGCGGTGGTCGACCTCGTGAAGCAGGGCGGTCTTCTGCTCCAGGGCTTCCTTCAGTTCCCGCGTCCGCGCCTCGATGATCGCTTCGAGGTCCTCGGGTCTGCGACCAGTGGCCTGGCTGACATCGCGTACCGATTCCAAATAGTCGTCCATGCCTGCGGTCAAGCTCCCACCACCCCGTGGACGCTCAACGTACGCGATGTTGTCGAGTTCCCAACATAGGCTGGATTCGAAAATGGAAACGGCGGGAGTCCGCCGTGGACTCCCGCCGTGCTGTCCGAGGATCCGCCCGTGCTTCCCGGAACAGGCAGGTCGCCAGAACGACGCTATTTGGGCTGGTAGATCCTGTCGAACACGCCGCCGTCGGCGAAGTGCGTGGCCTGCGCCTTCTTCCAGCCGCCGAAGGTGTCGTCGATCGTCACCAGCGGGATCTTCTTGAACCGGGCGGCGTACTTGGCCGCTACGTCGGCGTTGCGCGGGCGGTAGTAGTTCTTGGCGATCAGCTCCTGGGCCAGCGGGCTGTACAGGAAGTTCAGATAGCCTTCGGCGATGGTGCGGGTCTTGTGGCGATCGACGTTCTTGTCGACGAGGGCGACCGGGGGCTCGGCCAGGATCGACAGCGACGGATAGACGATGTCGAACTTGCCCGGCAGCTCCTCCTGGGCAAGGTAGGCCTCGTTCTCCCAGGCCAGCAGCACGTCGCCCAGGTCGCGCTGGGTGAAGCTGGTCGTGGCGCCGCGGGCGCCGGTGTCCAGCACGGGCACGTGCTCGAACAGGGTCTTGACGAAGGCCTCGGCCTTGGCGGGGGCGCCGCCCGGCTGCTTCAGGGCCCAGGCCCAGGCGGCCAGGTAGTTCCAGCGCGCGCCGCCCGAGGTCTTGGGGTTCGGCGTGATCACGTCGATGCCCGGCTTCACCAGGTCGCCCCAGTCCTTGATCTTCCACGGATTGCCCTTGCGGACCAGGAACACGATGGTCGAGGTGTAGGGCGTGGAGTTCTGCGGCAGGCGCGACTGCCAATTGGCCGGCAGCAGCCTGGCCTTGGCGGCGATCTCGTCGATGTCGTAGGCGAGGGCGAGCGTGACGACGTCGGCCTGCAGGCCGTCGATCACCGAGCGGGCCTGCTTGCCCGAACCGCCGTGGCTCTGATTGATCACCAGGGTCTGGCCGACCCGGTCCTTCCAGTACTTGGCGTAGGCGGCGTTGATGTCCTTGTAGAGCTCGCGCGTCGGGTCGTAGCTGACGTTGAGCAGGGTGATGGTCTTGCCGGCCTGGGCTTGCGCCAGAGCCGGGACCATGCCCGCCGCCAGACCCGCGCCGGCGCCGGCCAGCACACCGCGGCGGGTCGAAGCCTTGATGATATCGCTCATGGGACGATCCTTTCTGGAGGGTCTTTTCGAGGCGGCGCGGCGGAGGCGCGGCGGTCTTCGAGGAGAGGTGGGCCGTCCGGGCCTTGAACTCAAGTTTGGGAACTCAAGCTGCGGAGCGGACGGCCTACCGGTTTAGAACGCGAACTGGCTGCGGACGTTGACGGCCTGGTAGCTCTGGCTCAGCGGCAGCAAGCCGCCGGCCGGATCCTTGCGATCGATGTCCACGTCCAGATAGTCGACCGAGAACTTGGTCACGGAATTGGGGAACCAGTTCAGGCCGACGGTCCAGATGGTCTGCTCGCCGCCGCGCACGCGATCGGCGGCCAGGGCGCCGTTCTCGTGGTGGTTCAGGTCCAGCACCGAGTAGCGGCCGGCCAGCTCCCAGGCGCCCCACTTGTGGGCCTTGGGATCGAACGGATGGGCGATCGCCGGGGCGTCGAAGGCGAAGGTGTTGGGGTTGTACTTGCGGGCCTCGCCCGTCAGCACCCAGCCGCCTTCCACGTACCAGCCCGTGAACTTCGGATCCGAGACGCCGGCGGCCGGATTGCGGCGGTCGATCTTGTAGTCGAAGTACTCGCCCTGGATCAGGACGTTCTTCTTCTGGGCGGCCAGCTCCAGGCCATAGTGGCGGGCGCCCTTGGCGTCGATGGCGCCGGTGGAGACCAGCTGCTGGCCGTCGACGCGCAGTTCCGGACGGTCCTGGATGGTGACGGGATAGGCGCCGGTCAGGGCCGTCGACTGGGCCGGGGTGGCCACGACGCTGGCGTTGGCGCCGACATGGATCAGGTAGTCGGGCCCCTTGGCCGGGATGAAGGCGAAGCGGCCCAGATAGCCGATCTGCTCGTCGAAGGTCTGGCCGTCGCCGGCCTTGGCCCCGGTGACCGCGCCCGACAGGATCCAGCGATCCTGGACGACCTGGCCCTGCAGGGCGATGCGGCGGTCGGCGCCGGCCAGGCCGCGCGCGGCTTCGGCCGACGACGGACGTTCCGGGAACAGCGAGCCGTTCGTCGAGGCCGCATCTTCCAGGCCGAGGTTCGGGGCGTAGGCGCCGACCCGGATCTTGAAGGGGGCGTAGTTGTACTGGATGAACAGCTCCTGCAGCTGGCCGGCGCCGTCCGTGCCCGCGCCGCCAAAGTCCAGCAGGATCGAGTAGTCGAAGTTCTTGGCGAACTTGCCGTCGACGCCCAGGCGGGCCCGACGGAAGTTGGTGCCGTTGTTCAGGTCGCGAGCGTTGCCCAGCACGGCCGGCAGGCCCTTGTCCTGGTAGTACTGGGCGGCGTCCAGCTGCATCACGCCGTGCAGCGTGGCGCTGTAGGCCCCGTCGCCGGAGGCGATGGTCGGCCTGGCGTTGGCGATGCTGACGGTCGTGGCGCTCTGGGCGGCGCGAACGTCCTTGAGGCTGGCGGCGGTGGCGGCCTTCAGGTCGGCCACCTGCTTCTGCAGGGTTTCCAGCTGGGCCTCCAGCGCGGCGATGCGGGCGGCGGCGTCGTCCGGCGTGGTGGCCGAGGCGGTCTGGGCCGAGGCGGCCCCGGCCGTGGCCAGCAGCGACACGCCGGCGATCAAGACGGCGCGGAATGCGGTTTTGGTGTTGCTCATATGGAGTCCCCTCTCGGCGCCGCTGGGCGGGGCCGACCTGCCGAGCTAGGGAAAACGATTATCCCTAGTTCCGGAATCGAGATTTAGGAAAGCCGGCCGTGAGTTTTTCTGGAGGCGCGGCAAAGTGTCGCGAAAAACGCTGCGAAACTTCCATCAATTCAACCGCTTAATCGGTTAAATATCCGTGCACGGAAAAGCCGCCACGGTCTCCCGTGACGGCTTTCAGACATTTCCGGCGCTCATAGGTGGGAGAAATCCCCCTTCGGGCGGCTTAGAACATCGCCCGGCCCGCGAGGCGCAGGTTGTAGCGCTTCTGCTTCTTGGTGGCTTCGACGCCGCCTTCCAGGGCCAGGTAGGACATCGGGGTGCCGGCGCGCAGGGCGAAGCCGGCGGTCAGGGCGCCGTCCTTGTCGTCCAGCGCGGCCAGGGTGAACGGGTTGCCGCCCTTGAAACGGGCGACCGTGTCGCCGACCGAGCCGGCCAGGGTCTGGCGATAGCCGACCCGCACTTCCGGACGCCACCAGACGTTCTTGCCGAAGTCGGCGCCGAACACGACGCCCAATTCCCCCGAGAGGTTGCTGGAGTTGCGCTTGTCGACGGTCAGGTCGAAGCCGTCCCCGCCGCCGCTCTCGGCGCGCTTGCCTTCCCGCAGCCAGACATAGTCCACCCGGCCCTCGGGACGGGCGAAGAAGCGGCCGAACTTCTGCTCGTAGGCGACGCCCGCGAAGGCGTTGGCGGTCAGGCCCTTCCAGTCGGCGGTGTTCTTCAAAACGAGGTCGGCGATGCCGTCGCCGTTGCTGTCGGGAGCGATGAAGCGACGATCGCCCTTGAAGAAGCCGTAGCCGACGCCGCCGCCGGTGTTGAAGCGCCAGCCGCCGACGGAGCGACGCCAGTAGGCGCCTGTCTGGACGAACGAGGCGGTGGTCTGCTCGCCGACCTTGGCGACAGTGTCGTGCTCCTCCAGGCTGGCATAGGCCAGGGTCAGGCCCAGCGCCGCCCGCGTCGCCCATGGCCTCATAACCGGCCACGAAGCCGTACGCCTGAGTGTCCGAACCCAGGGTCTGGTCGGTGTCGCGGCGGACCAGCGTGTTGATTTCCTGCACCCAGACGCTGTCGGGGCCGTAGCGGTCGCCCGGATCGGGGCGGAACATGGTGGCGGCCGAAATCTGCTGGTTGACCGACTGCAGGGCCGAGAACAGGCCCTCGCCCTGGTCGGGCAACATCTGGTCATAGAGGTCGCGGAAGCCGTCGCGGGTGCTCTGGCCCAGGAACTGGCCCGCCAGGGTCGAGTCGGTCCCGAGCGCCGCGAACACCGCGTCATAGGCCGAGGTCTCGGCCTTGTTGAAGCCGATCTCGGCGGCCGAGCGGCGGCGCACGTCGATATAGACGTTGTTGGCGTCGGCGCGGCTGGTGGCCACGTAGAGGTACGGCGACTCGGCCAGCAGGCCGCCGCCGATCGTGCCGACATTGATGTTGCCGCCCTGGATCACCGTGAAGGTGGTCGGCTGCTTGACCAGGTTGGCCAGGCGGATGCCCAGCTCGGCGCCGCTGGCGATGTTGGTCGCGCCCGAGACGACCAGCTTGGTGTTCGTCCCGGCGGCCGCATCGGCAGAGAACAGCAGCTTGGCCTTGCTGCCCAGGGTCAGGCTGCTGACGTTGATCGTGTCGGTGTTGACGATGCCCAGGCTGCCGTTGGTCACCGCGACGTCCAGGCGGCCGTCGCTGTCGGTCAGCCGGCCCAGCGCCACCGCGCCCCCGTCGATCGACAGGCGGTCCTGGCCGGCGCCAAAGGCCATGTTGCCCAGTAGCGTGCCGCTCCACAGGTTCAGGGTGTCGTCGCCGCCGCCGAACAGCACGTCGCCCACCGTGGAGGGGGCGGCGGTGGTCGTGGTCGCGTCGGTGCTGGTGGTGGTGTCGGTGCTAGGGAAGGTGCTGGTCGAGGTGAAGTCGACCGGCCCCGATTGGGTGTAGGTCACGCCCGAATTGTTGGCGCGCAGGTCGAGCGCAATCGCTTGGCCGGCGGCCGTCACCGTCGCCGCCGTTCCGTCGGCCTTGAAGGTGGGGGCCGAGACCGTGGCGCGGATCGCGCCGGTGTTGGTGATCGTCTTCAGGGTCCCCGCCTGGTCGAGGATCGCCACGGCGTCGCCGGTCTCGCCGACGCGCACGGCGGTGACCGAGCCGGTGTTGCGCAGGCTGGTCGTGGACGAGCCGGCGCCCAGCACCACCCCGCGCGCGGCGGCGGTGACGCCCGAGCCGGCGTACGAGGACGAGCTGGAGGCGATGGCGCCGCGGTTCAGGATCTCGTTGGCGGTCGCGCCCGAGTTCAGGATCAGGCCGGTCGAGTCGGCTTCATAGCTCGTGGCCGCGATCTGGCCGTCGTTGCGAACGCCGCCGGTGATCGTCGTGGTGCGGCCGCCGCCCGCGCCGATCGACACGCCCGTGGCCGCGACCTTGTTGTAGACGCCCGCCGCGCTGATCGAGCCCTTGGCGACCAGGCCATAGGCGTTGTCGCCGGTTCCGACCGCGCCCAGGGTGACGTTCTGGTTCGCAGAGCCGATGAGCAGGGCCGGAGACCCGCCGCTGACGCTGATGCTGGACGTGCCGGTGGTGCTGGAGGTGACCGTTGTGGTGACGGTGGTGCCGTCCGTCCCGACCTTGGTCGAATAGTTGCCGCCCTGCAGCAGCACGCCGCCGGTGACGTCGCCGGCGACGCGCACAGCCGGGCCGCCCTGCAGCAGGTCGTCCGCGTCGAGCTTGTTCAGCGCGTCCACCGTGGTCGGACGGGTGGTGTAGCGGTAGCCGGTGGCGCTCACCGAGCCTTGCAGCACCAGGGCGCCGGTGACGTTCGAATCGATCGCCTGGGCGACCGCGCCCGAGCCTTGGACGGCGGTGGAGCCGCCCAGGGTCACCTTGCCGGTGACCGGCGCGGCGATGCGCACGCCATAGGCGTTGTCGCCGACGACGCTGATCGCGCCCAGATTGGTGATGTTGCCGACCACCGGGCCTTCCAGCAGCATGCCGGCCGAGTTGTTGCCCTCGATGGTGATCGTGCCGCCCGAGGCGTTCTCGATGTCGCCGGTGAAGGTCCCGGCATTGGTCAGACGCACGCCAAACCGGTTGGCGCCCTGCGCGAACGGTCCGTCGAGGTCGCCGTCGGAATCGCTGTCGGTGGCGGTGTAGTCCTCGACCAGCGAGATCGTGCCGGTGTTGCTCAAGGCCCCGGTCCGGCCGCCGATGATCAGCACGCCCACGCCGTCATTGACGCCGTTGGTCGACAGCGTGCCCTGGTTGGTGACCTTGTTGTTGCTGTCGATCGTGACGATCGCGCCCGCGGTCGTCGGCTTGATGGAGCCGTCCGTGGTGATCTTGATGTCGTCGGCCGCAGCGCCCGTGGCCGTGCTCGTGGCGATCGGCGTCGTCCGCGCGGTGGAGACCGAGGTTTCCGCCGAGGCGGCGAAACCCATGGCCAAGAGAGGAGCGGCCGCGACCGTCGCGACCAGGACCTTGCGCTGCATTACGAACGACACCTCGATAGAAACCGGCGCACCTAATTCGGGTCACGTTGCGGCGAAATTGCGGTGAGTCTCACGCGTGACACGTACAGAAGCGCCAACCGTCTATCGCATGGCTTGGCGGGGCGCCATATCTGGATCGACGAATCATTTCCCGCTTGAAATCGGTGAGCCCTCCCCATGCCGCTGGCGAACACGTCCCCGGACGGAACCGAACGCCGCCGCGCGAGCGCTTTTTGGCCTTCGATGATCGGCCCCGGGGTCATTCTCGGCCTGGCCGCCGTGGGGCAGGCCCATCCGGTTCCGGCGGTGCTGGCCGCCGCCGCGACCGGCGGCGCCGGCTGGTGGATGTCGCGCCGCTTGGGCGCCTCGGCCGAGCCCCAACCGACGGGCGTGGGCCTGGTTTCGGTCGCGACCGTTGAGGAGGTCCCGCCGTTCGCGGCGATCCTCGATCGCCTGCCCGATCCCCTGATGGTCATCGCCGCCGAGGAGGCAGACGACCTGACCGGCCGCCGCTTCCTGTTCGCCAACGCCGCGGCGCGGGAGCTGTTCAAGATCCAGCACCAGGGCGCGCTGCTGGTCACTGCCGTCCGTAACCCGCGCGTGCTGGAGGCGGTGGACGAGGCGCTGTTCGGCGGCGTCGAGGGCGTGGTCGAGTTCGAGACCGGCGGCGCCCAGGGGCGCGCCTGGCTGGCCTACGCCCGGCCGCTCAAGGAAAGCGCCGGCCGCTCGCGCCTGGCCCTGCTGGCCTTGCGCGACGAGACCGACGCCCGCCGCAGCGAGCGCACCCGCGCCGACTTTCTCGCGAACGCGAGTCATGAGCTGCGCACGCCGCTGGCGTCGCTGTCGGGCTTCATCGAGACCCTGCGCGGTCACGCCAAGGACGACCCGGGCGCCCGCGACAAGTTCCTGGGCATCATGCTGGCCCAGGCCGAGCGGATGTCGCGGTTGATCGACGACCTGATGAGCCTGTCCCGGATCGAGCTGAACGAGCACATCGCGCCCCTGGGCCGGGTCGATCTGGCCATGGCCGCCGTGGACGTCATCGACGCTCTCGCGCCGCAGGCCCGCGACAAGTCGGTCAGCTTCGACCCCGTGCTGCCGCCGCGGGGCGGGGCGGTGGTCGAGGGCGATCGCGACCAGATCATCCAGGTGATCCAGAACCTGGTTGACAACGCCATCAAATATACGCCCGAGGGCGGGGCTGTGCGGGTGGAGATCTTCCCCGGCCTGGCCGCCGAGGCCGCCGCCGCCGCCCGCGATCCGGCCGCCGCGCGCATGTCGCTGCTGACTCCGGACCACGACCCGGCCGAGCGGTACGCGGTGCTGCGAGTCACCGACCGGGGACCGGGGCTGGCGCGCGAGCACCTGCCGCGCCTGACTGAGCGCTTCTATCGCGTCGAGGGCCAAAAGAGCGGCGAGCGCTCGGGCACCGGCCTGGGCCTGGCCATCGTCAAGCACATCATGAACCGCCACCGCGGCGGGCTGACCGTGGAAAGCGTGCAGGGCGAAGGCGCGACCTTCGGTGTCTATCTGCCGATGGCCAAGGCGGGCGCCGAGGCCGCTTCGCCGCCGCCGGCCGCCGTTGCGGAAGCCTGAACTTTAGAACTCGGTCCAGTCGTCATTCTTGAACGCCAGGGCCGCGCCGCCGGGACGTTGCGCCGGGACGCGCGCCGCCGGTCGCCGCGCGGGCCGCTGGATCGGCGCGGGCTCGGCCACCTTGACGCCCGCCGTGGTCGTGAAGCGGCCGACGAGGGCGGCCAGCTCGGCGGCTTCCTGCCGCAGGCTGGCGGCGGCGGCGGTGGCCTCCTCGACCATGGCGGCGTTGCGCTGAGTGACCTCGTCCATCTGGTTGACGGCGATGTTCACTTCCGAGAGTCCGGTGGCCTGTTCCCGCGACGACTGGGCGATCTCCGAGATCAGGCTGTCGATGTGGCTGACCTTCTGGGAGATCGTCGACAGGGCCTGGCCGGTGTCGCCGACCAGGCGGACGCCGTGCGCGACCTGTGAGGTGCTGCTGGCGATCAGCGTCTTGATCTCCTTGGCCGCTTCGGCCGAGCGCTGGGCCAGGGCTCGAACTTCCTGGGCGACCACCGCGAAGCCGCGGCCCGCGTCGCCCGCGCGGGCGGCCTCGACCCCGGCGTTCAGCGCCAGAAGGTTGGTCTGGAAGGCGATCTCGTCGATCACGCCGATGATGCTGGTGATCTGCCCCGAGGACTTCTCGATTTCGCCCATGGCGGCGACGGCGTCGCTGACGATATCGCCCGAGCGCGCCGCGTCGGCGCGCGCTTCCGATGCGGCCAGCGAGGCCTGGCGCGCGCCTTCCGCGCTGCGGCCGACCGTGGCGGTGACCTGGTCCATGGCGGCGGCCGTCTCTTCCAGGCTGGCGGCTTGCTGCTCGGTGCGGCGCGACAGATCGTCCGAGGCGGTCGAGATTTCGCGGGCGCCCGCGCCGACGCTCAGGGTGGCGTTGGCGACGACGCCCATCGCCTCGTCCAACACCGTCATGGCGGTGTTGAAGTCGTCCCTGACCTTGCTGAACTGCGGGTCGACGGCATTGGCGATGCGATAGGTCAGGTCGTTATGGGCCAGGTGCTCCAGCCCGCGGGCGATCTCGTTGACCGCGTGGACGCGGCCGGTGACCACGGTGGCGAACTTCACCACCTTGATGATGCGGCGCTGGTCATCGAAGATCGGATTGTAGGACGCCTGGATCCAGACCTCCTTGCCGCCCTTGCCCACCCGCTGGAACTCGGCGGCGATGAACTCGCCGGCGTTCAGCTTGCGCCAGAAGTCGGCGTATTCGGGCGAGGCGGCGTAGGCCGGCTCGACGAACATCTGGTGGTTCTGCCCCTGGATCTCGGCCAGGGTGTAGCCTAACGCGTTCAGGAAGTTCTCATTGGCTGTCAGGATCTGGCCGTCGGGCGTGAACTCGATCATCGCCTGGGCGCGGCTGACCGCGTCGATCTTGCCGCGCGCCTCGGCGCTCCTGCGCTTCTCGTCGGTGATCACCGCGGCGACCTTGACGATACGGCTGACGCGGCCCCGGCCGTCGCGGATGGGGTTGTAGGATGCCTGGATCCAGACCTCGACGCCGCCTTTTCCGAGGCGCAGATATTCGCCGGCGTCGAACTCGCCTCGGCCTAGCTTCTTCCAGAAGGCCGCGTATTCGGCGCTGGTCGCATAGGCCGGCTCTACGAACATGCGGTGATGCTGGCCGACGATCTCGCTCAGCGCATAGCCCATGGCCGCGCAGAAGTTGGCGTTGGCCGACAGGATCTTGCCGGCGGGATCGAACTCGATCGTCGCCAGGGACAGATCCAGCGCGGCGAGGGTTTCCGCCGCATGGACGTGCGAACGCTTGAACATTGTATCGTCACGCTCCTTGGCGCTTTTGCTCGAGGAGACTGAGTGGCCGAGGGTGGTCAACAAGTGCTGAACACGACATGACCGCACAACTCATTATGAGGCGATAATATCGCACACAATATATATGGCGTATCACAGGTCTTTGTATTCTCACGCAAAATATCTCTATGAAACGTGTTCGATGTCTCTCCGCGCTGGGTTGCGACATATGGTCCAGGGACTGGTCGGCGACATGGGCCGGTCGCTGTCGTCAAACTGTCATGCAACTGTCGCATAAGCACAGCGCCCGCCCGGCATAGATCGGCCCGGGGGAGGGCCAGCGATCCTGCGGGCCTTCGACAACGCGCAAGATTAGCCTCACGCATGCTGACCTGGCTCTCGCTCCTCGTTCTGGCGCTGTTTTCCGGCGTGGCCTTCGCGGCCGGTCGTCGGCGCGCCGTGGCTTCCGCCGGAGGCCGCTCGCGCGTCCTTCACTCCCTGCCGAACTATTACGGGACCTATGCAGCCCTGTGGGCCGGCGTGCCGGCCGCGCTGCTGCTGCTGCTGGGCGCCGCCTTCGGCGGCCGCATCGAGGACGCGGTCCTGCAGTCCAGCCGCCCCGCCGCCGTCCAGGCGCTGGAGCCGGATCGCCAGGCCGTCTTCTACAGCGACGCCCACGCGATCGCCGCCAAGCAGCCGCCCTCGGAAGTGACCTATGAGGGCGAGCTGAAGGCCGCCCTCGACGCCAAGGTCGCCGAGGCCAAGCGCATCGGGACGGTGCTGAACGTCGGCATGCTGGCCGGCGCCGGCGTGCTGGCCCTGGCCGGCTTCCTGCTGGCCTTTCCGCGCATCTCCACCGAGTTCCGCGCCCGCAACCGGGTCGAGGGTTGGATCGGCGTGCTGCTGATCGGCTGCTCGGTCGCGGCCGTGCTGACCACCCTGGGCATCGTGCTCTCGCTGGTCTGGGAAAGCTGGCGCTTCTTCCAGAGCGTCAATCCGCTCTCGTTCCTGTTCGGCACCGAGTGGAGCCCGCAGATCGCCATGCGCGCCGACCAGGTCGCCTCGGCGGGCGCGTTCGGGGCCGTGCCGCTGTTCGCCGGCACCTTCCTGATCATGCTGATCGCCATGCTGGTGGCCGCGCCCGTCGGCCTTTACTCGGCGATCTACCTCTCGGAATACGCCAACCGCACGGTGCGGGGCGTGGTCAAGCCGCTGCTGGAGATCCTGGCCGGCGTGCCCACCGTGGTCTACGGCTTCTTCGCCGCCCTGACCGTGGGCCCGCTGTTCCGCGCCGGCTTCAACGCTATCGGCGCGGCCCTGCCGCCCGGCCCGATCGCCCAGTACCTGATGGAAGTCCAGAACCAGATGGCCCTGGTGGCCGGGGTGGTGATGGGGATCATGCTGATCCCGTTCGTCTCCTCGCTGTCGGACGACATCATCAACGCGGTGCCGCAGTCCTTGCGCGACGGCAGCTACGCCATGGGCGCGACCAAGTCGGAAACGGTCAAGAAGGTCGTCCTGCCGGCCGCCCTGCCGGGCATCATGGCCGCCATGCTGCTGGCCGTGTCCCGCGCCGTCGGCGAGACCATGATCGTCACCATGGCCGCTGGCCTGCAGGCCAAGCTGACCGCTAACCCGCTCGACACGGTGACCACCGTCACCGTCCAGATCGTCACGCTGCTCACCGGCGACCAGGAATTCGACAGTCCCAAGACGCTGTCGGCCTTCGGCCTGGGCCTCACCCTGTTCGTGGTGACCCTGACGCTGAACATCATCGCCCTGCGCATCGTCCAGAAGTACCGGGAACAATATGACTGACGCGACCTTCGGCGCGGCCGCCCCGCGCCAGGCCCTCACGGCCGCCGACGCCCGCCTGAAGAAGCGCCACGCGGCCGAGCTCCGGTTCAAGGCGCAGGGGATCGCCGCGATCGTCGTCGCGCTGATCTTCCTGGTGGTGCTGGTCGGCCGCATCGTGGCCCAGGGCTACACCACCTTCGAGAGCCACACGCTCAGCGTGCCGGTCTATCTGAACCCGGACCGCATCGACACGTCCGATCTCAGCGGCGTCAACTACGACTACATCGTCGCCGAGGCGGTGATGAAGAAGCTGGGCGTGCAGGACGACGACCTGGGCACGGTCTCGACCAAGGTCCAGGACCTGGTCAGCCGCGACTTCGGCTTCCAGCTGCTGAACAAGCTGAAGGCCGATCCGAAGCTTATTGGCCAGACGGTCGAGGTCCATGGCCCGCTGAAGGCCGACGCCGATCTCTACTTCAAGGGCGAGATCAAGCGCTCGACCGCCGAAGGCGACCGCAAGCTGGACAACCAGCAGCTGGACTGGCTGGACAAGCTGAAAAAGACCGGCGCGATCACGTCGGGCTTCAACTTCGCCTTCTTCACCAACTCCGACTCGACCGAGCCCGAACAGGCCGGCGTGCTGGGCGCGGTGGTCGGCTCGGCCATGATGCTGATCATCACCGCCCTGATCGCGGTGCCGGTCGGCGTGCTGGCCGCCACCTACCTCGAAGAGTTCGCCCCGAAGAACCGCTGGACGGACATCATCGAGGTCAACATCAACAACCTGGCCGCCGTGCCGTCGATCGTCTACGGCCTGCTGGGCCTGGCCCTGTTCATCAATTGGCTGAACGTGCCGCGCTCCTCGCCGCTGGTGGGCGGCCTGGTGCTGGCCCTGATGGCCCTGCCGACCGTAATCATCGCCACCCGTTCGGCGCTCAAGGCCGTGCCGCCCTCGATCCGCGAGGCCGCCCTCGGCGTCGGCGCGTCCAAGACCCAGACGGTCTTCCACCACGTGCTGCCGCTGGCCATGCCCGGCGTGATGACCGGCGCCATCCTGTCGCTGGCCCACGCCCTGGGCGAGACCGCCCCGCTGCTGATGATCGGCATGGTCTCGTTCGTGCCCGGCGTGCCGGAAGGCTTCACCGGCGCGGCCACCGTGCTGCCGGTGCAGGTGTTCATCTGGGAGAACGCCTCCGAGCGGGCCTTCCACGAGCGCACCGCCGCCGCCATCATCGTCCTTCTCGTCTTCATGATCGTCATGAACGCCGCGGCCGTGATCCTGCGCCGCCGCTTCGAGCGCCGCTGGTAGGTTTCACATGACCCTGATCCTGAACCCCAACGCTTCGCCCCTTCTCCGCGGACACGCCATGACCGTCCAAAGCCCCGACGATACCGCCCACACGCCGGTGATCCACACCACCGTCCCGCAAGGCCATGGCTCCGCGCCGGTCGGCGAGGCCAAGATCAAGGCGCGCGGCGTCAAGGTCTTCTACGGCGAGAAGCAGGCCCTGTTCGATGTCGACCTGGACATCCCAGGCAAGTCGGTCACCGCCTTCATCGGCCCGTCGGGCTGCGGTAAGTCGACGTTCCTGCGCTGCATCAACCGCATGAACGACACCATCCCCTCGGCCCGCGTCGAGGGTTCGATCGAGATCGACGGCGCCGACGTCAACCTGAAGAGCGTCGACCCGGTGGTCCTGCGCTCCCGGGTGGGCATGGTGTTCCAGAAGCCGAACCCCTTCCCGAAGACGATCTTCGAGAACGTCGCCTACGGCCCGCGGATCCACGGCCTGGCCTCGCGCAAGGACGAGCTGGAAGCGGTCGTCGAGAGCAGCCTGAAGAAGGCCGGCCTGTGGAACGAGGTCGCCGACCGTCTGCACCAGCCGGGGACGGGCCTGTCGGGCGGCCAGCAGCAGCGCCTGGTCATCGCCCGCGCCATCGCCGTGTCGCCGGAAGTGATCCTGATGGACGAGCCCTGCTCGGCCCTGGATCCGATCGCCACCGCCAAGATCGAGGAACTGATCGACGAGCTGCGGACCCAGTTCTGCATCGTCATCGTGACCCACTCGATGGCCCAGGCCGCCCGCGTTTCGCAGCGCACCGCCTTCTTCCACCTGGGCAAGCTGGTCGAGAGCGGTCCGACCGAGGAGATGTTCACCAATCCTCGCGACAGCCGCACCCAGGACTACATCACCGGCCGCTTCGGCTAAGCGCGAGCGGGAGGATCACGAGATGACCGAACATACCGTCAAGTCGTACGGCGAAGAGCTGGCCCATCTGACCGCCGAGGTCACCCGCATGGGCGGCATCGCGGAGAGCCAGGTCGCCGACTGCATCGCCGCCATCGCCCGCCGCGACGGCCCGCTGGCCCAGGCCGTGGTCCAGGGCGACGAGCGCCTCGACGCCCTGCAGGGCGAAATCGAGCGCAAGGCCTTCCGCCTGATCGCTCTGCGCCAGCCGATGGCCGTGGACCTGCGCCACGCCGTCGCCGCCCTGAAGATCTCGATGAGCCTGGAACGCTGCGGCGACATGGCCAAGAACATCGGCAAGCGCGCCCTGATCCTCACGGAAGCCGACCCGATGACCGCCCTGACCCGCTCGATCGAGCGCATGGGCAGGCTGGTCCAGGGCCGCCTGAAGGACGTCTTGGACGCCTACACCACCTCGGACCTGCAGCGCGCCATCGGCGTGTGGAGCCGCGACGAGGAGGTCGACGAGCACTACAACTCGATCTTCCGCGAGCTCCTGACCTACATGATGGGCGATCCGCGCACGATCAACGCCTGCGCCCATCTGCTGTTCGTGGCCAAGAACCTCGAGCGCATCGGGGATCACGCCACCAATATCGCCGAGATCATCCACTTCGAGCTGACCGGCGAAGAGCTGGTGTCGCAGCGTCCGAAGCTGGACGTGGTCGCGCAGTAAGTCCGGAGGCGATGCGAAAGTGACTCCTTACGTTCTGGTGGTCGAAGACGAAGACGCCCTGGCCACCCTGCTGCACTACAACCTCGACAAGGAAGGCTATCGCGTCGGCGTGGCCGGCGACGGCGAGGAAGCCCTGATCATGGCCAATGAGCGGGCGCCGGACCTGGTCATCCTGGACTGGATGCTGCCCAAGGTCTCGGGCATCGAGGTCTGCCGCCGCCTGCGCGGCCGCGCCGAGACCCGCAACGTGCCGATCATCATGCTGACCGCGCGCGGCGAGGAAACCGACCGGATCCGCGGCCTCGACACCGGCGCCGACGATTACGTGGTCAAGCCGTTCTCGATGGTCGAGCTGACCGCGCGCGTCCGTGCGGTGCTGCGCCGCATCCGTCCGGGCCTGGCCGACGACCGCATCACGGTCGGGGACATCATCATCGACCGGGTCGCCCACCGCGTGAAGCGGAACGGCAAGGAGATCCACCTCGGGCCAACCGAGTTCCGCCTGCTGGACTATCTGATGCAGCACCCAGGCCGGGTGTTCAGCCGCGAGCAGCTGCTGGACGCCGTCTGGGGCTCGGACGTCTATGTCGAGGCCCGCACGGTCGACGTCCACATCGGCCGCCTGCGCAAGGCCCTCAACGGCTCGTCGGACGGCGACCCGATCCGCACCGTCCGTTCGGCCGGCTACTCGCTGGATCTCGACGCGGCCTGATCGGCCGAGGCGTCGTTACAGCGCCCCGTCGTTGCCATGAATCATGAACGCGCGCCGCCCCCCCGCGGCGCGCGTTTTTTTCGTTGCACCGCCTCATCCGACGGTGGTGAGGCAGAATGTCGCTATCCCAAGGGTTGTCAAATTTACGACCCGTTAAGCGTGCGCGGACGACGCTCTCGCGAGTATTGCTGCTGTCTTGACTGTAAGGTTGGCCTTAGTAGCCAAGTTTGCGGTCGCCATTCTCGGCGGCATTACAAATGTTATAGAGTACTTAGGCGCGATATGTCGGATAGTGAACAGTATCATCTGTGCACAATTCGCGACCGCCGACGCGCTCGTGATGTCGCAAGGGGTTAATCGTCGTGCTCAGACCAAGCGCGAGCGGGCCTCTTTCCGTTGTTTCTCAATTCCTCGCCCAAGGCTGAACGCTGGCCGGAGCCTCCCATGCGCATGACGATCAAGCTCAAACTCGCCCTGACCTTCGGGGCGCTCATCCTGATGATGGCGTTCGCCACCCTGTTCGGCATCAGCGAACTTGGGGCCCTGAACCGCGGGCAGAAGGCGATGGTTGAGGGGCCGGTCACGCAGTTGCAGCGCAGCCAGGGACTGGGCCTTGCCCTGCTCCAGGTGATCCGCGCCGAGAAGAACATGGCCCTCGCTGATGACGCCGAGGAGCTGAAGAAGCAGAACGCCAAGGCCGAAGAGAATAAAGAGAAGGTCGCCGCGCTGCTTGAAGCCGGCCTCTCGCACGCCTCCGCGCAGGGAAAGGCCAAGTGGGAAGCGCTTGCGCGCGATTGGGAGCTGTTCTCGGACAGCGACGATTCGGTTCGACGGGACCTGATGGCGGGCCGCCGCGATCAGGCGATCGTGCAGATGCGCACCAGCCAGCGCCAGATCACCAATCGCATCACCGCCATGGTCGACGAACTGGTGAGCGTGCAACAAGAGCGCCTGACCGCCGCCGACGCCGAAAGCGACCAAGCCTACGTCACGTCACGTAATGCGCTGCTGGCCGTCATTTCGGTCTCTATCCTGCTGGCCGCCGGCGCCGCCGTCTGGATCGCCCGGACCATCGCCCAGGGCTTCGCCAAGATCGGCGGCCTGGCCGACGCCGTGGCGCTGGGCGACCTGGACCAGGCGGTCACGGTCAAGACCAATGACGAGATCAGGGACCTGGTCGAGACCGTCAACCGGATGACCGCCAACCTGCGCGCCACCGCGGCCCTGGCCGACCAGGTCGCGGCCGGTGACCTCACCGTCGAGATCAAGCCGCTGTCGGACAAGGACGTCCTGGGCCAGTCCCTGAAAGGCATGGTCGTCAACCTGCGCGGAACAGCGGATCTGGCCGACAAGCTCGCCGACGGCGACCTGACGGTTCAGGCCAAGCCGCTGTCGGACAAGGACGTCATGGGTCTGGCGCTGGAACGGATGATCGATCGCCTGCGCGGCGTGGTCTCGGACGCCATCTCGGCTTCGGAGAACGTCTCGGCGGGCAGCCAGGAGCTGTCGGCCGCCTCCGAGCAGGTGTCGCAAGGCGCCACCGAGCAGGCCTCCTCGGCCGAGGAGGCCTCGG
>Ga0209050_1001199_pt1 | contig 30446 bp, 25 predicted proteins | sample Araplavi_mTSA_r2_FD_184276 | JGI IMG/M metagenome (GOLD analysis project Ga0209050, IMG submission 184276) | Arabidopsis root microbial communities from North Carolina, USA - plate scrape MF_Cvi_mTSA_r2 (SPAdes) (version 2) | ecosystem: Host-associated > Plants > Roots > Endosphere | place: USA... | reverse complement strand
CTCGCGGTTTTCACCGTTGACGATGAGTTGGTAAGTTGCCATGATAAAGGAGTTGATTTTTTTTGAAGGTAATGAATTTAACAGAATGGTACAAAGGGCTGACAGATTGGAAAACAGGAGCGTGGATCGATTCAAAGAAAAGTTTTGCATGTCAATACATACTTCACCGACCGCGGGGCAATCGCCCGGGGCGTGTGTGGCATTGTACTCAATCGATAGCACTGACCAGCCACACGCCCATTGGACAAACGTGAAATATTATCTTATCTTCACTTCCCTAAACTCAACACCACGTCTGTGAAAAACAAATGGTACTTCCTGTTACTTTTCATTGTCCTATTCAGTTGCCAAAATGAAAAACCCAAAGGATGGATTGATCAGGATCGCTTACAAAACCGCCAGGCTGCCGATTGGCTGACAACCGGCGGTAATCAAAACATGCAGCATTATTCCCCATTGGATCAGATCAATTTGGGAAATGTGAAAGACCTGGGATTTGCCTGGGAATACGACGCCCGTTCATACATCGGCAACGTGCCACGCGGTCTCGAGGCCACACCCATTGTTGCGGATGGAATCCTGTACACCGCCGGCGCCTGGGGAGCCGTGTACGCGCTGGATGCCAAAACCGGAAAGGAGCTTTGGACATTCAAACCAAAAGTAGATCCCGCTTACGTTCGCCGGTCGTGTTGTGATGTGGTGAACCGTGGTGTGGCGGTTTGGGAAGGAAAAATTTATGTCGGCACGCTGGATGGATTTCTGGTCTGCCTCGACGCGCAGGACGGCAAAGCGCTGTGGAGCGTCGATACGTTCACGGATAGAACGAAGGCATACACCATTACCAGTCCACCGCAGGTCGCGGGCAGTATCGTTATGATTGGAAATTCCGGTTCTGAATTTGGCGTGCGCGGTTACGTTACCGCCTATGACCTGAAAACCGGAGAACAGAAATGGCGCTTCTTCATCGTACCCGGTGATCCGGCCAACGGAAATGAAAGTCCTGAGATGGAAATGGCGGCGAAAACCTGGGATCCTAAATCGCACTGGCAAAGTGGCGGCGGAGGAACGGTGTGGGGCGAGTCGGCTTACGATCCAGAACTCAATTTGCTTTATGTGGGAACGGGCAATGCCGCCCCATACCCGATCTGGTTTAGAAGCCCTTCCGGTGGCGATAATTTATTTCTGGCTTGTATACTCGCCATCAATCCAGACACGGGAAAATTAGTGTGGCATTATCAAACCACTCCCGGAGAGATTTGGGACTATACGGCGACCCAAAACATTGTGCTGGCCGATGTTGAAATCGAGGGCAAGCCCCGGAAAGTCTTAATGCAGGCACCCAAGAACGGCTTCTTTTATGTGTTGGACAGAGCTACGGGAAAACTTATTTCGGCGGAAAAATATACCCGGGTCAATTGGGCCAGCCATGTCGACTTAAAAACGGGAAGACCGGTGCTGACCGAGCAAGGACAATGGTATAAGGACAAACCAAAACTGGTGGTGCCCTATCTGGGTGGCGGCCATGTGTGGCAACCGATGTCGTATAATCCAAACACGGGATTGGTTTACATACCGGAGCGGTCCGTGCCCCAAGTGTTCAAAACTTTCGATACCTACCAATGGCTGCCCGACGTAGACAATACAAACCTGGACTATGCCGAGATGTATAAGTTTCGAAAGCATGTACTCGACCAGGTCAAAAATGCGGAAGACACGATTCGCGCAGAAAATTTGCTGGCCTGGAATCCCATCACGCAACAAGTTGCCTGGAAATTTCCGGAGGGCGGCCCCGATGGAGGAACCATGTCCACACCGGAACTAGTGTTCCAGGGAACCCGGACGGGATACTTGAATGTGCACAATGCCAAAACAGGAGAGAAGCTGAAATCTATATTTACCGGGAACGGAATAATGGCGGCGCCCACAACCTATAGCATCGATGGTGAACAATATGTGGCCGTCATGGCGGCTTATGGCGGTGCGGAAACGAGCGGTTATTTGCCTGACGCGGTCATCTATCAATACGAAAACAAAGCGCGGATCCTGGCCTTCAAACTGGGCGGAGGAGAAACACCCCTTCCACCAAAACTGAAGCCAACGGAAACACCGGCGCCGCCGCCCGCGATGAAGATCCGGGAAGACCTCATCGAGCGGGGAGCGTACCTTTATAATTTCTATTGCGACATCTGTCACGGCAAATTTGGCGACCGTCATTTGTCGCAGCATCCCGACTTGTCCAAGTTGCCCGAAGCCAAGCACCTCTTGTTTAATGATATTTTATTAAAGGGCATTTTGTCGCAAAATGGAATGGCAAATTTCAGCAATTCCCTCAGCGAAGCCGACGTAGAAGCCATTCACAGCTTCTTGCTAAAGAAACAAACAGAGCTATATGCGAAAAGCCAACCGAAATAAATGCTGCGGCGGGGTTGCGTTCTTTCCCGACCGCACAACACGCAAGCATGAAAGGGTATGAACACATCCAATACACACGATCAGCGCATCGCAAAAATGATCTTCGCCTCGGTCTATCCGCTGTATCTCGAAAAAGTAGAGAAGAAGGGCAGAACAAAAGCCGAATTGCTTCAGGTCATTGAGTGGTTGACAGGCTTTGATAGCAAGAAGCTTCAGGAACTGATAAAAGAAAAGGTAACGTTCGAGACATTCTTCCAGCGCGCTACGCTAAACCCCAATGCACACCTCATCACCGGAGTGATCTGCGGGTATCGCGTGGAAGAAATCCAGAATACGTTGACACGGCAGGCGAGGTATTTGGATAAGTTGGTGGATGAGTTGGCAAAAGGTAGAAAGATGGAAAAAATCCTGCGTGGCTCGTAGGGCACGATGAAGCTTCGACACGGTGAACGAATGGCCCGCTGGCGCCAACCTATTTTGACGCCTTGCTACACGCAAAGGTCGTCCATAAATTCTGAAGCGCTTTCCATACGTTGTCTGCAGGCGGCCGGGGGGATATTTCATAAAACATGAACGTGCTGTTCTTTTCCCCCGGACACAACTTGATATGCACGATGCAATTCAGCGTGATGGGCATCTGCGCCATGTAGTCCAGCATGTCGATTGTGCCGGAATACGTTTGGAGATCTTCTTTGGCAGTGCTGGTTTGCTTTACCTTCACGTTGACTTGTACCAGCTTCTCCTTTGGAATTTGGCGTTTCTCAATATTCCGTCCAATCAGTCCGTTATAATACGCCGTCAGATTTTTTTCAATGATCTGTGGATTACTTTCGGGACGGCCTTCGAGATGCCATAAAAAAGCATACGTCCAATAGCCATCGGATTTGGGGTCGGACCAACCCGGATGGAAACGCAAGTCTTCAACGCCTGTGTAAGGAATCGACGGAGCAAAGTCAATAGGAACACCCATGCGCTCCACGCCCCATCCCTGCGGAATACTCAGGGCATAGGAGGGAGCATATTTTTCGGCGTCAAATGCTTTGGCCGCGGTTTGTGCCCAGGCGTTGGTCGCTGCCGTCAGCAGGGCAATCCATAAAAGTGTGCGTCGTATCATTTTTGTGGAGATTAAAGGGTCAGTCATAAAAGGCCCACGGTCGCTTTCAATTCGTCCAGGGCTATTTCTTTTCAGTGATATTATTTATAAATGTATATAATATACCTGAAAAACTCCATCATCCGCTCAAGAAAAGTAAAGGGTGTTAATTTACCGGCGGGCACAGGGGGATGGACACAGCAATATGGCTGAAGGATCGACGGGGTATTTGAACTGTTTATGAGAGACTTACGACGGTGGACACGAGTATGCTCCCGGTCGGAGATTGAAAGCGGAGATGAACCCGATAAATGAAGAATGATTTATCCGTTGTCGTCCGGTATGCTGTTGAAGGCGGTTCTCTTGTCATCCATCCAGGCATCCATGGCGGCCTGGGACGTCATGCTATTCCGCATTTCATTCATCGCTTGAATATGAGCCGCATCACCTTGCTGTACTTTTTCGCGGGCGTGCTTGCTCACCATCATGGCGATCTCATCAAATGTGCTCGCGCGAAAGGTCTGGTCGCAGGCCCCGCCCAGTTGCTTACAAGTCATCGTTTTCATTTTACTTCGGGTTTACCGGCCAAAGATATGAAAAGAACTTTGTTTCGGTCGAATAGGAATTTCTCCGGTAGGAGCGGGGACGCTACTTTCCCCTCCGCACAATCTTATCTCCGGACACGTGCGACGAGATCGCCTTCCACTCGCCGTTTCGCTTGATGAGCACATTGGAGGATTGGTAAACGACATCATACAACCCCTTCTTGTCTTTCGTCCGGATGGTGCCGGTGCCGGAAACCACCGCGGTGTTGTTTTCGAAGAGGTCGAGCCGTGCGATCTTATATTCAAAGGAGAGGTATGCCGGCTTATGGGTTTTGATATAGGCGAGTTCTTCCTTTTTGGTGGACGGAATGCCATCGGAGTCGATCATTTGAAATTCGTCGGCCAGGATGCGGTCGAGCAACACCGTATCCTGCTCCCGGTAGGCTTTTGGCCAATCCACCTGTTTCAGGTTTCTTAAAGCCGTTTCATCCTTCTCGCGATTTCGCTTTTTGTTATGGGCGTCCACGACGGTATACCAGTCCTTGTTGTCGTAGTAATCATATTGTTTAATGATCTTGCCATCTTTAAAATGAAAGATGTTCACAAACCTCATTTCATAGGGTGCCCCCGCGTACCGGGCTGCCAGCAAGCCTTCCGTTATTAGCGTATCGCCATGTGCAATTTGCTGATCGACCCTCCAGGCATAGTGATTGTTCACGTTGTTCTGATCAAAATTCCGGAAAATACTTTCCTTTGTTTTCCCCACCCAGTCATAAGTAGGGTCGTCGATCGTAACCGAGTCACTATAAAATGGTGAAAGCCGTTCGGCGGTGGGTGTATTGGCGTAGGCTTGGTAATAATCCCTCACAAAATTTGCCGGGATGCTACTACTTTTTTTTGCCTGGCCCCAGGTCATGAAGCCGCAGCCGATCAGGATCAGCAGGGTGAGTGATTTCATAATATAGAACTACGGCTTCTGGCAGGGTTGAGTTTTCTGATCGGCCAGACGCCGTCCGGTAGGGCACAGACGGCCGGTTAGGTACGATGGAAGCGTTTCGGTTCGGAATGCATATAAGCCTTGTTGTGGGCAGCAAATTAGCCCTCGGGACATAGTTTAACCCCAACGTGATGCGATAAGGCTTTTATTTCTCGTGCTGATACATCGCAAACAACTTCCAGAACCGCTGCGCAACCTTGAAATCGAATCGCTCTCGCTTGAAATCATTTAACACGAGGTCAAGTTTTTCGTCCGTCATTTCATACTGACCGATCATGATCTCGTGCTCGGCCGTAAAAAGACCCGTCTTGTTTTGACAGAGGTGAATGTTCTGCCGTGTCACTTCTTCAAAGATCAACACGTCGTTCATTTGATAGGGAGGAAGCGATTCGTGGCGAGAGATGTTGGGATTAAAGCTCAGCGCTAACATCGTATGATGGTTCACTTCCGGCAGGATCAGCTTCGGAAAACTATCCCAGTCCTGAAAGGACAATTCCCGGTAGCAACACTTTATATAAATAGCATCGTTAATGAACGGAACATGCCGGAGTTGAAGATTGATGATGTGATTTTCATCCTCGATCAACTTATCGCCGTTATACTTCAGGATCTCGTGTATGGAAAGATTCTGGGTAATGAATTGGTCCAGGGGGATGCAAAAATGATTGGCAATGTGCATGACGGTTTCAATCCTCGGTTCGGCCCGGTTTTCCTCATAAGAAGAGATATTCCCCCTCGTTAACGCAAACAGCTCCGCAAAGGCCTGCTGACTCAGCCCTTTGGTCGTTCTGATCTTTTTGATGTTGGCGCCAATCTTTGTCATATTCAAAGTTAAGTGTAATTTTTGTTATCACAATGCTAAATTTTTTTGCATTTGTAAAAAGTAGTCAGTAGATTTGTTTGGTCAGCAGAAACTACGCTCATGAAGCATTTTGAGATTATCGAGGATTTCGCACTCCGGCTTAACTGCAGAATACTGTATAAAAATGAGCAGGACGGCATTCTCAAGATCGATAACCCATCCGACGGCATCCACAATTTAATTCTGGGCGTCGCACCGCCCATCCTGATCATGGAGCAGTTTCTCTTCTCTTTCCGGACCGACAATCTGGATATGTTCAAAAAGCTGCTTCAGAAAAACAGGGACACGATTCACGGCGCCTTTGTCATCAATGAAGAAGGCGACCGGGTGCTGTTCCGGTACACCATGCAGCTCCAGAATATCGATTTCAATGAATTTGAGAGTGCCTTAAACTCTCTTGGACTATTGTTGAGCGAGTTCTCTCAACAGATCATCGATTTTTCGAAACGGTAGTACAGGCGCAACGATTGTTTTTAACCTAAAAATTATCAGTCATGAATATTTTCAAAAGAATTTTCAGGATAGGACAGGCTGAAATCCACGCCGCGGTGGATAAAATGGAAGACCCCATTAAAATGACCGAACAAGGTCTTCGCGAACTGCGCGACGATCTGGCAGAAGCAACGGAGGCCTATGCAAAAGTAAAAGCGCTGGCGATCCGCACGGAAAATGACCAGCTTCAGCGCCAGCAGGAGTCAAGAAGCTATGCCGAAAAGGCCATCTTGATCATGCAAAAAGCACAGTCCGGGCAGGTCGACCTGATCAAAGCCGAGGATCTTGCGCGTGAAGCGTTATCGCTCCATAAAAAGTATTATATCGAATCAGAAGAACTCGGGCAGCAAGCCACGGCGTTGCAGCAATCTTCCCGGGAGATGCTGCGCAACACCGAAATTCTGAAAGAGAATATGGAGAAATGGGAAAAGGAGTTGCGGACGTTGCGGGCCAGGGCGAAAGTGAGCAAAGCAACCGAACAAGTCAACAAACAAATGGCCCAGGTCGACAGCAACGGAATAATCGCCATGCTCGAGCGTATGAAATCGAAAGTGGAAGACCAGGAAGCCCTTGCAAAAGCCTACGGTGAAATCGCGCGTGACAGAAATAGTAAGAAAGATGAATTGAACAGCCTGGTAAAAGATGACACCTTGTCGATCGAAAAAGATCTTCAAGCCATCAAGGAAAAATTGGGTATATTGTAAACCCTTAACCATTCAGCCTGCCGATGTCAAGTATAACGCACCTGCTTTTTCATCCGTTGAGTAATGCCATCATGACCATTCTCACGGGTGTGACCACTCTATATTGGATCATTACCTTCATCGCGGGGGACTTGTTTGGCGATTCCGGTGTGGATAGTGATTTGGCCACGCACGGAGCGGACCTCGATACGGATGTTGATGCCGATACAGATGCGGATGATGCAGGTGCAGACAAAACTTTCTTTCAGAAAGCATTGGAATTTGTGAACATCGGCAAAGTGCCCTTCATGGTGGTATATTCCGTGTTCAAATTCTTCGCTTGGATCATCACCCTGACGTCGTCGGTGGTGCTGGGGCTGGCGGGTTGGGGCTGGAAATCGGTCATCATTCTCGTGCCCGTTTTTTTTATCGCGTATGTGATCACCCGGTATGCGACAAAACCGTTGATCAAAGTGTATCATGCTATGGGCTATAATGGAGAAGAACCTCACGAGCTATTGGGAAGGATTGCCCGCATGAGAAGTACCATTTCCGGCGATAAGATCGGTGCGGCTGAAGTGAAAGTGCAAAACGATATTATCCGCATCAACGTAAAAAGCAAAACAGGAGACGTTATCGATTATGATGCGGAAGTGATGATTGCCGGCGAATCCGCCGATAAGAAATTCTACCTGGTGGTTCCAGAGATCAACCTCTCCAACATCGTTTGATTAAGATCACTCTACATAAAATCACCTTCATTCAAAGTTAAACCTTAAATTTTCCTACTACTATGGGCGTATTCGGCGGCATCAGCTTATTATTTCTTGGCGGAGTTGTATTCTTTATTTTCATCATCCTCTTTGCCTTCGCGACTTTCTACAAAAAGATCCCGCAAGGCAAAGCCATTGTGCGCACGGGGGTGGGTGGCGGTAAAGTTGCCTTCAACCGGGGTATGTATGTCATTCCGATCCTCCATCAAATGGAGATCATGGACATCTCGGTAAAAAAATTGCAGATCGACCGGCTTGAACAGGAAGGTCTTATTTGCAAAGACAATATCCGTGCGGACATCAAAGTGGCATTCTTTGTTCGTGTAAACAAGAGCGTCGACGACGTGTTGAACGTAGCCCAGATCATCGGCACAGAAAGAGCCAGCGATATCGAGACCCTTTGCAATCTCTTCGAAGCAAAATTCTCGGAGGCGTTAAAAACCGTAGGAAAAAAATTCGATTTTATCGAATTGTATGAAGCGCGCCGCGAGTTCAGGACTGAGATCCTGAACATCATCGGAACCGATCTCAACGGCTATATCCTCGACGACTGCGCCATCGATTTTCTCGAGCAGACGCAGATAAAGTTCCTCAGCCCGCAAAACATCCTCGACTCACAGGGCATCAAGAAGATCACCGAGCTCACCGCAGCGCAAAACATAAAAGCAAACCTGATCAAACGCGATGAAGAGAAAATAATAAAAAAGCAAGATGTGGAGGCGCGCGAAGCCATCCTGGAATTGGACCGCCAGATGGCCGAAAAAGAAGAAAAACAGCGCAGGGAAATTGATAATGTGCGCTCGCGCGAACAGGCCGAAATACTCAAGGTAAGGGAAGAAGAAAGACTTAAATCTGAAACGGTTCGGATCAAAACGGAGGAATCCCTCGCCGTACAAGAGGAGAACAAGTTACGGCAGATCATCATCGCCGAAAAAAATAAGCAGCGCACGAATGCCGTTGAAACCGAACGCGTAGAAAAGGACCGCGCCTTGGAAGCGACCGAGCGCGAGAAGATCGTGACGCTGGCGCAAATCGATAAGGAGAAAACGGTGGAAGTGGAGCGTAAAAACATCCAGGATGTCATTCGCGATCGGGTTCGTCTTGAAAAAGGTGTTGTCGAAGAGCAGCAGGGAATAAAAGACCTCGAAGCATTCCGTCTGGTGGAGCGCAACAAGTCGGTCGGCCTCACACAGGCAAGCCAGCAGGCAGAAGAAAAACTGATCCACACCGTAAAGGCGGCAGAGGCAGAAAAGAAGGCCGCAGAAGAAAAAGCAAAACAACTGATCATCGACGCGGAGGCCAAAAAAGAAGCCGCAGTGAAGCAAGCCGAAGCGCGTAAAATACTGGCCGAAGCCCAGGCGCGCGAAGGTGCAACGTTGGGGCTCTCGGAAGCCGAGGTGATGATCGCAAAAGCCGAAGCGATGGAAAGACAAGGGATCGTCGATGCGTCGGTGGTTGAGAAACTTGCCGAAGCGAAACGGAAGGAGGGCTTAACCCAAGCCGAAGTGACCAAAGAAAAGGCGTTGGCGGAAGCCGCGGGCATCCAGGAAAAAGCCGAAGCGATGAAGAAGTTGGATGCTGTAGGAAAAGACCACGAAGAGTTTAAGTTAATGCTCGCAAAAGACAGGGATATAGCACTCGCCCAGATCAATATCCAGAAACATATTGCCGATGCACAAGCCACGATATTGGGAGAAGCATTGAAATCGGCGAACATCGATATCGTGGGTGGTGAAACGATGTTCTTCCAGAATATCGTCAACCAGGTTTCGAATGCGAAAGGTTTCGATCGGTTGATCAATGAAAGCGAAAACGCAACCCAGATCAAAACTGCGCTGCTGGGCGATGGTGGAAACGGTGGTGGCGACCTGTTGAACCGCATCCGCGACTTCGCCGACAAATACAATATCACCTCGAATGACATCAAGAACCTGACCATTTCGAGCCTGCTGCTGAAGATGCAACAGAAGAGCTCTGAAGAGGATCGCTCATCGCTGCTCAACCTCGTCAACCTGGCAAACAGTTTGGGGTTGTCCAACAAGAAGCTGTAGTGCGTCAATCGTCGATGGTTTTGGCTGGGCCGGGATCAACACGCACGAGGCGGGAAGCCGGTGGGTCCTTTCAATGGGATCGGACGGCAGTAATTTACACGGGTGTAGCGTTTATCTTTTTTCGAAATGGCAGGTACTGAAAACACAAATACTGTATTGGATTCCGGAACCTATGAGATCATCCGGAAGCGCCTGGAAGAGCAACGGTTGAATTTATTGGAGAGGCTGGCCAAGCTGAATAGTGCCCGCAAGGAAATATTCAACTCCACCGGATTCCAGTTGGTCGCCAATCAACGCATCACGACCGTCAACAGTGGGGTGGCGCGCGGCATCATGGCCTTTGGCAACCTCACCATCTTCGGCTATAACGTTCATTTTGGTTTGCGTGAAAACATCAAGCTCAGCGATGTTTTCAGCATCTACAAGTTCACGGGTGATCATTTCGCCCCGGAACCGCTTACATTGATCGATGATGAAGAGTTCATCACAGACTTCAGCAATCTTTACAAATACTACCGGGATTCAATCTTTGCCAAGTTCGTCAAGACCGAGAATCATCTGTTCATGATCTTTCAAACCAGCAAAAGCCTCGACGATCGAAAGGCTTTTAAATGGCTGATCAAGGATGAGAAGCTGGTATATATCGATGACCGGAGTATCCATGAAGTACAAAAAGCGTCGCTGCACGAATTCAATTGGATTAAAACCGATCTCAATAATCGCCGGCTCGGACTGCATTCGCATATTTCGATTTTAGACAAAGTATTTATCGAAGCCATTCATGGTGACATTACGTTTAAAATTGAAAATAATACAGATTCCGGGAAGGGAATTTATGCCGAGCCCGTCTTAAATAAGGATCAACAACTGGATGATGCGGAGTATTACTATGCAGACCTGGGGAACCTCATACCCATCAAGATAAAACCCTACGGAGAGAACTTTCGTGCCTATGTTTTTAACGTACGGACAAAACAGGTTCTCCCCATCAACAGTCTGCTCGACGCCGGCGTTCTGCTGCCGGACAACCAAGGGATAATCTTCCCGAATGGCTACTACCTGCAAAACGGAGAGCACAAGATATTCGAACTCCATCAATCGGAGCTGGAATTCAACAGCAGCGTGGCTTCTCCCAATGGCGAGGACTTTCTGTACGTATTCTATCAGAAGCAGACCAATACCTATGTGCTGATGTCATACAACATGATCGCACAACAGGTGGAGACACCGATCATCTGCCATGGCTTCACGGTGTTTAATGATGGTATGCTGGTCTATTTCAGATCCGAGAATGAGGCCGTGAGACACCACCAGGTGCAGATCTGGCAAACACCCTATACGGCCACGCTCCAGGAAAATACGGCGATGCGTAACAACGTACTGTATAAGATCGGCAACAAGGATATTGTGAGTGCGATGAGTGAGAGCCAGGAAGTTATACAGCTCTTGCAAAAAGAGGACAGCTATGAAGATCTCTACGAAGACATCCATAAGCGCGCAAACGATATTGTCGACGCTTATTTCTGGTTAAAAGATGAAGGCACATTCGACCTCGCGACCCCGCTGACCCAGATCCGGAATATCGCAAACACCGCCATCGATGAGTTTGCCAAAGTGCAGGCGCAACGCCAGCATGCAAAAGAAAATCTCACCGCGATGCAAAAGCGTGTGGACCAGCTGGTGATCGACGTAAAAAGTGCGACCATCGCGTCGTTGGATCAACTGGTAGACCTGCTGGCCGCGACCAGGAGCATGCAAGGGGCGGTTATCGACCTGCTGAACGTGCGCTACATTGATGCAGGTGCGGTCAATACGTTAAAAGAAACGCTTGCGCAATACAACAGCTCGCTTTCACAGGACACGGTTACCTTTTTATTAAAAGAAGAAGCCCTCGCGCCATACGAAGCCAAAGTTGCTGATCTGAAGAAGGCGGCATCCGGCGTCACAAAAGTGATCGACGCTCAACCGGTAGAGCAAAAGATAAAGGAGATCTCCGCTGGACTGGAAATGTTGATCGACATTCTGAACAGCCTGAAAATCGAAGACACTACGCAAACGACGCGCATTGTTGAAAAGATCTCGCTGATCTTCGCATCGCTAAACGAGGTGAAGGCCGAACTGGTGCGCATCGTCACCGCGCTGAGAACGCAAGAGTCGACCGGGCAGTTTTATGCACAACTCACCTTGCTCGATCAAAGCATTGTCAACTTCCTCGACCTTTCCACTTCGCCCGAAAAGTGTGAGGAATACTTCACGAAGGTGAGTATCCAGGTGGAGGACCTCGAAAGTAAATTTGCCGACTTCGACGAATTCGTACTCAAAATTGCCGATAAGCGCGACGAGGTCATCAAAGCCTTCAACGGCAAAAAGGAAGTGCTGATCGCGCAACTGAACAAACGCACGACCGCGCTGGAACAGGTCGGTCTGCGGGTGCTGAAAAATATTGAGAATAAAGCCCAGTCATTCAACGACAAGGAAAGTATCTACGCATTCTTTTCCACAGACCTGATGGTGGACAAAGTGCGCAACCTGATGGACGAGTTAAAAGAACTCGGCGACGTCGCAAAAGCGGAGAACCTGGAGAATCTCGTAAAGGTTGCGCAGGAAACCGCTTTGCGAAACCTCAAAGACAAGACGGATCTTTTTGTCGACGGTCAAAATATAATTGCCCTGGGCAACAACAAGTTCGTAGTAAATAAACAAGTGCTGGATCTGACGATCATTCGCCGGAATGAGAATCTATATTTTCATCTCCTGGGAACCAGCTTCTATAAGCAGGTGACCGCGGAATCGCTGTATCAGCACAGGGCCATCTGGGAGCAGGAATTGATATCCGAGAATGCAGGGATCTATCGTTCCGAATACCTCGCGTATCAAACGTATCTCGAAAGTCTTCGGCAAACCGAGTCATGGGACTATGAAACGTTCCTGAATGACCGGACCGAACGTGATTATGCCGCGGCCTATCTCAAAGGGGTTCATAATGTCGATGCTACGGCGATCTACCAGGGGCTTAAAAAGCTTCAGGCGGAATTGGGCATTCTCCAGTTTTCCCCCGCCGTTCGTGTCGCGGCGCAATTGTTCTGGTTTGGATTGGACGAGGCTTCGCGCAACAAGCTCCAGCAATGGATTGCTGCGGCTTATTCCATACAGGAAAGTTTTCCGCAGAGTATGCGTGCCAGTTTTGTGGGAAAAGAGTTGTCATCGCGGTTTTTGCAGTCGAAGGTCGCCTATGAATCGGTGGAGGCAAACGATGTAGCGCAGTATTTGTATTTGGAACTCTCGGCCGCGAAGTATTTTACGTGCAGCCAGCAGGCGCTGCATCTCAAAAAGGCGTTCGATGAGTATCTGCAGGCCCAAAGAAGGACAGCGCTGTTTCAGCAGGAAGTAAACAATACCGGTTTCGATGCGACGGAGCGATTTTATATTATCCAAAGCTGGCTGCAGGCATTTCTGCAAACGGGAGCGACTACAGTCGATGAGCAATATGTCGATGAAGCAGGTTGTCTGCTGCTTTTCAAAGACCATGCCTACAGGGAAAGAGCGGCCGCAGATTCGATTGAACTGACGGGCCTGAGAGGTACGCATGCCGTGATCCAAGGTGAAGGGAAGTATACTTTAAACTTTCACCACTTCATGAAAAAGCTCCGTGGCTATTTTGACGCGATGGTTCCCGCCTTCACAGCCTTCAACCAACTCAAGGAGCAATTGGTGCGTGACTATCGCCAGCAATTAAAGATCAGCGAACTGGAACCCAAAGTATTGAGCTCGTTTGTTCGTAATCGGCTGATCAGTGAAGTATACTTTCCGTTGATCGGCGCCAACCTGGCAAAGCAAATCGGCGCAGCTGGCGACGACAAACGCACGGCACGCATGGGCATGTTGCTACTGGTATCACCGCCCGGCTATGGTAAGACGACCTTGATGGAGTACCTGGCAAAAACCATGGGGCTTCACTTTGTGAAAATCAATGGCCCTACCATCGGGCACAGCATCACCTCCATTGACCCGCAGGAAGCAACCACCTCGGGTGCGCGGGCAGAACTTCAAAAAATAAACCTCTCCTTTGAGATGGCCGACAACGTGATGCTGTATGTCGACGACATCCAGCATTGCAGCCCCGAGTTCCTGCAAAAGTTCATATCGCTCGCCGACGGTCAGCGAAAAATGGATGGCATTTTCGAAGGCGAAAGCAAAACCTACGATCTGCGGGGAAAACGCTTCTGCGTGGTGATGGCGGGGAACCCCTATACCGAAAGCGGCGAGCAATTTAAGATCCCGGACATGTTGGCGAACCGGGCCGATGTCTATAACCTGGGGGATGTGATCGGAAACTCCGGTCAATTGTTCAGACTCAGCGTGATCGAAAACTGTGTCGCAGAGAACCGGTATCTGCAACGCATAGGCACTCGCAGCTTTGCCGACCTGTACAAGCTCATCAGCTATGTTGAAACCAACAGCGACCTGCTTCCCGAACTCGAAGGAAATTATAACCAGCAGGAAACAGACGACGCCATTGCCGTACTCAAGAGCATTCTCCGGATCAGGGATGTGGTGATGCTCGTGAACCAACAATACATTGCGAGTGCCGCCATGAAAGATGCCTACCGCACCGAGCCCGCTTTCAAACTACAGGGTTCATACCGGAATATGAATAAAATGGCGGGCAAAGTTGTGCCGCTTATGAATCCCGAGGAAGTGAACACGTTGATCCTTTCCCACTACGAAGGCGAATCGCAAACCCTGACATCGGATGCGGAAGCTAATTTGCTTCGGCTAAAAGAAATCGCCGGGTTCCTCACCGAACAGGAAGGCAAGCGCTGGAAACAGATCAAAGAGATCTTTGTGAAGAACAATAAATTTGGCATGCTGAACGAAAGCGACTCTTCGGGCCAGATGCTGATCCAATTGAGTTCGTTCAACGACCACCTCGAGGCGATCGCCAAAGCAATCAAGGGAGATCGATGACGGGGTGATAGCGGCTCCTCCGCTGGTCGCTTCAGGTTGATGGCTTACGTGAAGTTCAGGGGGTGATCAGCGTTGTATAGGAAGAGATGTGCGTCACATTGATCGAAATTCCTGCGCACCGCACCCGCGGCGTATGGTGAAGGCGTGATGGGGTAAGGAAAAAGCTCTAACTTCATTCTTTAATCGGATCTCCTCGAAAAATCGAATAGCATGAGTAACGGAGCGTTGTTTTTTATCAGTGCCTTAGGGGCTTTTAATGGTTTGGTGCTGGGGATTTACTTTCTCTTCTTCTCGCGGCGGCAAAAAATATCCCACTATTTCCTCGGCGCATTATTCATTGCCCTCAGCCTCAGAATTGGAAAATCGGTGCTGTATTATTTCAATTCCGGTCTGCTAAAGATCTACTTGCAAATCGGCCTTTCAGCCTGCTGGTTTATCGGCCCATGCGTATGGTATTATATAAGCGCTGAAAAGAACCAGATCAAAGAAGTGCCCCGCAAATGGATCGGGGGTATTTTTTCTTTGTCAGCATTAATAGTTGCCGTTGGCCTGATCTTTCCCTATCAGCAGCATCCCGCAGTATGGAACAACTACATCGTGCAGCTGATCTACACGCAGTGGGGCATCTTCCTGTTGCTATCGGTGGTTGAGCTCAAGGACATCATAAAAAGGGTGGGACAGCCCGCGCCACTGAGATCTTTTGAAACATGGCTCATCGCAACATGGGCGATCAATTTCAGTATTTTCATTTGTTACCTGTGGGCCTTGCTGGGACATTCGAAAGGCGTGTATATAAGCGGTGCCATCATTTTTTCTGTTGTGTTATATGCGGGTGGGCTCATTTTGTTGCACACGGGAAGACGTGATGACTTGTTCCCATCGGTACAGGCCAAATATGCCAATAAGAAAATCGGAGCGGAGGATGCACAATTGATGGTCGACCGGCTGGAGCGGGTCATGACCGAAAAAAGTATTTTCAAAAATCCCAATCTGAAGCTCAACGACCTTGCCCAGGAGATCCATGTATCCCCCCATCAACTATCGCAGCTGTTGAATGATCGCCTCGGCAAAGGGTTCACGCTTTACGTCAATGCATACCGGATCCAGGAAGCCTGTAGAATGCTATCGACATCCGAAAGCTTGACCATCGAAGCCATCGGTGAAGAGGTTGGCTTTAACTCAAAATCCACTTTCTTTTCCGCGTTCAAAAAGCTGAAAGGCATGACACCAGCGATGTATCAGCAAAGCATGGTAAAGGTGTGATGGGTGGATCTGCCGTCCAAAATCGCAGCCATTTGCCGTTTTTGGTATGATTTTATAGAATCGCACTACGGAATCTTGGCAACGCTACCGTCTGAAATGCCTCCTGGTCAATATTTGCAGGGTTAACGAATCCCGCAAATGAGATACTCAAAAATTTCAGCAGCGATCATATTTCTGATGATAGGCTGCCATGTTCTTTCCTACGGTCAAACCGCGCTCCCATCAGAAAGGATGGCGGTGGAAGACCTGATACAAATTTACTTCGAAGGATGGGCAACCGGCGACACAGCCAAACTCAGCAGGGCGATGCACGCCTCCTGCCAATTAAAATTTTTCAGGGATGGCAAGTTCGCGGCGATGGACCGGGCAAAGTACCTGAGCCTTCATCAAGCGCATTCCAGGAACAAGGACCTGGTCACACAACTTGTTGCTCTGGATATCACGGGAAATGCGGGCAGCGCAAAAGCGGAGATCATGACGGCCAACGACAAATTCACGGACTATTTCAATCTGATGAAAGTCGGGGAACAATGGTACATAGTTGATAAGATCTCCACGAGGGCGCCGCATAAAGTGGTCGAGAGACCAAATGCCAGACCGGAGAAGGAAGTTGTTCTGGATGGGTTGAAGCGTCCGTGGAGCGTGGCATTTCTTTCGGAGGATGAAGTTTTGATCGCTGAGAAGGAGGGTGATTTGATCAAAGTGAACCTGCTCAATAAGGAGAGGACCAGCATCACGGGATTTCCTGCCGACATAGCCGATAGCATCGAATTCTATAATCCCGGCGACAATACGGGAAAGTTTGAGATATTACTCGATCCCGACTTCAGCAAAAATAAATACGTGTACATCTCCTATGCCGCTCAAAACGAAAAAGGGAATGCCACCAAAATTATCCGGGGCCGTTTGGAGAACAATTCGCTGACAAAAATACAAACGATCTTCGTGGCAACGCCGTATACGTTCGAACGTCATCATTACGGCGGCGGAATGACTTTTGGAGGCGATGGCAAACTCTATTTTACAATAGGGGAGAGATTGTTCAATGAAAAAAATGAGCCGTTGTTGCCGATCGCGCAAAATATCCGGGACAAACGGGGTAAGCTATATCGCATCAATCCGGATGGATCTATTCCAAAGGACAATCCTGACTTTGGACCGGGCGCCGTTCCAGGATTATATGCCATTGGCATCCGGGCCTCACAGGGCATTACGTACGATGCTGTTACAAACAAAATATGGTTCAGCGAGCACGGTACGATTCAAGGGGATGAGATAAATATCTTAACTCCCCACGCCAACTACGGTTGGCCGGTTAAAACCACCGGTAAATACAGATACAGCGAATATGCGCCGCCGGCCATCAACGATGCATTCACCGATCCGGCGTGGTCGTGGCTGCACACCGTAGCACCCACCGGACTGATGTTCTATACCGGCGATGAATTTCCATCCTGGAAGAACGACTTGTTGGTGGGCGGTTTATCCAGGGGCAGCCTGTGGCGAATGACGATCGAAGGCGATACGATAAAAAGCGCAGAGGAGTTGTTTGTTGATGACCGAAAAAGACTGAGAAAAGTGGTGGAAAGTCCCGGGGGTAAATTGTATGTGCTGACGGATGAGATGAATGGAATGTTGATCCGGATCAAGAATGGAAGACGGTGAATTTACAACCCGTGACAAATTCCCTAAAATAACGACCACGCTAGGGTTAACTCGCATCGTCAACCATTTGAAAAGACGCGGCAAAACTATATTTTTAAGACTTGATACGTATCCGATGATCATCCATCCATAATCCGTTTCCTGGCGGCGTGACCATCACCCACTATTGGTTAGCAACCGGCTACTTTCACGCATGTCAAAATCAATCGAAAATTCCGCAAAGGACAATCGCCTCGAGTCCATCGACATGGTGAGGGGGTTAATCATGATCATCATGGCCTTGGATCATGTTCGTGATTTTTTTAGCTATACCCCTTATCGCCCGGATGATGTGACACAAACCTCCGTACTTTTGTTCTTCACCCGTTGGATCACCCATCTTTGCGCGCCATCTTTCATTTTTCTTTCCGGGATCAGTATTTATCTCTACGTCAAAAAAGTGGGTAGCCTAAAAAAAGCAAGCGTGTTTCTACTTACCCGCGGGCTATGGCTGATCGCCGTAGAGATCCTGGTAATTAGTTTTATACTGACACAGGGATATCAACTAACACTGCTGTCGGTAATTTGGGCGATCGGGTGTTCCATGATCCTGCTCGCCGGCTTAGTTTGGCTGCCGCGTTGGCTTCAGATCGTTCTTTCGCTCGCCATGATCGCCGGCCATAATGCCCTGCCCATGCTTGAGAAGGTATCGCCCGAAAACATGGTGTTTGCCTTTTTGCATAACTCGCCGTTTTTCATAAGCGAGCCACCGACTCTAGTCGCATATGCTATTGTTCCCTGGGTTGGCGTGATGCTTCTGGGGTATGCCATCGGTCCATGGTTTTTCTATCCGCCACCAACGCGGAATAAAGTATTGCTAAGCGCGGGCATTTTCTCCCTTGTTCTTTTTCTTGTATTGAGATTCTTAAACCTCTACGGCGATCCGTCGCCCTGGAGCGTCCAGGAGCGGGGCGGGGTCTTTACGTTGCTTTCCTTTTTGAAGGTGTCAAAATCGCCGCCGTCACTTTTATTCTTGTGTGTGACGCTGGGAATAGCTTGGATAGTGTTAGCGCAAGCCGAGCGCGTTCCGTCCGGTGCTAAAAAAATTCTGATCACCTATGGCCGGGTGCCGTTGTTTTATTTTATCGTGCATCTCGCGGTCATCAGTGCCACCTCCTTTTTGTGGACGTGGTTTTCGTTCGGCAAAGGCGTTAATCTGTCCTTTACGCCGGCGAAGGATTGGCCTGTGGCATATCAGCCCAGTTTGTTGCGGACGTATCTGGTTTGGGTGCTGCTCGTTGGCGCGCTCTATTTTCCCTGCCGTTGGTATGGCCACTATAAAGCAAAAAGCAAGACGTGGTGGGTATCTTACTTGTAACGGGAAGGTTCCCCCAATCGATCGACTCAAACGACAGCACCCTTCTCGGCCCACACATAGGCACGCTTCGTGGCATATTCGACATCCGGATAGGGGAGGCGCTCCAGGGTATCAATTATTTTGAATGTATTGTCGCTAAGCAACTTTAATATTCGGTGCGTCTGCAAGAAGTGTAAATCGATGTCGACATCAATGTCGTTCGCCTTGTCAAAATGCACCGTCTCTTCTCCGACATGAAACGAGAATAGAAAATGTGCGCCGGGCTTCAACACGCGATTCACTTCTTTAAAAGCCATGTCGATCTGATCGTAATCAAAATGCACAATGGCATAGAATGCTATTGCCGACGCAAAGTGTTGGGCAGGGTAGGGCAACACTTCGTTTTCACCTACTTGTCTTTCGTAAGCAAAAGGTTCTGCCTTCCCGCCGGGTTGTTTGACCGCATAAGCTTCTATTTTCATAGTGATCTAATGTCGTTGGCCACAAGGGTAAGGTCGTTGTTGAGTTGATGTCCGCCAACGGGGATTTCGCGAATGGAAGCCCATGGAAGTTGCCGTTTATAAATGGTCAGTTGAGCGAACGGGACTTCTTCATCATCGCGACAGTGATAAAGGAAGAGCGGAATTTTTGGATTGAGTTTTTTAGCGAAATCCGGCTGCAGCTTGTAGGCCTGAACCCAATCTTCATCGCCACTCCAAAACGGCGTCCCCATCAGGAAAATGCCGGCGATCTTTTTTCTGATCTCCATTTCAGAAAGACACGCCAGTAGCATGGAAGCCCCGAAGGAATGGCCGACGAGAATAACGCCGTCTTCGCTTGCGGCAATCTCGCGGCTGATCTGTTGGCGCCTCCCAAGATCAGGAGTTCCATCGTCGGTCAGCACCGGATAGTGAATGGAGTAGGATGCGCCTAACTTCGACTTAAGAGACGCGGCCAGTGCAGCGTCCGTATCATGACCCTCTTCCGATCCGCTCCCATGAAAGAATAAGATGTGTTTTGGCATAGCGTTGTGATTACTGTTTCAGGATTAATTTCTTCATCAAGACCCAGACTTTTTGATTTGGGCGCACAAAGCCCGTGATCTACCGGCCTGGTTGTTATAACTTTTCAGGCTGCCACTTTGTTAAAGTCAGTCACCTGATTTGTGTGGCGTATCATGTGGTTTTCAAATAAGATCACGCATTCGTATTTCGTCAGATGCCCCCACACCGGCAACGCCCAATCGACACAAGTCTCTGTGAGATCTTCGTGGTCAATCATTCGAAAGACGTGTTCGCGCGATTGGCGAAGCGAGGCGGTGAGGTCCTCTTTTGAATATTCCCGGGCATCCGGTTCAATGTCAGGTGCATTGGGAAATTTCTTGTTAAAATCCAGAAACAGGGCCTTGATCGCGCCGGCATTTTTGTCGTAGGGGCGTTCGGTCTTTTTAGTAGAGCCTAGATTCGTGTCCGTTCCTTTGAGGATGTGGTTGGCGATCTGACCTACTGACCAGCCACCGTCGGCCCGCTTCTTGTTTATATCGTCGTGTTGCCGGATGGCATGGATGAAATTGTTAAAGACGGTATCGATCCTGATTTTTAAATCGTTTTTGTTCATGGCGTATGATGTAGTAGCGTGAGACAATTCTAATTTTTTGACACCGTAATGTGCTTCGGGTGCTTCAGCCGGTAGATCCCAACCGAATGAATGACGACAGCGACAAAACTCCCGGCTACAATCGGTGCTGTGCCCATAAGCAAGCCGTACAGGATGTAGATGGCGTTTGCGAGTAGCGATAAAACCCGCAGATACAGAATATCTTTCATCGTCATGGAGGTCAGGTTCAGGGTGAGCGCCAGAAAGCCTAATGCATTTGTCATGGGATATCTTTAATGGTTTACCGGTTGTGGGCGTAGGTTAATAACATGACATAACAGGGGCTGAGGTGCGTTTCGGTCAGGTGAAATTGATCCGGCGCGACAATCCGGAAGCCGAACTTTTCGTAAAAGGCGATAGCCCTTTTGTTCCCCGTCCACACCACCAACCACATGCCGTTTTGCCCGCGTGCCTTGGAGTAGTCGATGTTATGAAGCAAGAGTTTAGCACCCAGCTGAAGACCGTGAAAGGAATCCAACAGATAGATTTGATCCATTTTTGAAACATGCTCCAGCGTAACAGCCGGATGTTTCATCCCAAGCTCTATTTTGGAATAACCCGCCACCGTGTCCTCAAGCTGGAGGATGTGATAGATATTTTCGGGGTTTGTCAATTCCTTTTTTACAGCATCCAGGCTGTACACCTTCTTCATGTAGGCAGCGATTTCGTGTGCCGGGGCGCTGTCCTTATGGGATGTATAAAAACTTTCCGCACCCAGTTCGTGAAGCACTGCGGCATGTTGTAGTGTTGCTTTGATGATCATCGTAACCCCGTCTTTTTCCATACATTCTTTCAATACCTAAAACAACCTAAATTGTATGATAATAAAAAATACTTAATTTGCATTGATCGATAACAATTATGCATCGATAAAAGATGACCACAGATCAACTGAAAAACTTTCTTGCCGTGGCCGAAGTGCTAAATTTTCATAAGGCAAGCAGCAGTATGTATATCGCCCAACCGGCGCTGAGCCGTCAGATAAAAAATCTGGAAGAGGAAGTCGGTGCTGAGTTATTTGATCGGACAAAAAAGCAGATCAAGCTTACGGCTGCCGGCGTGTTCTTTAAAAATGAAGTTACCCGGATCCTCAAACACCTGAGCCAGGCACAAAAAAAGGCTGGCCAGATCCACCGCGGGAAAGCTGGGGAGATAGCGATCGGACATGTGAGTTCGGCTATGTACTCCCTGTTACCCTATTTCTTGAAGACGATCAAAACGTCATACCCGCATTTGAAAATTGGTCTCTTGGAAAATTCTTGTAACATAACCTTTGCGAAGATACTGGATCGTGAACTCCATTTTGGAATAATACCAAACGAGGTTGGACCCGATGGCATGGAATCGGCGATGCTGTACAAAGAGAACTTTGTCGTGGTCATGCCAAAACATTTGAAAGTAAACCTCAAAAAAGCTGCCGACCTGAAGCGTCTGGCAAATGCCGATTGGATTTTGCCGGCGCGCGAAGATGGACAGGTATACTATGACCTGTTATACACTATTTTTCAAAAAGGCGGATTTACACCCCGCGTTGTTTTTCAATCGCCAAATGCATCCACGAACTTGAGAATGGTAAGCGAAGGCCTTGGCGTAACCATCATTGCAAAGTCGGCTGTGAAAGGAGTGAAGCTGAACATAAAACATTTCGAACTCACGGATATACCGGCAAAAGTTGAAATGCGATTTGTCTGGTTGGAGGAGAGAGGAGAAGAATTGAAGGAATACATCGCGCTTTTTCTGAAAATATTCAGGGAAGTAAGAAGTGCCTGACCCGTTAAGGGCGTGCAACTTTTTCACCCGATCCGGCGCTGAAGGCCTCCAAGCATCCCAATAAAAATGCTTTGGGTGTTAACACGCCCAACCCCGGTTCCAGATATCTTTCACGGATCCCTTCTTCTTGCGCAGGTGATAGGTGAGGGCCAGGTAAATGAAATAGCTGACCTCTTCGGGAATGTCATCCTTGGCATCGAGGATAATTCCCCGCGTGCTGTCGAAGGTCATGGGTGTCTTTACTTTTTGCTTGAACTCCATGACCACGTTGCTCTGGCAGTGAACAAAGATGCCGTATGTGTCCTTCCGGGAGGCGACGCGATCGATCCGGATGGTGGTCCCGCTTTGTGTTTCACTGGTGAGGTAGCTGGGAGATTCCCATTTCAGGGTCTCTTCGAGGGGGCCGACACCGGAGGTTTTCGATGCCATATCGAATATGAGTTTACGGAGTACCAGGAGTCTTTTTCGAATAGCAGGGGGAGTTTTTTCAAATACGGCCGCCACCTTTTTCGACTGAAAATCGTTTTTCATTGCTTTTTATTTACACCCCAATATCAGAGATCCTTGTGACAGGAGCATGTCAGGAGAAAAACCGGGGATATAAGAAGCCATGGATTTTTACCCCTATATCCATCCGCCAGGATTCCTTAAGGACCGACAAAAATGCCAAAGAAGCAATAGCAAGTGCCGCCAGCGCCTGCCTGCTGATGGGGGTGTGATGAGCAAAGGCATTTTAGCCAGCGCGTCGGCAACCCAGTTTAAGCTTCTGCCGCATGGAGGGTTATTCGCGGAATGGAGGAACGCTAGGTGCGGTAAGTATGCACGATGACGCCTCCCGGGAACGTCTTCACCTCGGCCAGCTTCAGGTAAAGGGGGCTTGTAACGCTGCTGAAGATGGGCAACCCAGAGCCTAGTGCAACAGGGTGCGTGGCCAGGTAAAATTCATCGATAAGACCCGTGGTGATGAGGCTCTGCATAAATCCCGCGCCGCCAAGGGCCACGATGGGTTTCCCCGGCTCGGCTTTGAGTTCCCGGATTCCTTCGGCAAGATCGCCGTCGAAGATCCGCGCGCCGGTCCAGGTAGCGGCCGCCGGCGACTGGCCCAGGTCGGGGGCTTTAAATCCTTTTTTTGTAAAGACCGCCTTGGGGATCTCGTTCATCGGCGCGGCAAACGGTCCGGTTGCCGTCGGCCAGTAGGGGGCCATCATTTCAAATGATTTCCTGCCCATGACCAGCAGCCCCGCCTGGCTGGCTTGCTCAACACTCCAGGCCAATGATTCTTCGTCCCCGGTCTTGAAGATCCAATCGTTCTCGCCCTTGGCGCCACTGACGAAACCGTCGACCGAGATCGACATCTTCACAATCAATTTTCGCATACCTAAAGATTTTGTTTCCGAAAGGTACCGCGCCCATTCCGGGCGTGCTTAGGGTAAAAACGACAATTAAAGGGGGCGATCCCGTCTTCATCGAGTTCGCAAGATCCTGTCCCCAAAAACGAGTGCGACGGTGAGATCCTTTTTCATAAGGTTCTCACCGTCGCAGGTTTGCCTGCCCCTCTTCACCGGGTGTGAAGCATGGGGCTATCAGCATATGAAATTACTTTCTGGAAACAGTGCCCAGCGAATATTTTCTGTGCAGCGTCTTGGAGCGGCCGTTGGAAGGAAGATTCCAATAGGAAATTTCTGTAAAATTCTTGCCGTCTTCAAACAGCTCATCCACACTATAGGACGAGGTTTTGATAAACGTTTTTAAGTCGTTGTAGTCGTCGACACCATCGAACTTATACACATCATAGGTTTCCGGTGAGCCAAAAGCAGGGATATCAAAAGCCTTTAATGGATCGGGCAATTTCAAGACCGGTACCACTTTATTGCTTCCTTCCGGAAGGATCAAAGACCAATAGGAATCGGTCGTTTCGAACACGGTCGAGATAAAGGCGAAATCACCGGTAGCGCTATACATGAGCTTGCCGTTGGCAAAACCAAAGGAAACCGTGTTCGTGATCTCGGTGACTTCAAAAAGACTGGTGTTACTTCCGCTGTAATAGCTGAGGTCATCGCCGCCCATTTCTATTATCGAATAGTAAGTCGGGAACGCCGTTCCCGGATAGTAAATATCAAAGGACTCCACACCGCTGTTACTGCCGCCATTGGAAAACGTTCCCAACTTGTAGGCATGGGTGTAGTCATTGGCCGTCGTATACGCTCTCACATAGACCGAAGCGTACGACACCTCTTCAGGCATCGTAGCGGTCACTTTCGACAGCGGCTGATTTACCTGGTTTAAATTAAGGGTGTTGTTGCCAACGACCACATTAGAGAATAGCCCATAGCCAAGGGGTGTTCCACTCTGTTGCGTGTGGCGCAAAACGTATAACTTACTGGGCGTCGTTCCGAGCTGGAGCGATCCGGTGGTGCGGGTGTCGTCAAGAGCCGTCTGCTCCCCATTGGAATAGATCTCATAAATAGAATTGCTTACGGCATTTGTCAACGTGAGGTTGGCCTCCCCGGCATAAGTATCCTGCTCGGGGCTTCTATCATCTAAAACTTTCCAGGCTTGTCCTCTTTCAATTTCAGGGTACGTCCACAGTCTTACCTCGTTTTCTCCGTTGTGATCGGTCACCAGCACTTCGGTGAGAAAGAATTTCGTTCCCGAAAAAGCCGGCGATTTCAAAACAACATCGTTGTTGTTGGTGTATTCCGTTGAGGTGATCAGGTTGCCGTTTTCATCGGAAAGAAAAACAAAGCCGCGCTCACTGGCATCCAGCTGATTGGCCGTGATGTCAACGGTTAGCAAGGTATTCTGCAGCGTTACGGTGGTTTCCTTTTCGGTTTTGTTTCCCGACCCGTCGGTAACAATTACTTTAACGGTATGCACGCCGTCGCTGGCACTGGTGGCGTCCCAGGTTGCTGTAAAAGGCGGTTGTGTCAGCGTGGCAACCGAAACGCCGTCTACGAGGACTTCTACGGAGGCAACCCCCATATCGTCTGCCACCTCCAGCGAAATGGGAACATTATTCCACACCGTCATGGCCGGGGTAAGGTTTGAAAATGTGATTTGAGAATCGATGTTCAGCGGTACATCTTTATCATCGTCACTACAGGACTGAATCCAAAGAAGAGCACTGATCAGGAGGCATTTGCTAAGAAAAGACAACGCTTTGTGGTTTTTTTTCATGTGTAACATACGGTAAGTTTACCTCAAAATTAACGGCATCTTCAGGGCCAAAAAGTACGGGAAGCCCATACACCTTACGTTGTAATTTTTGTTTGACTTTTTTCATACTTTAAAAGCTCCCGCCATTCATACTGCGCTGTGTCCGTTTGAAACGTATAATTAAAATTTGTCCAGCGACGGGGTTGTATGGTGTAGCGCAGCCGTTGTATTAAAACTGAACCAAAAAAGAATACCAACAAGGCGAAACGAAAGCGGAAAGACGGGACGGAAACATTAACGACGCGCCTTCAGGGCGCGTAAAACCGGAGAATTAACCTTAAGCGTCTGGTAATCAGTGGATAAATCGATCTGCGGCAGCGGCAATCGAGGGATTGCCAGGAAACTTTGCGAAACCTGCGCTTTACAGCTGTTCCAGTACACGCAGCACACCACGATCGTCGTTGCTGCCGGTCAGGAACTTTGCGGCGTTCTTTACTTCGGGATGGGCATTTTCCATGGCGAAGCTAAAGTGTGCTTCGCCCATCATTTCAACATCGTTGAGATAGTCGCCAAAGACCATGGTGTGTTCGCGGACGATCCCGAATTTCTTCTGGACAACATCCAGCGCCTTTCCTTTATGCGCAAGCTTGTGTGAAAGGTCGAGCCATACATTACCAGACACCTTTACCTGCAGGTCATCCCGGTACTCCTGAAAGTGGGAATAGCTGTTTTGCTCGGCGCCGGACAGATCGCAAATAGCGATCTTGAGAAATTCATCATCATCGACGTCCACGAGGTTGTCTACGATGGCGTATTCGTCGTAGAACATGGCCAGCCGTTCCACAAAGACGGGATCGTCGTTGTCGATGTAAGCGCTTTTCTTTCCGCAAAGGATCGTCAGTACGTTCGGAATTGTTTTGATCCGCTTCAGGAGGTCGCGGGTAAGATCACGGTCCATTTGCTGCAGGTGGAGTTCCTTGCCCTGGTGCATGACGTAGCTGCCGTTCTCGGCGATGAAAATGATCTCGTCCTGGATGCCGGGAAAACGGTTGTAAAGATTCTGGTATTGCCGTCCGCTGGCGGCGGAGAACAAAATATCCTTCGATCGCATTCGATTGAATACCGTGAAGAAATCGGGGCTTAGTTCGTGTTTGGTGTTGAGAAGGGTGCCGTCCATGTCGGAGGCTACTAGTCTTACTGATGAAAAATCCATACCGGGTCCTTGGTGAAAGGAATCGGGCGTAAAGAGACTAAAATTTAGGGGTATAAACAAACTACTTCAACGTCCGCCATCTGTGGCAGGACTGCGGACTCCCATCCGGAAACGGAAAGAAACCGCTTGCCCGCAACCTTCCTGCAGCCAGTCAGCATTTTCTGTTGGTCTTTTAACAAAACCCATTTGCCGGCACAAAATATTCTGTCTAAATACGTGAGCGGATGTCATGAAATGACCGAGGCACCGTCATTCTTATTTCCAGCACCTTAACCCTATGGCAATGGACAAGCCGAAAATTGCAACAGCGTCGTCGGATTCATCCGCATTTAGTCAAACGATGGAATTGAACGCGCGCTTGACCCGGCGTCAAATGCTCGGGATCGCGGGTATGGCCGGTTTGGCAACTTTAACGGGTGTTGCTGCCGGTGCCGCGCCACCGCCTGCTCAAAAAAGGCCTCGTATCGCCTGTCTTGTCACCTATTGGGCTGCACCGCGATCGCATGCCGACTGGATCATCACCAAGCTGCTTGACGGTTACTGGTGGGAGGGAGCGCACACGCCTTCACGGGTCGATGTTGTCTCCGTTTATATCCATCAGTTTCACGAGAGTGGGCTCGGTCAGAAAATATGCAAATCGAAAAACATCCCGATCTTTGAAACGGCGGGTGAAGCCGTCACGCTCGGCGGAAAGGAACTTGCCGTGGATGGCGTGGTCATCGTAGGCGAGCACGGAGAATATCCAACCAATCTCAAAGGACAATGGATGTTGCCGCGCTGGTGGATCTACCAGCAGGTTATCCAGGTTTTCGAGCAGAGCAAGCGCTCGGTGCCGATTTTCAACGACAAGCACCTCTCCGTGAGTTGGGACGAAGCGAAGTGGATGTTCGACAAATCCCGCGAGCTGAATTTTCCACTGACCGGAGGTTCCTCCATACCGACATACTTCCGCAAGCCCGAGATAGAACTTGATATCGACACGCCGATAAAGACATCGGTCGTGATAGGAGGAGCTGGCGATGAGGGGGCCCTTTTCCACTGTGTCGACGTGCTGCAGGCGTTTGTCGAACGGCGCAAGGGAGGTGAGACGGGCGTCAAGGCGGTGCAGTGTATCCGCGGCCCTGAAACATGGAAGTGGACCGAACGTAACCCCTGGGCGACGCGGCTGCTGGAATCCGTGCGGACGAGTTTTGACCTCAAGCCGGGACACTTTCAGGAAATCGCCAAGCCAAACGTCTGCATTGTTGAATATAATGATGGCACGAAAGCGGCCGTTTATTCAGGGCAGGACGTGGGGTGGACCTACGCCGGTGAAATCGAAGGGCGCAAAGACCCGGCCATCGTCTCGATGCTTGGCTGGCCAGGCCCCTTCTCGCAGTATCATGCCTCCAACTCCCAACCGCACTGGATTACCGAGATGATGGTGACCAAACGGGAACCCTTCAATGCGGAGCGGCTGCTGTTGTCTACGGGCATTGTGGCGTACAACATGGAGTCAAACTGGGAGAACGGCCGATACTCCGCCATCGGCCGCCGGATGGAGACGCCTTTCATGAACATGACCTACCGCTCTGCAAGAGGCTCGCAGTTTAGCAAAGGCGAGCGGCCGCCGAATACGCCTTACATCAGAGGCTTTGAAGAATAGGCCTTCGCATGAATGAATGGACACGCGCAACGGGGTTGCTGCTTCTTGTGTAGCGCTCGGGCAAGGTGCCGATAACACGATCGGGAAATTAAGAAACTGAACCATAAAGAATGAAACGCCGAGACGTTATTAAGCGGTTGACATTTTTGCCTGTAGCCGGCAATGTTCTTCCAATACAATCCTTGTTATCCACTCCTGTCGCGGGAAACAACCTCCCTTCGATTGCTCAGAACAAGCCCATGCCGGCGCTGCATCGCGACGCGTTCGTCATGGATGGCCATACCCATGTGATGACCCGCGAGCTATTGATGAAAACGGATATCGGGCAGCGATACCCGGATGGGAACGTCGATCTTCCCAGGGCCAAAGCAGGCGGTGTGGACGCGATGTTCTTCTCGGTCTACACACCTGAACATTATTATCCCGGAAGGTTTGAAATCAAGAACACATTCCGGGTGGTGGAACTGGCGCTGGATCAGATCAGGAAGAACAATGATGCCATAGAATTGGCGCTCAACGCGTCGGATATTCAACGGATCAACAAGCGTGGAAAGATCGCTGCGTTCCTGGATCTGGAAGGCGGCTATGATCTTTATGGTGACATAAACCTGTTGCGCGCCCTGTACAGACTCGGCCTGCGCGCGATGCAGTTGACCGCCCACAATACAACCAACGCGTTTATCGATGCCTGCAACGACGTCTACACCTGGGGTGGCATCAACGATCACGGAAAAGCGGTGATCAAAGAAATGAACGACCTCGGCATGGTGATCAATGTAGCGCACGCATCCAACGACGCCATCCTGCAGTCGGTAGTGGCCAGCCGTCACCCGGTGATTTATAGTCACGGCGGTTTTCACAAGATCGTTGATCATCCCCGGTGCATCACCGACGAAGCAGCAAAAGCGGTGGCTGCCAAGGGAGGTGTTATCGGTGTTCACTTCGGCAGCCTGTTTAACAATCCAAAATACTGGGAGTGGCAGAAACCGAAAAATCCCATCCGGTCGCAACCGGTTCCTCAACCGGCCACCCCGAGGATCTTTACTTCACAGGCTACCGATCAAACCATTGAAGACGTAGACAGGGAACTGGCGAAGGAGGTTCCCTTAAATTTCAGGGGGACCATTCCGGATGAATACTGGATGCACGTCGATCAGCTGGCTAAAGTGATTGACTACGGCGTAAACCTGGTTGGCGAGGACCACATCGCGCTGGGTTCCGACCTGGATGGCGGCCCTGAACTGCCACACGAAATAAAAGACATCAGCGATTATCCACAGATAACCATGGCGATGCAAAAGCTTGGGTATGGCGATGAGCGTATCAAAAAGATCCTGGGTCTGAACTGGCTGCGGGTGATCCGGCAGGTAACCGAAGGAAAGTAAGAGAGGTCCATGCAGCGGTTCCTGCTTTCTGTCCGGTGATTAATGGCCCGTTCGTACGGTATTATCCAAGATTTAAAAAAGAGCAGTTCAAGGGTGAGATACAAGTTTATGCGCTGATGCGCCGGTCGTCGTCGGGCAGTGAGTCGGTCAACGGCCTCGCATGTTCCTTTATGTATTGCCGGCGGATGTCTTTTGCCAGCTTATGATCGCCCGTGTGATCCCAACCGGGAGGCATGATCAGGTAGAGGAATTTGTTCTTTAGCCCGGGAGCCCGCATGACATCTTTTGCCAGGTAGTAAAATTCGCCAAAGTATACGTCGAAGAAATTTCCGGCATTGATGTTCCGTGTGATGCCGTATTGGATCGTGATGTCGTCCTGTTCGGGCTGATAGGTCTTGAAAACCCGGTCCCAGATATTCAGCAGGTTGCAGAAGTTCGTGTCCATGTACAGCGGGTTGCGCGCGTGGTGTACGCGGTGGTG
>Ga0209050_1001198_pt1 | contig 30479 bp, 28 predicted proteins | sample Araplavi_mTSA_r2_FD_184276 | JGI IMG/M metagenome (GOLD analysis project Ga0209050, IMG submission 184276) | Arabidopsis root microbial communities from North Carolina, USA - plate scrape MF_Cvi_mTSA_r2 (SPAdes) (version 2) | ecosystem: Host-associated > Plants > Roots > Endosphere | place: USA... | reverse complement strand
TCTCGGCGATGACCTGGCGCAAGTGGCGCTCCAGATAGTGACCCGAATTGACGCTCAGGGTGCTGTCGTCCACCGGCGCGCCGTCGGAGATCACCATCAGAATGCGGCGGGCTTCGGGCCGGCCGATGATGCGCTGGTGGGCCCACATCAGGGCCTCGCCGTCGATGTTCTCCTTCAGGAGACCCTCGCGCATCATCAAGCCGAGGTTCTTGCGGGCCCGGCGCCAGGGGGAGTCGGCGGCCTTGTAGATGATGTGGCGCAGGTCGTTCAGGCGTCCCGGCGCGGCGGGCTTGCCCTGCTTGATCCACTCGTCACGGCTGGTCCCGCCCTTCCAGGCGCGGGTGGTGAAGCCCAGCACCTCGGTCTTGACCCCGCAGCGTTCCAGGGTGCGGGCCAGGATGTCGGCGCAGATCGCCGCCACCATGATCGGCCGACCGCGCATCGAGCCGGAATTGTCGATCAGCAGGGTCACGACCGTGTCGCGGAACTCCTGGTCCTCTTCCTGCTTGAACGACAGCGGCGCGGTAGGATCGATGATCACCCGCGTCAGGCGGGCGACATCCAGCATCCCTTCCTCGAGATCGAAGGTCCAGGCGCGGTTCTGCTGGGCCAGCAGGCGGCGCTGCAGCTTGTTGGCCAGGCGCGAGACCACGCTGGAAAGGGCGCTCAGCTGCTGGTCCAGATAGGCCCGCAGGCGCGTCAGCTCCTCGGCGTCGCAGAGGTCCTCGGCGTCGACGACCTCGTCGTGGGCCGTGGTGAAGATCTTGTACAGCGGCTCGGCGCCGGACGAGGAACTGGTGTCCGGACGTGCCGGCTTGGCGCCGTCGCCCATCTCGGGCTGCTCGTCGGACTCTTCCGGCTCGCCCTCCTGGTCCGACTGGACCATTTCCTCGTCGCCGGCCTCGGTCTCGCGGTCCGAGGCTTCACTTTCCTGCGGCGAGGAGCCCTCGGGCTGTTCGCCTTCGCCCTCGCCCTGATCCTCGTCGGAATTCTCGGTCGGGCTCTCGTCCTCGTTGCCGTCGTCCTCGTCGGCGCTGTCGGTAGCGTCCGACATGTCCTCGCTGAGGTTCAGGTCGCGCAGGATCTCGCGGGTGACCCGGGCGAAGGCGGCCTGGTCGTCGATGGCGGCGGCCAGGCGATCCAGGTCCTTGCCGGCCTTCATCTCGATGTCGTTGCGCAGGATGTCGACCAGCGCCTTGGCGCCGTCCGGCGGCGGATCGCCGGTCAGGCGCTCACGCACCATCAAGCCCAGGATCTCGGCCATCGGCGCGGACTGGCGGTCGGTGGCGACGGCGCGGGTCAGGCCCTGCTTCTCCAGCCGGGCTTCCAGCGCGGCGGTCAGGTTGGCGCGGACGCCTCCGAGCGCATTCGAGCCGATCGCTTCCAGCCGGGCCTGCTCGATCGACTCGAAGGCCGCCTGGCCGTCGGGAGAGCTGGGCCGCGCCCGGGCGTGGGCCATCGGATCGTGGTGGGCCAGACGCAGGGCCATCTGGTCGGCCAGGCCCCGGATGCGCGCGGCTTCCTTGCCGGAGAGGTCGCGCGGCGGGTGGGGCAGCACCGCGCGCTTGCCCAAAAGCTGAGGGCCGTCGCCCGAGAATACGACCTCGAGGTCCGGGGTCTCGGCCAGCGAACGGGCCGCGTGCGCCAGGGCGCGCTTGAAGGGTTCGGTCGGGCTTTCGGGCTTGGAGGCCATGACTTCGAGTTAGCGGCCTTGGCAGGTGAAAACAAGGAACGGCGTGCGCGGACGAGACGTTGATTTTTTCAATCGGCGCCGTTCGTGCGCCGCTGGAAGGAAGCCGAAATGCTCAAATGGGCCATCATTCTCGCAATCGTCGCGCTGATCGCTGGCGCGCTGGGCTTCACGGGCGTGGCCGGCGCGGCGGCCGGCGTCGCCAAGATCCTGTTCTTCCTGTTCGTCCTCGGCTTCGTGATCGTGATGCTGCTGGGCGTCACCGTGTTCAAGGCGGCGGCCGGACCGAAGTAGCCGCCCACCGCCTTGCGCGGGCCGGAGCGGACGTCGACCCCGCCGCCGGCACTCGATGGCGCTAGGACCCGTGGGTGGGTCCTAGCGTCCCGCGTAGGCCTTGGCCTGGCGGTCGGCCAGGGCGACCAGGTCGCCCATCTCCAGATTGACGTCGATCAGGTGAAGGCCCCAGTCCTTCAGCGTCTGGCCCGCCACCACGACATCGCCGGTGATCTCGTCGGTGCGAGGATCGGCCGGGTCGGCGTTCACCTTGACCGACAGGTAGGTGAAGTCGCCTTCGCTGACGCAGCGGGCCGAGATCAGGCCGGGCAGGGCCACGAATGGCGTCGACACCTTCAGATCCTTGGCGAACGGCTTGGGCGGCTGGCCCGACGCCGCGCCGAAGCCCTTGCTGCTCAGATACGAATGCAGGACGACCTCGTCGGTCGAGGCCTTGCCGGCCAGCAGGGCGGCGGGGTTCACGCAGCCGGCGCGGCGGCCCTCGGCGTCGGTCTTGCCGAAGCGGCTGTTGGTGGGCGGCGGGGCGGTCTCGCGAAACGAGACATAGGTGACGATGCAGCCGGCCTGGTCGGCCTTGGCGCATAGCGGGATCGAGCCGAACTTGCCGCCCGCGTCGACCGGCGTGTTCATGCCCAGCACATAGGCCGAGATCATGTTCGCCTGGGGCAGCTTGCCGTCGATCTCGTTCTTCAGCAGGTCCAGCAGCATCCGTGAGCCCTGGCTGTGGCCGATCAGGACCACGCCGCGGCCCTTGTTCTCGTTGGCCAGGTACCAGCGCCAGGCGTCGCGAACGTCGCCATAGGCCAGGACGCCGTTGCCGGGCGAGGACTGGCCCATCATCACCGCGCGCAGGGCGGCCAGGGTCACCTGGCGGTACATGGGCGCGAAGACCCGGCACGCGCCGGCGAAGCGGGCCAGCTGCTGCTCGACCACCCGCCGCTCGGCGTCGTCGATGACCATGTCGCTGTTGCCGCCCGGATCGGTCGAGACGGTCGGATAGACGTAGAAGCAGTCGTAGCCGGGAGTGGCGGCGGCCTTGAACGCCTCGGTCGAGGTCTTGCCGTCGGCCTGGACGATGGTCGTGGTCTGGTCGACGGCGCAGGCGTCGGCCCGGCCGGGCAGGCACAGCCAACTGGCCTTGTCGCCATAGTCGTTGGGGGCGGTGGAGGCCGCCGACGCCTGGGCGCTGGCCGCGCTCGCCAGGGCCAGGCCCGCCGTAAGGCCCAGGGCCGCCCAAGCCTTCGCAAACAAGAACGTCGCCATCACTTCAATCCCCCGTCGCGCTCAAACACCCGTTTGGCGCGGAGCATGGCCACAAAGACCGGCGATCGCCAAGGGGGCTCAAGCACATCCTTAGGGCGATCTTGGCCCGAGGGTTGCGGGAGCAGGGGCGAACCGTCCCACCACGGGACGGCAGAGCTTTTGCGTAAGAGGTCGACCGATGACCCTCCGGACCCTTCTTCTTGTCGGCGCCACGGCGGTTTTCGCAGGCGCGACGGCGATTTCGCCCGCCCTGGCCGACGGATTCCCCGGCGCGCCGGTGCGCGGCGAGCATGTCCCGAAACGGGCCGCGCCCAAGACGCGGACGGCGCCCAGGACCCGTGTCGTCTATGTCGACCGCCCGGTCGTCGTGGAAAAACGCGTCGAGGTGCCGGTCTATGTCGACCGTCCCACCACCCGCGTCGTCGAGAAGGTGATCGAGAAGCCGGTCGTGGTCGAGAAGCGCGTCGAGGTCCCGGTCGAGAAGATCATCGAAAAGCCGGTGATCGTCGAAAAGCGGATCGAGGTCCCTGTCGAGCGGATCGTCGAGAAGAAGATCTATGTCGATCGCCCGGTGGACCGCATCGTCGAGCGTCCGGTCGTGGTCGAGAAGCGGGTCGAGGTGCCGGTCGAGCGCGTGGTCGAACGGCCCGTCGTCGTCGAGAAGCGCGTGGAGATTCCCGTCGAACGCGTCGTCCAGGTCGACCGGGTCGTGAAGGTGCCGGTCGAACGCGTGGTCGAGAAGCCCGTCTATATCGACCGCCCGGTCTATGTGGACCGCACCGTCTATGTCGATCGCCCGGCCGCCCGTTATCAGGAGCGCGCCGTCGAGAGCTACGAAGAGTCCCACGAGACAGAGCGCTATGAAGAGAGCGCGTCGTCTTCCAGCTATTCAAGCTCGTCCTACGGCGGCTCGCGCTACGGCGTGGGCGGCGGCTGGAACGCCGGGGCGGCGCCGGCCTCGGCCTGGGGGAGCTATGTCGAGCCCCCGCCGCTGCCGATGGGCTATGTCGGCCGCAACACCGGCGGCGGTGGCGGCGGCTATGTCGGCGGCGGCCTGGTCGGCGGCGGCGGATGGAGCGGGGGCTATGCCAGCGGCTCGGCGTCGGCCTCGGCGCGCGCTTCGGCCTCGGCCTCCTCGTCGGTCTCGGTGCGTGTCGGCGGCGGCGGGCGCGGTGGCGGCTGCAACTGCGGCGGCGGCAAGCACCACTAGACTATAGCGACAGCCAGCGGCGCGGGCTCTTGTCGCCCAGGGACCGCGCCTCGCCGGGCTTCAGGCCCAGCTCGCGCATGCGATAGGCGACGATCTCGCGCAGCGCCTCGACCGGCTCCTTGCCGGACACCGGGCTGGAGGCGACCGACCCGGCGTTCATCGCCAGGTCGACGGCCGCCCACTCGGCCTGGGCCCGGTCGGCCTTGCCGACGGCGAAGTAGTGCCGGACGGGCGCGCGCTCGCCGGGGACCTCGACCATGACGCCGATGACCCAGCCTTGGACGATCAGATCGGCATCGGGGCGCTGGCGGAACATAGGCCGCATGTAGCCTCGCCGAGGCCTGGCGGAAAGGGGCTCAGCCGATCAGCTGGAACGCCGCCTGGCTGATCAGGCCCAGCACCAGCCAGGCCGAGAGACCGACGATCACCAGCGTTCCGCGCGACACCCCGCGACGCCGCCGAGAGTTGGGGAGCATACGCACGAACGCCATCAACCGCCTCCATGCCCAAGCCTTGCCAAGAACCTTGGCCGGAGCTGTTAACGCCTGTGGCGAAATTGGGATGCGCGGCATTTTCGCCGCTCACGGGAAGGTGAGAACGGCCTCATCGGACATAGAAAAAGGGCGGAGCCTCGCGGCCCCGCCCTCATTCTTTTCAGCCTAGGCTGACCGGACTTCTTAGAAGTCCATGTCGCCCATGCCGCCGGGCATGCCGCCCGGAGCGGCCGGAGCCGACTTCTTCGGGGCTTCGACGATCGCGGCTTCCGTCGTGATCAGCAGGCCGGCCACCGAAGCGGCGTTCTGCAGGGCGGTGCGGACAACCTTGGCCGGGTCGATGACGCCGTCGACGACCAGGTCGACATACTGTTCGCTCTGGGCGTTGAAGCCGAACGAGCTGCTGTCGTTTTCCAGGATCTTGCCGACCACGATCGAACCTTCGACGCCGGCGTTCTCGGCGATCTGGCGGATCGGCGATTGCAGGGCGCGACGGACGATGGCGATGCCGGCGGTCTGGTCGTCGTTGTCGCCGGTCACGCCAGCCAGGGCCTTGGAGGCCTTCAGCAGAGCGGTGCCGCCGCCCGGGACGATGCCTTCGTCGGCGGCCGCGCGGGTCGCGTTCAGGGCGTCGTCAACGCGGTCCTTCTTTTCCTTCACTTCGACTTCGGTCGAGCCGCCGACGCGGATGACCGCGACGCCGCCGGCCAGCTTGGCCAGGCGCTCTTGCAGCTTTTCCTTGTCGTAGTCCGACGTGGTGTCTTCGATCTGGCGCTTGATCTGGGCGATGCGGGCCTCGATGTCGGCCTTCTCACCGACGCCGTCCACGATCGTGGTGTCGTCCTTGGTGATCGAGACCTTCTTGGCGCGGCCCAGCATGTCCAGCGACACGTTCTCGAGCTTGATGCCCAGGTCTTCCGACACGACTTGGGCGCCGGTCAGGATGGCGATGTCTTCCAGCATGGCCTTGCGGCGGTCGCCGAAGCCCGGAGCCTTGACGGCGGCGACGCGCAGGCCGCCACGCAGCTTGTTGACGACCAGCGTAGCCAGGGCCTCGCCTTCGACGTCTTCAGCGATGATGACCAGCGGGCGGCCCGACTGGACAACGGCTTCCAGCACCGGCAGCAGCGGCTGCAGCGACGACAGCTTCTTTTCGAACAGGAGGATCAGCGGCTCTTCCAGCTGAACTTCCATCTTGTCGGCGTTGGTGATGAAGTACGGCGACAGGTAGCCGCGGTCGAACTGCATGCCTTCGACGACGTCGAGTTCGGTCTCGGCGGTCTTGGCTTCTTCGACGGTGATGACGCCTTCGTTGCCGACCTTGTCCATGGCCTTGGCGATCATCTCGCCAACTTCCTTGTCGCCGTTGGCCGAGATGGTGCCGACCTGAGCGATTTCAGCGTTGGTCGTGACCTTCTTCGAGGACTTCTTGATGTCCTCGATGGCGATGGCGACGGCCTTGTCGATGCCGCGCTTCAGGTCCATCGGGTTCATGCCGGCGGCGACCGACTTGAGGCCTTCCTGGACGATGGCTTGGGCCAGGACCGTGGCGGTCGTGGTGCCGTCACCGGCCTTGTCGTTGGTCTTGCTGGCGACTTCGCGGATCATCTGCGCGCCGAGGTTCTCGAACTTGTCGGCCAGTTCGATTTCCTTGGCGACCGAGACGCCGTCCTTGGTCGTGCGCGGCGCGCCGAACGACTTTTCGATGACGACGTTGCGGCCCTTGGGACCCAGGGTGACCTTCACCGCGTTGGCGAGGACGTTGACGCCGCGCAGCATCTTGTCGCGCGCGTCGGACGAGAAATAGACGTCTTTGGCAGCCATGTCGGGAGCCTTTCTAATCTAGAGAATTTCGGAGGAAGAAAGCTGTCGGAGGTGGGAGGGGATTAGGCCTCGACCACGCCCAGGACGTCGCTTTCCTTCATGATCAGCAGGTCCTGACCGTCGACCTTCACTTCGGTGCCCGACCACTTGCCGAACAGGATGCGGTCGCCAGCCTTGACGTCCAGAGCGACGACGTCGCCCTTGTCGTTGCGCGCGCCGGGGCCGACGGCGACGACTTCGCCTTCCTGCGGCTTTTCCTTGGCGGTGTCGGGGATGATGATCCCGCCCTTGGTCTTGGTTTCTTCTTCGACGCGCTTCACGAGGACGCGGTCGCCCAGGGGACGAAACTTCATGGGTGTTCTCCGTCGGAACGGTTTCAGATAATGGCTTCGTCGGTCGGGGGAGCGGTGCTGTTAGCAGTCGCTCCCTTCGAGTGCCAACGACGGCCGTCAGTTAGGCGCCGCCTTCGGGGGAGTCAAGAACGGCGCCGGCGAACTTTTTTCGGGCGCGGTTAACGCGAGAGGGTTCGATGATCGACCATATGGGCGTGACGGTCCGTGATCTCCAGGCGGCTAGGGCCTTTTATGATGCGGCGTTCGCGCCGCTCGGGATCGGCGTCGTGATGAGCGTCAGCGCGGAGGAGACCGGCGGCTCTGCCTTCATCGGCTATGGCGCCACCGCCGACCGACGGGACATCCAGGCGGGCAAGCCCAGTTTCTGGGTCGGCGAGGGGGCGGCGCCGACCGGTCCGATGCATGTGGCCTTCGTCGCCGCCGATCGGGCCCAGGTCGACGCCTTCCATGCCGCGGCTCTGGCGGCGGGCGGAGCCGACAACGGGGCGCCTGGCGTGCGGCCTCATTATCATCCCAATTACTATGCCGCCTTCGTGCTGGACCCCGACGGCCGGAACGTCGAGGCCGTCTGCCACGCACCTGCCTGAGGAAGCCCATGTCGAGCTACGTCCTGTCGCTGTTCCTGGCGGTCCTGGCCTGCGTCATCGGCGGCACGCTGGGCGGCATGATCCTGGCCCGACCGCAGGTGATGCTGGAACTGGCGGGCCTTTCCGACGAGGCGTCACCCAAGCCCAGGCTGTTCGCGGAAGGCCGAGCCCTGGGCGGGGTTCTGATCGCCTCGCACGGGGTGGCGGCGCTCTATCTCGGCTACCAGCCGCGGATCGGGGCGGCCATGGCCCTGGCGCTGGCCGTGGCCTGGCTGGGCGCGGCGGCCGGGCGGGCCCTGTCGGCGGCGCTGGACGGCGAGCAGGGTCGCTTCAACACCGGCTCGATGGTGTTCAACGCCCTGATCGGCATCACCCTGAGCCTGCCGTTCTTCAACATCGGCCGCGTGGTGCTGCGCGGCGTGGCCAGCCTCGCCTAAATTCCGCCGCCGGCGAAGCTTCAACTCCTCCACAGATTGCGGAGGGGTGTGATGACGGCTTCACGGCGAGAGGTGATCGGCGGCGGCCTCGCGGCGGCGCTGACCGTCACGGGCGGGGCGCGAGCGCAGACTTCGGTCGAGGCCGAGGCCCAGAAATTGGCGCGTGCGCCGGACACGGCCCCGCGCGCAGAGGCGCTGGACACACCGGCCTTGCGCGGCAACGGCCTGGCCCGCACCTTCAAGCAGCCGCCAGCCGGCTTGATGCTTCCGAAGATCAAGATCGAGCGCCCGTCCGGGGTCCGCGACCTGGAGGCCCAGCCCGGACTGACCCTCCTGTCGCTTTGGGCGCCCTGGTGTGCGCCCTGCCTTCTGGAGCTTAGGGACCTGGCCGTCCAGCAGCGCGTCTTCGAGACCAGGCGTTTCCGCATCCTGCCGGTGCTGACTGCGCCGCGGGGCGACATCTCGCTGGCCGAGGCGAAGGCCGTGCTGGACAAGGCTGGGGCGGGCGCACTGCAGGTGGCGATCGACCGCTCGCCCGGTTCGCGCGCCCTGTTCGAAAAGCTGACGCGGCGCGACCTGGCGAACAACGCCTATACCTATGGCCTGCCCTGCAATCTGCTGGTGGACGGCGATGGGCGCGTGCTGGCGCGACAGTTCGGGGCCCCGATGAAGCTGGCCGCCAAGCTGGCGCCCGGCGAGAAGCCGACGCCCGAGATGATGGCCAACGCCCGCACCACCTGGCTCTCGGCCGACGGCGCGGCCTTGTTGAAAGCCCTACAGCGCGGCGAGATCGCCGGCGCCGCCCCGCGCCCCTTCGTGACCTAGCAGCCAGCGCTTGCGCTCGATGCCGCCGCCATAGCCGGTCAGCGCGCCGTCCATGCCGATCACCCGGTGGCAAGGGGCGACGATGCTGAGCGGGTTGCTGCCGTTGGCATGGCCGGCGGCGCGGATGGCGGCCGGGCGGCCGGCGCGACGGGCGAGTTCCGAATAGGTAATGGTCTGACCCGCCGGGATCTGCGTCAGCGCCGTCCACACCGCATGCTGGAAGGCCGTGCCGTTGGTCGCCCAGGGAATGGTGTTCAGCGCGGCGAACCGGCCCTCGAAATAGTCGGCGATCGCCTGACGGATCGCGACGGGCGTTGCGCCCGAATCGGGGCGCAGCGCGCCATAGTGGGTCTTCAGCAGGCGATCCAGCCGGTGTTCGTGGTCGTGGAAGTCCAGCGCGCGCAGCGCGCCCGTGTCGTCGGTGACGATCAGCAGCTCGCCGATCGGCGAGGGCGCGCGGTCCAGGATCAGGCGGGCGGGACGACTCATCGGGCGATCTTCGCGCGCGGTCGGCCGACTGTCCGCCCGATTGTTGCGATCACCGGGCGTTGTGCGATGACTTTCGGTGGTTGAGTGTCAGGCGATCGACATTGAATAAAGCGTCGAAGCTGAGCTGTATTTGCTGCACTGCGATGCGACAATATGCGCGCCGATACTGTTGAAATACTGGATCCTTAACTCTGGATTCGCGGTGGCCGTTATTTTCGCGTCAACCCAGATCGCCGCCTAATCCCCTCCAGTCGGAGGGTTATTCTCATGTTCAAGCGTAAAGCCGCGCTCGTCGCGGCGGGCCTCGTCGTGCTGAGCGCGGCGGGAATGGCGGCGGCGCGTCAGGAGCGCGGCGCGCCCGGCGTCAGCCTGGCCCAGTCGGTGGTGGTCGCGGCCAGCGCCTTCGAGCACTACACGCACGAAGCCGGCGCGATCTCGGCCGGCTTCCGGGGCGGCGAAGACGTGGCCCGGGCCCTGCGCCAGGGCGCGGCCTATAAACACGAGCAGTTCGAGGAGGGCATGATCGCCTATGGCGCCATCGCGGCGTTGCAGGAGCGCGACTTCGTCGAGGGCGTGCGCCAGGCGGCGCGCGAGGCCGGTGGCCCCGAGGCCCTGGCCCAGAGCCTGGCGGTCCAGCCCGACGGCGTGCTGCGGATCGAGGGCGTTGGTCCGGCCGCCGCCCGCATCCAGGCCGCCCTGCTGCGCCAGAGCGCGCCGCTCGCCTTAGCCGGCCGCGCGGTCAAGCAATCGGCTTACGACATCCAGCACCAGGACTGGTCGAAGGCGAACGTGGTCGACAGCGCCGGCCGCTTGGCGCGGGTCAAGTCGATCTCCAACACCGCCTTCGCGCCCGACGACGGCGACGCCAGCCGCCTGATCCAGAGCGCCACGGCCCGCCAGGAGGTCCGTCAGGGCGGCGGGGCGGTTACCCCGGTCACCGTCCGCGCCGCGGCCCTGGCGGCCCTGGCCGTGCTGGGCGCTGCGGACGACGAGGCGGCCCCAACCCTGACCCGCGTGCTGCACGACCCCAAGGCCGACAGCTGCATGAAGATGGCCAAGCTGAATCTCTACCAATGTCTGGCCGTCGCCGGCCCGCACTACGAGGACGTCTTCTGTCTGGGCCAGCACGCGATGATGGACACCGCCCAGTGCGTGTCCGACGCGGCGGGCGCGGGCAAGGCCACGATGAGTCCGGCGACGCCCGCGCGCAGCCGTGGGTTCAACGTGCCGGTGGCGTCAAACTGAAGTTCTCCTTCTCCCCTTGTGGGAGAAGGTGGCCGGCCCTCGGAAACTCCGCGGTCGGATGAGGGGGGGAGGCCTGTCCGCCCACGAAAAAGGGGCCGCCTGCGCGACCCCTCCATCCGTCGACCGCGTCGACACCTTGCCCACAAGGGGAGAAGGAAGATTCCTACCGGATGCCCGGCACGTGCAGGGCGGCTTCCTTCTCGGCCTTCTGCTTGAAGACCAGGTCGCCGTACTTGCCGTATTCCATGCGGGCGATCGTGCGCTGGTGCACTTCGTCCGGGCCGTCGGCCAGGCGCAGGGTGCGGATGCCGGCATAGGCCTTGGCGAGGCCGAAATCGGTGGTCACGCCGCCGCCGCCGTGGGCCTGGATGGCGTCGTCGATGATCTTCAGGGCCAGGCGCGGGGCCGCGACCTTGATCATGGCGATCTCCAGACGAGCCGACTTGTTGCCGGCCTTGTCCATCATGTCGGCGGCCTTGAGGCACAGCAGGCGGCACATCTCGATGTCGATGCGGGCGTCGGCGACGCGCTCTTCCCACACCGAGTGGTCCGAGACGTACTTGCCGAAGGCCTTCCGGCTCATCAGGCGCTTGCACATCTTCTCCAGCGCGACTTCCGCCGTGCCGATGGTGCGCATGCAGTGGTGGATGCGGCCCGGACCCAGACGGCCCTGGGCGATCTCGAAGCCGCGGCCTTCGCCCAGCAGCAGGGCGTCCTCGATCGGCACGCGCACGTCCTTGAGGATGACCTCGGCGTGGCCGTGCGGGGCGTCGTCATAGCCGAAGACCGGCAGCATGCGGACGATCTCGATGCCCGGCGCGTCCAGCGGCACCAGGACCTGGCTCTGCTGCTGGTGGCGGCTGGCGTTGTCGGGATCGGTCTTGCCCATGACGATGGCGACCTTGCAGCGCGGATCGCCCACGCCCGACGACCACCACTTGCGGCCGTTGATGACGTAGTGGTCGCCGTCGCGCTCGATGCGGGTCTCGATGTTTGTGGCGTCCGAGCTGGCCACGGCCGGTTCGGTCATCAGGAAGGCCGAGCGGATCTCGCCGTTCATCAGCGGGCGCAGCCACTTCTCCTTCTGCGCCAGCGTGCCGTAGCGCATCAGGACTTCCATGTTGCCGGTGTCCGGCGCCGAGCAGTTGAAGACCTCCGAGGCGAAACCAACCTTGCCCAGCTGTTCGGCGATCAGGCTGTATTCCAGGTTGGTCAGCTGGACGCCCTCGAACTGGAAGGTGTCGTCGACATGCACCTGGCCGCTGTGCGGCGGCATGAAGAAGTTCCACAGGCCGGCGGCCTTGGCCTTGGCCTTCAGCTCCTCGACGACCTGGACGACCTTCCAGCGTTCGGCGCCCAGGACGTTCATCTCGGCCTCGTAGACCGGGATCGCCGGATAGATGTGCTCTTCCATGAACGCGGTGACGCGATCCAGGAACGAGCGTTGCGTGGGGGAGATATCGAAGTCCATGGCCGTTCCCTCTGCCCGCTTTGTGCCTCAAACAGTTGTTTGAAGTGGTTGTAGACCGGCTTTACGCGGGCGGCAAGCGGTCCGTGACGGCGGCGGAGCTCGAACCTGGGTTGTCAGGAGGGCGCGCGTGTCCGAAAACGGGGCCATGCTGAACCTGACCGCCGACACCCTGCAGGGCCGCTACGTCCGGCTCGAACCCATCACCGTCGATCACCGCGACGAGCTGAAGGCCGCCATCGACTGCGATCCCGAGAGCTGGGAGATCATGTCGGTCAACGGCTGCGGCGAAGGCTTCGAGGATTTCTGGGGCGCGCTGCAGGGCGAGACCGATCGCGGCGAGCGCCTCGGCTTCGCCATCCGCCGCCTGTCGGATGGCAAGGTGATCGGCACCTCCAGCTACCTGAACATTCGCCGGCTGCACGGGGGGCTCGAGATCGGCTCGACCTTCCTGAACCCGGACGCGCGCTCGGGCCCGGTCAATCCGGAGAGCAAGCGCCTGCTGCTGGCCCACGCCTTCGAGAAGGCCGGCGCCATCCGCGTCGAGTTCAATGTCGACGTCCGCAACGCCCGCAGCCAGGCGGCGGTGCAGAAGCTGGGCGCCAGCAAGGAAGGCGTGCTGCGCAGCCACAAGGTCACCTGGACCGGCCACATCCGCGACACCGCCGTCTTCTCGATCACCGATTACGACTGGCCCGCGATCCGCGAGCGGCTGGAATTCCGCCTCAGCGAGACGTTCGTCTAGGTTGCAGCGGGACAGTTTGTCGCGGCAAATAAAACGGCGTTATCCCATCGGTTGTAAGGATTCACAAATGATGGGGCGGTAGCGTCGGGCCTCATGACGGCCATCGCTTGCCTGCGAATCCTGTTCACCGCCGATGGCGAAAGCCAGCCGGGCGACATCCCCAAGCACAAGGCGCAAGGGGTTGCCGATGCGTTCCTGAAGGCCCGCTGGCGCAAGCCGCGCAAGTGCGGGGCCGTGGCGCCCCTGGCCTTCGTCATCGCCGACCACAATGTCGAGCATCTCGACCCGCGCGAGGTCCAGGGCCTGGCCGCCGAGCTCGAGAAGGTTCTCTTCCCGGGCCGTCCGATCGGCCAGATCGCGCTGATGACCTTCGAAGGCGACGAGCAGGCGGTGCTGAAGTTCGCCGCCCTGACCCAGAAGGAGCTGCGCGGCCTGATGAACGGCGAGGGCTACGAAGGCGAGCCTGGCCGCGTCCACGTCATCACCGCCGACTCGATCGACGGCCCGCTGCCCAGCACGCGCGAAGAGGCCAAGATCGCCGCCGAGGAAAAGGCCGCCGAGAAGAAGTCGGGTCTGGCCGCCGCGACGACCGTCGTCAAGGACGTCGCCCCCAAGGCCGCCGCGCCGATCTCGACCGTGCCGCTGGCCGAAGCCACGCCATCGGTCGCCGTCGCGCCGGAAGCGCCCGCCATCATCGCCCCCAAGCCGGCCAAGACGCAGGCCGCTCCGCCCACGCCCAAGCCTGCTGCCAAGGTCGCCGCGCCGCCGCCGCCGGCCGAGACCGGCTGGTGGGGGATCTACGACCTGGCCGACAGCGCCTTCGTCGGCTCGGCCATCGGCATGCGCGCCGACCTGATCGGCCCGCCGCCGGAGGACGACGCCAAGCTGCTCAAGCGCGACCTGATCGCCCTGACGGACGCGCAAGCCCAGCTGAAGACCGCCGGCTTTGGCGAGATCCACGTGCCGTTCGGCTTCTGGAACCTGACGACGCCCTCGTCGCAGGACGCCTATAAGAGCCGCCTGTCGCGCTATCCCCTGGACCAGCAGCCGCGCCTGGTGGCCACGATCTACGCCACGCCGCGCGAGGCCTCGATCGGCATGCTGCAGCAGATGCGGGCGTTCCTGCAGGGCAGCTTCGCCCGCATGGACGTGCGCATCGCCGACCCGACCTTCCCGATCGCGGGCCTGCCGCCGGAGCTGGTCGACACCATCACCCTGGTGCTGGACGGCGAGACCGACCACGACCGCCTCAAGCAGATCCTCAAGTTCGTCGAGCGCAAGGCCCAGTACGCCGCCAAGGAGGTGCGCCAGGCGGTGGCCAACGTGACCTCGGCCGTCGAGCTGGAGGCCTGCAAGGCTGGCGGCATCACGCTTGTCCAGGGCCCCGCCGTCACCGAACTGCTGGACAAGCCCGTCGCGTCCGCCGAAGGCGCGCCTTTGGCCGTGGCCAGGAGCGCAGCCTAGGGCGCCGTCGCGGTGATCGACACGCTGTCGGCCGAGCGCGTGTTCGGTCCATGGAAGACGGCCTCGATATTGTTGCCGTCCGGATCCCACAGGAAGGCTGCGTAGTAGCCAGGATGATAGGGCCGCTCACCCGGTCCGCCGTTGTCGCGGCCGCCGGCGGCCAGGCCGGCCGCGTGGAACCGCTTCACCCCGTCCTGGTCCGTGGCCTGGAAAGCCAGGTGAACGTGCGTCGCCGGCTCGCCCGCGTCGATCCAAAGTTCGTCGCAGACGAGGTGTCGCTCGTCCTCGTTGAACGGCACGCCCAGCACCTCCAGCACCGCTCGGTAGAAGCGTTTGGTCGCCTCCAGATCCCTGGCGCGCAGGTGGATATGGTCGATCAGTCGGCCGCGCTGGACTTGCATGGGGACCTCCGGGTTTCGGAGGCGAACGTCTTGCGGCCGTTTCGGTTCTAGCGTCGCCCGAACAACTTCTCGATGTCGGACAGCTTCAGTTCCACATAGGTCGGGCGGCCGTGGTTGCACTGGCCCGAGTGGGGCGTGGCTTCCATCTCGCGAAGCAGGGCGTTCATCTCGGCGCCGTTCAGGCGGCGGCCGGCGCGGACGCTGCCGTGGCAAGCCATGGTCGAGCAGACCTCCTCCAGCCGCTCTTTCAGGGCCAGGGCTGCGCCATTCTCGGCCAGGTCGTCGGCGATGTCGCGGACCAGGGCGGCGGCGTCGGTCTTGCCCAGCAGGGCCGGGGTCTCGCGCACCAGCACCGCGCCGGGGCCGAAGCTCTCGATGACCAGGCCCAGGCTGGCGAGCTCCTCGGATCGGGCGATCACGCGCTCGGCCTCGGCGGGGTCCAGGTCGACCACCTCTGGCAGCAGCAGGGTCTGGCGGGCCACGCCGCCAGCGGCCATTTCGCCCTTCATGCGCTCATAGACCAGACGCTCGTGGGCGGCGTGCTGGTCGACGATGACCATGCCGTCGCGGGTCTGGGCGACGATATAGGTCTCGTGCACCTGGGCTCGGGCCGCGCCCAGCGGGAAGTCGACCGGGTCGAACGGCGCGGCGGCGGGCGGATAGTCCGTATTCGGACGATCATCGAAGGCGACGCTGGTATAGGCCTCGCGCACGACCTCGGCGAGCTCGCCGCCGAAGCTGGACTGATAGCTCGGCTCGACCCGCGCCGAGACCTCATTGAGCCCGGGCAAGTCCATGCTTTGCATGCCTAGGGGCCGCTGGGTCGGCGGCGTCCAGCCGCCCTCGCGCCAGGCCGAGAAGCCGGCGGGCGAGGGGCCCGGCTGATATTGCGGCGGATAGCCCGGGAAGGGGCTCTGCTGGGCGCGGATGCTGTCCAGGGCCTGGTTGGCGACGGTGGTCGAGGCGCGGTGACCGGCCCCGGCCAGGGCGTGGCGCAGGGCCCCGACGATCAGGCCGCGCACCAGGGCCGGATCGCGGAAGCGCACCTCGGCCTTGGCGGGATGGACGTTGACGTCGACCTCGCTGGTGTCGAGCGTGACGTACAGCGCCGCCGTCGGGTGGCGGTCGCGCGCCAGGAAATCGGCGTAGGCCGCTCGAAGCGCGCCCTGCAGCAGGCGGTCGCGCACCGGCCGACCGTTGACGAACAGGTACTGGTGGGCCGCGTTGCCGCGGTTGTAGGTCGGCAGGCCCGCAAAGCCCGACAGGCGTACGCCGTCGCGCACCTGGTCGATCTCGATGGCGTTGTCCTGGAAATCGCGACCCAGCACGGCGGCCAGGCGCGCCAGCCGGCCCTGCGGACCCGGATGCTCGGGCGGCAGGCGCAGGACGCGGCGGCCGTCGATGTCCAGCGAGAAGCCGACGCTCTCGTTGGCCATGGCCTGGCGCTTGATCTCCTCGGTGATCGCCAGGGCCTCGGCGCGTTCGGACTTCATGAACTTCAGGCGCGCCGGCGTGGCGTAGAACAGGTCGCGCACCTCGATCCGCGCCCCGTGCGGGCCGGGGAAGGCGGCCGGCGCGACGTCGCCGACCTGGCCGCCCTCGACCAGGATCGAATGGGCGTCGGCGGCGCCCTTGGCGCGGGAACTGATGGTCAGCCGCGCCACCGAGCCGATCGACGGCAGGGCCTCGCCCCGGAAGCCCATGGTGTGGATGCGCAGCAGGTCCCAGAGGCCATCCTCGTCGGGGGCCAGCTTGGAGGTCGCATGGCGCTCGATGGCCACGGGCAGTTCGTCGGCCGACAGGCCGCAGCCGTCGTCGGCCACCAGGATGCGGGTCAGGCCGCCGCCGTGCGCCTCGACCTCGATCCGCGTGGCCCCGGCGTCGATGGCGTTGTCGACCAGCTCCTTGATGGCGCTGGCCGGGCGCTCGACCACCTCGCCGGCGGCGATGCGGTTGACGGTCTCGGGCGGCAGGCGGCGGATGGGCATCAAGCGGACTTTCGACGAGGCAGGCCGGTCCGTGCCGAAGCGGGGCCGTACATTGCAACTCCTTAAGTTGACCGGACGAACGCCGATCGGCCAACGAAGAGGCGAGGGACGACTTTAGTGCGATTCCGCGCGCCTTCGAGGAACTCAAGATAGTGACGCTGATCCGTTTCGCCGCCGCCGGCCTGGCGATTTCCCTTCTGTGCGCCGGTTCGGCCATGGCTCAAGCCTCCCAACATCAGGAGGGGGGCAAGAACGAGGTCTCGATCCACCAGACCAAGCCCGTGGACCTCACGCCGATCGACAGCCAGGCCAACCTGGTCGAGGAGCTGATCGTCAACGCCCGCCTGCCCGGGCCGGCCTGGTGGAAGGTCACCGACGCCGACACCACGGTCTATGTGATGGGCGTGCCGGCCTTCATGCCCGACAAGCTGGACTTCGACGACTCGGTGCTGCGCCGCCGGCTGGACGGGGCCAATGTGCTGATCGTCGGCCAGCAGCCGGAGATCAGGATCCTCAGCCTCCTGGGCCTGATCCCCGGGCGCGGCAAGGAATTCATGATGGGCCGGCCGATGCGCGACACCCTGCCGCCCGACCTGCGCGCCCGGCTGGAGAAGCAGCTGAAGGCCCGGGGCAAGAAGGCGGACGAGTACGACAAGCTCAAGCCGGCGCTGGCGGGATTCATCATCGCCAACGACCGCAGCAGCGGGAACGTCTCGATCACTCTGGGCAAGGACACCGACCGCTTCCGCGACCTGGCCAAGAGCAAGGAGGTCGCCGTCCACCCCCGGGTCAAGAAGCTGGACGACTACGACCTGATCGGGATGGTCAAGTCGCTGGCCGACGCGCCCCAGCCGCTGCAGGAGCTGTGCCTGGACGCGGGCCTCAAGCAGGCCGAGAACGGTCTGGCCACCGTCCGCGAGACCGCCGAGCAGTGGGCCGAGGGCCAGGTGCGCGAGGTCGTCTCGGCCGATCGCGGCTACCAGCGGTGCCTGGCCTCCACGCCCTGGATCGCCCGTCAGTTCAAGGACGGCCAGGACGACGCGGTCGGCGCCATCACCTCGGCCCTGAAGAAGCCCGGCAAGGCCGTGGCGGTGATCGAGCTGCGCTCGCTGCTGACCCAGGGCGGGGTGCTGGACCGCCTGCGCGCCAAGGGCTTCACCGTCGTCGCGCCGGAATAAGGTCAAGCTTCCGCCGCATCGTCCCGCCAGGGTTGCGTCGCTTCAAAGGGGGATTGAGATGCGTTCGACAACGGCCGGCCTGGCCCTGGCTCTCCTTGCCGCCGGCGGCGCGCGTGCCCAGGCGGTTCACGATCCGATCGACGATCCGCAGGCCAATGTGGTCGAGGCCCTGGTGGTCAGCGCCAAGCTGCCTGGCCCGGCCTGGTGGCGCGTGTCGGACGGCGACACCACGGTCTACATCCTCGGGACCCCGCCGGCCCTGCCCAAGGGCATGGCCTGGGACAAGTCGGTGCTGGAGCGTCGGCTGGACGGGGCCTTCGCGGTGGTCACCCCGTCGGAATGGCGGGCGGGCCTGGGCGACCTGCCCGGCCTGCTGAAGCTGCGCAAGAACCTCAAGGACGACGGATCCTGGACGCTACGCTCGCCGGCCTTGTCGGCGCGGATGCAGCGCGCCTGGGCCGCCGCCGATCCCAAGGACCGCGACGGCTGGAAGGACTGGAAGCCGCTGTTCATCGCCCTGCGCCTCAGCGGCAAAGTCGACAAGAGCGCCGAGCTTCAGGTCATGGAGCCGGAAAAAACCGTCACGGCCCTGGCTCGCAAGCACAGGGTCAAGGCCCGCCCGGCCCAGGTGCGCAAGGCCATGCCGATGCTGAAGTCCCTGGTCCGCGAGCACAGCGACGCGGCGGGCCTGGCCTGCCTGTCCGAGGTGCTGGACGCCGTGGAGGCCGGTCCGGGCCCCCGCCACGCGGCGGCCCAGGCCTGGGCCGAGGGCCACGTGAAGGCCGCCCTGGCCGGCCCGCGCGGCGCCGACCGCTGCCAGCTGCTGCTGCCCGGCGTGCCCGAAGCCATGCGCCAGTCGGTCGACGACGAGGTCGGGGCGATCACCGACCTCTTGAAGACGCCCGGCCACGCGGTGGCGACCTTCCCGATGCGCGGCCTGGTGGCCGAGGACGGCGTGCTGGACAAGCTGCGGGCCAAGGGAATCACGGTTCGCACGCTGGGGGACGGGTAGGAGGCGCGCAAGCGCGCCCGGTCACGTCCGCCGTCCGCCCACAATCGCCCAAATTCGCACCCGCGAACCTCATATTGCATCGCAGCAAATCCAGGATCATGATCGCCGGTAACCAAGGCCGATAGAGCCGTCCCGGGAGCCCGCCATGTCCTCGACGCCGTACCAGCATGCGCCGGATCCGCCGTGGATCTTCCGCACCTATGCCGGCCACTCGACGGCGGAAAAGTCGAATGCGCTCTACCGGGCCAACCTGGCCAAGGGGCAGACAGGACTGTCGGTGGCCTTCGATTTGCCCACCCAGACCGGCTACGATCCCGACCACATCCTGGCGCGGGGCGAGGTCGGCAAGGTCGGGGTGCCGATAAGCCATCTGGGCGACATGCGCGCCCTCTTCAGCGAGATTCCGCTGGAGAAGATGAACACCTCCATGACCATCAACGCTCCGGCCGCGTGGCTCTTGGCCCTGTACGTGGCGCTGGCCGACGAGCAGGGCGCTGACCGGAAGCGGCTTCAGGGCACCACCCAGAACGATCTGATCAAGGAGTATCTCAGCCGGGGCACCTACATCTTCCCGCCCGGTCCCAGCTTGCGGCTGATCGGCGACATGATCGCCTGGTGCTATCGTGAGGTTCCCAAGTGGAACCCGATGAACGTCTGCAGCTACCACCTGCAGGAGGCCGGCGCGACGCCGGAGCAGGAGCTGGCCTTCGCCCTGGCCACGGCGATCTCGGTGCTGGACACGGTCAAGGCCGGAGGCCAGGTCCCCGACGAGGACTTCGAGATCGTCGCCTCCCGGATCAGCTTCTTCGTCAACGCCGGCGTGCGGTTCGTCACCGAGCTCTGCAAGATGCGCAGCTTCACCAGGCTGTGGGACCAGATCCTGCTGGAGCGCTACGGCGTACAGGACAAGAAGGCCCGCCGCTTCCGCTACGGGGTGCAGGTCAACAGCCTGGGCCTGACCGAGCCGCAACCGGAGAACAACGTCTATCGCATCCTGATCGAGGCCCTGGCCGTCACGCTCAGCAAGGACGCTCGCTGCCGGGCCTTGCAGCTGCCGGCCTGGAACGAGGCCCTGGGCCTGCCGCGGCCGTGGGACCAGCAGTGGTCGCTGCGGCTGCAGCAGGTTCTCGCCTATGAGACCGACCTCCTGGAATACGAGGATCTGTTCGACGGCAGCCACGTGGTCGAGGCCAAGGTCGCCGAGCTTAGCAAGGGCGCGCTGGAGGAGCTGGCCAGGATCGACGCCATGGGCGGGGCGTCCAGCGCCATCGACTACATGAAGGCCGAGCTGGTGGCCTCGAACGCCAGGCGGGTGCGCTCGGTCGAGACCGGCGACCTGACCGTGGTCGGCGTCAACCGCTGGACCGAGACCGAGGCCTCGCCGCTGTCGGCGGGCGAGAGCGCCATCGAGACGGTGGATCCGAAGCTCGAGGCCGATGTCGTCGGCCGCCTGAAGGCCTGGCTCGAGGCGCGTGACGGCCGCGCGGCGCAGGCCGCCCTGGCCGAGCTGCAAGCCGCCGCCCGCGACGGCCGCAACATCATGCCGCCCTCGATCGCGGCGGCCAAGGCTGGGGTCACCACCGGCGAGTGGGCCGGGGCCCTGCGCGAGGTGTTCGGCGAGTATCGCGGCCCGACTGGCGTGGCTGTCGTCGTCTCCAGTGGCGAGGCCGAGGATGTCGAGGCGGTGAAGGCCGAGGTCGAACGGGTCTCGGAAGTCCTGGGCCGCACGCTCACCTATCTCGTCGGCAAGCCTGGCCTGGACGGTCACTCCAACGGCGCCGAGCAGATCGCCACCCGCGCTCGGGCCTGCGGCATGGAAGTGGTCTATGACGGCATCCGCTCGACGCCCGAGGAGATCGTCCGCCGCGCCAAGGAAAGCCGCGCCCACGTGGTCGGCCTGTCGATCCTGTCGGGCTCGCACCTGGATCTGGTCCAGGAAGTGGTGCGGGTCATGCGCGCCGAGGGCCTGGGCCACATCCCCGTCGTCGCCGGCGGCATCATCCCGCCCGAGGACGCCTTGATCCTCAGGCAGATGGGCGTGGCGCGGATCTACACGCCCAAGGACTTCAAGATCACCCAGATCATGGGGGACGTGGTCAAGCTGGTCGAGGCGACGGCGCTGGAGCGGGCCTAAGCGCCGATCAGCCGGCGGAAGAGATCTTCCGTTCGCGCCCACAACGCCGGGTCGCGCGGCTTGGGGCCGGGCTTTTCGGAAAGCGCCCAGTTCAGCTGGGCCCGCACGTAGTCGTCGATGGCCGGAATACGTTCGCCGACGCCGACGCCCACGCCTTCGCCGGCGGCCTGCTTGCGTTCGCGCAGCTCGGCCAGGGCTTCGGCGGTCTCGGACGGGAGGTCGATGCTCCGCAGCAACTCGGGCAGGTTCATCGGCGGCTGGCCGCCCGGGCCTTCGCGCAGCCAGTGCAGGGCGCAGGCAGGGCGGATCACGTAGAAGTACTTCTTCAGGCGCACCTGCTCGCGGCCCTCGATGAAGCTGCCCCATTGCCTGCGAGCCAGGCCGTAATAGTGGGCGATGTCGCCATGGGTGCTGCGCCAGGCCTGGCCGATCGGATCGAAGGCGTCGCGGAAGCCCTCGGTCTCGGCATAGACGATCGGCGAGGACAGCCATTCGGAGACGACCGCGTTGCCGCGCGAGGCCAGCTTCAGCGCCTTGGCGATGTCCCAGCCGCCCAGGTCGAGATCGTCCTCGATCGGCCGCTCGATGACGTCGCGCCTGGGCTCCAGGCCCAGATAGTCCCGGACGGGGCGGGCATAGATGAAGCGGACGTCGTAGTCGCTGTCGGGCGAGTGGAAGCCCCAGGCGCGGCTGCCAGACTCGACGGCCAGAAGGATGCGCACGCCTTCCTCGGCGGCGATCTGGGCCAGGGCCTGATCGATCTGGGCGCGACGGCCGGCGTCGACGGCGGCGGTCGGGTCGAAGGGAAGGACGTCGGTCATGCCGTCTTCTGCCCATCCGCTCGGGGCAGGGTCAACCTTGACGCGCGCCCAGCTTCCACGCCGCCCCGAAGCCGACCACGGCCAGGGGCAACAGGGCGCTGAACAGCACCAGCCCCTGCGTCGGGGCCAGGGTCAGGTCGATGCCGTGGCTGAAGCCCAGGACATTGGCCAGGGCGCCGACGCCGGCCGAGCCGGCGGCGCCGCCGATCAGTTGGGCGGTGGGCACTGCGCCCGAGGCCATGGCCTGCTCGTCCGGCGGAACGGCGCCGATCGCGCGGCGGGCGACGAAGGCGTGGGCCAGGCCGAAGCCGCAGCCCATGACCAGATAGGCCCCTGCGATCTCCCAGAGATTGCCGCGCGCGGTGGTCCAGGCGCCGAGGGCCGCGCCCAACAGGATCACGCCCGCGCCCAGGCGGATCAAGAGACCGTCCTTTTCGGCCGGGGTATGGCCGAAGACCATGGCGCACAGGGTCCAGCCGGCGGCGATGGCCCCGGTGACGTAGCCGGCGGTCAGGGGCGAGGCGTGGTGGCGGGCCTGGATGAAGGCGGGGCCATAGACCGTGAAGCCGATCACCGCCGCCTCGGTGGTGAAGATGACCAGCAGGCCAAGGCCCGTGGCGGTTCGCAGGTCGGCGGCGGACTTGGGCAGCAGGCGATCGTGGGTGCGGGTATTGGCGGCGAGCATGGCGGCCATGCCGATGACCCCGCCGATCGCCAGGACGGCGGCCAGGGCGGGGGAGGCCACGACGCCGGCCCCGCCGATCAGGCTGACGCCGACGACCAGCAGGATCAGCTGCAAGGTCGGGATCCGGCCTCGACCCGCATCCCGATTGCCGGCCGGCAACATGATCAGCACCGCGCCCACGAACAGCACCGCCTGGATCACGAACAGCCAAAAGGCTCCGCGCCAGAAGCCGGCGGCGGCGAACGGGCCGCCCAGCAGCGGGCCCAGGAGGGTCGCCGCGCCCCAGACGCCCGCCACCGCGCCGTAGACGCGCGGCCACAGGTGCTCGGGGAAGAGGGCGGTGATGGCCACGTAGCACAGGGCCACCACGGCCCCCGCGCCCAGGCCCTGGATCAGCCGGCCCAGGATGAAGGTCACGAATTCGGGCGCCAGGGCGCTCATGGCGCAGCCCACCGCATAGGTCAGGCCGGTCAAGGCGGTGGCGGTGCGCAGGCCCAGGGCCAGGGACAGCTTGCCCGAACAGGCGCCGGCGACGATCGAACCGGTCAGATAGGCCGCTACCGACCAGCCGAAATACTGGTAGCCGCCGATCTCGCGCGCCACGCTGGGCATGATGGTCGCCGTCACCAGAGTGTCGGCGGCGTTCAGCCAGATGCCCAGGCACAGCAGGGCGAAGCGAGGCGCCAGGGCCTTGTCGATCTTCAAGCTCATGCTGGTTCGTCCCCTCCGCTGCTCTCCATCTAGGGGCGCCCGGCCTGCAAGTGAACCCGCCGGGCGATGCTTCATCGAGGGAAGGCGCCGACTTTGGCGGCTCGAGACGGCGGCGGACGGTTGAACCCGTCGCCATGGTCGTGCTTGGGTGCGCGTTAACTTTTCCCGTCCGCTTCACGAGGCGCTCCCCCGCCCCCATGCGCTATCGCGTTCCGCATAACCCGCGCATCGAGCACGAGGTCCGTCACCGCGCGCGTCTGGCCCGCTATGCCGGCCTGGTGATCCTGTGGGCGCTGGTGCTGTTCATGGCGTTCGTGGCCGAGCGGAAGATCCCCGACCAGCACTTGCCCTGGAAGCCGCTCAGCGTCGTCGATCCCGTCGGCCTGGCCACCCGGGTCAAGGCCGCGCGGGCCGGGGCCGATCCCAAGCTGTGCCGGGGGATCATGGCCAAGGCCGGGGTGGTCTATGCCGAGGTCCCCGACCGCACAGAGGGCGAGTTCTGCAAGCTGCGCGACGCGGTTCAGCTGGAATCGGGCCTGGCCCGGTTCGAGCCGGCCGAGGCCCCGCTGGCCTGCAAGGAGGCCCTGGCCCTGATCATCTGGGAGCGCCAGGTGGTGCAGCCCGCCGCCGACGAGCTGCTGGGCCAAGGCGTGAAGGGCTTCGTGCACTACGGCTCTTACGCCTGCCGGCGGATGTACGGCCTGCAGGAGGGGCCGGTCAGCGAGCATGCCAGCGCCGACGCGATCGACATCGCCGGCTTTCGCCTGACGGACGGGCAAGTGATCAGCGTGGCGTCCGACTGGAGCGATCCGGGCCCGCGCGGCCAGTTCCTGCGGCGGGTGCGCGACGGCGCCTGCCGGGTTTTCCTGACCACGCTGAGCCCGGACTACAACGCCGAGCACCACGACCACTTCCACCTCGACATGAGCGGGTGGAACAAGTGCGGGTGAGGTAATCCAAAACCTATTATCGTCATCCCAGAAGCCTCGCAGAGGCTATCCGGGACCCAGGGGACTGCGCATTGCGGTTGCCCCTGGGTCCCGGCTCTCCGCTTCGCTGCGGCCGGGATGACGAGTTTGGTTTAGCTTTGTTGTTGGATCACAGCGTCGCCGCCAGCGCCGCCAGCTGGTCGGCCACGATGCCCCAGCCCTCGTGGAAGCCCATCTGCTCGTGAGCGGCCTTGTCCTCGGCGCTCCAGTGGCGGGCCACGGCGCGATAGCGGGTCTTGCCGTCGCCCAGGTCCTCGAAGGTGACGATGGCGACCATGAACGGCTTGGCCGAGGGCTGCCAGGTCTCGGTGAAGGCGTCGGTGAAGACGATCTTCTGGTTGGGCACGACTTCCAGATAGACGCCGGGCTGGGGCATGCGCTCGCCGTTCGGGCCGTTCATGACCAGGTAGCTGTTGCCGCCGGTGCGCACGTCCAGGCGCACGTCCGAGACGGTCCAGGGCTTGGGGCAGAACCACTGCGGCATCAGCTCCGGCGTGGTCCAGCACGTGTAGAGCTTCTCGGCGGGCACATCGATGATGCGCTCCAGGACCAGTTCGCGGTCGGCCGGGAAGTCAGCGGTGTCCAGGGGCATGGGTCATCTCCTCGTTGGTGTGAACTCTCGCCCCAAGGACGGCCCCGTTCCACCCGTCCCGACATCGGTCGCGAAAATTTCTCACCAGGCCTCGCCGGCTTGACCGCAGAGGCGCGCGGAGCCACTGTGCCTCAAATTCAAACAAACGTTTAGGGAGCGCGCCATGAGCCTCTTCGACCTGTCCGGCAAGGTGGCGATCATCACCGGATCCTCGCGCGGGATCGGCAAGGCGATCGCCGAGCGGATGGCCGAGCATGGAGCCAAGGTGGTGATCTCGTCGCGCAAGCTGGAGCCCTGCCAGGAGGTCGCCGCTGCCCTGAACGCCAAGCACGGCGCGGGAACGGCCATCGCGGTCGCGGCCAATATCGCCTCCAAGGACGACCTGCAGAACCTCGTGGACGAGACCAAGGCCGCCTTCGGCCAGGTCGACATCTGCGTCTGCAACGCCGCCAGCAATCCCTATTACGGTCCGTTGGCCGGGATCAGCGACGACCAGTTCCGCAAGATCCTGGACAACAACATCATCAGCAACCACTGGCTGATCGGCATGGTCGCGCCGGAGATGCGCGAGCGGAAGGATGGGGCGATCATCATCGTGTCGTCGATCGGCGGCCTGCGCGGCAACGCCATCATCGGGGCCTACAACATCTCCAAGGCCGCCGACTTCCAGCTGGCCCGCAACCTGGCGCACGAGTTCGGCCCGGACAACGTGCGGGTCAATTGCATCGCGCCGGGCCTGATCAAGACCGACTTCGCCAAGGCCCTGTGGGACGATCCGGCGACCCTGGAGCGGTCGACCAAGGGCGTGCCGCTGCGCCGGATCGGCGAACCGGACGAGATCGCCGGCGCGGCCGTCTACCTGGCCTCCAAGGCCGGCAGCTTCATGACCGGCCAGGCGATGGTCGTGGACGGTGGGGCAACGATCTAGGGACCCGGGGACAAAAATCGCCGCGAAACGCCAAGCTGAGCAATCTGAGCGGTAAGCTTAACCCGTCCTACATCAATCGCCCCGAAGGCTGCGCCGCATAGTCCAGGATACGGGTTTGCGGCGCTTACTGATTTCCTTCGCCCTGATCGGGACCCTCGCGGCCGGCGCCGCCTGGGGACAGGCCAGTGGGTCGCAGACCGCCGCCCCCCTGGGGCAGCGGCTGGAGCAGTTGAGCCAGGAGATCGGCGCTCACCAGGTCCGCAACGCGCCGCGCGACAACGACGACATCGAGCGGGCCGGCAAGCGGGCCCTGCGCGAGCGGGGCCAGGCGCGGCTCTACGGCCTGTGGCGGGTGCTGTACGCCTACAAGAGCAACCAGGTTCCGGCGCGGTTCGAGGCCTGGGCGGGCCAGGCGCGCGAAGCGGCGCGGCGCGACAACGATACGGCCCTGGCGACCCTGGTCGATCTGGAGACCATCGCCTATCGCCACGAGACGCGCGGCTATCGCGCCTTCACCGAGGCCGACTGGACGCGGTTCATGACCCGGTCGGGGCCGGATATCCGGGCGATGGCGGGGATCGAGCGGGTCCGGCACCTGGGACAGGTGGGCCGCTGGGCCCAGGCCGCGCGCCTGGCCGCCGACCTGACCACCGACCTCGAGAAGCGCGGCCGGATCGCCCAGCCGCTGCTGGCCGAGCTGCACCAGGTGCACAGCTACACGCTGTCGGACATCGGCGACAAGGAAGGGGCTTTGGATCACATGGCCCAGGCCGCGCGGCTGGACGAGCGCGACGCCTTCTACCTCCGCAAGATCGAGCGGATCTACGACATCGCCTACACCGCCGCCGAACTAGGCGAGCTGGACGCCGCCGAGCGCTTCGCGGTCCTGCATCACCACATGACCGCGGCGGACGGCGATCGCAGTCTGCTGACCTGGGACCGTTTCCTGTGCGCCCGGATCGCCGCGCAACGCGAGGCGCCGGCCAAGGTGCTGTCTTGCCTTGCCCCCGCCGCCGCCAATCTGGCCGCGCCCGACCGTCGCCTGCAGGTGCTGATGCTGGCTCAGCGCGCCCTGGCCCAGGCCCAGCTGGGCCGCGCGCCCGAGGCGCGGGCGGACCTGGCGCGACTGCGAGCCATGCCGGTGTCGCTGGCTCCGCGCGATCCGCATGCCGAGGCCCTGATCGAGGCCTATATCGACCAGGCCGAGGGCCGCGGCGCCGACGCCTTCCGCAAGCTGGACGCCTGGCGGCGCCTCGACAGCCAGGAAGAGGCCCACGCCCACTCGCGCAGCATCACCGAGATGTCCTCGGCCCTGGACAGCGAGCTGCGGGCCAAGCGCGACGAGAGCCGCCGCCTGACCGAGGAGATCCGCCTGTCGCGCAGCCTGGCCCGCGCCTCGGTGGTCATCGCCCTGCTGCTGGGCGTGTTGGTCGCCGGCGGCGTGGCCTGGGCCGCGCATCAGCGCCGGGTCTCGCGCCGCTTCAAGGACGCCCAGGAGCACGCCGAGGCCGCCAACAAGGCCAAGTCGGCCTTCCTGGCGGTGATGAGCCACGAACTGCGCACGCCGCTGAACGGCATGCTGGGCGTCGGCCAGGCCCTCCGCGCCGGCGGGCTGACATCGGCACAGAAAGAACAAGTCGACCTGATCATGGACAGCGGCGACACCTTGCTCGTCCTGCTGAACGACATCCTGGACCTCTCCAAGATCGAGGCCGGCAAGCTGGAGATCGCGCCCACGGTCGGCGACATCGTCCAGACCTGCGCCCGCCTGGTCGGCGGCTACCAGCCCACCGCCCGCGAAAAGGGCGTCGACCTGACCTTCAAGCTGGAGAGCGAGGCTCCGGGCCTGCTGATGTTCGACGGGGTGCGGGTGCGCCAGTGCCTGACGAACCTCGTCTCCAACGCCTTGAAGTTCACCACCCACGGCAAGGTCGAGGTGGCCCTGGCCTGCTATCCGGCGGAGGACGGCCGCATGCGCATCCGCCTGCGCGTGACCGACAGCGGCATCGGCATGAACGAGGCCACGGTAGCCAAGCTGTTCCGGGCCTTCGTCCAGGCCGACGCCTCGACCACCCGCAATTTCGGCGGCACGGGCCTGGGCCTCAACATCACCCGCCGCCTGGTCGAGATGATGCGTGGCGAGATCCGCGTCGAGAGCGAGGAGGGCGTCGGCTCGGTCTTCACGATCGAGATGCTGGTCGACGCCGCCGAGCCGTCCCAACTGCCGGTGTTCGAGCACGCGAGCGGCGACGAGGGCGTCGGCCATGTCGCCGTGCAGGGCCGTCGGGTGCTGGTGGTCGACGACCATCCTGTCAACCGTCGGGTCATCCGCCTGTTCCTGGAGCCGTTCGAGTGCGACCTGGTCGAGGCGGAGAACGGCCAGCAAGCCCTGGACGCGCTGGAGGGGCAGCCGGTCGACCTGGTGCTGATGGACGTCAACATGCCGGTGATGGACGGGTTGGAAGCCACCCGCCGTCTGCGCAGCGACCCGCGCTTCGCCCGCCTGCCGGTGATCGCCCTGACCGCCGACGTGATGTCGGCCCAGATCAAGACCTGCCTGGAGGCGGGCTGCGACGCCCACGTGGCCAAGCCGATCGACCTGCGCAACCTGCTGTCGGCCATGGACCGCTGCCTGGCGCGCGGCGTGGCGCGGGAACTGATGGCGGGACTGCGGGCGCTGTGATTTTCCTTCTCCCCTTGCGGGAGAAGGTGTCGGCGTAGCCGACGGATGAGGGGTTGATCGTCCTGTCGGCTGCGTATCGGCGGTGACGCCCGTTGCGTCGGATCTCGCTTTCAACCCCTCACCCGACCCGCTTCGCGGGCCACCCTCTCCCGCAAGGGGAGAGGGACTAGCTGAAGGAGGCCCGCGCCTCCGCCAGCCGCTTCACCGCCTCGTCCAGCGTCGCGTCGGCCTTGGCGAAGCACAGGCGCACGACCTTCCGCACCGGATCCTCCGCGAAGAAGGCCGACACCGGAATCGCCGCCACGCCGTGCTCGACCACGCTGCGCTCGCAGAAGGTCACGTCGTCCACCGTAATCCCCGAGGCGGCCAGGTCGACATTGAGGAAATAGGTTCCTTGGCTCTCCAGCACGACATAGCCGGCCGCCCCCAGGCCAGCGGTCAGGCGGTCGCGGGAGCGCTGCAGGGCGGCCGGCATCTCGTCGAACCAGGCGCGGTGGTTGTCCAGGCCCCAGGCCACGCCGGCCTGCAGGTTGGGCGGCGTGGTGAAGGTCAGGAACTGATGGGCGGCGGCCAGGGCCTTGGCCAGGGCGGGGGCGGCCATCAGGAAGCCGACCTTCCAGCCGGTCATGCCGAACAGCTTGCCAGCCGAGCCGATCTTCACCGTCCGCTCGCGCATGCCGGGGAAGGTCATCAAGGGGTGATGCCGGCGACCGTCGAAGACCACGGCCTCCCAGACCTCGTCACACACCGCGAGGACGTCGTGCTTGACGCAGAACTCGGCCAGCAGCCCTAGGTCCTCGTCGGGCGTGACGACGCCGGCCGGGTTCAAGGGGCTGTTCAGCACCACCATGCGGGTCCTGTCGCTGAAGACGGCCTCCAGCATCTGGCGCGTGAACCGCCAGTGCGGCGGGGCCAGGCGGACCAGTTTCGGAACCCCGCCGGCGCGGCGCACCAGCGGCAGATAGGCGTCGTACAGCGGCTGGAACAGCACCACCTCGTCGCCCGGCGAAATCAGCGCGGTGAAGGCCGCCGCCAGGGCCTCGGTGGCGCCGGAGGTGACGACGATCTCGGTGTCGGGGTCCAGCTGGAGGTCCTGCGTCCGGCCATAGTGTCCGGCCACGGCGGCGCGCAGCTCGGGCAGGCCGCGCATCGGCGGATACTGGTTGGAGCCCTCGATCAGCGCGCGCGCCGCCGCCTCGCGGACGGGCAGGGGGCCCTGGTCGTCGGGAAAACCCTGACCCAGGTTGATCGCGCCGTGCTGGCGGGCCAGGCCGCTCATGCGCTCGAAGATCGTGGTCGGCAGGTTGTCGAAGACGGGATGGACCATGACGGCTTGCTAGCATTGAACCCGAAGCCTCGCTCACGCATTTCTACGGCGCAGCTTCAATCGAGGAGACGAGCAGCATGCACGGCGTAGGCTTCATCGGAGCCATCATCATCGGGATCTTCGCCGGCTGGATCGCCGAGAAGATCATGAACCGCGACCACGGCCTGCTGACCAATCTGATCGTCGGCCTGGTCGGCGCCCTGGTCGGCGCGTTCCTGGCCGGGATGCTGGGCATCCACTTCTTCGGCTGGATCGGCAGCCTGGTCATCTCGACCCTGGGCGCGATCCTGCTGCTGTGGTTGCTGGGATTGGTGAAGCGGTAGGGCGCTTAGCCCGCTGCCGCTTCCGCCGCCGCATCGCCCTCGCCATCCCGCCGCATCTGCCGCGCCAGATTGGACAGCAGGAAGCTGGGAATATCGCTGACCGGCATCGGGCGGCCGTACAGGAAGCCCTGGAAGGTGTCGCAGCGCATGTCGGCCAGCAGGCGGGCCTGGGCGGTGGTCTCGACGCCCTCGGCCGTGACCTCCAGGTTCAGGGTCTGGCCCAGCAGGGCGATGGTGCGCAGGATGTCGGCGATGGCCGTGTTGTCCTGCATCTCGGCCACGAACGAGCGGTCGATCTTGATCTTGTCGAACGGGAACC